>Ga0207952_1001001_pt1 | contig 14733 bp, 8 predicted proteins | sample SubbioR12Aug_8Ca_FD_184831 | JGI IMG/M metagenome (GOLD analysis project Ga0207952, IMG submission 184831) | Serpentinite rock and fluid subsurface biosphere microbial communities from McLaughlin Reserve, California, USA - CR12Aug_8Ca (SPAdes) | ecosystem: Environmental > Terrestrial > Deep...
ACTGGGAACACCAGTGGAAGAACCGCACGTTCGCCTATTTCGGCTATGTGGCGGCAAGTCACATCGTCGGCGAACCGGCTGCGATGATTCGCGTGCAGCGCTCCAGCACGCACTTCTTTCAGCGGCCGGACGCCGTGCGCCTGGACGTGGACTCGTCGGCAACGTCCATGTCGGGAATCGACTGGCGCATGACCGTGGAAAAGCGCCGAGGGCAGCACTGGACCGGGTCGATATGGGCTGCGCAGGTGACGCCCGGGTTCGAGGTGAACGACCTGGGTTTCAGCAGCCGCCAGGAGGTGCTCGACGGCGGCGCGCGTGTGCAGTACCGCCAAATCACACCCGGCGCAACGTGGCGATCGTATCGGTTCACTGCATCCACGTTTCACAACTGGTCGCATGAGGCGGTCGAGAATCTTTGGTCGCCCGCATCGTGGGGCGCTGCGCACGTGAATGGATCGGTGTCGCTCAACGCGAATGGGACGCTGCTCAACTACTGGAACGTGGAAAGCGGCATCCGGCTCAGCCCGGAACTCACCGATCGCAATGGAACTCGCGGCGGCCCGCTGATGATCACCCCCCGCGCTGCCCAGCTGACATTCGCGATTTCAACCGACAGCCGTCGCCGCATGTGGGTGGAACCGTCCGTGGCCTACGAGAGCCGCGCGATGGGTGCCGGTTGGCGTCAGGAGTACGCGCTGGACTTCCGCATCCGCCCGTCACCGCGAGTGGAGATCGGCATTGAACCCACGTGGGAACGTTCGCGGACCGGCGCGCAGTACGTCGCCACGACGACAACACTTCCGTATGCGCCGACATTTGGATCGCGCTACCTCTTTGCCGACCTTGACCGCCGCGAGCTGGCACTGGAAACGCGCGTGGACTTCACGATGTCGCCGCGCCTCACGCTGCAGCTCTTCGTGCAGCCACTGCTTTCGACGGGCGACTACCTGAGCTACAAGCAGCTGTCAGCGCCCCGCACGTATGCCTTCGATCGGTTCGCGGAAGGGATATACTCGGGATCGGCGGGTGACCGATGCACTGGTGGCCGAACCTGTCAGAGCAGTTCAGGCCGGCGGTACGTCGATTTCGACGGGAACGGCACGTCCGACTTCAGTTTCGACGATCGCGATTTCAATGTGCGGTCGCTCATCGGGAACGCGGTGCTGCGCTGGGAGTACAGACCCGGCTCCACGCTGTTCCTGGTCTGGCAGCGGCAACAGGAGGACGAGGCCCGGCTTGGGTCGTTCGCCCTGGGGCGCGACACGCGCGCGCTCTTCGGCGCGCCGGCGCACAACGTCTTCCTGCTCAAGGTCAGCTACTGGATGGGGCTGTAGTCGCTGCAGGCCCACGGCGTCGGACGCGCGTCCCGGTTATCCCGGGGGAGCGAGTACCTTATGGTTCACCACTTACTTGGACGGTTTGACTTGATGTTCAATCGAACCCGGGCGCTGCTCGGTCGATCCGCGCTTGGAGCCGTGCTGATCGGCACCGCAGCCTGCGCCTCATTCGCCCCGGCACGCCGTGCAGGCGTCGCCATCGACGCGGCGGATCGTGAGGCCAAGCTCGCGGTGGCCAACGAGTCAGCCATCGACGCCGGAAAGATCCCGGCACGCGCCGTCAGCGTCCTGCCATTTCTGGTCTCGGAACGCGACACGTTGCTGCGGCCCCTGAGCTACGCCATGTCGTCGTTTCTGCTCGGCGACCTCTCCCGCTCGCCCCAACTGCAGATGGTGGAGCGCGAACGGATCGATGCAATCTATCGCGAACTCTCGCTGGTGGATGAAGGTGCCACGGATCCGCGGACGGCGCCGCGCGTTGGAAAGCTCGTCGGTGCACGGCGCGTGGTAGTGGGCTCCATCACACCCGCCGGGAATGGCCAGGTCGTCATCAGTGCGCGCGTCGTGGACGTGCTCTCGGGCACGGTGCAGGAAGTGTCGGGCGGAACGGCGACGCTGGATCGCATCTTTGACGCAGAGAAGGCGCTTGCGTTCCGGCTCCTTGATCAGCTGGGCGTGACGCTGACGCCGGCCGAACGGGCGTCGATCGAACAAAAGCAAACCACCAACGTGGCCGCGGCCGTTGCGTTCGGTCGCGGTGCCGAGGCGGAGGCGCGCGGTGATGCAGCCGCTGCAGTCCGCGCCTTCCAGGACGCAGCCCGACTTGATATCGGGTTTTCGGCTGCACGCGCTGCCGCCTCGCGTGCGCAGCTGAGCGTCGGGCCGGTGGTGGCCCCCGGGGCATCGGCAAAAGCGGACGCCATCGCCCGCGTGCTCGATGTCACCGCGCAGGCCATCAACACCGCCGTGGTGACGAAGTTGCCCGAGGCCGCCGACGTGCCGCTGCAGTCATTCATCTTCACACTGCTCATCACGCTGAGGGTCTTCTAATGCGAAGCCTCAGCAATGTGCGTGTTGGCGCGATCGCCTTGTTGCTTTGCGGCGGAATTGCGGCGCACCCGGCGACCGGGTCCGCACAAGGTGCTTTGGTTCCCACAGCCGAATGGCGCGGTGCGCCTGTGTTTACCAACTGGAGCTTCGGCACCGCGATTGAACAAGCGGCTGGAGATATCTCCTCGGTTCGTCAGTTGGCGGTGCCGTTGCGTGCCCGTATGCGGATTCGCGACCGTTGGTCGGTCGATGTGGCAGGTGCGGTGTCGTCGAGCACGGTGTCACTGACGGCTGGCGGGACGAAGCGTACGATTACGCAGAGCGGGCTCTCCGATCTGAATGTGCGTTTGACGGGACCGCTCGTGGGCGACGCGTTCATGCTCACGGCCGGCATCAACCTGCCGACTGGCGCAACGGAGCTCGGCGCCGATGCCACGGCAGTGGTGCAAGCGATCGCCGCACCGGGGCTCAGCATGCCGGTGAGTGCGCTCGGCCTCGGCCTCGGCGGAACGCTCGGAGTCCTTGGGGCCCGCGAGGTTGGGCCCTGGGCAGTGGCACTCGGGGCGTCAGTGGAACAACGCACTGAATACACACCCATCGCGCTGGCGCTCTCGAGCGGCAAGTCGCTCACCACGCTGGCGCCGGGTATGGCGACGCACCTTTCGCTGGGCGCGGACCGATCGATCGGCACGAAGCGGCTCGCATTGGTCGTTGTTGGCGACCTGTATGCCGAAGACGGGCTTACGTTGGCGGCAGGGAACGCGAAGAGCACATCGAACTATTCGCTCGGGCCCCAGGTGAGCGCGATCGGTCGGCTCGACTTCGCGGCCGCTGGATGGCGAGAGACGGCGGTAAATGCGTCGGTACGCATGCGGTCCGAGTTCACGGACGCGGCGGGAACGAAGGTCGCCGGGTCCGGCGGCTCGTATCTGGAGGGGTCGTTCATCGGCGTGCGTGGCGCGGCTGCGCAGCGGGGACTCATCCTGGGGCTCGATGCGCGTTGGCACAGCGGACTCGAGTTCACGTCGGCGCTGGTCGGCGCATCGGTGGCCGCGGCTGGCGCCACGGTTGGCGTGGACTGGCCTTTTGCTGATGCGTCCATTCGTGTCGCCCTTCGCGGGCAGGTGGGCTCAATCAACACCGGCTCCGGTTCAACAGGCATGACCGGCCTGCAACTCTCAGGGACTATCGGCGCTCGGGGAGGGGCACGCTAATGCGCACTCCATTCCGATTCATTGCCCGAGCTGCCGCACTGGCTACGACGCTCGTCGTTGGCGCGGCCTGCACGGAACGCGTGTTCGTGCCGCAAACACAGGCGGTGCAACTCCAGCTCGAGCTGGCATCGCAGGTGGCCGGCGGTTCACGCACGGTCACCGTTCGCGTACGGTATCAGACGGCGAGCGGTGGGGTTGTGTCCCTGCTGGACCAGACGACGACGGTCGCAACAGGAACGCAGCAACTCTCAGTGCCGGTGGATCTCGCGAAGTGTCTGGCCGACGCCGCGCATGTCGGTGGGCCGACGACCTGCCGTTTGCGGGTGACGGTGGAGCTGCGCGACGCCGCGAATGGCACATTGCTCGACACGGTGGAGCTGGCTGCGATTGATGCATCACCCGGCGCGGCGCCGGCGGCAACGACGGTCACCGTCGCGGCCGTGAGCACCATTACGGTCACAGGCGTTCCCGGCACGCTGATCGCCGGACAGTCGGCGCAGGCAACGGGCGTGGTGAAAGACGCGGCGGGGAATACGCTTTCGCGACCGATGACGTGGTCGACGTCCAATGGGGCGATCGTCGCAGTCAGCACCACCGGGCTTGTGACCGGCGTCGCGCCCGGGACTGCCCAAATCGTGGCATCGTCGGGCGGGGTGTCGCAGAGTACTTCGGTCACGGTCCTGCCGGCCGTTGCGTCGATATCGGTGAATCCGAGTTCGGCATCGCTGTTCATTGGGCAGACGACGCAACTCGTTCCGACGCTGCGTGACGCCAGCAACAACGTGCTGACGGGGCGCACAGTCACGTATTCCAGTTCCGCGACAGGCGTCGCGGCCGTTTCGTCCTCCGGTCTGGTCAGCGCGATTGCATCTGGTACGGCGGTCATCACCGTTTCGAGCGAAGGGCGGACAGCCACGGTGAGTATTAGCGTGGTCCCGATGCCGCTTGCTTCGGTCACTCCGACATCGGTGAGCGCGACTCATACATTCGGTCAGTCGAGCTGTCCGCAGGCCGTCGGCACGATCACCATCACCACCACGTCGGGCGTCGCGGTGAACTTCACGGCAAGCACTCCGCATGCATCGCTCAGACTCGCCACTGCGGCGGGCTCGCCGTCGTCCAGCGTTTCGGGCGGAGTGGCGGCCGGGGGCACGGCACAGATCGCGGTCTCCTTCAACTGCGCATCATCGCAGTCGGTGACGAGCGCGGTGACTGTGGTTGTTCGCAATCTGGCCAGCACGATCACCGAGACGTACACGGTGCAGGTTTCCGTGCCGGTAGTCGTTCCGTAGGCGAGAGTGGAATCGGCTGGGCCCCGCGCGATACGGCGGGGCCCAGCGCCGTTAACGCAGCATCACCGTACGATCACCGGCTGCGTCCACGCCTTGAGTCCGTTGGAATCGGTGATGCGTGCGCGCACGTAGCCTTCGCTGCCGGTGATGGCGTAACGCGCGCTTGGACCGTGCACGGTGGCCAGTACGCGGCCGCCACGCCCGACGAACTCAAAGCGGTATCGTGCGTCGCTGTTCGGGGCGATGTCGATCTTCAGTTCTGATTGCGACGCGGTGAGCGTACGCAGCGTGACGCCGGTTGAGCTATAGAAGTCGCCGCGCCGCAGTGCGCTGACTATCGCGCCAGGCGTCAGTGTGTCAGCGCGGACCACCACCCAGCCGCGGCCGGGGCGAGTGAGGTCGAGCTTGTCGGCATCCTCAGGCTTGAAGCTGTGGCTATCGTCATCGGCCACGCCCCAGATCACCTTGCCACGCGTGAGCAACGAATCCCAGACCGCCTCGTGGGAGGGAAACACGTTTCCAGTGGAATCCGTGCCACCGAGGTTGTTCACGGTGGAGTGACCATTCCACACCTCGAGCAGCGTCGAGTCGGGAAGGTCCACCATCTCGCTGAGTTTCACCGACCATCGGAAGTTCGGGTGGTTGACCTGTGCCACGCCTCCCTGTTTCCGGATCTCGGCGATGTTGCGCGCATAGGTGGAGGCAATGGACTGGTTGGCGATGTATCGCTCACCGAGGGGGCGAATCATGGCGGAGATGCCGAGCGCGTTCACGTGCGCCTGGCGCACCCCGTCGGGATGCGTTGGGTCGCTGGTGCGCTGTGTGACCTCTTGCGCTGATATCGCGAGAAATCGCGCTGGCCCGCTGAACATCGCGTTGAGGGGCGCCACGTCGGTCACGAACTCGTGGTCCGTCATGAACGTGAAGTGGTAGCCGTGGGTGCGGTACCAGCGGGCGACGTCCATTGCCGGGGAGTCGCCGTCGGAGTTGAGCGAGTGGGTGTGAGTGTTGCCCTTGAACCAGCGGAGGGAGGCGCCTGAGGCCGCGGGTTGCTGCGCGCCGAGGGGGAGAGCGAGCGCGAGCAGCGCGCTGAGTCGGATCAGGTGGGCTGGCATATGCATACGACGTTGCAGCGGGGCAAGGCGGCGCGCAATGCGGTGCTGCTTACGGGAGCGTGGTTGTGCTCGAGGCTGGCGCGCCGTATTTCTGTGCGAGTTTCCGCTGAACGCGGCTTGGCAAAGGGATCGTTCAATGCCGGGCTGATCGCCATTTTCGGAGAAGGCAATGAAAAAGCTCGCCCTTGCGGCGCTCGCGCTGCTGCTCGCCCCCTCCATTGCATCCGCCACCTGGTCCGTGATTGCCATTGACATCAGGACGGGGCAGGTCATCATCGCGTCGGCCACCTGTGTGCGGCAGATGGCATTCCCGAATCGCCAGCCCAACGCCGCGCGGGACCTGATGGACGTGCAGGCGGTGATCGTGCCCGGCATCGGCGTGGCCGCATGTCAGGCCGGCGCGGACAACACACGGCAGAACCAGATGCTCGTGTACAACGAGCTCCGGAAGGGAACTTCGCCGCAGGCGATTCTCGAGATGCTCAAAAAGGATCCCAATATTGAGCGCCGCCAGTTCGGGATTCTCGCGATTCCGAACGGCACCACCATTACGGCGATGAACAACACCGCCGGGTTCAACGGCGCGGGCAACTCCGAGTCATCGCTCTTTTTTGGCGGCAGGGTGGGCGACTTCTACTACCAGGTGCAGGGCAACACGCTTCTCGGTGTTGACGTCGTGCACAAGGCAGCGCTGGCGTTCACGCGCGCGAATGGAGCCGATGTGACGATGGCGGATCGCGTCATGGCGGCGATGGTGGCCGCCGACGAGAATGGCGGGGACAAGCGCTGCAACTGCGGGAATAGTCCGGCCGAACTCGTGCCCTGTGACAACCTCACGTCGTATGTCGCCTACATCGCCATCGCGAACAAGGACGATGCGGTCGGCAAGACGCACAACGATGGCCAGTACTACGCTTACATCACCGCGTCGGACGACAACGTGGCCAAGGGCGAGAGCGGAAATCCGGTGAAGACGCTGGGGATGCGCTACGCTGCGTGGAAGAAGGCGGGGAGCAAGCGGACCGCCGCGCCGGGGCCGACGTTGTACAAGCCGGTGGGGTAGGCGGAAGGGCGATCGGCGGGCTGCGCACACACGCACGTTCGCCCTGCAGCGGACTGCGTAGCCGGCCGCGGCAACCCTCGCCCCGCTGGCGGGGACAAAGAATGCACATTCCGGTCACCACCGGTTGCCCCCGGGCACGGGTATCCACCACGATATAGACGTGACCAAAAGCCACAGAATCCGCCGCGCCCTCACCGGCACCCTCGCCGCCGCTCTTCTGGCCCTCGCCGCTGCCGCCTGCTCCAAGGGAGAAGGCGCCGCTGGCGCCGGTGATAGCACCGAGGCCAGCGACTCGAAATCGGCCAAGGCCGACTCGTCGGCGGGCTCTGCCTCCGTCGCCCAGGCGACCGCTGCCGCAGCCGGCGAAACCCGAGTCAACCTCCCCGTGGTCGCCGAGGATGTGATCGAAGGCGATCTCGTCCTCACCGTGAACACCACGGGCCAGGTGCGCTCTGACGCCGAAGCGCGTCTTCGCTCCGAAGTCGCCGGCACCGTGGCAACGGTACACGTGCGCCCCGGCGACCGCGTGAGGAAGGGCGACCCGATCATGACGCTCGACCCGCGTCCGCTCGATCTCGCCGTGCGCCAAGCCGAGATTGCGCTCAAGGAATCGGAGCTTCGTGCGCAGGACAACTACGTTCCCGACTCGATTGTATCGGGCCAGGCGCCGAGTGCGGAGCGCCGCAAGAATGCCGAACTTCGGAACGGCGTGGACGCCAACCGCGTGCGGCTCGATCAAGCCAAGCTCGATCGCGAACGTGGCACAGTTGTCGCGCCGTTCAACGGCGTGATCGATCGCGTCTCCCTCGCCGGCGGTGAGCGCGTCGCGGCTGGTGCCGATGTGGCTGTGATTGTGGATGCTGACCGGCTTCGCGTGGAAGCGGCCGTACTCGAGCACGATCTCCCGTTGCTCAAAGTCGGAGGAACGGCAACGGTGTCAAGCAGCGCTGCGCCCGATCGCCCGGCGACGGGGCGCGTGGTGGCCGTGTTGCCGCTGGTCGATAGCACCACGCGCTCGGGTCGCGCGTACGTGCGCCTCACAGGCAATGGCGTGCTTCGCCCGGGGATGTACGCAGATCTGCGCATGGAAGCGACGCGCCTCACCAAACGCATCATCGTGCCGGAAAAGGCCGTGATCGAACGTGACGGACGCCCGCTCGTCTTTGTCGTGCGCAGCGGTCGTGCGCTCTGGACCTATGTGAATCCCGGTCGCACCAACGGCCGCGAGCGCGAGATTCTCCCCGATTCGTCCACGGGACAGATTCCCGTGAAGCCGGGTGATCAGGTCATCGTCGAAGGCCATCTCACGCTGACGCACGATGCGCCCGTGCGCGTGGTCTCCAAGCGCGAGACGGCCCGCCCGTAAGGGCAGGCCAGGCCCGACTCCGGCGCATCTGATGAACTGGATCGAAGCGGCCATCCGCCGACCGGTGACCACGGTCGCGAGTACGCTCGCAGTGGTGCTGCTGGGCAGCGTCTCGCTCACCAAGCTGCCGGTCTCACTGCTGCCGGATGTCACCCTGCCGGTGCTTACCGTCCGCACCAACTGGACGGGTGCCGCGGCGGAGGAAGTCTCGCGCTTTGTGGCCGAGCGGGTGGAAGAAGCGGTAGCGGCCACGCCGGGGCTCTCCGATCTGCGCAGCGTGAGCCGCAATGGATCGGTCACCACCACGCTGCGGTTTGCGTGGGGCACCGACATGCAAACGACGACGCTCAACGTGCGCGAGCGTCTGGACAACGTGCGTACGCAGTTGCCAACGAATGCGGATCGGCCGACACTGCTCACGAGCGACCCGGGCGAGCGGCCGATCGCGGTGCTGGCCCTCACGGGAACCGGAAGCATCTCGGCGATCGCCCGGACCGCGCGCGAAGTGCATGCGCGACGCCTGGAACAGCTGACCGGTATCTCCAGCGTCGCGGTTGTAGGATCGCCCGAAGACGAAATCCGGATCGAGGTGGATCCGGAAAAGATGCGCGCGCTCGGGCTCACGCCGAACGAGATTGCCGACGCGGTGCAGCGCGCCAACGCCAATGGCGCGGGCGGCACGATTCGTCGCGGGCAGTTCCGATTCTCTGTGCGCGCGATGACGGAGTTCCGCACGCCCGACGAAATCGCCGACACGCCGATCGGGCCGGTTAACGCACCGTATCGCCTCCGCGACGTCGCGACGATCAACGTGAGCACGGCAGAGCCGCGGACAATGACCCGGCTCGACGGCAGCCCGGGCGTGGGACTCGTGGTCTACAAGGACGCGGGCTCCAACACGGTGCAGGTGACGGAGAATCTGCTCGAGTCCGTGGAGCAGCTTCGGAAAGACTTCCCGGACATCAAGCTGACCCTCGTTGCCGCGCAGGCGCAGTTCGTCTCCGACGCGCTGAGCAACCTGGGGCAGGAGATCGTCATCGGCGCGATCCTCTCGGTGCTCGTGATTCTCCTCTTCCTCCGCGACTGGCGACTCTCGGCGGCCATCACGCTGATGGTGCCGCTTTCGGTGCTCGTGGCGCTGGTGCTGCTCCAGTTGCTCGATGTCTCGATCAACATCCTCTCGCTTGGTGGCCTGGCGCTGGGCGTGGGCCTCCTCGTGGACAATGCGATCGTGGTAGCCGAGGCCACGGGACGAAAGCGCGAAGAGGGGATGGCACTCGTACCGGCGACGATAGCGGCGACGCAGGAAGTGAGCGCACCGCTGATCGCGGGAACGCTTACGACGCTGCTGGTGTTCGGGCCTATCGTGTTTGTCAAAGGGCTCGCTGCGGCACTGTTCCGAGACCTCTCGCTGTCCGTGGTCACGTCCGTCGGTGCATCGCTTGTGCTGGCGCTGACACTCATGCCCGTCATGATCATCGGCCGGCGCCGTAAGGCAGGCATTTACGGCGGGGACGCCGGGATTTACAGCGGGGACGCGGATAAAGGCGGATCAATATCGATGAACGCGGATACTGCTTTGGGGGAACAAACCTCACGGACAGCATCCGCGTCGATCCGCGTTCCCGCAGTAAAGGGTGGTTTCGCCACAATGCTGGATTCGTGGGGTGCCAAGCTCGCACATCTATATGAAGCAGGCGTGATCTGGTCGCTCGACCACAAGCCGTTCGTGCTCGGTGTCACGGCCATCGGCGTGGTGCTCACCGTGTTCACGTGGACGATCATCCCCAAGGAGATCCTGCCGCAGGTCGAGGAGCGCATCGTCGTCGCGGCGGTGAAGCTCCCGGAGGGCACGGCCATCGAGGAGACGGCGCGTCAGGTTGGACGGATCGAGAATGCGGCACGCGCGCTCGGCGCGTCTGGGATCTACTCGCGGGTTGGTCTCGCCACGGACGAGGAGATTCTTGCCGGCGCTGACCCGGGGACCTCGGCGAGCGCACAGCTCCTCATTCCGACGCCTGAGGGTTCTTCGGGCGCGAATTTTGCCGAGAAACTGCGTATTGCGGTGCCCGACCTCGCCCAAGGCGCGCTTGCGATCGATCTCGCCGGCCAGTCGGAGTTCGGTTCGTTGATTGGCCGCGAGGGTCGGCTGGTGCGCGTTGAAGTCACCGCGCGCACGTTGCGTGAATCCGAACAGTACGCCGAAAAAGCGCGCGATCTGCTCCGCGCGATTCCCACTCTAACGGACGTGCGCGACGCATACGCCAGCACGCAGCCGATCGTGGAAGTGGAGTTGCAGCGTGAGCGGATCGCTGAGCGCGGCATTTCCATCGCGCAGATCACCCGCGCACTCCAGGGCGCGCTCGGCGGCGTACGCGCGAGTGAACTGCGCGAGACCGACCGACGCACGCCGATCACCGTGCGCTTTGCCGGTGCAGCGAACGAAGATCTGGAGTCTGCGCTCGCCACGCCAATCAACGGCGTCCCCGTTTCACAGCTCGTGAAGGTGAAGGAAACCCGCGCGCCCATCGAAGTGGTGCGCGTGGGTCAGCGCCCCGTGAGCGTGGTTGAAGGGTTGATCGCCGAGGGCGGTACCGAGCGAGCCGATGCTGACGTACGCGAGGCCGTGGCCACGCTGGCGCTGCCGGCCGGAGTATCGGCCCAGGTCACAGGTGCCAACGCGGAGCAGCGCCGCACCACCGAGCAGCTTTCGCTTGTCGCTCTGCTCTCGGCGGCACTGATGTTCCTCGTGTTGGCCGGCGAGTTTGCGTCGTTCACGATTCCGTTCGTCGTGATGCTTACGGTGCCGCTTGCCGCAGTGGGAGGCATTCTCTTTCTCTTCCTTACGGGGCAGAGCATCAACGCCGTGGCCATGATCGGCATCGTGGTGATGATCGGCATGGCCGATAACGAGGCCGTCGTGAAGTTGGACGCGATTCGTCGGTGCCGGGAGCAGGGCTACTCGCTCCGCGATTCGATCCTGCGCGGCGGGCGCATCCGCTTGCGTGCAATTGCGATGACGTCCATCACAACGATTACCGGCGTGCTGCCACTGATCTTTGGTTGGGGCTCTGGTGGAGCGCTCTATCAGCCGCTCGCTGCCGGAGTCATCGGCGGGTCCATCACCGCGTTGGCGGCAACCTTCTTCGTGTTGCCGGTGGTCTATGAGTTGATGGAACGCCGCAAGGGCATGGAGTAGCGTTGATCCGCTGGGCGGTCTCCCGGCCTGCGGTCGTGTGGGCGGCGGTCACCACGATCGTCCTCTCCGGGAGCGTCGCGTTCACTCGCCTCTCGCTTGCCACCAAGACCACCGTCGAGCTGCCTCGCTTGCAGGTGTCGCTCAGCTGGACGAGCGCCTCGGCCGAGTTGATGGAGACGTATCTCACGTCGCCGGTGGAAGCGGCGGTGCAGAGCGTGCGGGGCGTGAAGCGGGTGAACAGCCGATCCAGCGAAGGTTTGGCGTCGCTGACCATCGAGCTGCAGCCGAATGTGGACCCGCAGATCACGCGGCTCGCGATTCTCGAGCGCCTCGAGATTCTTCGTCCCGAGTTTCCGATCGGTGCCGGGCCGCCGCGAGTCTCGAACTTCGTGCCGGAAGACCTGCAGGAAGCGCCGCTCCTGCGCGTGACGATGACGGGCCCGTACACGGCCGGCGCCCTGCAAAAAATTGCGACTGACCAGGTGGGCCCGCGGGTGAACGCGGTGCCGGGCGTGGGCGGTACGAGCACGCGCGGCGGCACGGAGTTCGGCGCGAGCGTGCAATACGACCCGACCCTGCTACGACAGCTCGGTATCTCACCGGGCCAGCTCGGCGCGGCACTGGCCGAAGCACGGCAGGTGGTGGCGCTCGGCGAGGAGAAGTTCGGAGCGTCACGACGGGCGGTGGTGCTGCGCGACCAACCCGATGCGCTCGAAGAACTCGAGGATCTGCCGATTCGCGGACGCGGCGGGAAGATCTTCCGGCTTGGCACCATCGCGACTGTGCGCGCCGAGGAAGACGGGCGCGGGATGTTCTTCCGCATCAACGGCAATCCTGCGCTTGCGTTCGATGTTTCGCGATCCGCACAGGCTGACGCGATCAAGACGGCCAAGCTGGTGCGGGCCACACTCGATTCGCTCGCGCCGTTGTTGCCACCGGCTGTGAAGTTCAACGTGGTGAACGACGACAGCACCGAGCTGGCGCGGGAGTTGAAGGATCTCGTCACGCGCGGCGCGATTGCCTTTGGCGCGGTGATGTTGGTCATCATCATTGCCACGCGCAACGCGCGGGCCGTCGCACTGGTGATGGGAACCGCAGCCGTGTCCATCGCCGGCACCGCGCTTGGGCTCTATCTGCTCGGAATCCCGGCGAACATGCTCACGCTCGCGGGGCTCGGGATGGGCATCGGCATCCTCGTGCAAAACGGCATCATCGTGGTGGAGCGCTTGCGCGAGGAGCCTGACACGGAGGACGGCCGAGCTCGCGCCGGAAGTCAGATGACGCCCGCGGTGATTGGCGCCACGCTGACCACAGCCGTCGTGCTGTTTCCATTTCTCTATTTGCAGGGCGATGCGCGCGCCGCCTTTGTGCCCTTCGCCAGCGCATTCGTGATGGCGATGGCGTGGTCGGTCGTCGCGTCATTGGTGATGGTGCCGGCACTTGCTGCGGGGCACGGGCACGCGGCGCGCTGGACACGCGGCCGGAAATTCTACTCTGCGATTCTGAAGCGCACGCTGCGCTGGCGTTGGGCGACGCTGCTGGTGACTGTCGCTGTGCTCGGCGTGCTCAGCTGGGGATTCTCCAAGAAGGTGCGCCGGTTCGCCTTTGGCGGATTCGGCGGACAGAACCGGACGACGGTTAACGTGAACCTCGGGTTCCCGCGCGGATCCGACCCCGAGGCACTCGACCGCGCGATGCGCGAGATGGAGGCGATCGCGGTGGGCTCGGAGGGTGTGCAGGATGTGGTCACGCAATCGAACGGCATCGCCAACGCCTCGATGCGCGTGCTGTACACGGTGGAAGGTGGCCGCACGGCCCTGCCGCTGCAGATGCAGGAAGACCTGACGCAGCGCGCAGTGTTCATCGGTGGTGCAAATGTGAGCGTGTCGGGGCAGGGGCCGGCGTTCGGGTCGGGCTTTGGGAGCGTGTCGAGCGGCAACTACCGCATTCGTGTGAAGGGCTACTCATACGATGGAGTCTCGGCTGTCGCGGTGGACCTCAAGGACCGGCTCGAGAAGATCACCCGCGTGCGGAACGTGAATGTGAACGCGGGCTCGTTCTTCGGGTCGGATCGCGCCTTTGCCGTGACCCTTGACCCGGACCGCGGTGCGCTCGCGCGCTACGGGCTGACGTCACAAGACCTGCGTGACGCCGTGCAGCGGGAGATTCGCGGTCAGGCCGGCGCCACGCGACTTGATATTGGCGACGAAGAGATTCCCGTCAGCGTGAAAGCCAGAGGCGCGCGCGAACGGAGCATGGACGAACTCGCGGCAGCCATCGTGCCGACGAGTGCCGGCAGCCCGGTGAAGATCGGCGATCTCGCAGCCGTCGGGCAACGCGAGGTGCCGGGCGTGATCAACCGCGAGGACCAGCAATACATCCGCATCGTCGCCTATGAGTTCCGTGGTCCCACCAGGCTCGGCGACCGCACTCACAAGGCGTTCCTCGAGAGCATCTCTGTGCCCGTCGGATTCGCCGTCGAGGATGTGAACGCAAGCGGCTTCATCAGCGACGAATCGGAAAAGGGCCTCTGGCTGGTGTTCGGCATCGGCATGGCACTGGTCTTCCTGGCCGTGGCACTCGTGTACGACTCGACATGGGCGACATTGATGGTGTTCCTGACGCTGCCAATCGCGCTGGGTGGAGTGATGGGCGCGTTCTGGGCGACTGGCGCCGCGTTTACGCGCGAGGCCGCGGTGGGCGTGATTCTCGTGATCGGTCTCGCCGTGAATCAGGTGCTGCTGCTGGTGGATGCCGCGATAGCCAAGCGGCGGCAGCGGAGCGCCGACGGGTATGCGGTCCACGGGCTTCGCGGGGGCGAAGTGCTCCGCGCTGCGCTCGACCGCTCCGGGATGATCGTCCTCGTCACCCTGACCACCATGGCCAGTCTCGTCCCCCTCGCCTGGGGCACATCGGCCACGACCCTTTTTGGCGCAATTGCGCTCGCTACTGCGGGGGGGACCATCGCAGGGACCTTGGGGGCAATGCTGGTCTTGCCGGCCCTCGTGATGGGGTGGGGGCGCCGGCGGCGTCCACTGGCGGCCCAACCGGGGGTAGGGGTACCTTTTTAGGCACTCTATAGTTGGATCCCGTCAAC
>Ga0207952_1001002_pt1 | contig 14725 bp, 6 predicted proteins | sample SubbioR12Aug_8Ca_FD_184831 | JGI IMG/M metagenome (GOLD analysis project Ga0207952, IMG submission 184831) | Serpentinite rock and fluid subsurface biosphere microbial communities from McLaughlin Reserve, California, USA - CR12Aug_8Ca (SPAdes) | ecosystem: Environmental > Terrestrial > Deep...
ACTTGGAGGCCGGGCCGGCCAACTCACCGAAGCTCGCCGAGATGATTGCCGATGTGAAGGACGGCGTGATGATCGATGGGCGCGGGAGTTACTCCATTGATCAGCAGCGGTTCAACGGCCAGTTCGGCGGCCACATCTTCTGGGAGATCAAGAACGGCAAGATCACGCGCCAGTGCACGGACGTGACGTACAACGCGATCACGACCGACTTCTGGGCCAACCTCGATGCCGTGACGGGCCTGAGCGAATACCAGAAGCACGGCACCGGTGGCGACGCCAAGGGTCAGCCCACGCAGACGAACTCCATCTCGCACGGCAGCCCGTACACGCTGATCCGGAACGTGATGGTGGGCGCGGCGTTCGACTGAGTTTGGCGAGAGGGGAGGGACGTGAGACGGCGCATTCACGGGGGAAGGTGGGTGCGCCGTTTTGCACGTGCTTCCGCGTAGCCCCCAATCCTTGCTACGGAAGCGACCGCCCCGTGATTGGGCCGAGAGGGCGTGCAGTCGAAACCCGAAGGCCGGTGGCGGAATTCGGTCTCCGTCGTTTGCCGGCAACAACGTACAGGTGGATATTGAGCAGATGTTGAAGAAACGGAGCGCCACATTGGGTGTTCGAGCAGCTCATTGCAGCCTGAGACGGCGGTCAGCTACAAGGCATACCAAGCGTGGCCCCAATTCAATGCAAGGAGCCGAATGACCGCTGAATCGAAGGGCCGCGACCTCTTCATAGTCGACAACAGCGTCTCGGGATGGACCGGTCTTCGGTATCTCGAAGAGTGGACCTCGATCGCTCGCGCGTTCGACATCGCGACTGGCTACTTCGAGATCGGCTCGCTCCTTGCGCTCGATGGCAAATGGCAGGCTCTGGACAAGATCCGCATTCTGATGGGCGCGGAAATGACCGCGCGCACCCGCAAGGCACTGTTGGACGCGGTGACAATGCGCGCCGTTGAGGCACTCAACTCGAGCATTGAGCAGTCCAAAGTTGCCAATCCATTTCTGAACGGTGTGCCTGCGATTCTGGACGCCATGAAGTCAGGGCAGATCGATTGCCGCGTATACGACAAGGACAAGTTCCACGCAAAGGCATACATCACGCACGCCAAGCTGGAAGTTGTTGGGTCACAAGCCTTGGTGGGCTCCAGCAACTTCACGTCGCCGGGTCTCACGGAGAACATCGAACTCAACATTCAAGTGCAGAGCGCGCGTGAAGTTGCGCAGCTGCAGGAATGGTTTGAGACGCACTGGAATGAAGCGAAGGAGGTCTCTGACGCCGTCATCCAGACGATTGCGCGGCACACCCACGCCTACACGCCGTTTGACGTCTACGCCAAGGCTCTCCAGGAGTACTTTCGCGGCCACGAGCTGACCTCATCCGAGTGGGACGAGACACGCTCGCTGATGTTTCCGAGGATCGACCGGTATCAGAAGGAAGCGTACTGGGCGCTCATGAAGATCGCGCGTCAGCACGGCGGCGCGTTCCTTTGCGACGGTGTTGGCCTCGGCAAGACATTCGTCGGCCTGATGTTGATAGAACGACTCGTGCTGCACGAAGGAAAGCGCGTCGTGCTGTTTGCCCCTAAGGCCACGAAGGAAGGTGTTTGGGAGCCGCATCTTCGCGACTGGCTTCCGCACATCGGCGGCGTCGGAGGCAACGCAGACTTTAGCAACCTCGCCGTGTTCAGCCACACGGACCTTGGCCGGACGGGCGATTTCCCTGAGCGGTTCCGCCGGATTGCGGAGCTTGCGGATGTTGTGATCATTGACGAGGCTCACCACTTTCGCAATCCGGGTCGCCAAGCCGACGCGAACGAGGGAACTGAGCCTTCCCGGTACTATCAACTCTACGACCTTCTCGACCAAGCCAAACGGCCCAAAACGCTGTTCATGCTCACGGCCACGCCCATCAACAACCGGCTGAGCGATTTCCGGCATATGGCGGAGCTGTTCACCCGGCGCGACGAGACCTACTTCGGCCGGACGCTGGGTGTCAACAATCTGCGGGCGCATTTCAACCAGATGGAAAGAACGCTTCGCACTGCGGTCGGCAGTGACGCCACTGATGTGGCCGTGCACATGACTGAGGCGCAGCAGATCCTCGCCACGGATGCAATCTTCAGGGAGCTTGTTGTACAGCGGAGCCGCGCTTATGCCCGCGAGAGCCAGATGCGCGAGACCGGCAAGGCCGCGGTGTTCCCGGAGCGCAAAGCGCCTCAGGTAGCAGCGTATTCAATCCGTAAGAGCTACGGCCGGCTTCTCGACATGTTCGAGAAGGCGTTTACACGCCAGAACCCGTTGTTCACCCTACCGCTCTATTACCCGTTGGCCTGGTACAAGGGTGCGGACAAGAGCATCGATCCGATGGACGAAGGACGTCAGGAACAGGTCGTCGGTCTGATCCGGACCAACTTCTTGAAAAGGTTCGAAAGTTCTGTCACTGCGTTTGAGATGTCGTGCGATCGCTTGCTGCTGAAGCTGCTTGCCTTCCTGCAAGTGCACAGCGAGACCGACGCGGAGAAGAAGCGGCTGGATCGCTGGAAGGCGCAGAACAGCGAGGTCCTTGGTTATGCGACGCAGCGTCAACTCGCGCTCGGGGGCGAGGCCACAGACACCTCCGACGACGAGGACGCTGTGCCGCAGGAATTGCTCGATGCGGTTGAGCGGTTGGATCGGGCGGAATACAAGGTTGAGGAGATGATGTCGGAGACGTTTCTCGACCTCGACCAGATTGTCCAGTTCCTGGACGAGGCCAGAAGGTTCGAGCCAAAGGACGACGACAAGCTGCAGAAGTTGATTCGGCTGCTCAAGACCAAGGACTTCGACGGGCAGAAAGTGCTCATATTCACAGAGTTTGCCGACACCGCCCGTTACCTGAAAGACCGGCTCGACAAGGCTGGCATCGGCGGTGTGGCACAGGTAGACAGTGCCACAAAGCGTAACCGTGCCGACGTAATTCAGTGTTTTTCTCCCTATTACAACGGGGCGTCGTCGCCTGAACTTGCCGCTGCGGGCCGCGGAGAGATTCGGGTCCTGATCTCAACCGATGTGCTCTCCGAAGGCCTGAACCTTCAGGACGCCTCGCGGATGATCAACTACGACATCCACTGGAACCCCGTTCGTCTGATGCAGCGCATTGGGCGAGTGGACCGACGAATGAACCCCGAGATTGAGCGCCGGCTCGTCGCAGACCATCCGGAAGTCGGGGCTTCGCGGGGCAAGGTGAGCTTCTGGAATTTCCTCCCGCCTGATGAGCTGAACGCGATCCTCACGCTGTACGCCAAGGTCACGCAGAAGACGCTTCTTATCTCAAAGACGCTCGGTATCGAAGGCAAGAAGCTGCTGACGCCCGACGACGACTTCGACGCCATTCGGGAGTTCAACCACGCGTACGAGGGCACAAAGACCGCCGTCGAAGACATGCACCTCGAATACCAGGCCGTGCTGCAGGCGGACCCCACGTTGGAGGCGCGGCTAAAAGCGCTGCCCGGCTCCGCCTTCAGCGGTCGCAGGCACGTTGCCAAGGGCGTCCGCGGTGTGTTCTTCTGTTATGCGCTCCCCGCGCTGGACAAACAGAAGGATCCGCCGGAATTCACTGAAGAGGCTGGCACCACGCGGTGGTATCTCTACGACCTCAACAGCGAAGCCATCCTAGAGGAACCCGGCGAGATCGTCGCCAGCATCCGCTCAGCTCCCGATACGCCACGGAAGTGCACGGCTGAGGAAATGACGCTGGTTGAATTGCGCGGCAAAATGGAGAAGCACATCAAGAACTCCTACCTCAAGCGCGTGGACGCACCGATCGGCGTGAATCCAGCGCTCCGCTGCTGGATGGAACTCAACGAGGGATAGCACCATGCCGACCGATCACCGCGCCGCACTTGCAGACACCAAGACCTTCCCCCAACTCATCGCCTACCTGCGCGACGAGATGGGGTGGCCGATCGGCAAAGAAGACTTTGAGGAACTGACGTTCGAATACCGCGCTGAAGAGCTGGGGATCGAGTCGAAGGCCGCGGCAAATATCCAGGAGATCAAGCGACTCCGACCCTTGAGCGTGAATCAACCGTGGGGAGTGTTCTTCGTAAAGTTCGAGCCGAAACGACTGCCTGTGGTTGCACTCCGCCGCCTCCTCGGAGCCGTTGTGCGACAGCAGAGGGCCACGGTCGGTGCAGCAGAGCGGCCGCTGTGGGATGCAGAGGATTTGCTCTTTGTATCGAACTACGGTGAGAAAGACGAACGCCAGATCACGTTCGCGCACTTCTCCCAGTCGGCCGAGAAAGGCGACCTTCCAACACTAAAGGTGCTTGGCTGGAACAATCTGGACACATCGTTGCATTTGGACGCGGTTGCAACCGAGCTGACGACGCACCTCTCTTGGCCATCAGACGAGAATGACGCCGGGGCTTGGCGACGAGGCTGGCAAGCGGCGTTCACTGTCGGTCATCGCGAAGTCATCACCACCTCGAAGGAGCTCTCGATCCGCCTGGCCAAGTTGGCGGGCGACATCCGCGACCGGATCAAGTCCGCGCTCGCCATCGAGACCGACCGCGGCCCGCTCACCAAGCTGATGAAGGCATTCCAGACGTCGCTGGTCCACGACCTCGACGCCGACGGTTTCGCCGACATGTACGCGCAGACCATTGCCTACGGTCTGCTCTCGGCGCGCATCGTCGACCCGCACAAGAAGTCGGTCGACGACTTCGCCGGCCACATGCGCACCAACCCGTTCCTGCGCGAGCTGATGGAGACCTTCCTGAAGGTCGGCGGGCGGCGCGGCAAGGCGGGCGGGCCGGGCATCGACTTCGACGAGCTCGGCGTGAGCGAAGTCGTGCAGTTGCTCGACGACGCGAATATGGAAGCCGTCGTCCTCGACTTCGGCGACAAGAATCCGCAGGAAGACCCGGTCATCCACTTCTACGAGCTGTTCCTCAAGGAGTACGACGCTAAGAAGCGTATGCAGCGCGGCGTTTTTTACACTCCGCGCCCGGTAGTCTCCTATATCGTGCGTTCGGTCGATGAACTGCTACGCACCGAGTTCGGTCTCGAAGACGGCCTCGCCGACACGACAACGTGGGGCGAGATGGCGAAGCGCCACAACAATATCAGGAGCCCGGAGGGCACCTCACCCGAGCAGGCCTTCGTCCAAATCCTCGACCCTGCCACCGGCACTGGCACCTTTCTCGTCGAGGTGATCGACATTATCCACAAGACGATGGCCGAGAAGTGGAAGCGGCTGGGCCACGGGGAGAAGAAGAGTGCGACGCTGTGGAACGAGTATGTGCCCGAGCACCTGCTGACGCGCCTGCACGCCTACGAACTGTTGATGGCGCCCTACGCGATTGCGCACTTGAAAGTCGGGCTCAAGCTCTACGAAACCGGCTACCGGTTCGGTAGCGACGAGCGGGCACGGATCTACCTGACCAACGCTCTGGAGCCAGCGCAGGACTTTTCTGGGACGTTCGACTTCGCGATCCCGGCGCTGGCGCACGAGGCGGAGGCGGTCAACGAAATCAAACGGCAGAAGCGGGTTACCGTCGTCATCGGCAACCCACCGTATTCCAACTTCGGCCAGCTCAATAAAAGTCCGTTCATCCTTGGCTTGCTCGAAGACTACAAGCGAGAGCTAGACGAAAAAAAAATCAATCTGGACGACGATTTCATCAAGTTCGTCCGCTTCTCGCAGCACCTACTCGACCGCAGCGGCGTTGGCGTGCTCGGATACATCACGAACAACGTCTATGCAGATGGCGTAACTCATCGGCGGATGCGCGAATCGCTCATGGAAACGTTCGATGCTATCCGATTCCTCGACCTGCACGGGAGTAGCAAACGGCAGGAACAGGCTCCAGGCGGTGCGAAGGACGAGAATGTCTTCGACATAACTATTGGAGTTGGCGTTGGGCTATTCACGCGCAGCCTCCCTGGCGATAAGTCGCGAAGCGTCACTCACGGTGAACTGTGGGGTGAGCGGCTCGCGAAGTATGCTGCTCTACTTAACGCAAGCGTCGCACCAACACAGTGGGCGAAGCTGTCGGCGACAACCCCCCACTTCTTCTTCGTTCCCAAAGACTTTGACCAGCTTGCCGAGTATAAACGCGGCATCCCAGTGCAGGAAATGTTTCCGCTCTCTTCGAGCGGCATCCAGACGAAGCGCGACAATGTCGCAATCGCAGAAACGAAGCAAACGCTGCTGACTACGCTGGGAGACTTTTCTCGGCTGCCCGCGAAGGAGTTGAGGAGCCGATATGACCTCCCTGATGACGGGCGAGACTGGAGGATTGAATGGGCATCTGCTCATGCGACGGAAATCCTCAAGTCCCCCGAAACTGTCGTGCCAATTCTTTACCGACCGTTTGATTCACGATGGACAGTAATGGATTCGAGGTCGAAGGGCTTCGTCGCATATCCGCGATTTGACGTGATGTCACAAATGGTACGCAGGAACCTTGGACTCATCGTGACTCGGCAGCTTTCCCTGCCAACATTTCAGCACGTATTCGTAACGAGACAGTTGATTGACGGCAACACGATTTCTCTCCAAACTCGCGAGTATAACTACCTCTTCCCTCTTCACCTGCGGGACGAACAAGCAAGCCAGCGTTCCATTTCATTCGACGGCCACGGCAAGACGAACCTCGGAGCCGCATTCCTCAAGACGCTTGCGAGCCAATTGAAGACTCCGATTGGAAGTAACGGCCTGCCCGCCGGTCTGACACCCGAAGACATCTTCCACTATGCCTACACGGTCCTTCACAGTCCTGGCTACCGGAGTCGCTACGCAGAATTTCTAAAGATCGATTTCCCGCGCGTGCCGTTGACCGGGAACCTACAGTTGTTCCACGCACTCGTCGGCCTCGGGCACGAACTCGTCGCCCTGCACCTCATGGAGTCGCCCAAGCTCGACCACTCCATCACCGTCTACACCGGTCCGAAGGACTCCGAAGTCGGGCGGGTGGGTTGGTCCGATGACACAGTCTGGCTCAACGCTGCCGCGACGAAGAAGGGCCAGCCCGTTACTCCCGGCACCATCGGCTTCCGCGGCGTGCCCGAGGCCGTGTGGAACTTCCACATCGGCGGCTACCGAGTCTGCGAGAAGTGGCTGAAGGACCGCAGGGGCCGCACGCTCCCCAAGGACGACATCGCCCACTACCAGAAGATTGTCGTCGCGCTGAACGAGACCATCCGTCTGATGAAGGAGATCGATGTGGTCATCGAGCAGCACGGCGGCTGGCCGGGGGCGTTCCAGACCGACGAGGCCGCTCAAGTAGACGCGGCCTCGGTTGTCCGCGAGGCCGAGGTTATTCCGTTGTTCCCGGAGACCGCAACTCGTGAGTACACCTTCGAGCCGGTACCGCTGCGCAAGGTCGCACAGCCTCATCATGTGGATCTCAACGACCTGGAGCGCGAAGAACTCATGTGCCGGATCCGGCAAATGTTCAGTGATGGCAAGGAGCGGGATCGGGAGTCGGCCATTGACGAGCTCGCGCGCGATTTTGGCTATCAGCGCACAGAAACCCGTATTCGTGAGGAACTCGACAATGCGATGAGAACCGCGGTCCGCCGCGGCATTGTGTACAGCGCGTCCCAAGCTATCAAGATCGATGTTAGGAAGATTGAGGACTACGACCGTGGAATCCTGAAAGACCTGTTCCTTGCATCGTTGCAGGGCAAGTCTTGGACTGAGCGTGAGGATGCAATTCGAGGACTGGCCCGGTGGTTGGGGTTCAGGCGAACAGGGGCTGCGATTGATGAGGTGGCGCGGTCGCTGATCAATGGGCTGCTGCGGGAGGGCCGGCTCGAGAGTGAAGGGAGCAGCGTGCGGAAAGTCTGATGGCATATCCGCTGAAACACATCTCCATTCGTGTCCCTTGGCACGACACCGGATGGGACGGCCGTGTGTCTGTGCCGCGCAGCGCCTCAACGGCTCCTGCCTGAAGCTCAAGCGCATTGCCGGGGATTGGCACAGTGACGCGGAGAGATCCGTTTCGGAACAAAGCATCAAGGACTTGCCGCTAGCGGGCGATTGATTCCGCTATGCATGAACACGCCCGGCGAGAGGCGGCACGGATTGGAAGGAATCGTTGTGAAGTTCCGGACGCCATCCGAGGTGACCTGCTCCAGCCAGTATGCCTACCCCATCCTTTAGGGCAATCAACAAGGACAGCGTTGGTGCGGCTGGACCTCGCTACACACCTGGCGTCGACCCAGCTGCGCCGAACATCGCAATCGAGCCCCTCCGTCTCATTCTTGGCGGTCTCGCATACGACAAAACGCTGGCGAAGGAACTAGCGAACATTGCTGATGGGATCGTAGATGCCCTGAAGGACGCCGATAGGCTGGTGCGAGACCGTTTCGCTGGGAGAAGCTCCACACCAGCCCACGTTGTTGAACTGATGCGTGCGCTCGCTAGGCCCGGACCAGTCGGAATCAACATTCGATTGCGAGAACTGCGGCTTACGTCACGCATTGTGCGTCGTGCGTTGCGACCCCTCATCGATGGCCCGCTCGAGACCGCTCGCACAGAGATTAACGAAACGCGGAAGAACGCGCTGCAGAGTGAATCGTTTCGGGTTCAGAAGCTCGAGCGGGCTATACGGCTGGCAGAAGAATGGAATGAGGAATTCGCCGGGCAATCAATGCAGTCGAATTCCCTTTTGATTCTGGGGGATTGGGGGACAGGCAAGACGCACTTTCTTTGCGATATCGTCCGCGAGCGGGTGGGGACTGGCCTGCCTACGCTCTTCGTGCTTGCCCATCGACTTCAACACGGCCTTGATCCACTCCAGGCAATCTGCGACGCGACTCGCGCAGCCAGCGGCCCCAATCAGCTCTTCCGGAGGCTGGAACGCCTCGGGAGGAACCGGCGCCAGCGGGCCTTGCTGATAGTCGACGGGATCAACGAAGGGGATCGCACAGCATGGCGGCGCTCGATCCCCGAGCTGGGTAGGCTCGCGACGAAATATCAACATGTCGGCATTGTCGTGAGCTGCCGGCGTCCATTCGAGAAAGAGATCTTTCCGGCCGGAATGCCAAGCCGATTCACGTCGGCCGAACACTACGGGCTGCGGGATGTGGAGTTCGATGCGCAGATGCAGTTCTTTGACTACTACCAGATCCCTGCACCGGAGACTCCGCTGCTTCTGGCGGAGTTCGCACGACCGCTGTTCCTAAAGACATTCTGCGAGACGATCCGCGATCTCGGGAAAAGGGCTCAGCGCGAATATCTCCGCGATCTCGCCTCGGGCCAAAAGGGTATAACACGTCTACTTGAGGACTTCGCAAAACGGATCGGCGGGCCAATCGAACGGGCATTCGGCCTGCCAACAAATGCATGTTGGCGGCTCATAAAGGGATTCGGCACATCGCCCGATGGCGAACCCATGGGCCTAGCCGAGGCGATGGCAAGAAGTCTGGAGGAATGGATTCCCCGGTCGGAATGCCTTCAGATCATTGGGCGCGCTACGCGATTCAAGTCTGCAGGTGACCAAGCAGCCCTTTTGCAAAGGCTAACGGCAGATGGGCTGCTGAGCGAGACAACTCACTGGGTCAGTGCGACGGAAACGCAAACAGTGATCTCACTGCCATACCAACGGTTCAGCGATCACGTCGTTGCTCGGCACCTCATGGACAAACAACTGTCAGGAAAACAAACAGATGCGGCTATTCGGCGAGCCTTCTACGCCAATCGCCCCCTAGGGAAGGTCTTTGAACTGTGGCCAGGGGGGCACGCATTCAAGCGCCCCAACCTGGCCGCGGCGATTATGCTCGAGTTCCCGGAACGAGTAAAACGATCGCAGTTGCACGAAGATCACAGAGAGCTTGTCTACTTCCTGCCGAAGGCGTGCCGCGCGCCGCAACCGCTGCGGGAAGTGTTTCTAGGAGGCCTCGCCTGGCGATCCCGCGACAGTTTCTGTCGCGACACCATCGCTGCTATTAACGGCTTTTTGCAATTCCCAGCTCAATACGGGCGCAACGATGCTCTCGAGGCACTCGTCGGGCTTGCGACACGACATGACCACCCACTTAACGCAACGAGACTCTACCGCTACCTCGGATCACAGACACTCAAGGGGCTTGATCTGCTTTGGACCGAGTTCCTTCGACAAAGCGATAACTCGTCTGCTGTCACGCGTGCCATAGAGTGGATTGAGCGCACCAGCGGCAAGCACGTGCCGGCGCAGTCGACAGCAAACTATCTAACGCTCCTTGCCACGTTCCTCTCGACGACGAGGCGGACATTGCGCGATCGAGCGACGCGCGCCGTAGTCATCCTCGGGGAGCGTGATCCATCGGCGCTATTCATGGCAGTGGATCACAGTTTGTCTTTCGTTGATCCGTATGTTCCCGAGAGGATGCTTGCGGCAGCCTACGGTGTAGCGATGCGAACTTGGGCCGACCCGAATGGTGACGCCGCTCGAGAACATTTGCCTGCGTTCGCCCGAAAGTTGGTTGACCTGATGTTCGTCCCCGGGGCGCCGCACGCCACCAAGCATGCGCTTCGGCGTGACTCAGCTCTTGGGATCATCGAATTGGCCCAACGGGTTGACCCACAATGCGTTCCTAACCGCCTGAAGAAATATCTGCGACCGCCATTCGCGCAGATCCCCACCCCGTTTCCCGCAGTCGCCGAAATCGATGAAGCCGCCGCAGAAGCGGTGAAGTCAGCCATGCATATGGATTTTGAGAACTACTCACTCGGTGGACTCATAAGGGAGCGACAGAACTACAACGCTGACCAGCCTGAGTGGATTGTGCTACGCAAGAAGGTTCTCTCCCGGATCGCGGAGCTTGGGTACGACTCAAGTGCATTCGGCACGATTGACGACGAGATCAGCCGCATCAACTGGAACCACTCGTCTAGTGGCGAGCGAGAAAAGATCGATCGGTATGGCAAGAAGTATTCATGGATCGCCTATTTCGAGATGTACGGAGTCCAGGCCGATCTCGACCAACTTCCGGCTTGGCGGGACCCTCGCCCAGCGGATGTGGATCTCGACCCCAGCTTTCCGGGCGAGATGCCGGCGTGGGAGCCGAAGCTCTCGCGGGTGTTCCAAGGCGCGCCGAGTGACGAGGCCGAATGGATACTTCGGGGACCTACCCCTAACTACAACCATCTTCTGCGCCGGACGAGCGTGGACGGTGTTCGTGGGCCGTGGATCTTGATCGATGCGTACATAAATGAGCCGGCTGAGACCGACGCGCGTCGTGTATTCACATTTGTAAGGACACTGCTTGCGCGCGCGGCCACGATGGACCACGTGATCCGTCGGTACCAGCAGGTCGACTATCCAGGCAACAGCATGGTTCCCGACACCGCAAAGGACCACTACACGTTTGGCGGCGAAGTGCCTTGGTCTCGGCTCTTCTGCAGCGCTGATCGCGATCGCTGGGGACGTCCTCGTCCATCGACGCGACGGGCCTTCCTTCGCCATGAACGTGGGCGCTGGATGTCGCACCCGGTAGAGGTTATCGCCTGGACCAGCGAGTGGGAGAGTCATCACAGTCAGTTGAATCGGGTGTCGCACGGCAGGGCCCCGACGGCCGCGGTTGCGGCGCTTTTGGACCTTGTGAATCACGCCGGAACATGGGATTTGTTCGACAGCAGAGGTCGGCGAGCTACCATTGCTCGCCGGTTTCGCACTCCTGGCATTTACTTCTCTTCACACTTTCTATACCTGCGTGAGAGCCTGCTCAACCGGTATCTGACCCTGACTCGCCAAGAGTTGACCTGGTTCATCTGGGGCGAGCGCGCGCTTGCGACAGACGCATTGCGCGCGTTCTGGGATTCACACCGAGGTCAGATTGCACCCTATTCCCACGTCCACCGTACTTTTCGTAGATACACTCGCTCCTAGCTCCAGCCGCAGGCAAGAGAAGAAATGGACGTTGGTTTCATTTGGGTACAGGGCGGAGTCCCGGCGGAGCGCACTGGACATGCGTAGTTGCGTTCGAGACTTCGTGGCTGAGCATCACTGTGTTCGGCGCGAGCACCGCTGCAGCAAGCCATCTGGGCTAAATTCCTGTTCGGGGTTCTACTATGGGCCTGTTTAGCAAACGCCAGCGGATTACTGCGGGCAACCTTGCGACCGAAGTCGCAGAGCTCGTCCTCTCCGACGCGCCTGGCGAGCGAGAGAGCATTGACACGCACCTCCGGGCCGTGGGATTCGTACCGCCCACCGATGGCAACCGGTACCTCGCCGAATTGCTGATCGTCGCGGTCTTCCCCTACGAACTCATTCTCGCCATTGAGCACGGGAACGCGGCCACTCCGGTTCGTACCCGCGTGCGGGAATTGCTATTGAAAAGGGTGAACAGTGCGCGAGCGGCATCGGGTGATCAACCTCTACCTTTCGCCGAGTGGCAAGCCAAGGTCGACGCGCGCCTGGACCAGTATGCGAATGCGCTGCAGTCAGGCGTTGAGGAACAAGGCGTCGAGATATTCGCCGCTAGGGCGTCGACGATCATCTGTGGCTCTGACGCGCCCGACCTTGGTGTAGCCGCGTTGGTCAGACTTAAGTACGCTGGAACGATGCAGTACATGCGCCCGCCACTGAAGAACTACTTGATCGTGCCGTGACCTGCGGGCGGGCTCGGAACATTCGTGCAGTCACCCCCGCGTTAGATCTCATCTGTTCTCCAGTTCTGCCCGGTGCCCAACGTGGTCGGAGGCGGGTGTGTCCGTGACCGTCTGGCTATACTCGCGTAGCTCTGCTTGGCAGGCCGAACGCCGCCGACCGGCGCATTGGGCGCCCCCCCCCCAGCCGCCAATCCGGCACACCACCTCACCGCCGCGCCCTGTCCTAAATCCGCCGGCCGCGCTCCAAATCCAAGCCTTGCAACACCTAACGCGTTTGTCACACGCGCAGTCGCGTTTGCCAGCCGATCCTCGAAACTGGCAGCGAAACCCGGCACGCCGCTTGCACGTAATCCCCCTCCAGTAAGCCAAGAACCGGGGCCCAATCAAAAACGGCTGCCGGGGATTCCCTTGAATGGGACCTTCATTCGCGGCTGAAACGAGGTCGAACGAACGTCGCACTCCACCGCGCCGGCCAGGCCCAGCTCCGACATCGCTCGCGAGCCACAGGGACGGCACACACGGCGCCGATGGAACGACCGGAACTCGAACTCGGACACGAGCCTGGGATGGACCGAGCAGTCCATGGTCAGGTTCTAGAGCAGTCCGAAAGGCTGAAGTCGTGTACCCCCGCTACTGCGGCCGTTGAAAGCGGCGCAAAAATGCTCTCTTGAGTCGCCGGGGTGGTGAACACGGAGTCAAAAAGTTCACCATGTACGCGCAACATGCTCCCATCCCACCGCGACTGGAGCGCGGCGGGAATGGTGTCCGTCTGAATCCAGTTCCATCGGAGTCAGCAGGTCAACCATCTTTCTGGGAGTAGTACAATGAACAGCAAGCAGAAGCGCACGCTGCAGGCGTTCCGTCGCATTCAGGGGTGGATCATCGCCCACCCCGAACTCGCGACTGCCACGAACGCCGCGCAGTCCACTCGCCCCGCGCTCGTCACGAGTGGAAGCTCCAACTCGGCCGCCACGTCAGCAAGCCCGACGGCCACACTCGGCGGTGTCTCCGCCGAGGGCGTCACCAAGCTCATCGGTTCGTTCAACGCGGCGCTTGATCGCATCACGCAGAACGCCGCCGATGAAGACGCGCACGACCGCGCCGCGCGTGGGTCCGCGGCCGAGATCGGCAGGGCTCGCACGGAGCTCTTCGATCACAATCTCCGTCAGGTCGCCATCATGGCAGAGACGGCGATGCCCGATGTCGTGCGCATGACGGTGGCGCTCCGCCGCCCTCGTGCGCGAGACGCCGAAGGGATGCTGGCTGCCGCCGACGCGATGGTGCAGGCCGTCGCGCCGTACCGCCAGCAGCTCACGCAGCGTGGGCTCCCCACCGACTTTGTCGAGCAGCTGCGCAGGGCAGCCAGCGACTTCAAGTCGGCGATCGACAGCCGCGGTGCGAGCGTGGCAGCGCGTCACCGCGCGGGGCAGGTGCTGGAGGAATCGATTCAGATGGGCCGGCGACTCGTCCAGGCGCTCACGATTGTGGTCGAGCGTCGGTACCGCGACGACAGGGGCCTTGTGGCCGAGTGGCGGCAGCTGAAGCACGTGGCACTCGTCGGTGCGCGCGTGGCGCCTGTGGATGAGGCGAAGGCAGCAGAGCAGGGAACGCCGGCAGTTGCTCCAGTTCCGGCGCAGATCACGATGGTGACGCCGCAGGCGGCACCAGTGCAGCAACAGCAGGCCGCGTAGCGCTCCAGAGCGGCGCGCGTGGCTGACAGCCGCGCGTGAGTGAACGAGAGCGGGCCCGTCGAGAGAGGATCTCGGCGGGCCCGTTGGTTTTGTGTGGGTGCTAACTGTAATCGATCAGGAGGTTGTTCACAGGTCGTATCGGCCGCTACCTCACCCGCTACAACACCCGCCGTCCCCACTCGAGTCTCGCCGATCAAACCCCGGACGAGGCATACTTCACGAATCGCATCCCGCTGCCGCTCTCTGCGGCGGCATAACCCGCCCGCCCATCCACTTAGCTCAGGCCACAAACCTGTTCAGAAAAGCGGAGCCACTTCTGTCCGCCGATTGCGAAATAGGCAAATGGACGCTGCGGCAAGACCACGCTGGCGCGCGCTCTCGAACCGCGCTACGGCTACGTTACCTTCGACGACGCGGCCACCCTCGCCTTCGCGCGCGCCGACCCGGCGGGCTTC
>Ga0207952_1001004_pt1 | contig 14695 bp, 10 predicted proteins | sample SubbioR12Aug_8Ca_FD_184831 | JGI IMG/M metagenome (GOLD analysis project Ga0207952, IMG submission 184831) | Serpentinite rock and fluid subsurface biosphere microbial communities from McLaughlin Reserve, California, USA - CR12Aug_8Ca (SPAdes) | ecosystem: Environmental > Terrestrial > Deep...
GGCCTGCCGTTATCGCCGGCAAAATCCCGCCAGCGCTGGTTGACGGCAACAATCAGCCCATCGTTGTCCAGCAGGGCCAGATTGACCGGCAAGGCATCGATGATCGCCGTTTGCATTTCAATCTGGCGCCGCTGTTCGGCTTCGCTCAGCCTTAAGGCCAATTCGGTTTGTTTACGCTCGGTAATGTCGAGGTTGGTGCCCATCATGGCCAACGGCTCGCCCGTCGCGCTCCGCAACACCTCGGCCCGGGAGACGATATGGCGAACTTCGCCATCCGGCCTTTGGATGCGAAACTCGGCAAAATAGGGGGCGCTACTTTTAAGTGCCGTGTTGACGCATTCGACGATCATTTGACGATCTTCCGGCACAACCAGATCAATGAAGCGTTGGTAACCGGGGGATACCACCTGTTCGGCAAGGCCTTGAGAGCCGGGATGTTGCGTTTCCGCCGCTAGCCCGAAAATACGATACGTTTCCTCGGACCAAGTCTGCGTATCGCCGGCGATATTCCATTGCCAGCTGCCGACATGGGCGATGGTTTGCGCGTGGCGTAGTTCGGCCGCATGCTTAGCCAACACCCGCTGGGCTTGGCGTTGTTTGCTGATGTCGGTTATCGTCGAACGGCTGGCGACAAAATGCCCGTCGTCGTCGTAAATGGCCGTGGCGTTCAAAATAACATCAATAATGCTGCCGTCCTTGCGCAACAATTCGATTTCCAAATCCTTAACTACCCCCGCGCGTTTTAACTGGGGGTAATGCTTGAAAAAAAGATTGGCGGTATCGGCCGATACCAACTGGGCAATGTGCATCTTGCCGACCAGTTCGTCGCGCCGGTAGCCCAACCAGTCCAGCTCGGTTTGATTAACGCGCAGAAAAATACCGTCGGCGTTCAGCGAATGGTAGCCGCAAGGGACATTGTTGTATAAATCTTCGATTTCTTGCTTGGAGCGCAGCAAGATTTCCTCGGCGAGTTTGCGCTCGGTAATATCCAAAACAGTGCCGAACATCATCGCCGGCCGGCCCTCGGCATCGCGTTGCACTTTGCCCCGAGCCTGTACATGACGCAACGCGCCATTACCGTGAACAACGCGGTATTCGATGTCATAAGGTTCGGAGCCCGACAGCGCGTTATCGACGGCCTTCCGCACCCTTGCCGCATCCTCCGGGTGCAAGGTGGACAGAAAGGTGGGATAGTCGAATTCCCTGCTGTTCGGCTCGTAACCGAAAATGCGAAAAAACTCCGCAGAGCATTCGATGCGGTCGCTGGCAATATGCCACGACCAGTTTCCCAAATGCGCAATGGCTTGCGCTTCTATCAGGCTTTGTTTTTGGGCCTGGATTTGATCCTGTATGCGCCGCCGCTCGCCGACATCGCGAAACACCATCACCACGCCAATAATCCGTCCCTCGCGGTCGATGACGGGCGACGCCAATTGCTCTATTGCATATCGCTGGCCGAAAGCCGATGTCAACATAGCATGGTTGGACAAAGCAATAGCGCGTTGTTCCCGCAGGCAACGCTCCACCGGATTGATAATTGCGCACTGCTCGGTTTCATCGGCCAACTGGATGATTTCCGATACCGGCCGGCCGCGCGCGGCTTCCAACGAATAACCGGTCAATTGCCACGCCACGGGGTTCATCGTGAGGATGCGACCTTCGGCATCGGTGGTAATGACACCGTCCATGATGGATTGCAAAGTGACTTCGGCGCGTTCTTTTTCCAGCCAGATCTCGTGCCGGGAAAGCGCCAATTTCTGAAAAGGCTCGCGCACCAGTTGCAGGAATAAGGCATGATAAAGAAACCAGTAAGCCATCACCTTATACAGATGTCCCAATAGATCGAAAACATCGGTAACGCTGGCATGAACGGTAAAACACCACTCGCTGACCGCCATTAAACCGGCACTTAGAAATAGGCTGCGGGAAATGGTGCCATGTTCGCTACGCCGGAATTGATGGTAGGATGCCAGCGCGATCAATAAATAGCTGACCACGATAACAAATTCCAACGCCTGTTTGCCGCGCGTCAGGCCATGACCTTCCACCCAGAACCTCGGCATCCATTGCGAGTGAAATAATTCGCCCCAGTAGGCGGCGGCGGTCATCGCCATAAAAACCGTCAGCCACAGCCAGCGGTCAATGCCAAACAGAGACTGTTTCCAGGGCGCCCCGAGCGCAACCGCCATGGCCATAACCGAAATCAACCGCGCCGCCAACCAAAACACAATCGCCTTCCGCGGACCGCTGGGCGTTACCCACTCGGGCATGCCTTGATATGACAGCAAATGGGCAAAATCCAGCAAACCCACCGCTAAAAAACCAACGCCCAAGACGTAAATATTGCGTGGGCGATCCAAATCGCAATTATTCCAGGCAATGCCGAAAATCATCCAGGAGACCACAATGGAAAAAGCTTCCATCGCAGTATGTAGAGGCAGATAAATCACACTTTCAATGACCTCTGGCAACGAAAACGTCCAAAATAAGCCATAGGCCAGCACGAGACTGCCGCCGACAAATAGGATGAATTTGAACAGCAATCTGTCTTGCATGTTTAATAATCTTTGGTGTTGGTTGATCAAAGGAAATAGACGGAAGATGGACCGATAAACATTTGACCAAAATGCATTTCTACAGAAACCATACCCATGGCCGAAGACTTTATTTCCGCCCTTCCGATTTATCGGCGCCGAATGGCTTGAAATGCCGATCGAATAGAGCAGTTTTTGGGTCGATTTGAGGGTATTCTATAACCTGTTGATTTGTATAGCGGTAAATTTATCGGCAAATATTGCCCATGCGCACAAACAAAACTTTGATTTCCCGCATACTTGATAAAGTTTTTTAGTTAGTAGTCGATAGATTGTAAGCTATACTTTCGGCGCCTGTCTTCAGCCGAATACGGCCGTAGAATTCGGAATAATAATTTTTATAAAGCGTTAGCAGGAGTTTCGCATGATGATGATGAACTGGCATTCCGTTGGAGTAAAAGTGGTTGCCATAACCATGGGTGTTCTTACGATTGTTGGAATCGGCGTTTTGATTGCTTTCTCAAACGCTCAAAAGCAGAACCTGATCGATCGTAAAATCGAAGCATCCCGCCAATTGTTGTTGGTATCCGAATCCATACGCGATAACGTGGTCAAAAAATGGGAAGAAGGCCTGTATACGCCTGAAAAACTCATGGAATTGACCCAAACCAAATCGCCTGCCGCGGCCCGGCAATTGATAGTATCCACCGTGCCGACCGCCAACGCCTGGGATGTCATAGAAGCCAAGGCCCGGGAAGGCGGCTTCCGTTTTAAGGCGCCGGCGCTTAATCCCCGCAATCCGCCCAGAAACAACCCGGACGAAACGGAACGCAAGGTTTTGGAGATTTTTCAAAACGATCCTTCGTTAACCGAATACAGCATAGTGGACGAAGAAAAACAGGAAATCCGCTACTTCAGACCCGTGAAAATGGTCAAGCAATGCGAACTGTGCCATGGCGACCCCGCTACCTCGGTAACGTTATGGAACAACGACCAAGGCAAGGACTTGCTGGGTTATCCCATGGAAAACCGTCATGCCGGGGATTTGCACGGCGCCTTTGAAATTATTACGCCTTTCAACGTGGCATTGGCCGGCTATAAAACGGAGTTGTACTATGCGTTCGGCTTTTTATTTCTGGGCTTGTTTTTAATCGGCTTTACCGGCTATTTCGTGATGGGCAAAATCATCATCGGCCCGCTGACCGATTTGGCGCTGAATTTACAACAAATTTGCAGCGGCGACGGCGACTTGCGGGCCAGGCTGAACGCTTCCGGCAAGTCAGAATTTGCCTGGGTGGCTTCCAGCTTTAACTCCTTCGTCAAAAAAATCGCCAAAACCGTTGACGAAATCAGCGTTACCAGCGAGAAGCTCGCCACGGCTTCGCACAAATTGGCCAACATCACCCAAACCACGCAAAAAGGCGTCGAGCGCCAATTGCAGGAAACCACGCTGGTAGCCAACGCCATGAAACAAATGACCTCGACTGTGCAAGAAGTGGCCAGAAATGCGGTCAAGGCTTCCGAAGCCGCCGAAACGGCCGACCAAGAAGCGACCAGCGGTAAAAACATCGTCAACGACGCCGTCAACGGCATTAACAGCTTGGCTACGGAAGTCGAAAATGCCGCCAATGTGATCCATGAGCTGGAAAACGACAGTAACAGCATCGGCGAAGTGTTGGGGGTTATCCAAGGTATTGCGGAGCAAACCAACTTGTTGGCATTGAACGCCGCCATCGAAGCCGCCAGGGCCGGCGAACAAGGCCGCGGCTTTGCCGTGGTGGCCGACGAAGTCAGGACGCTGGCCAGCCGCACCCAAAACTCCACCCTGGAAATTCAGCAAACCATCGAGCGTTTGCAAGACCGCGCCAAAAAAGCCGTTTCCGTGATGGACAACGGCCGCAAACGGGCGGCATCCAGTGTCGAACAAGCGGCCTCCGCCGGCGGTTCCATCACCTCGATCAGCCAGCGCATCGATACGATTAACGACATGAACAATCAAATCGCCAGTGCCGCCGAAGAACAAACGGCCGTTGCGGAAGAAATCAACCGCAACATCAGCAATATCAGCCATGTTTCCGAAGAAACCTCGGTCGGCGCCAAAAACACCGCCGACGCCTGCAAAGAACTGCTGGAATTGGCCGACCAGCTGCGCACCACGGTCGGCAGTTTTAGAACCTAACTCTTCCCTGCCTTCGGAGCGGCTCCCCAACCGCTCCGAAGCAGGCAAAATATTCCGGCGGCTTCATTTGCGCCGACCCCGGGGTCGGATATAGGATGCCAAGCCCCTATCGTGTTTTTAACCAGGTGCCACCATGAGATTACGAACCGCGCTTAAGGCGCTCTTGCTCGCGGCATTGCTGACGTGCAACAGCCAAGCCCAAGAAAGTTTTATAAAAACGTTTAACCCCGGCAGCTATCAGCAAATTCTGCGCGAAAATGCCGGCCAAGCATTCATATTGGCCGTCTGGTCGGTGGATTGCCCCTCCTGCATCAAAGACATGAGCGTTTTGTCTGAAATTAGGCAAAACCACCCGGATGTAAAGATCGTCATGCTCTCCACCGACGAACCCGGCGCGACGCCGGAAGTGAAAAACATCCTGGCCCGGCATGCCTTAAGCGATTTAGAAAACTGGATTTTCGGCAGCGATGACGCGCAAAAACTGCGTTATGAAATCGACCCCGGCTGGTATGGCGAACTGCCCAGAACCTATTTCTTTACCGCCGGCCATGCCCGCACCGCAAAAAGCGGCGCATTGAAAGCGGAAGAACTTGAAGCCCAAATAACCCGCATTAAACCGTAAGGGCAACCGCTTAACCGCCGGCTTGCCAGCCGCCGCCCAGGGCTTTGTAGAGTTGTACCAGCGCCACCAACACATCCAACCGGGCCTGGACCTGATTATTCCGGGCCGATAACAAGCTACGCTGCGTATTCAGCAGGGTCTGATAATCGATGGCTCCGACCCGGTACTGTTCCTCGGACAGCCGATAGGCCGCGGCCGCCTTGTCCACCGCCTCGGCCAAGGCTTGCATGCGCCTTTGCGAATTGCCGCGAATGGCTGCCGCGTCTTCCACCTCCTTCAAGGCGGTCAAAAGCGCTTGCCGATAGATCTCGGCCAACTCCGCATTGCGGGCCCGCGCATCCGCCAATCCGCCTTCCAGGCGGCCGCCTTGAAACAAAGGCTGCGCCAGATTGGCGGCCATGCTTATAGCCATGCCCGCGGGCTGCGGATTGGCCAGTAAGGTATCCAGATTAAGCTGCAGTTTCGGATAAAACGCCGCCAGCGCGATACCGACCTCGGCATTGGCGGCATGTAATTGCATTTCTATCCGCCGCAAATCGGGGCGGCGCCGTAACAGGGCCGCGGGTTGTTGAGACTGAATGCCGGGCAGGGCAATATCGGCAAACAGCACCGCATTGTCAATCGCTTGCGGCGCTTGTCCCAGCAATATCGACAAGGTATTTTCCGCCAGTATCCGCTGCTGAATGAGCAGATCCAGATTCGCCCGGGCGCCGGCCACTTCGGCTTGTTGTTGCGCCACATCGACAGCGGACACCGCTCCGGCCTGGAAACGCGCCTCCACTACGGCTAACACCTCGGTCGCATTAAGCAAGAATGTGTCGGCAATCCGTTTGCGCTCTCGAACAGCCAGCAGGTTGAAATAGGCCTGACCGACATCCGCCATCACCACCAGTTTTAAGGCATCGCGCGCGAACGCTTCGCTTAGCGCTCTGGCGGCGCCGGCATCGCGCCGAGCCCGGTTGGCGCCCCATAAGTCCACTTCATAGGCCACGGTAAACTGGCCGGATTTTTTTTGAACTTCGCCCAAATTGTTATGCGTGCCGGCATAATCGCCGCTCATGGCGGCCGCCGGCCATAAGCCGGCTCCGGCAATTTTTGCTTGCGCCCGCGCCTGTTCCACCCGCTGCGCGGCGGCGGCCAAGTCGTTGTTATAGCGCAAGGCTTGCTCTATAAATTGATTCAGCTCGCCGCTGCCAAAGGACAGCCACCAACGCGGATCGATTTCGCCTGCAGGGTTTGGGGCGTTTTCGCGCCAGCCGCTTGGCGTGTCCACCCGCGGCGCTTCAAACCGCGGCACCAGATTGCAACCCGTCAGCAACATGAGCGGCAGGTAAAATGCATATACCGTTTTCAAGCTGTTTACTCCGCCGCCAATGCCGCAACCGGGTCCAGATAGGCGGCTTTCCGGGCCGGCAAATAGCCGAACAACAAGCCGGTGCCGAATGCGCAGGAAAAAGCCAGGATGGCCGGTAAGGGCGAAAACACCACCGCCATCTCGAAACCGCGCAGCAACAATCCCACCGCAAATCCCAATAGCACCCCGATCACGCCGCCCAGCGTGCATACCACGGCCGCCTCGGTATTGAACTGCAACAAAATATCGCGGCGGCGGGCGCCGGTAGCCATGCGGATACCGATCTCCCGGGTACGTTCGGTGACGCTGACCAACATGATATTCATCACCCCGATGCCGCCCACCAATAGCGAAATCGCCGCCACGATACCCAACATCAAGGTGAAGGTGTTTTGGGTTTCTTCGGCGGACTCCAGAATGGACGCCATATTGCGGATACGAAAATCCTCGCTTTGATGCCGGGCCAGCAATAATTCGTTGATGGCTTGTTGCGTGGCGTCGATTTGGGCGACATCGGCCACCCGCACCGTGATGCCATTGAGATAATTCTGCCCGAACAAGCGAATCAGCCCGGTAGTCAGCGGCACGAAAACCGCGTCATCCTGATCGGTTCCCATCGCGGACGCCCCCTTGGCCGCCAGCACGCCTATCACTTCGAAGGGTATGTTTTGCACCAGCACATATTGGCCCAATGGATCGGTGCCTTCCGGAAATAAAAGCTTGGCGACGGTCTGCCCCAGCACCGTGACGGGCGCGTAGCGGCGCATGTCCTCATCGCTGAAAAAATCGCCCTTCGCCAGCGGCCAATCCCGCACCAGTGGCATGCTGGCGCCCACGCCCTGCACGCTGCTGGCATAATCGATATTGCCTCGGCGCAAGGTCAGGCGGGCGTTACGTTCGGCGGACGCCCACTCCACATTATCGAGTTCGGCTATCGCCTCCGCGTCGGCCGGTATCAAAGTAGCCACATCCGAGCTGCCGCGCAAACCCGGGGCGCCGGGCCGGATGGATAATACATTGGTGCCCATGGCCTTCATTTGATCCATGACTTTTTTCTGGCTGCCTTCGCCGACCGCCATCATGGCCACCACGGCCGCAACGCCGATGATGATGCCCAGCAAGGTCAGCGCGGTGCGAAACAAATTCGCCCGCAGGGAACGCAAGGCCGTTTTAGAGGCTTCCAACAACTCGGCCAACAGGCCGATGGCGTCGATTTCGTGGTGTTCCGGTATTGATGCCGGCGCATCGCGGCGAGTTTCGCCGCTGTCGCCGACGATTTTGCCGTCGCAAATCGTGATGATGCGCTGGGCGTTATTGGCCACTTGTTCGTCGTGGGTGATCAACAAAATCGTGCGCCCCTCCGCGTGCAACTGCTTCAACAAATCCATCACGTCCTTGCCGCTTTGGCTATCCAACGCCCCGGTCGGCTCGTCCGCTAAAATCACCGGCGGATCGTTCATCAAGGCACGGGCAATGGCGACCCGTTGCTGCTGGCCGCCGGACATCTGCATGGGCCTATGCCCGCTGCGTTCGCCCAAGCCCAGTTGTTGCAATAGCCTCAAGGCCCGGCCTTCGCGCTGGTCCTTGGGCATGCCGGCATACAGGGCCGGAATCTCGATATTTTCGGCCGCCGAAGCGGTATTCAACAAGTTGTAGCGCTGAAACACAAAACCAAAGGTTTCCCGCCGCAACGCGGCCAGTTGATCGGCATCCAGCCCGGCCACCTCCCGGTTTAACACCCGGTACTCTCCGCTTGTGGGCTTATCCAGGCAACCGATCAGATTCATCAAGGTGGATTTACCGGAACCGGACTGGCCGATAATGGCCACGAATTCCCCCGGCCAAACGGTCAGCGACACATCGTCCAAGGCCTGCACCACGGTATCGCCATTGGGATAAAGGCGCCGAATGTGCCGCAGTTGCAATAAGGGGACGCTCAGGGGGGCGGATGTTGTCATAGGCGCGGCACACCCTGGGTTGGATAACCGGCGGCTTTCTTTTTATCCTTGGCTTTATCTTCTAACTTCGTCATCGCCAACAAGCGGTCGCCGACGGCCACCCCCTCCCTGACCTCGGCAAAACGGCGATTCAGCAAGCCGACGTGCACGACTTTTTCGTTAACCGTTTGACCCGCCACATGCTTGACCAGATAAGCCTTGCCCTTGTCGGTATCCTGTTCCGGCAATCTGCGCCCCAAAGCCGCCAAAGGCATTAAACCGACCCGTTCGGCACGGCCCAAGACGAAAAAAATTTGCGTGCTCATGCCGGACATCAGTTGCCGGTCGCGGTTGTCTACATCCACCAATACGTGGTAAAGCACCACATTATTTAACACCTCGGGCGAAGGCAAAATCTGCCTAACTTTGCCGTGCCAACGCCGCTCGCCGGAACCCAAGGTGGTAAAATACACCGGCAAGCCGGGTTGCAAACGCATCACGTCGGCTTCGGCCACTTGCGCCCGCACCGTCATCGCATCCAATTTGGCGATTTGCAAAATCATCGGCGTGGTTTGATTGGCGTTGAGAGTCTGCCCCACGCGCGCGGTGCGTGTGACGACCGTGCCGTCGATGGGCGCGAATATTTTAGTGAAGCCCAGATTGGCGCGGTCGCCGCTCAAGGTGGATTGTACCTGCTCGATTTGCGCCTGAATGGAATCGGCCGTGGCCACGGCCTTCTTTAAATTGAATTCGCTGTTTTGAAAATCCTGCTCGCTGACGCCCTTGCTTTTCATCAATGCACGGTTGCGTTCGTACTGCTGGCGGGCGAATATCACTTGCGCCTGTTGCCCCGCCAGTTGGGCTTGCAGATTTTTGATGTTGGCTTCATCGGCCCGAACTCTGGCCGCATAAACCCGCGGGTCGATTTCCGCCAATAACTGTCCGGCGCTGACATTATCGCCTATCTCGATATGCAATTTTTGCAATTGCCCGGTAACCTGCGCCCCCACATCCACATATTCCTTGGGTTCCAGCTTACCCTGGGCCGTGACGTTTTCTTCGATATCGCCGAGCGCAACCTCCAGAGTACGCAGTTGGTTGCCGCCGCCCGGCTTGGAATCGAAGCCGACGTAAACGCTTCCCGCCCCGGCCAATATCAGCCCCGCCAACAATGCTCCACGCATAGGGCTAAATGTCCATTTATTGTTTGTGCCGGCCATCTGTATTTAAAACATGTATAAGAAGACTCCTATTATCTCCGATAACTTAGCAAGCTGCTCGGCCTCGCGCGCGGCCGTTGCGGTTTTTCATCGGCGCATGTCATCTCGCGCTGGCATTGATCCGCTAGCCGGATTATGCTGATGGCCGGCGGCATCGCCAACCGCAGCCGGTTTTAGACGAATCCGCCGCGCCGGCTGTTTTATATCCCATTCAAGAGGAGATATTCATGACACAATTATTAGAAAAAAACCAGGAAGCGCCCTTTTTCCGCGCCGCCAATCAAGATAATCAAAGAATTTATTTGTCCGATTACCGGGATGAAAAAATCGTGGTGCTGTATTTTTACCCCAAGGACGACACCCCCGGATGCACCATAGAAGCCAACGATTTTACCGCCATGGCCGATGAGTTTGCCGCGCAGGATGCCGTGGTGATAGGCGTGAGCAAGGACGATTGCGAAAGCCATCGGGCTTTTATCAGTAAATACGGCTTGAACGTGCAGCTTTTGGCGGACACTTCGGGCGAACTTTGCGACAGTTATGGCGTCTGGCAGGAAGTGGAAAAAGACGGCGTCAAAAAATGGAAAATCGTCCGTTCCACATTCATCATCGGCAAGGACGGCAAGCTGATCGAAGCCATGTACGGCGTCAATCACGAAGGCCACGCCCAAGCGGTGCTGGATATGCTCAAAGGCTTGAACGCTTAGCCGATGTCGGGAGGCGCCACCCGGCAACATGCGCGCCTCCCGTTTTAAGCCCCCCATTCGGTTCTATACGGCGTGCTCCAGCCATATCCCCTATTGTTCCGCGGACTGTTTGATCCGGGCCGCCAACCGGTGCCCGCTGGCGGCGGCATGCCCGCTCAACCCATGAATTTCACACTGCCCGCCGCGCCCAATGTAATCGTCTTTGTAGGCGTTGATGAAATCCATTACGGTATGGTCTATTAAATAGACGTCCGCCAAATCAAACACGATGGACTTGCCTTGCGGCAGCATGGTCAGTTCGCTTTTTAAGGCGATAAAATTGGAAAAAATAGCGGAACCGTTGATTTTTATCAGGTATTTATGATTTTGTTCGCGCTGTACCCGGTAAGAGATGGACAGCATATTTTTAAGCGGCACCCCTCTGACGACATGAACCAGTAATTTCGCGGCGATGCCCAGCATCACCCCCACCAATAAATTAGCGGCCAACACGCCGGCGATGGTTATCGTAAAAATAAACAGCTGCTCCCTGCCCAAGTCCAGGGTCTTGGCAAATGCTTGCGGGGACGCCAGCCTGAAGCCGATATAAACCAGCAAGGCAGCCAGCGATGCCAACGGAATGCTATCGATAAGCCACGGAAATAACATCACGAACAACAATAAAAAACCGCCATGCCAGAAGTTCGCCCAACCGCTCTTGGCGCCATAGTCGATGTTTGCCGAACTGCGCACGATCTCGGCGATCATCGGCAAGCCGCCGATCATGCCGGATAGCGTATTGCCGATGCCAATGGCTTGCAGATCCTTGTTCAAGTCGGAATAGCGGTTTTCGGGATCCAGTTTATCCACCGCCGCACTGCTCAGCAGGGTTTCCAAGCTACCCACCAGACAGATGGAAATAACGCTTTCCCAAAACGCCGGACTGGCTGCCTTGGAAAAATCCGGCAAGAAAATACTGGCGGCAAGACTATCCGGAATGGCGATTAAAAACGGTCCGTTAATATCAATAGTGTCGGGCAGGTTAAACAACGTATCGGGTTGAAAATGACGCAAATCGAACAGATAACCCAAACCGATACCCAGCACAATCACCAACAGCGGCGCCGGCACTTTCCCGAGCACGGGGGGCCGGAGTTTTGGCCAGCCGATTAAAATGCACAAGGCAAACAAGGCGACTAGGGCAATCCTGGGTACGAAAAAAGCCTGTACCTGCAACAATTGCAGGATGGCCCGCAACATGTTGCCCGGTGTTTCGACCTGCAAACCCAGCATAACCGGCAGTTGCTTGCTCATGATGATAATACCTATCGCCGCCAGCATGCCATGCACAACCGAAGCGGGAAAGAACGCGGCCAGGCGTCCGGCCTTGAAATGCCCCAAGACGATTTGCAATATCCCGGAAAGCACAATTGCCGCCAGGGTAAAACGATAGCCGGCCAGCATATCCCCCTGCCCCAAATTCTGTACCGAGGCGAAAATCACCACGATCAGCCCCGCCGCGGGCCCGACGATGGTGAGCGTTGAACCGTTAATCCTTGAAACCAGCAAACCGCCGATAATCGCGGAAATAATACCGGCCATGGGCGGAAAACCGGACGCAACGGCTACCCCTAGCGATAGCGGCAAGGCGATCAGAAACACCAGAAATCCGGCCACCATATCGGCCCGCCGGTGGCTGTTTTTCAGGGTATCCCGGGTATTTACAGCCGCGGCCGGCATGACTGAATTGTCCATTTGTTGTCCTTTGGTAGTTGCGTTGCCGCGAACAGCTTGTCTTTTTATTAACGGGTGACGCTTTAGCGGGCAAAGCTATATATGACACCGCCCATCATAACCAGCGCCACCAATGCCCAACCCAATCGATCCATATATTCCCTAAGTTTGTTTTCCAAACGCTCGCCGCCGGCGGCAATCAGCATGGCCACCAGAAAGAAGCGCCCGCCCCGGCCCAGTACGGATGCCAAGACAAACGGTATGAAAATCATATTCAACGCACCGGCGGCAATGGTAAAGACTTTATAGGGGATGGGCGAAAATCCGGCCACCAGCACGGCCCAAAACCCCCACGCGCCGAACCAGGCGGTCGCTTCAAGATAAGCTCCCCAATAATGGGAGGTTTGCAGCCAGGGCTGTATGCTGTCAAACAGAAAAAAACCGATGCCGTAGCCGAACACGCCCCCCAGCACCGAGGCGACCGTAGTCCAAAGCGCAAACCGGAACGCATTTTTCGGTTGCGCCAACGCCATGGGCGCCAACATCACATCCGGCGGCACCGGAAAAAAAGAAGACTCCGCAAAACTGAGCGCAAACAAAAGCTTTAACGCATGGCGGTGTTTGGACCACAGGATGACGCGGTCATAAAGTTTCTGGAACATTCTAAAGCTACCTGTATTGTTTAATTAATGACAATTTGTCTCTCAAATCCCCATAACCGCGGATTGCGCAACATTATAAGCGTTACGCAAGCGGCGGTGCTCACACACTAATCTAACGCTCAAAAGCCACCGCCTTGGTGCGCACGCGCATGCGCAAACTCATTTCTCAGCATATTGTCCTTCATCTCCGTTAAAAAACCATAGCAAATACAGTAATTTCCTGAGCGACACGCATTATGTCGCAAAAATATTAGTCAACGCCAAACTCCGAAATCGCGCAAACAGACGGATATTTATTAACTTGAAAAATACAGACGCTTTGGATCACCTCGAAATCCGTCAAAACGAATCATGACGCCGAGGCAGATGCCAGAAGCTTTTAGACTGATAAGGGTTTCGTCAAAAATAACATCCCCGTATTTTCGGGGATGGTTGCCGTTAGGAGAGGCTTTAGCTAAAAGTAGCTGCCTTCAGATTGAACAGCGGCACGGCGGTACCCTACAGACGCGGGCTGGTTGGAGTGCCGCCTCGGCCCGACAATCCCTGCCCTGGCGACAGGTAATTACTGAAACGAAGGCTCAACCCGGAGCGGCACTGGCTCGCGGGCAGCTCCGGGTTGAAAAAGCATCACGCGGTATGGCAAGCCGAAGCGCACTGCGGACAGGCATTCACGGGTTTGAACATTTCCGCCGCTTTTTTCAAGGCGCTGTTGCAGCTGGCAATAGAGCCTAAATAACGGATGCTTTCCTTGGGCGGCAGCAGGGTGCAGTTTGCGTTGTGTACAATGTGCTCGCCGTTGCTTTGGGCGGTGGTGTCGACGTAAAACTCGGCCATGGTAAATACCTCTTTGAATGGGATGGGTTAAGCTTCGAATCAGGACCATCCCGGCTATTACATCTGTCGTTGATCGGACATTGCGCCAGGCGAATGTGGCGAAAATGACAGAAATAACAGCCGATTCGGCTGATTTTCGAATGCAAACAACTACCGCGCAAAACCCGTACCAACCTTAATCTTGATAAATTTGCCCCCAACACGCAGATACCCAGCCGTAAGTAAGATCTGTATGCCGTTTAGACCCGCTCAATGAAAGAGTGGTGTGTTATTTGCTGGTATTTGGTTTTCCCATCAACATTACAACCGACCATGCGCTACGAACCTTACCAAGACGAATATGCGGCCCTCCCCACCATGACGGATGAAGAGTTGCTGGAATATTTTCTCTACCGTATTCTGGAAACGGATGAAGTCTGGGGCTTGAAAGACGGCCCGCAGTGGATAACCCGAACTGTCGGTGCGCAGACAACATTGCCGGTATGGCCGTTCAAACGCTTTGCCGACGAAGCTGCGGTCGGCGATTGGCAACACCTTAAGCCCGGCGCGGATTCCATGGAATTTTTTATCTACCGAACCTTGAGCAAACAGGCAAGGCAAGGCGTGATGATAGAAATCATGCCCAGAACATCGGGCGCGGGTTGCCTGATAACCCCCCAGCGCCTGCTGACCATTCTGGAAGGCACCATGCATTCGGGGGAATATACGCTGGAGGATTGATTAAATCGAGCCGTCCTACACTCTGGCCCCAGGCTCAAATTCCGCCGTTGCTTGCGGCAAAATTGCCTCGGTTGTCTATGTATATATAGTGCCTGAAAGAAAACTCGATTTTTTCATAATTCTGCCGGCTCACTGATCATAATTCCAACAGTTTTTCTGTATCGGTGAGTCCGTTTTTTCTTTTGAGTAGACTCAATGATGAAAATCAGCTAT
>Ga0207952_1001005_pt1 | contig 14688 bp, 16 predicted proteins | sample SubbioR12Aug_8Ca_FD_184831 | JGI IMG/M metagenome (GOLD analysis project Ga0207952, IMG submission 184831) | Serpentinite rock and fluid subsurface biosphere microbial communities from McLaughlin Reserve, California, USA - CR12Aug_8Ca (SPAdes) | ecosystem: Environmental > Terrestrial > Deep...
CGGAAAAGCGTACGCCTCAATCTATAAGTTCTCGGCGGTGGGTGTCATGTTGTCGCCGTCTGGCATGCGGTTCATTGGCAAACGTAGGGCACCACAAACCGAATGATGGTGCCATCTTGACGAATCAAGTTTCTAAGGCCCAGCGCCTTGAATCTTGATTCTTTGTGTAGGCCCTTTTTATAGGTGTCTTCGATTTTCACCCCGTCATCATTGTCAGCGGAAAACGGGTGCGCGGATAAGGATTTGAGTTTATGCGCAAAATCCAATGTCAGCTTGAATACTTCAATTTTATCTAACACAACACCAAAGCCGGTATCAAAAGCGCGCCGGGTAATTTTGGCCGGGATTTTATTTTGCACGCCCTGCAAATCCGCGAGATTGACGGAAAACGCAAACAACTCGTCGGCAAAAAATACCGTGTCGGGCCGGATCGACAACCGAAACAAACGATCACGGCGACTTTCCATCACCAACTCGCCGCCGGTAAGCAGGGTTTGCAGTTCAGTTAATTCTTGCCGAAAGGGCGATAATTCACTCACTTCCACCCAACCGTGCGGATGCATAACGATAGTGCCCGGCACGGACTCAAAATCAAAACCGCGCAAATGTGCCGCCAAGCCCAATATCAATGAGAGTTGCCTGGCATGTAAATTAAAATTCAGGGGCTTATCCTTGCCCAGTTTTCCAGCTGACACCGGTATATTCGGATCAATCGAAAAAATGTATCCGAAGTTTTCTTTATCAGACAGGTAGCCTGCGGTAAAACTATCCGGGAGTTCAGTCAACGCCGCAACCAAAGCCGTCCGGTCGCCACCAAAATCATCATACAAGGCCTTGATATACGGAATCTTGCCATCGCTGCTTTCGCCGCGTTCGATGTCGGTCATTGTCAGCCAAGCCAAACGCTCATCTTTAGCGACACGCTGCTGCAAAAACAAAAAACCTTCCAGGGTCAATTCGATCCGGAAAATAGCCAGATAATATTCGGTCAAAGCATGATTCGGTGCAGCACCTTGCACTTGTCGGTAAGGCTTCAAACTCCGCCAATGCTGGAAAGCGTAATGCTCATCGAACAGCAACCCCGCTTCCTCCCGCAGCTCCCGCCGCAAAGTTTGCGGCAAAGCGTCTTTAACGAGCTGAGAATTCGCGGATTGCAAGGCCTGCAGCAATGCCACTTTGTCGGTGATGCCGGCCACGTCATTTTGATTGCAGCGCCCACCGAGTAAGCCATAGTCGCCCGCCGCTTTCTCGAAACGCTTATGCGTGTCCTCGCGCTGATAAAACAAAATTTTGCCGTCCAGCTTGATGATGCTCCAGGCCACGTAGCAATAACGAATCGGTTGCGCCTGCCGTCTGGCGTGATGATCCAGCCTGGCCCGTTCAATGACCCGCAACATATCGCGCTGCCGATCCTTTTGCTCGTTGCCACTCGCCTGGGTGTTCCAGAAATTGACGGCAAAAAAACTTGAATCGCCTTCGCTCATCGCCGTTAAAACCGAAGTAGCCAGTAATTGTGCCGGAAACGACACGAACCGCCATTCGCCGTTTTGCAGACAGTTTCTATCCAATACCGCCAGTGTATCGAGCAAGGTTTCCAGCAAAGCAATCGTGTTTTCGGCAATCGCCGGTTCGAAAGCCTGGCTTTGGCACAGCGCAGCGATCAACTCTTCGCGCGGCACGCTATAAAAATCACCGTCTTCTTCGGCACAACGGGGGAGATGGGGAAGTAGGGATTGGATCAATTCGGCAGTCGGCATGCGATTTTCCTTAATCTGAAGAATAATAGATAGCGCACGGGGCTCATAGCTCCCAATCCTCTAACAGCAAGCCGTTGACCCTGCTAAATTCGCGGGTATTGTGCGTAATCAAAGTAACATCATTGGCCAATGCGATAGCGGCTATCATGAAATCATTGGCACCAATCGGCTTGCCTATGGCGCTCAATTCACTGCGAATCTTGCCGTAATACACGGCGGCTTTATCATCGAACGGCAAGGATTGGAAATGGCCGCAGAAGTTTTCAACCTTGTGCAAGCTGGCTTGTGGGTGCTGGCTTTTCATCACTCCATAAAGCAGTTCCGCTTTGACCACCGAACATAAGACAAGTTGTTGCGGCTCGCACAATTCCAGCCGGTGTTTCAACTTGTCCGAGCGCTTGTTTAGAAACACGATGCAGGCATTGCTGTCCAGTAAGTAGTTCATAACAGCGCGTCAATATCATTTAATGCCGGTTGCTCGGGACGCTCTAAAGGATCGTCCGCCATACAACCATAGGTTTGATCGATAAACGCCAGCCAGTTTTGCCGTTCCATGCCTTCCTGGCGAGGCTGAATAATCACCACTAGATCGACATCCTGGTTGGCATATTCAGCAGGTAGCGATAAATGCAGTTGGGCGTTGTTTTCTATATGAGTGGTGAATTGCAGGGTTTTCATGGTTTCACCTCTTAAAAGTTGGGTTTATAAATAGGTCTTGCCAACGATGGCAAAACGCTTGCGACGATGCGATTAACAATCAGTCTGCTCCATGCAAACCCCGAGTCACATCCTCGCGAATGAACTGCTCGGTCGCGGCTTCGTGGTGCGATTCTTATGGTTCCCATACTCTGCGTGGGAACGATGAAATTTAATTTCCTGCCGATTCATAACGGGTATTCAATGGCCTGGAATATCAATCAAAATGAGATCGTCAACATGTTTAAAATCCGAGTCAAACGTTAGTAGCGGGATGTTGTTGACGATACAGGTTGCCGCAATCCAAATATCGTTTTCGGGAATGGGCCTACCCTTGGTTTTAAGTGACTTTCGGGTTTTGGCATATTCTTCCGCAACCAGTTCGTTGATATTCAATAAACTACAGCCTCTAATGAAATCCAGGCACTTTTGTTCGTTTTCCTGGCTTTTATTCGAGTTTTTGGCACCGAAAAGCAACTCACCGCACACAGTTACCGGCAGGTAAATGTTCTGGTAATTATTCAGCACGCTAATGACCGTGTGTTTGTTATTGAGCAAATCGATGACGATATTGGTGTCCAGCGCAATCTTGTCTTTCACCATTCGCCCTCAATAGCATTAAATTCGGTATCTATGATTGTCGCCATCTGCCGTGCTGATTCGTCATCGAGACAACCGGCAAATTCTGAAATCAAAGCATTTTTCGGCTGTTGCGGCGTATGTGTTAATAATTGCATGATCTCGAAAATCTGAACCAAGGTAACAGGATTATCGATGCGTTCAATTTCAGTGATGAGTTGTTGTTTTACGGTCATTTGATGTCTCCTGAATATTTAGAAATTACATCAGCAATAACGAATAGCACTATCTTGATCCCCTAACCCCCAATCCACATCCACGCGGATGAATTGCTCGGTCATCGTTTCGCGGTGCGACTCCAGATAACGGCGCATGGATTCACCGATCAGATCATCCATATTGGCGACCCAGTCTTGATGCACCAGATATTGCGCTTGTTGCAGGAGTTGGCCGGGGATATGGGTTTGTAGGATGGTCATGGGTTAGGCCTCAGGGAAACTTCGGTGGTAGATATGTCTAGCCAATTCAAGCATATAAGATTTGTCCGAATAGTTAAATTTCCCAAACTTAATTTCAAGTGATTGACTATTTTTCTTGTCAACAAAAGGATTACAGGTGGTTAACCAGAATGTTTGATACAACAATTGAATAAACAATTTTTTGTCATGGCGTAACGGCGAGTTGCTTAACTGTACGTTGTTAGCCATCTCATTAAAATAAAACGCCTCATCAATTGCCTTGTCTTTAGAACCAGATCTTTTATTTTTTTGATGTATTTTATTATTTTCATCCCAAACATGATTTCTCAAAGCCAAATAGGCATCGCTAATCGGAAGTGTTTTATTTGAGAAGTCTTGTTGGGTTAAGGATTCATTCTCAAATAGTTCAAGTAACACGCTTTCATGCGGATATTGTTGATAATCATCGAATTTAAACATCGCCCGAAGATTAACCATAAATAAAAACGCCACAAAGCGATCATCTAATGCATCAAACAAACTGGAGTTGTGAGTAATCCAGTGTCGCGTGTTACGCATAATCCAAGCCAACACCGCATCAAGCTTTTCTTTATCATGCCGAATTGTTTTGGCAGCCTCCCATTCATGCGATAAAGTTCTGACAAATAACTTGTAAATTGCATGCTTGTTTTCTGGTTCACGCAAAGGTAAAAAGCTTTCTAAGATTTGAAAGTAGCTAATAATGTCATCGTGCTTAAGCGAATCTTGATTAGGAATATATTGATTGAAATATAGGCTTTCTGGTGACAATGTTTTTGCAAGTTTGCAGCCCTCAATAACTCCTCTGCGTAAATTGGCATAATCAGTGGCTTGCGAATTAATCCATTGTCTTAACAGCTCTTCTTCTTTATTTTTTGTAAAAGACGCAACTTTGGGAAAGTAAATTTCTGCTCGTCTCGCATCAAAAGCATCTAGTTTTCCACTTTCACCCGTCATCAAGCATATTTTCTCAGATGGAAATCCAAGATAAACTAAATCATTGAATATATAGAAGCCAGCCTCAGAATGAAATTTTGACTTATCTCCCGTCCATTCTGGGATAGGCATATTAAAGTCAACTCCATTATCAAGCCTTATGTCAATAATAATTGCATCAATTTTTTGTGCTAAATTGAGATTATTCTTTAACTCTTGGTAGTCAAAAAAATGTCGGCAGAGATGAATACAATGGCTTGATTTAATATTCTCGCAATACTTTGGTAGATCTTCTGGGCAAGAAGGTATGCTATACGAATCATCATCCCAATCATCAAAATTGACAAAATCTTTAAAATACAAATTTAGCAGCGAAGTAATATCATCACCCAGCCGTCCACCAAAATCCTCTATCCATAATATATTCATGTCGCCCCATCAAATAAGGATTTATTCAACTTTAAGTTTGCCGCGAAAACCTGTTCATTTACTTCGCAGGAAAGCTGGGCCTCTGGCCCGAGTAACTCGATCAAACGTTTAATAAAAGCCAAACCTTTATGCGTACCTGCCAATCTGCTCGATGCACTGGGTTGGCAATGATTGGTGACACTGAAAAGGTAGTCACCGCTTTCGGGTCGTTGCCAGTTTATCCGAATGCTATCCCGCCCATCCCAATATTTGAGCGCATTCAATACCAACTCCGAGGCAATGGCAAACAGCAACGAAAATCGGGTTTGACTGGCACCGAAGTGTAGGTCGTCGCTCTCGTCAATGGTCACTTCTATCCTGGGGGTTTGTTGCCCAATCCAATCGAGAAACTTGTTTTCGCTGTTTTCATCCAGGTTCAACGGCAATACCTTATCGATGAAGGACTTGCGTATGGCTTTGATCAGCCCAACGTCCTGAGTATCCAGTATCACCCGCAGTTGCGCGGTATCGCTCATGAACAGGATACGATTCAAGGCTTGGCGCAACGCCGCAGCGATGACCCATTTTGGCGTAGCCTCGCCAACATTATCCGCATCCCAAGCGTTTTTGAATTCCTGCGGGTCGGTTATCGACTGCTTGAAGGTATCGATCAAACAGTCGGTCAGAGACAGACTGGAAAACAAGGCTGTCATTTTATTGATGGCTTTGTAGTGATTGGAATCCTGCTCGTAAACCTCGCTGCCCAGTAGCTGAATGGCCTGACGTAAAGCTTCCGGGGCGGTAGCCAGTGCGTTTCGCATGGTATGGGTGAAGAAAGACAGCATTTCTCTTTCTTTTTCCTCTATAGCTCGACGCGCGTTTTCCAACTCCCGCATTCGATCAATACCTAACTGACCAACTTCAGTCAATTGATCGGCCATCCATTGGTAGTCTGTTTTAATTCGCTTAAGCGAGGTTTCAAACTCATAATTGTCCTCATCATCATCGGGTACATATATTTCGATAGAACCTGCAATGTTGAGTTGTCCATTAAACTCTTTCCCAAAAAATCTATTCTCTTCGCAACGCTGTTTGTTTTCTTCCATTCTATCCAGCATAAAAAGTTTGAATTTTTCAATATCGACTTTGGCTTGTTCTGTGCTGATATATCCTTTAAGCACAATTTTCATCAATGGGCCATATGCATTTTGCACTCCGGCGTTTAATGCCTTAGCATAATATTCGTATGCCAATGCATATTTCTGTTTTTGAGCATTAATTTTTCCAAGTATCAGATTGCTTTCCTTAAAACCAGAATTTTCGGATCGTTTGGCAAATATTTCAGCATCAACGATATTATCGTTATCTAAATATAAGAGTGCCAAAGGATAATAAGCCTCATCAAAACCGGATTCCGCCGATTTTTTCAGCCATTCAAATGCTTGGCCGAGGTCGTGTTGACTATGGTCTAATGGGTAGGGAAAAAAAATCGTTTCATTTTCAACAGAAACACCCTCTAATATAGCAAGCTGATATTCCTTGTATCGCTCATCAACAAACTCCCTTTGTTCGTCCGGCAAATAAAACCATGCCAATGCGAACTGTGCCTTTGGGCTAGTTTCGGCAAGTTTTTTCAATCTGTCTAAATCTTCGGGTAGGTTCATGAAGAATTTCCTATTGTTTTACTGGGCAGCCATTTAAGTTCTCGGATCGCGCAATCAGCGATCAACAAACTCGGTTTTTACCGAGATATTTAACTCTCTACCGATTTCCTTCAATACCGTGGTTGCGCTGTGCTTGTTGACATGAGTAGTCACGAACCAGCCATTACAAGGTCTTTGCGCTTGGTAGCCGTGTGAAGGGTATCTGGCGATCAGCGGAATCGAGGTAATCACCTTATTCATTCTCGCCACCCGATCCAGGCCAAATACTTTTAGTGTCTCGACAAAAGTTTCGGCAATGGTTGGTTCCTCAATGATTTTACCTGCGACGATGACCCGTAAACGGCCGCTGGATTTTCGTGTGCGATGCTTGTTGCGTTTGTGAAATGACTTTTCGACTGGCTGGGTTTGTGGCTTGTTGACGAAATTACCCAGGCAGTTTCTGATTTCCATCTCCAAGGCTTGCAAACGCTGGCAGTTTTCGATGTTGACGGTAACCGAGGAAAAGTTGCCGGCCATGCTGGCTTCGGCAATCGTCAGTTTCAGGTCGTCGCCGGCTTGGCCGATGACGGCGAACAGTTGGTTGAATTGTTGGTTCACGGTTTCTGGCAGTCTGTTCATGTTGATGCTCCTGGTGTTTGTTTGGCTTTCGGCGTCTGATTGGTCACGGCGCTGTTTTTACTATTCTTAATCAATATAAATGAGTTGCTAGAGCGTTTTGCCCTGTTGGCTGAAACCGCTGGTTTCGGTAAACCTGCCGTCTCAACATGGGGCAAAGTATCCAGGAAAATAGCTTGCGTGTAATGGGAGAACTGTGGGAGTTTTACTGCGGCGCTTGCAATGGCGAACTGATTCTATTGTTCCTATCCAGGGATTTGGACTGGCAGCTTTGTAAATGAAGTTGACGCTGAAGATGTTCTTGTGTGGGGCCGGTTTGGGTCGATCGCGACAATTCGCCACTTTCCAAAGCCAACATTCACTGCCCCCTAATCGTATAGGAATGGGCGGCTGGTGGGGGATATGCATCAACCGTGGATTTTACGGTATTGCCCAGGTGCCAGGCCTGTAATGTCTCGAAAAGCGGCATAAAAATTGGACTGGGTGCTAAAGCCTACCGATAAACCAACCGATAGCACCGAGGCGTTGGGATCGCTTAATAACAATCGTTTGGCCTCGTCGACGCGTTGCTGGCGGATGTATCGGGAAAAACCTTGTTGGAATTCGGTATTGATCAGTTCGGACAGCTGATGCTGGCTCAGGCCCAGTTGTTCGGCCAGCATCGCCAGGCTCAGGGTTTCCAGGGTATAGAGTTTGTCTTTTTTCATCAAGGCGTCGAGTTTGGCCAGCGCCGCCGGCTTGTCGATATTTTTCAGCGTCGATTCGGCGTAAGCGGCTTGCACGGCGTCGGAAACATCGGCGGCGATGGTCGGAAAGCGCAGCAAGGTCAGTATCACGGCAAAAAAAGCCAGGCCGATCAACAAGCTGTAGGCGGCAATAAAATCAGTTTCGTTCAATAATGGCCAGATAAAGCCTAATATCAGCACCGCGACCGCAATTGCAAACAAAGCCCCCAGGGCCAACAGCTCCAGATGAAAGCGTTGCCGCTGCCGGCGCAAAAAATACACGGTTTTAGCCAGCCACAGCAAATAGCCGCTACCGGTTAAAAACGCCCCCGGTAGCGCCAAGCCGTAGGGCAACAACACGCACAGCAGCCAGGGCGCGGCATGCAGCAGGTCGTGGCGGCGATAGCGTGTCCCGGCAATCAGCAATTGCCGGCTATAAAAATAAAAGCTTGGCGCCACGCTATATAGCAGGGCTAAATAAATCGCCGAATGCAGCACGTCGAAACGGTTCAGCAAATACCCCAGATGCACAAACTGGATGGCCGCCAGGGCCGCAATCAATAAAAATCCCGCCAGCTTGGGGCCTATGCGCAAGGGTTCCCGGCGTTGCAGGATGTTGCCGGCGATCAGCAATGCCGCCGCGCCGAGCGAGAAACCGATGAATAGCAGCGGAAGAATTTGCATGGCGGATACGGGGAATAATAGGGCCTTGAGTGTAGACAACATTCGCATTATTCGGCAATAGGCCGGTTTGCGCGGCTGTTTCGCCGTGGCCGGCGGTAATTGTTATTTCATATGCATATGTTACAACCTGTCGGCCGCGGAGGCCGGCGACTTAATTTGCTTTTTTCTGCAGACAGGCCGATATTTTCAAGGGATAATTTTTATATCCATCGACAATAACTAAAAAAGGAAACCGTATGAAAAAGTTACTCAATTACACCTTAATCGGTATTTTGGCATTGATCCCGGTGGTGGTGATTTTGCAAATCATTTTATTTGTCAAAGACCGCTTCACCGATCTGTTCCAGTTTGTGTACGGCTATTCGGATAACTATTTTGTGACGTTTTTGCTGTTCGGCTTCAGTTTCGCGCTGATTACCTATGTCGGGCATCGCGTCAGCTTGGGGCGGTTTTCCATTATTGCCGGCTTCGAAAATTTGATTGAGCGCATTCCTGTTCTCAGCACCATTTATCGGGTCACCAAAAAGCTGGTGCACATGATCGCCGGGCACGAGTTGCGGGAGCCGCGCGAGGTGGTGTATGTGGAATATCCGAAAGAGGGCTTGTGGGTGCCGGCCTATGTGACCAACAAGGTCGAAGACCGCTACATCCTGTTTGTACCGACTTCGCCCAATCCGACATCGGGTTTCGCCATTATCGTGCATGAATCGAAAGTGATTAAATCGGCCATGAGTATCGAGCAGGTCACCAGTTTTATCATCAGCGTCGGCGCGGATTATGAAAAACGTACCGAGGCGACAACGTTGCCGATTTAGAGCATGGCCTGAAAATGGCGCCGGGACCTGAGCGGCTCCAGCGCCATGCCGGCCTTTGGCGTTTATACGCCTATGCCGGCAATTACCGTGGCGGAGCGCGCAGTGACCGGGGCGCCGCTCAGCGTGACCCTAGCATAAACCTCGTCGGCCCTGGGCATGTAGATGGGGGTATTGATGTCGGCGTAGCCTACAATGACTTTGCCGCCGTCTTCATCCAATTTTTCCGTGTTGATGGCGCGGGTTTCCGTGAATGCCATGGAGCCGGCGGCATTCACGACAAGTTGCTTATACGGTAGTTTTATAAATAGCGACCCCCCCCAGGTGAAGGTGTACAGTTCATCGTCTCCGACCGCATCGGTTGACGCTAAATTGTCTCCGGATTTGTCTTCGCCGAAGATTTTGATTTCTTGCCGGAACGATTTGCCGATTTCTCCGGCATCAAACACAAAATTGCCGCTCACGGTGACGTTTTTGGTGCTTGAGCTTGAACCGTTGGATATAGTAAGAGTTACGTTGTTTACAGTTGCCATGGCGACCTCCAGACAAACGTTTTGAATTGCATCGGAAAGATAGGCCTTACGCAGTGCCTTGCAAGGTTAATAATTGCCGTATCGGCGTAAGCGCGGCGCATGCGTAAGGATAGACAGTTAATCGGAACGACTAACTTGAAGGCTATGTATAGCAGAAAAACGGGTTTTTTCCAGGCAAATCCGCCCGCGCGGCTCCCGCGGACGGGAGCAAGTCTTTTATGAGCCGGGCGATGATTATGCCGGATGATTCTTATCGAATTGCCGAGGCGTTAGGAAATAGCTTAATGCATGGCGCCATGCGCCTTGCCCTGGCGGAGTCGTGCACCGGCGGAGCCATAGCCAAGGCGGTAACCGACGTGCCGGGCAGTTCGGCCTGGTTCGAGCGCGGTTTTGTCACCTACAGCAACGCGGCCAAGGTCGACATGCTGGGCGTCAGCCAAGCTACTTTGAACGCAAAAGGCGCGGTGAGCGAAGATACGGCATTGGAGATGGCGGAAGGGGCGTTGGCGCATAGCCTGGCCGATTTGGCCGTGGCCGTGACCGGTATTGCCGGACCGGACGGGGGCACGGCGGAGAAACCCGTCGGCACGGTATTTATCGCCTGGCAACTGCGCGGGCAGCCGGGACATTGCGTTAAACGACAATTTTCCGGAGACAGGCAGGCGGTGCGGAATCAAACGGTACTGTTTTGTTTACAGCAGGCTTGCCGCCTTGTAGAGGCTCAAAAATAACCCGGCTGGCGATCGCTTGAACGGAAAAAGGGTTTAGTCCCGCTGCGGCAATTACGTTAAAATGCTGTTTTAGTTCACTATGTAGATATTGTCGCCATGTTGAAAAAAACGTTGCTTACAGCGGTCATCGCGCTGATGACAGGTGCTTGTGCGACCAGTCCGACCGGCAGATCGCAGTTCATCTTCATGCCGGACAATCAGGTCGATCAAATGGGTTTACAGGCTTTTGACAGTATGAAAAGCAAAAACCCGCTCAGCCAAAATCAGCGCTACAGCCAGTTTGCCCAGTGCGTGGCTTATAGCCTCACGCGCGAAGTAGGCGGACAGTGGGAGGTGGTGGTGTTTGAAGACGACACGCTAAACGCCTTTGCCTTGCCCGGCAATAAAATCGGCGTGCATTCCGGGTTGATCAATTTAACGGACAATCAGGATCAGTTGGCGGCGGTGATTGGCCATGAAATCGGCCACGTATTATCGCGGCACAGCAACGAACGTTTATCGCAGGAAACCGCCGTCAGTACCGGTTTGAGCATGGTGCAGGCCGTCACTCAGCCGCAAACGGCATTAGGCCAAACCGCGCTGGGTTTGCTTGGGGTGGGGGCGCAATATGGGGTGATTTTGCCGTATAGCCGCATTCACGAAACAGAGGCCGACACCATAGGTCTGGATTTAATGGCCAGAGCCGGCTTCGATCCGCGCCAGAGCATCAATCTATGGCTGAAAATGGAGAAAGCGGCGCAAGGCGGCCAGCCGATCGAGTTTATGTCGACGCATCCATCGCACGCCAGCCGCATCGATAATCTCAATCAACACATGAATCAAGCTCTCCAGCTACGGCAACAAGCCTGGAATATGGGTAAACAACCGCGTTGCGCCAAATAATGAATCCGCATTTACAGTTATTGCACCCTTACCCGTTCGAAAAGCTGGCCGCTTTAAAACAAGGCATCGAGCCTCCGGCGGACAAGACCCACATCGCCTTGTCGATCGGCGAACCCAAGCATGCCACGCCGGCGTTTATTCAAGAGGCCTTGGTACGGCATCTGCAGGGTTTGACGCAATATCCGACTACCAAAGGCTTGCCGGAATTAAGACTAGCCATCGCCGAATGGGCTTGCCGCCGTTTCGGCATTCCCGTTGGCGGCGTCGATGCGGAGACGCAGGTATTGCCGGTCAACGGCACCCGCGAAGCCCTGTTTGCGATTGTGCAGGCGGTGGTTGACCCGAGCGAAAAGCCGTTGGTCATCATGCCGAATCCGTTTTACCAAATCTACGAAGGCGCGGCCTTGCTGGCCGGAGCCGAGCCGTATTATTTGAACACGCTGGAAGCCGACGGCTATTTGCCGGATTTCGGCAGTGTGCCGGAAAAAATTTGGCGGCGCTGCCAATTGATTTTTATCTGTTCGCCCGGCAATCCTACCGGCACCGTAATGTCTCAGGCCGATCATGAAAAGTTGCTGGAACTGGCGGCCCGCTATGATTTCGTCATTGCCTCGGATGAATGTTATACCGAGTTGTACGATGACGAAGCGTTACCGCCGCGCGGTTTATTGCAAAGCGCCTATCAGGCCGGCATTATCGATTTTAAAAATTGCGTGATATTTCAAAGCCTCTCCAAGCGCTCGAATGCGCCGGGCTTGCGTTCGGGTTTTGTGGCGGGCGATGCGGAGATTTTGCGACAGTTTCTAAAATACCGCACCTATCACGGTTGCCCGATGCCGGTGACGACGCAATATGCCAGCATTGCCGCCTGGCGGGACGAGGATCACGTAAAGCGCAATCGCCAGTTGTACCGCGACAAATTCACCGCGTTTATCGAAATCCTGCGGGACGTATGCGAAATCAGCCGGCCGCCGGCCGGTTTTTATATCTGGCTAAAAACCGCGCTGCCTGATACCGAATTTGCGCTGCAATTGTTTGCTCAACAAAATATCACGGTGTTGCCGGGCAGTTACTTGTCCCGCGATAGCGGCGGCATCAATCCCGGTGCCAATCATGTGCGTATCGCCTTGGTGGCGCCGATCGAAGAATGTATCGAGGCCGCGCAACGCATCAAAATCTTTATTGAAGATATTCGGTAGGTCGGGTTAGCGTAGCGTAACCCGACACTCACAGCGTTCATATTGGGTTACGGCTAGCGCTTAACCCGCCTGCGTTTTTTTAACTTAACCAACGAGACCCCATGTCAAACCTGGAAACCATCATTAACGACGCCTTCGAAAACCGCGCCGAAATCAGCCCTGCTAGCGTTTCAGCCGAAATCCGCGCAGCGGTAAACCAAGCGCTGGAAATGCTCGATAAAGGACAAGCCCGTGTCGCCGAGAAAAAAGACGGCGATTGGGTGACCAATCAATGGCTGAAAAAAGCCGTGTTGCTGTCGTTTCGCATCAACGAAAACAAGGTCATCGAAAGTGGCGACGTGCGCTATTACGATAAAGTGCCGACCAAATTCGGCCAATACAGCGAGGCCGATTTCGCCCAGGCCGGCGTGCGCGTGGTGCCTAACGCCGTAGCCCGTTACGGTTCGTATATTGCCCCCGGCGCGATTTTGATGCCGTCCTACGTCAACATCGGCGCCTACGTCGACAGCGGCACCATGGTCGACACCTGGGTAACCGTGGGTTCCTGCGCGCAAATCGGTAAAAACGTGCATTTATCCGGCGGCGTTGGTATCGGTGGCGTATTGGAACCGCTGCAAGCCAATCCGACTATCATCGGCGACAACTGCTTCATCGGCGCGCGTTCGGAAATCGTCGAAGGCGTTATCGTGGAAGACAACTGCGTGGTATCGATGGGCGTCTATATCGGTCAAAGCACCAAAATCTTCAATCGCATGACTGGTGAAATCAGCTATGGCCGCATTCCCGCCGGTTCCGTGGTGGTATCCGGCAACTTGCCGTCCAAAGACGGCAGCCACAGCTTGTATTGCGCGGTGATTATCAAACAAGTGGATGAAAAAACCCGTAGCAAAACCGGGATTAACGAATTGTTGCGTGATTAATCATTCGGAAAGTTTTGGTTAAGCATTTCGTAACTTTTCGCTGAGGCATTTCGCCCCTTGTCGCGTCGGGAGTTGTTTGAGTGAGTGAGGGAGGTCAAAATAAGTTTTGTATTTCCCTCATACCAGCCTCGCGCGTTGATAGTCATCTATTTGCTATAAATTTTGCCCAACAAACCTCCCATAAGGCGCTGCCGCCGACGCTTTACTGAATTGGCAGACCGGGTTTTAAAAAAAATCGCGAGAGTTGTGAAAAAGTATTTGACTCACCCGGTCTCATGCTTTAATATGCGCATCTCATCACGGGGCGGCGCAACTGCCTCGAAATAGAAGGTCATATCGGGGTATAGCGCAGTCTGGTAGCGCGTCTGCTTTGGGAGCAGAATGTCGGGAGTTCGAATCTCTCTACCCCGACCACGATTTGCGCTTGTAGCTCAGCTGGATAGAGCATCGGCCTTCTAAGCCGAGGGTCGCAGGTTCGAGTCCTGCCAAGCGTGCCATCGCAAAAATTCATCATTATGGTGAGCGTAGCTCAGTTGGTAGAGCCCCGGATTGTGATTCCGGTTGTCGTGGGTTCGAGCCCCATCGTTCACCCCAATAAATTCAGTAAGTTAAAGCGCTGAGTGTCCTTTCCTAAAATCCATGTAAGCATTATGCAAGCGCATTGAAAAATCCGTTATGGATTTATTGCGAGTTTTATTCCCCGCCAGAAATCACTATTCAACCGACACACCCAAAAAAAGCCGCCAATCTCAATAGCGATTGCAATAAACTTATCCATAGGCCTTGATCGAACTACTTGCGGCAAGCTAGCGCAAGCCCATCAGTCGTTCGAATTCGCTTTTTGGATGGGGGCGGAGGGTTATTTGTTGGCAGTGCAAGGAAATGGCCGCGATTCTTGCTAAGTAAACGCTGATTAAATCCCCGGCAAGAGATGAGATAATAGAGTTTATCTGATCGTAGCCTGGACTAGCCGATGAACACACCGACCCAAACCAGTTTTGCCGAACTTGAATACGCCAGCAAAAAACGCCAAACCCGGCGGGAAAAATT
>Ga0207952_1001006_pt1 | contig 14676 bp, 9 predicted proteins | sample SubbioR12Aug_8Ca_FD_184831 | JGI IMG/M metagenome (GOLD analysis project Ga0207952, IMG submission 184831) | Serpentinite rock and fluid subsurface biosphere microbial communities from McLaughlin Reserve, California, USA - CR12Aug_8Ca (SPAdes) | ecosystem: Environmental > Terrestrial > Deep...
CAAGCGGCCGAAATCTTGTTCCATTATTTTGTTAGTGCGTTTTTGGAAACCTATATCGACAAAGCGCAATCGGGCAATTTGAATATAGGTTATACGCATGAAATTGAGTTTTTACTCAAGTACTGCCTGCTGGAAAAAGCGGTGTACGAACTCGGCTATGAACTCAATTCTCGTCCGCGTTGGGCGGTGATTCCGTTGCGCGGAATACAGAGTATCATGAATTATTAAAAGGGAAAGCGAATCGCTTGGGCCGTTACAGGAAGCGTCATTCCCGCTTTCCGCTCCAATCTTTTTGCTGACACAAAAAGGATTTTCGCTCCAATCGGGGCTATAGTGGAAAGGCCACTGAAACAAAAGACAAAATCCGCTTAGCCCCGATTGGCAGTGCTACCGCGTAGCACAGAAAGCGGGAATATGGATAACAAGGAAGCGCTGACCAATCGCTTCAAACCCTTCGACAAGCTCAGGGTGACACTGTAGATATTAGCGGCAAAAGTGCCATTAACTATAAAAATAACAACATGAACCAAGTACAAGTACACTCGCTTTTTACCGATTTCGACATCGATTTGTTCAAAGCCGGAAAGCATTTTCGATTATATGAAAAACTGGGCGCACACCTAACGGAAGTCAATGGTGTGAAAGGCGTGTATTTTGCCGTTTGGGCACCGGCCGCACGTTCGGTTTCGGTAGTAGGCGATTTTAATTACTGGATACAAGGCGAGCACCAACTCAACGTGCGTTGGGACGGCTCGGGCATTTGGGAAGGATTTATTCCCGGCATCGACAAAGGCACACGCTACAAATACAAAATCCAATCCAATAACGAAGGCATTATTACCGAGAAAGCCGACCCATTTGCTTTGTTTTGCGAGCATCCGCCACAAACTGCTTCAGTTATTTGGGACTTAGAGTACAAATGGAAGGACAAAAAATGGATGGACAACCGCAAAGACAAAAATGGCTTGGATAAGCCGTTTTCGGTGTATGAAGTCCATTTGGGCTCATGGCGCCGCAATGCCGAAGGCAAATTCCTGACGTATGTAGAAATGGCCGACGAATTAGTGGCTTACGTCAAAGAAACCGGTTTTACGCATGTCGAGTTTATGCCGGTGATGGAATATCCGTATGATCCGTCTTGGGGTTATCAATTGGTGGGTTATTTTGCACCTACTTCCCGTTTCGGGAAACCGCAAGATTTTATGTTGTTGGTAGATCAATTGCACCAAGCCGGCGTGGGCGTTATCCTCGACTGGGTACCGTCGCATTTTCCGGAAGATGCACACGGATTAGGCTTTTTTGACGGTTCTAACTTATACGAACATCCCGACAGAAGAAAAGGATTTCATCCCGATTGGAAGAGTTTGGTATTCAATTACGGACGCAATGAAGTGCGTTCGTTCTTAATCAGTAATGCTATTTTTTGGTTGCACCAATACCATGTCGATGGCTTGCGCGTAGATGCTGTGGCTTCAATGTTGTACTTAGACTATTCCCGCAAAGACGGCGAATGGGAACCCAACATTTACGGCGGTCGTGAAAACCTGGATACCATTAGTTTCTTAAAAGATTTTAATGAAGCCGTATATGCGGCTTTTCCGGAGGTACAAACCATAGCAGAGGAAAGTACCAGTTTCCCGATGGTTTCTCGTCCCACGTATATAGGCGGACTCGGATTCGGTATGAAATGGATGATGGGTTGGATGCACGACACCTTACAGTATTTTAAAAAAGAACCCATTTATAGACGTTACCATCAAAACGACATTACGTTTTCCATGACCTACGCGTTTACCGAAAATTTTATGTTGCCGCTGTCGCATGATGAAGTAGTGTACGGAAAACATTCCATTTTAGGCCGAATGCCGGGCGATGAATGGCAGCGTTTTGCCAATTTACGCTTGTTGTACGGCTATATGTTTACGCATCCGGGAACAAAACTTTTGTTTATGGGCGCCGAATTCGGGCAAAGTGGTGAGTGGAATTTTGAAAGCAGTTTGGATTGGCATTTGTTGCAGTTTGGGTACCATCAAGGCATCAAGAAATGCATAACCGATTTGAATGCCTTATACAAAAGTCATTCGGCTTTGTATGAGCAACAATTCCACGCCGATGGTTTTGAATGGATTAATTATTCCGATAACGAGAACTCGGTGTTGGCTTACATTCGAAAAGGTGTAAATCCGAAAAACGATTTAATCGTAGTGGCCAACTTTACGCCGGTCGTACATGAAAATTATCGTATCGGGTTACCAACCAAAGGTAAATTGGTGGAAGTGTTTAATTCGGATAACACGGAATACGGCGGAAGTGGCGTAATGTCTGTCAAACCAATTAAAATTGATAAACAAGCTTGGAATTTCCGTGAGTTTTCAGTGGAGCTGACATTGCCTCCTTTGGGAATAGCGGTATATAAGATTTCCTAAGTCTTTTTTGGTGCCACGAATTACACGAATAATCACAAATTAAAGGGTGAAAATTCGAGTAATTCGTGGTTCTTTTTTTTTATTATTATCCGCAAACGTTGTAGTTAAAAACTACTTGAAACTGTTGTAAAATTTTGAGTATCATCTTTGTAAATTTGGCACTCGACTCTAAAAAATCACTATGATTACCAATACAGAACTGGAATACAAAGGCGACCAATTCCCGTCGCAAATCGTTTCTTTCGAACAAGATGTTGACAGTATTTATTTCAATACGGACAATAATGTAATTTTAAAAATCACCATACTTCGCGATAGCTTAATTCGATTTAGATATACCACTAAAGGCTATTTCAGTAACGATTTTTCGTATGCCATTGATAAAACGCAATCGCACGGCTATAACCAATTAGAGGTTACGGAAGAATCCGAGTTTTATCAAATCAAAACCAGCAAAGTTTTTTGCAGAGTTCAAAAGAAAGACTTAAAGATTTCGATTTATGACATTGACGGCTTTACCATTTTAGAAGACGAACTCGGTTTTCATTGGGAAGAGTGTTATGAGCACGGCGGCAACATAGTAAAGATGAGTAAAGTGTCCAAAGACGGCGAAAGTTTCTACGGATTAGGCGACAAGCCTACGCATTTAAACTTGAAAGGCAAACGTGTCGAGAATTGGGCTACCGACCAATACGCTTTCCACAAAGACCAAGAGCCGCTGTACAAAGTAGTGCCTTTTTATATCGGTTTACACCACCAAAAAGCTTACGGTATTTTCTTTGACAATACTTTCAGAACATTTTTTGATTTTTGTCACGAGCGTCGCAATGTTACCAGTTTTTGGGCCGAAGGTGGTGAAATGAACTACTATTTTTTCTACGGTCCGAAAATGAGCGATGTGGTTGTGAATTACACGCACTTAACCGGAAAACCCGAGTTACCGCCTATGTGGACTTTGGGTTATCACCAATGCAAATGGAGTTATTATCCGGAAAGTAAGGTGAAAGAAATCACCGGAAAATTCAGAGAGTTGCGCATACCATGTGATGCCATATATTTGGACATCGATTATATGGAAGGTTTCCGTTGCTTCACTTGGAGCAAAGAGTATTTTCCGGAACCCAAACGCATGGTGGCCGAATTGGCTAAAGACGGTTTTAAAACGGTAGTCATCATAGATCCCGGAATCAAAATCGATAAAGACTATTGGGTATATCAGGAAGCGTTGAAAAACGATTATTTCTGTAAAAGAGCTGACGGTCCGTTTATGAAAGGCAAAGTCTGGCCGGGTGAATGTAATTTCCCGGATTATACCAAACCGGAAGTCCGCGAATGGTGGGCAGGATTGTTCAAAGAATTGATTTCGGAAATTGGCGTAAAAGGGGTTTGGAACGATATGAACGAACCTGCGGTTATGGACGTACCCGGAAAAACGTTTCCCAATGACGTTCGCCATGATTACGATGGTAATCCGTGCAGTCACCGCAAAGCACATAATATTTACGGTACCCAAATGGCACGTGCCACTTATGAAGGCGTGAAGCGATTTGCCTATCCGAAAAGACCTTTTATCATAACCCGTTCCGCTTATTCCGGAGCGCAACGTTACACTTCTTCTTGGACCGGTGATAACGTAGCCAGTTGGGAACATTTGTGGATTGCTAACATTCAAATGCAACGGATGTCGATGTCGGGGATGGGCTTTACAGGTTCGGATATCGGTGGTTTTGCCGAGCAACCTTCGGGCGAATTGTATGCCCGTTGGATACAGTTAGGCGTATTTCATCCGTTTTGCAGAACGCATTCTTCCGGAGATCACGGCGAACAAGAACCTTGGTCATTCGGAGAAGAAGTAATCGATATTACCCGAAAATTTATTGAGCTTCGCTACCAATTGTTGCCTTATTTATACACCATGTTTTGGCAGTATGTGAATGAAGGTGTTCCCATGTTGAAGCCTTTAGTTTATTATGATCAGGACGATTTTCAAACGCACTACAGAACCGATGAGTTTATTTTCGGGAACCAAATTTTGGTTTGTCCGATTTTGGAGCCGAATGCTTTAGGGCGTCGTATGTATTTGCCCCAAGGCAATTGGTATAACTTCTGGACCAATGAAGTAATTGAAGGTAAAAAAGAGTTGTGGGTGAATACCCAATTCGATGAAATCCCGATTTTTGTTAAAGAAGGAGCTATTATCCCGAAATATCCGGTACAACAATACGTTGGAGAAAAACAAATTGAAGAACTGATTTTGGATGTTTATTATAAATTCGGTAAAGAAAAGTCAACCGTTTATGAAGATGCTCAAGACGGTTATGATTACAATAAAGGTCGCTTCTGTTTGAGAACTTTCAATTTGAACGGTAAGGAAAAAGAGTTGATTATCCAACAACACCAAGAAGGTACTTTTGAAACCACTTATTCACAATTCAAAATCAACTTAAAAGGATTGCCTTTTAAAGTAAAAAAAGTGGAAGTTGATAACGAAAAGATAGCTCTGGATAAATTGCATTTAAACGGCGATAATTCCTTAATAATTGATAAAGATTTTACCGAGTTGCATCTGATTGGCTAATCGTTTGTTTAACTTTGTCAAACTAAAATTGTTTGATTATGAAAAAAGGACCTTTTTTAGGCATTTTGTTATTGGTATTGATAGCAATTGCCTGTGCCACTAATCCGGTAACGGGAAAGAAAACTTTAGCTTTTGTACCCAATTCAGAAATCTTTGCTTCATCATTTAATCAGTACGGTGAATTTTTAAAGACTAATAAAGTCATAACCGGTACAGCCGATGCCAAGCGAGTAGAAACCGTTGGGATGAAAATCAGAGCTGCTGCCGAAAAATTGCTGCAGTCCAGAGGAACTATAGGAGAACTCCAAGGGTATGCATGGGAATACAAATTGGTTGACAATAAAGAAGTCAATGCATGGTGTATGCCCGGCGGAAAAATTGTTTTCTATTCAGGTATTTTACCAATTTGCAAGGACGAAGCGGGTATGGCAACGGTTATGGGACACGAAGTAGCTCATGCTTTGGCCAACCACGGTCAACAAAGAATGAGTGCCGGTTTAGCCCAACAAGTAGGTGCCGGTTTAGCGCAAGCAGCTGTTGGCGGAAAAAGTGCCGAAACACAAGCCTTGGTAATGCAAGCTTACGGTATCGGATCTACAGTAGGAGGTATGTTGCCCTTTAGCAGAAGTCACGAAACCGAAGCAGATGAAATTGGGTTGACTTTGATGGCTATAGCCGGTTATAATCCGGAAACATCTATTGCTTTTTGGGAAAGAATGTCGGCCAAATCCGGCGGTTCAGCTCCGGCAGAGCTTTTAAGTACTCACCCTTCAGATGCCACCAGAATTGCTAATCTTAAAAAATTGATTCCCAAAGCCAAAGCGCAAGCGGCAAAGTTCGGGGTAACATTTAGATAATAAAATTAGTTTATATTTGAATCCTGTCTTGTAAAGTCGAGACAGGATTTTTTTATTTAAAGCAAGATTATGGCAACACTTCCTAAAGGTCATCCTAAATTACTAAATGCTTGGGCATTTTACGATTGGGCCAATTCCGTTTACAGTTTGGTTATCGCCTCGGCGGTCTTCCCGATTTACTACGAAAACTTATTTAAAAATAACCATCGAGATACTGTTTCGTTTTGTGGTACAGATGTCAAAGCTACTGCGATGATTAGTTTTGTAACCGCATTTGCTTTTTTAATTGTAGCATTGTTTTCGCCTATTTTATCAGGTATTGCTGATTATGTCGGCAATAAAAAGAGTTTTTTACGTTTCTTTTGTTACTTAGGTGGTTTGTCTTGTATCGGCTTGTATTGGTTTGATTTTGATAACCTAATCACAGGTTATATTTTTTATTATTTCGGTTTGATTGGTTTTTGGTCGAGTTTGGTTTTTTACAATTCCTATTTGCCGGATATTGCATTTCCTGAACAACAAGACCGAGTGAGTGCAAGAGGTTTTTCAATGGGCTACCTTGGTAGTACACTTTTGCTGGTTTTTAACTTGGCTATGGTGATGTTTCCCGATACTTTTTTCATTTCAGACGATATGGAAGCCATGCGAATCTCTTTCGTTACAGTTGGTGTTTGGTGGATTAGCTTTAGTCATATTACCTATTATTATTTACCCAAAGGCACTAGAAACAACGTCAAAATGACGAATGACTTTATCTTCAAAGGATTCCGAGAATTAAAGCTGGTTTGGCATCAGTTAAAAGAAAACTTGGCTTTGAAACGCTATCTGTACAGCTATTTTGTTTTCATAATGGCAGTGCAAACGGTAATGCTGGTAGCTACCTATTTTGGTGCTACTGAAATTGCATGGGAAACACCCGAACAAAAAACAATGGGTTTGATAATCAGTATTTTGGTAATCCAATTGGTAGCCGTATTGGGTGCTTTTCTGACGTCAAGGGCATCAGACAAATACGGAAATCTCAATACCTTAATTTTTCTTAATGCTTTTTGGGCCATACTTTGCGTTTTTGCCTATTTTGTAGAAAAGCCGGTTGAATTTTACACGATAGCCGGTTTTGTGGGCTTGGTTATGGGTGGTATTCAATCATTGGCACGTTCCACTTATTCTAAATTGTTACCTGAAACCAAAGACACTACTTCGTTCTTTAGCTTTTATGATGTAACCGAAAAAGTCGGTATTGTAATCGGTATGTCGATTTACGGTATCATTGATCAAATTACCGGTAGTATGCGAAATGCCATAGTGTTTTTAGGCGCCTTTTTTATCATTGGCTTAATTCTGTTATTCAGAGTTCCTAAAAAAGCCTTGAGAAATAAATAAATCAATTATATTTGGAAAAAATTTACCAATCAAAATGAAAAACATAAAATTTTTAACCGGGATTTTCCTCATCCTTACAGCTTTTACCTTTACTTCATGTGATAACGAACCAATTGATCCGGCCATCGATTTAGATAATTTTGGTGGTGGTGGCAATAATGGCGGACCGGTAGTTTTTAAAGCCGATTTTAGCGGTAGTACTTGGAATGCTACTTCTGCTCAAGCCGATATTACCAATGGAGTAATATCAATTGTTGGCTTCAGAGGCTCTAACGGTGAAGGTTTTGGATTTCAAGTTTTAGCAACAAGCACCGGAACTTATCCTGCTAATGCTAATCTTTTGGTGTATACACCGGCTAATTCTGAGTATGGCTATTGGAGTATTAACCCTGATAATGCTCAAGCAGACACCGGTTCTATTACCATAACCGAGATTGATACAGTTAACAAAACCATTTCAGGAACCTTCAATTTTACCGGTTATTGGTCGGATACATTGGTAACTAATATTTTACCAACAGTATTTTCGAACGGTGTTTTCGAAAATATCCCTTACGAATCAGACAGCACGCCTGTAACAGACGATACTTTCTCTGCTAAGTTTGACGGTGTTGATTTTGTGGAAGATCAAATTGATGTGGTGCAAATCCTTGCTAATGAATCTCCATTTGCTCCGGTTGCTATCAGTATTGTAGGTTCTCAAAATGCTAACGATGATAATGTTGGCCTCAGAATTCCTTACAGTATTGCTGTTGGAACATACAGTTTTGATACAAATACCGCTAACTTTGGGGGTAGTTCAATTCAAGACGGATTGTTGTATGTAGCACAATCAGGAACGGTAACCATTATCTCTAAAACTGCCACCAGAATCAAAGGAACGTTTAGTTATGAGGCATACAATTTCACTACAAATACTACCAAACAAGTAACCGCAGGTACTTTTGATGTGGAATACAATTAACATTAGTGTTTACAATATTTTAAATCCGTCAATTTGGCGGATTTTTTTTGTGGCATAATCATTGACTTATCACACCGGCTTATTGCTATTAGAGTTTAAAAACGAATAAGTTCTAATCTTATGTTAATACATCAATATTAGTTTTCAGCTACTTAAAGATGTTTTACATTTGTATATCATTATTTTTTAATGTCACACAGACTAAATTAAACGCCACATGCGAAACCACAATATTTTAACACTTGACAATCTGTCATTGCAAGAGTTCGATGCCGAAACCGATTTGATTCCGCTTTTAACCCCGGAAGACGAAGAGGAAATGAACAAAGAAGAGTTGCCCAACTCACTGCCTATCTTGCCTTTGCGAAATACCGTTTTATTTCCGGGCGTAGTGATTCCGATTACTGCCGGAAGAGATAAATCAATCAAACTGATTAATGATGCCAACGCCGAAAACAAAATCATCGGTGTCGTAGCGCAAAAGAATGAAGAAGTAGAAGATCCGACTAAAAACGATATTCACTCGGTTGGAACTGTAGCTCAGATTTTGAGGGTGTTAAAAATGCCCGACGGTAATGTAACCGTTATTTTACAAGGGAAAAAGCGATTCGAAATAGATACGGTTACGGCCGAAAATCCCTATTTAAGAGCGGTTATCAAGGAAGTGGAAGAAAAACGTCCGAATGAAAACGACACCGAATTTCAAGCCATAGTAGATTCAATACGTGAATTGGCCATCGAAATTATCAAGGAAAGTCCGAACATTCCGACTGAAGCCACTTTCGCCATTAAAAATATTGAAAGCCAATCTTTCCTAATCAATTTTGTTTCCTCTAATATGAACCTTACGGTAAAAGAGAAACAGGATTTGTTGTCGATTAATATCTTAAAAGACAGGGCTTTGGAAACCTTGCGTTTTATGAACGTAGAGTTGCAAAAGTTAGAATTGAAAAACGATATCCAATCGAAAGTAAGATTTGACCTCGACCAACAACAACGCGAATATTTCCTGCACCAACAAATGAAAACCATTCAGGAAGAATTGGGTGGCGTTTCCTATGAACAGGAAATCGAAGAAATGCGACAAAAAGCAAAAACCAAAAAATGGGACGAGAAAACAGCCAAGCATTTTGAAAAAGAAGTGTCGAAGTTACAGCGTATGAATCCGCAAGCGCCCGATTTTGGTATCCAAAGAAATTATTTAGAGCTGTTCTTAGAATTGCCTTGGAACGAATATTCTCAAGACAATTTCGACTTAAAACGGGCTCAAAAAATATTAGACCGCGACCATTTTGGATTGGAAGATGTTAAAAAACGCATCATCGAACATTTGGCCGTACTCAAATTGCGCAACGATATGAAATCGCCTATCATTTGCTTAACCGGACCTCCGGGTGTTGGTAAAACGTCTATCGGTAAATCGATAGCGGAAGCCTTAGGTAGAGAATATGTGCGGATTTCTTTGGGCGGATTGCGAGATGAAGCTGAAATTCGCGGTCACCGAAAAACATACATCGGTGCGATGCCCGGAAGAATTATCCAAAGCTTGAAAAAAGCCGGTACCTCTAATCCGGTATTCGTGTTGGATGAAATTGATAAATTGTCGAGCAGTCACCAAGGCGATCCGTCGTCGGCTTTATTGGAAGTGTTGGATCCGGAACAAAACAAAGAGTTCTACGATAACTTTTTGGAAATGGGCTACGACTTGTCGAAAGTGATGTTTATCGCTACTTCCAACAATATGGCTACGATACAACCGGCTTTGAAAGACCGTATGGAAGTGATTAAAATGACAGGCTATACTATCGAAGAAAAAATCGAAATTGCACGCCAACACTTATTGCCGAAACAATTAAAAGAACATGGTTTAACCACCAAAGATTTGTCTATCGGCAAAAAACAATTGGAGAAAATTGTGGAAGGTTACACTCGTGAATCCGGTGTTCGAAGTTTGGAAGCTAAAATAGCACAAGTTATTCGAAATGCAGCCAAATCGGTCGCCATGGAAGAAGAGTACAATAAAAAAGTAACCGATGAAGATATAGTAGCCATTTTAGGCGCACCAAAGTTAACCCGAGACAAATCCGAAAGCAATGATGTGGCCGGAGTAGTTACCGGTTTGGCTTGGACTTCAGTTGGTGGAGATATACTATTTATCGAGTCCTTGATTTCTCCGGGAAAAGGCACTTTAACGTTAACCGGGAATTTGGGAACAGTTATGAAGGAATCAGCCACGATTGCCCTCGAATATATCAAAGCCAATGCTGAACTTTTTGGTCTTGATAACGAAATTATCGGCAAATACAATATCCATTTACACGTACCGGAAGGTGCCACGCCTAAAGACGGACCAAGCGCCGGTATTGCCATGCTGACCTCATTGGTTTCTTTATACACCCAACGCAAAGTGAAAAAAGATTTAGCCATGACAGGAGAAATCACCTTGCGAGGAAAAGTATTGCCGGTTGGCGGGATCAAAGAAAAAATCTTAGCGGCAAAGAGAGCAAACATCAAAGAGATAATCCTTTGTCAGGAAAACAAAAGTGATATTGATGAAATCAAACCGGAATATTTAGAAGGCTTGACTTTTCATTACGTTAAAGAGATGAAAGATGTGATTGATATTGCCTTGACCCAACAAAAGGTCAAAAATGCCAAAAAACTGTAAGTCATTTTATAAATAATTATAAGGCATGAGTGATACCAACGCTCATGCCTTTTTTATTAACTTTTTTCCTCCGATATAAAATAATATCTTCGCATTTCCGTTATAGTAATTGCCATAAGCTTGTTTTAATGTTTAGAAAAATCATTTGTATTGTCTTTTGCCTCGTCGGTTTGGTCGGTTTCGGACAAGTTGGCGGTCAATCGGTATACCAATTTCTAAATTTGGTTACTTCACCACGTCAAGCCGCTATTGGTGGTAAAGTGATTACATTTTACGACCAAGATGTTAATCAAGCGCATTTCAATCCGGCTTGTATTAATGCCGAAATGGATAACAAATTGGCGCTGAATTACGGCAGCTATTTTGGTGAAGTAACTTACGGAACTGCTTCTTATGCGTATACTTATGACCGTCATGTGCAAACTTTTTTCGGTGGTGTAAACTATGTGAATTACGGGAAGTTTGAAGGATACGATGAGAATGGTCAACAAACGGCCAGTTTTACCGGTAGTGAAATCGCGCTTAGTTTTGGTTATGCTTACAATGTGCCGTTTACCGATTTGTATATTGGAGCCAATGCCAAGCTGATTTCTTCTTCTTTGGAGAGCTATAATTCCTTTGGTGCCGCTATTGATATTGGTGCTTTGTTTATTGATACCCGAAATGATGTTAATTGGGCTATAGCCATCAGAAATATCGGAACCCAAATTACACCTTATGCCGAAACCCGAGAGAAGTTGCCTTTGGAAGTGCTAATCGGAGTTTCTCAGTTGATGGAAAATGTCCCGATTCGTTGGCATTTGACCTTAGAAAACATGCAGCAATGGCAGTTGGCATTTGCCAATCCGAATAGGGCAGAAGGGAATTTGGACGGCGGTTCAACGCCCGAAAAAGTATCGTTCTTTAACAACGCTCTGCGTCACGTGATTGTGGGTGCCGAATTGTTTCCCGACAAAGGGTTCAACATTCGCTTAGGCTATAATTTCCGTAGAGCCGAAGAATTGCGTATTTTAGAGCAGCGAAATTTCTCCGGATTGTCCGTTGGATTTGGCTTAAAAATCAACAACTTGAAATTTAATTATTCGTATTCGAGATATACTTTGGCGGCCAACACCAGTTTGTTTGGTTTGACGATAGATTTTTCGGGGAACCGATATTAAAAACTGAGGTTCGCGAACAGCAAAAAAAATAATATTGTGAGCAAAAAAATTACCATAGCCATCGACGGATTTTCTTCCACCGGAAAAAGCACTTTAGCCAAGCAATTGGCCAAACATTTAGGATATGTTTATGTAGATTCCGGTGCTATGTACCGTGCGGTGACATATTTTGCCATGCAGAACGGTTGTATTGGTCCCGATTTTTTTGACAAGCAAACCTTAATCAACAGTTTGCCGTTTATCAAATTACATTTTGAGTTCAATCCTGAGTTGGGTTTTGCCGAAATGTATTTGAATGGTGTGAATGTGGAGGCGGCAATTCGTACCATAGAAGTTTCCGGTTATGTGAGCAAGATTGCTGAGGTATCGGAAGTCAGAGCCAAATTGGTCGAACAACAACAACAAATGGGCAAAGATAAAGGCATTGTAATGGACGGTCGCGACATAGGAACAGTGGTGTTTCCCGATGCCGAACTTAAGGTGTTTATGACGGCCAGTCCGGAAACCCGTGCCCGAAGACGTTATGATGAATTGCAAGCCAAAGGACAAGAGGTGTCCTTTGAAGCTGTTTTGAAAAATGTAGAGGAGCGCGATTACATAGATACCCACAGAGATGATTCGCCTTTGGTTATGGCCGACGGCGCTATCGAGATCGACAATTCCGCACTTACCCGAGAGGAACAATTTGAGGCAGTCTTGGCCTTAGTGGACCAAGTCTCGAAATCGTTGTAAATATTTTTTTTTCTCAATATAAATAGTAGATTTACGGGTTGTTATTTACTAAAACCAAAAACTATTATTTATGAGTATAAAAAACAGATTAATTGCCATGAACTTCTTTCAGTTCTTTGTTTGGGGTGCTTGGCTTATTACCATTGCCAACTTTTGGTTCGGCACTAAACAATGGGACGGAACCCAATTCGGATTGGTATTCGGAACGATGGGAATTGCGTCGTTGTTTATGCCTACTTTAACCGGAATCATAGCTGACCGCTGGGTGAATGCCGAACGACTTTTTGGTATTTTGCATATACTTTATGCTTTAGTTTTATTTTACTTACCGCAAGTTACTACACCGGATAATTTTATTTATATAATGTTGGTAGCAATGTGTTGCTATATGCCAACCATTGCGCTTTCTAATTCCATTTCTTATACCGCTTTAAAAAACAGTGCCGACAGCGATGTGGTAAAAGATTTTCCGCCTATTCGTGTTTGGGGAACTATTGGTTTTATTGCCGCCATGTGGTTGACCAACTTAACCGGAAACAAGGCTACAGCTTATCAGTTTTACATAGCCGGAATTGCGGCTGTTTTGTTAGGATTGTATGCTTTTACTTTACCGCAATGTAAACCACAACACACCAAAGGCGAAAAGGCTTCGTTTGTGGAATCTTTGGGGTTGGAAGCCTTTAAGTTGTTTGGTACCTATAAGATGGCATTGTTTTTTATCTTCTCTATGTTTTTGGGTGGTGCTTTGCAGTTGACTAATGCCTATGGCGATGTATTTTTAGATGAATTCAAAAATGTGCCGGAATATGCCGATTCGTTTGTAGTGAAATATTCTACTATCATAATGTCGATTTCCCAGGTTTCAGAAACCTTGTTTATTTTAGCAATTCCGTTTTTCTTAAAGCGATTTGGGATCAAACAAGTAATGTTGATTTCGATGTTGGCTTGGGTATTGCGTTTTGGGTTGTTCGCTTTCGGGAACCCAACCGATGGTTTGTGGATGATTATTTTGTCTTGTATCGTTTACGGAATGGCTTTCGATTTCTTCAATATTTCAGGTTCATTGTTCGTAGAAACGTCTACCAATGCCAAAATTCGTTCCTCAGCTCAAGGATTGTTTATGATGATGACCAATGGCTTTGGAGCAGTTTTAGGAAGTTTTACTTCAGGTTGGGCAATAGACAAATTTTTTACCCACGACGGTGCCAGAGATTGGCACAACATCTGGTTGGCTTTTGCCGCTTACTCTTTAGTGATAGCCGTATTGTTTGCCGTGCTATTCAAACACAAACACGATCCGAATGCGGTGGCCAATGTGAGTCATTAATTTAAAAGTGTTAACTATAAAAATGAAACCTGATAAGTTGTAAACTTGTCAGGTTTTTTTGTGGCCAAGAAAGCCATTTGACTCCTGTTTAGCCCTGGCAGGAGCGAGCTACCATGTAGCGTGGATGACAGGAAAAGGGAAACCAAGAAAGCCCGAGCCATTCGCTCCTGAAAATCAAGCGGGAATAAGTTGTTTTTTCTGAGGTAATTGTTTTGTAATTAAGAAATTATGATTACTTTTGCACACCTTTTGGCGGAGTAGAGTTTCCATTAGGGATTACCAATTTAAAACTAACACTGCTGTGTTTGTGTTCGCATCAAGAAACTCTGGCAACATAGCATACAAATTTTTTTATCAGCATGGCTGTATTAAACAAAGAACAAGAAGCGTTTTTAAATGAATTTAACTGGCACAACTATGCCGAAGGTATTGACGCTGTAGATGAAAAAAACTTGCAAGAGTTTGAAGATTTAGTAACTAAAACTTTCATTTCTACGGATCAAGAAGAAGTAGTAGAAGGTGTGGTAGTTAGAATCACTGACAGAGACGCTATCGTTGACATTAACGCGAAATCAGAAGGA
>Ga0207952_1001007_pt1 | contig 14628 bp, 22 predicted proteins | sample SubbioR12Aug_8Ca_FD_184831 | JGI IMG/M metagenome (GOLD analysis project Ga0207952, IMG submission 184831) | Serpentinite rock and fluid subsurface biosphere microbial communities from McLaughlin Reserve, California, USA - CR12Aug_8Ca (SPAdes) | ecosystem: Environmental > Terrestrial > Deep...
AGGGCCGCGACGGCGTGGACACCATCTCCACCGCGATTACCGTGCTGGCATCCGGCACCGTGGCGGCGATGAGCACCCGACTCGGCCCCGCCGCGACGACGTCCACGCTCTCCACCCACCTCGACGCGGATATCGGCACAGAGGACATCTTCCCCAATGATTAGCTTCAAAGCAGGCGCGGTGGTGAACAAGGAGGCTCCGGCGATTGCCCACATGCTCGCGCGGTTCGCCACCTTGCCGTTCGACATCACCATCACCTCGGGCAACGACAGCACGCATAAAGTGGGGAGCAAGCACTACCACGATCAAGCCCTAGACGTGCGGAGTTGGACGTTTCCCACGGCGACACACGAGGGGATTCGTTGGGTCTTGGAACGTGCGTTGAACGCGACACCCGTCCCTCCGGTGCCGTTCCGCGTACTGCTGGAAAGCGACCATTTCCACTGCCAAGTGGCGATGGGGCACTCGTGGGGTGATGGGAGTCACTAATGGTGTACACGTTTCGAGCCATCTATAACCAAGTCCTACGCTACTTCGATGAGGAAGGCGCAACGGCCACCTCTACGACGCGATTGATCGTGGAAGACGCCGTCAATTCGGCGCTGCAGCAGCGGTGGGCGCAGCATCCGTGGACGTTCAAGCTGTGGCCTCGGGAGGAAACCCTCACCACCGTGGCGGGCCAACGCTACTACTCGTTGCACCCGCAGTGTGACCGGTTGTTGTGGATGTACAACACCGCGACGAAGCAATACGTGCAGGAGTATCCCGTGCAGGGGTTGGGCACGGAGGACGAGCAGGAGCGTGCGGTCCTCGGTGGATGGCATCAAACCACTGGCCCCGCGCAAGGGTTCATCACCACGGGCGTGGCACAGGTGAAAAACCAACCCTCCTCCGCGTCCACCATTAGCCTTGTGAGCGATAACGCGAGTGACACAGGCTCGGCCTATCAGGTGCTCATCAAGGGCCAAGTCAGCGGGGAGATTGTCAGCCAATTGGTCACGTTGAGCGGCACGACCCCCGTGGCCTCCACCGCGAGTTTCACCTACGTCTTGGGGATCACCAAAAGCCAGGCGTTCAATGGCCAAATGACCGCAACGAGTAACAGCGGTGCGGTCACCATCATCGCCTTGACGCCGAATGAACTCGGGCGGCACTACCGGCAGATCATGCTCTTGGAGGAGCCCACCGGGGTTGAAACCCTCAAGTATCAGTTCTACCGCAAGCCGTTGTTGATGGTCAACGACTACGACATCGTGGACATCCCCAGCGAACTCGCGCAACTCATCGTGTGGGACGCGCTCATTTCGCTGGCGACCTACAACAGCGAGTTCACCGCCGCGCATGTGAACGTGTGGAGGGATAACCAAGACCGATGGGAACGCGCACTCTATAGTAACTACGGCGCACCGTCCACGAGCATCGGTGGGCAAACCACACAAGTGCGGTGGATTAACAGAGGTTAAGATGGCGCGTGCGATAACCGAACTCTACGAGAACTTCTCAGCGGGGGTGATCACCAGCGCGCCGCCTGATCAACTGCCGAAAAACGCGGGCGCGGTGGGGAAGAATAGCCAGCTCACCTCTCTGGGGCCAAGCGTGGCGATTCCCGCGACACGCGGTGGGTTCACGTTTGTGAACAGCGATCTCGTGGAAACGAGTGCTGGGGGCGGCACCTACACGCCGTTAACCGGCCAATATGACTACAAGCGGAGCGACGGGAGTCACATCCATGTGCTCGCTCCGGTAGGCAACTACATCGCGCGACTCAATAGCGATGGCACGGTGACAAGTTATGGCGCGGCGGGCGCGTGGAATACGGCCGTAGCTCCCGACTTTGCCACCGCGAATGATCTGTGCTTCATCGCCGATGGCGTGAACGGACTCAAGCTCAACAATACCACCGCGCAGCCGTGGGGCTTCACCAGACCCAGTGCGCCCACCGTCACGCCGGGATTTGGCTCCGCGATGACCGGCGCGTATGAGTTCGCCATTAGTTGGTACAACAACGTGACCGGCCATGAGAGCAGCCGCAGTGACGAGGTGAGCGCGACGTTGACGGCTGACGGCGCGCAAGTGAGTTGGTCAGGGCAGCCCGCCACTGCCACCCACGTGCGCGTACATATTCGCAAAGGCGTGCTTGGAAGCATCTTTCTCCAAGCGGCAGAAGTTACAGCATCACCAGCGGTAATCGACCTAAGCGACATCAACTATCAGAATCTCATCATCGCCTCGCCGGGGACGACGGAAAACGAGCCACCACCGACAGGCGTGCGGTATGCGGAATACCATCGCTCGCGGATGTTCGTCTCGGTGGACGACTTCATCTACCCCTCGAAGGTGGATAAGCCAGAGGCGTTTGATCTGGAGTTCTTCCTGCCGGTGAACCCCAGCGATGGGCAAACGATTACCGCCTTGCACAGTGCCCATGACGCGCTGCTCATCTTCAAAAACAACTCGATTTGGGCGCTCGTCGGAGATGACCCCGGCAACTGGAGCATCCGCCTCGTCGCCGCCGACATCGGCGCGGTGAGCCACCGCAGTGTGGTCACTGTGGAAGACACGACCTATTTTTGGTCGGAGCAGGGACCAATGGCGATGCGTGGACTCGGCAAGCCTGTGGCGATTGGTCAGGTGCTCATCGAGCCGGATACGAGCATCGCGTTCGCTTACCTCTCCAACGTCGTCGCCGTGCCCGATATCACCAATCAGCGGGTGTTGTTCGGCGTGACCGACAGTGGTGAGACGACCTCGAATCGTCTCATCCCCTACAGTTACCGGCTGAATGCGTGGGAGAGCACGGAGTGGAACCCCATCAACCTCTCCTCGTTGGCGGTGGTGGAAAACACCCTGGGCGAGCCGATTGTCTACCTTGGCACGACCAACGGGCGCGTGATGCGCTATACCGATAGCCAAACCTATGATGGCCCGGCGACGGGCACGCAAACGGGCACGTTGACCGCGAGTGGCACCTCACTGTCGAGCATCACCGGCACGGGATTTTACAACACCGATGACGGCCTCCGGGGGATGCCCATCTACGTGGTGCGGGACAGCACCGGAGTCGCCACCCGCGTGTTGATTGCTAGCAACACTGCGACGACGTTGACGCTCGCGACGTCGGTCACGGTGGTGAACGGTGCGGCCTACACCTACTACATCGGCGGCATTGACTTCGAGTGGTCCACGCGGTGGAGTTTCTTCGACAGCCCGTTCACGAAGAAACGCTTCGAGTATCTCTACCTAGAGTTCACCTCCACCACGTCGGGCGCGAATGTGGTCAACGTGGACTGCAATTTTGACTACAACGTGGCGCGAGGGCAAACCCAAGGCTTGGACAGCGATGTGGTTTCAGGCGCGGGGCTGTGGGATAGTGCGCTGTGGGATGTCTCCTCCTGGGGTGAACTTGCTCGCTCTGCCCATAGACTTCGTGTCGGGCGCACGGGAAAAAGCTACCAAGTGACGATTCGCTCGCTCAGGCAGAACGCAGGCATCGTCTTGCACCATGTCGGCATGCGCGTGGTGCCGATGGGGGATAAGCGATGACGGAACGTGCGCGGGAGCGCCAAGCTCATCCACTGGAACCGGCCCCCGTCGATGCACGGTTTGACATCAATGCGCGATTTGCAGAAACCCAACAGCGCGAGCAGGAGCAACGTCTTGCTATACTAGAAGATGACGTATACAGAGCGGTGCCGTGGCGGCAGTGCGAATTAGTCACAGTCACGCTCCCGGCCACCGCCCACGTCAACATCGACATCACGCATAAGCTGCGGCCCCCGTCACCCACCGATGTGAAATGGGTCGTCGCGGGATGGGCTTTCGAGAGCGTGCCAAGTGAACCCCCCTACGTCTACCGCGACATCAGCACGACGGCGAAGCCGTGGACGAGTTCGACCATTACCTTACGGAGCAATATGACGGCTGGCGTGGTATACATCCAAGTGAGCGTGCCCGGTGCGTAAGCTTCTGTTGGCGTTTGTGTGCGTGCTAGTGCCCGCCACGGGGTGGGCGCAGATCACACTCCCTTATCCCGACTTTTCCACGCCCACCATTCTCCGCGCCGAAGTGGAAGCCAATGACGAGACGTTGGCCTCCACGGCGTTGAATCGCACGGGCGGGACGATGACCGGCGCGCTGGCGGGCACCTCGGCGACCTTCAGCAGCACTCTGGCCGTCACGGGCGCAACGACGCTCAATAGCACGTTGGCGGTGACGGGAGCCACGACGATGGCGGCGCTGTCAAGCGGCGCGATTACCGCTGCGGGCCACGTCATTGCAAGCACGGGAAACACGTATGATTTGGGCGCAAGTGGCACCAGATGGGATGATTTGTTTGTTCGCACGATTAACGCCTCGTTGAACACCACACTAAGTGGCACGTTGACGGTGACAGGCGCGCAAACGTTTGTGGGGAACACCGACCTCCGTGGCACCCTAGCTGACAGCACGGGGAATCTCACGTTGGGTGACAGCGTGGACATCTCCAACGCGCTCACGGTGACAGGCACCACGACGACGAACGGCGCGCTGGTTGCGGCCGGTACGAGCACCAACACGAGCGTGGCGGTAAACGTGGGGAGCACGGTGAATGGTGTCCGATGGGGCAGTAGCACCGCAGGCTACACGAACACCTTGGGGGCGCTCGATACGAGTGGCCTGCCGTTCCTGTGCTTTTGGTGCTATCACGGCCCCACGGCGAACACGCTGCGCCGCGCAAGTGGCACCGTTGGTCCCGCGTATGTGTCGGTGGACACGGCAGGCACCTTGACGTATAACACGGGGAGCGCGGGCACCATTGATACCGATTTCACCCCCACGACGCGCTTGAGCGTCAATATCAGCGGTGATGTCACGGCCGGATCACGATGGGTCACGCCCGTGGGAAGTGTGAGCGCGCCCTCGTTTATCTTCTCCGGGGACACTGACACGGGGCTATATTGGGGCGGCACAGACACCCTGGCCTTCACGACAGGCGGGGTGGTCAAGGCGACAATCGGCGCGACGGTGTCTAACAGCGCCACGACCGATGCGCCGATGGCTGCGCGTGGGGGCAACAACGTCGTCAATTTGTTTATCGGCGACGGTTCCTCTACCAGCGGCCTCACGACCAATCAATGGTCGGGAGACATTCGCTTCAACGGCACAGCGGTCGCGTGGGGCGACCTCACCTACTTTCCGAATGGCGGGGACGCGGGTGAGCCGGGACATTTTCGCTTCTCCACCACCAGCACGAGCGTGGGTGCGAGCGGCACCAACGCAACCGTCGCTGTCGGACGCTTAGTGCTGGGCCAAGACGGCGATTCCACGAACCCTGCCGTGTATTTTGGCAATGACACGAACTTGGGCTTCTATCGGCTCACGACGGACACGATTCGCTTTGCCCTGGGCTCGACTACCACGGTGGACTTCAGTCCCACTGGCATTGCGCTCGTGACAGGCTCTTCCTTTACGATGAACGGCGGCGAGTTCCAACTCGATGAAGCGATTCGGTTCACGGAAACCACGAACACCCCGCCAGGACTCGCCAGCGGCAGCGCGATGGCGGTGTATATGCGTGGGGACCGTTTCATCATCGCATATAACGACGGGGGGACGCCGAGATACAAGTATTTGGATCTCACGGGGACTGGCGTGACCTGGGTACATTCAACGAGCCCGCCTTAAGGTATACTAGTAGTCATGGTTACGCGACTACTGCCCCCGACGAAGACGTGCCGTAAGTGCCAAAAAATACTTCTACGCTCAGAGTTCTACAGCCGTCCTGATCGGGGTCCATACGGGTTGCGTAATCAGTGTAAAACATGCACGAAACAGCAACTCGCCGCTATTCCAAAAACACCGCATGCGCAACTGCCCCCTGAGAAAAAAGCTCGCCGCAAGCAAATTTTCCGAAAATCGCTGTTGAAGCGACTGTATGGTATGACACCTGATGACTACACTTCACGGTTGGCTGCGCAGGGCGGCGTATGTGCCGTATGTAAAAGTTCAGTTGTTGGGGGACGCCACGCGCAAGGCACCTTCATCATTGACCACTGCCACACCACTGGGGCTGTTCGCGGCCTCGTCTGCAACCGTTGTAATCTTGCGCTTGGAGTCATTAAAGATGATCCTGTAATCCTCCTTCAGTTGCGCGCCTATTTGCTAGCCGCTACCGCGTCGGCCACCTAACATCATGGATCTCACCTCTGTCATCCTCTCTCGCATTGATGATTTGCGCACCACGTTAAGTGAGCGCATTGCTGACCTCACGCGCGCAATTGAGCGCCAAAACGGGCGTGTCACGAAGCTCGAAGACACGGGTGTGACTCTCGTTGACATGAAGGCGCTGGAAACGCGGTTGAACGCGCTTGAACCTCGCATGCGTTCGTTGGAGGACGACCGGCTCAAACTCATCTCACTCGTGAGCCTCGCCACGGCGACGATGACGTTGTGGGGTGATCGTCTCGTGCGGTGGCTGTTCGGAAGTTAAGATGCCAGCGCCCAAGGTCATGCGGATGACCATTTCCATCGTGGCAGATAACCGGCCAGCCGATGTCACAGAACGAGTTGCGTATGATGCGTATCAGGCACTTAGTGGCTGGCTGGATGCAATGGGCCGCGCAGGCGTGCCCAAGGGTGATCTGGTCGCCGCCATCGTCTCACGGGCGCTGCTGGAAACCACGGATATCGATACGCTCCCGTAGATGCGTCGTGTGCGGGAAGCTATTCGCCGCCGCGAAGTGTACACCTTTTATCCGCCACCTACGGTGCCCGAAGCATCCGTGATGGCACTCGTGTTGCATATCAGAGGGGCATGAGTGAAACGGTCTTCGTTGTGCGTGATTGGCTTGGCGAGGAAAGCTGGCCCGTGGCGGTGTTCACAGAGCGTGAATTCGCGGAAGAATACGCCCGCAGCAGGGGTGACGACGCGGCCCCCGACGTAGACGAGCTGCCGCTCTATCGCGGTCGGGCACTGCCGCAGCCGGTAAAGGTTGCGTTGGCGCTGCTCCTGTGGCTCATGCCGATGGCGGCATCAGCGCAGCCTACGACGTTTCCCGCAGGCGCGACCATTTTCGCCGTGGATGTCACCACGGTCGGCCCCATCGCCGCTACCGGGTTCCAACTGGAACTCGATGGCACGGTGCAGCCGCTGGCTCCCGCTGGCACGTTCACCACGGGCGAATTCCATTTCCCCTCAGTCAACATCACCGGGGGTGTGCATACAGCGCGTGCGCGTGCCTGCACGGACTGGGGCGCAGACCTTGGCGGCGTGCTGTGCTCGACGTGGACCGCTCCGTTGACGTTTACCGCGTTGTCCAATAGCGCACCCAATGTGCCTGATGGGTTCCGGATTGACCAGGTGATCATCGTGGTGGGGCCACAGCCGTGAACACCGCCGCGTGTTTGATCGGCATGTTGACGGTGGTGACACCCGCGCCAACGTTGGTAGTCGACAACGACAATGTAAACGGGCGGATGATTGCACCGACCTTCTTCGCCCCCTCATGCGGCATTGATATGGCAATGGCTTGTCGCGTGGTAGGTACACGCACGAATTGGACCGTGACCGCCTGGGCTGTCGATGGGCAACTCACCGGGATGACCACGCAACGCGACAGTGATGGATTTCCCCTCGCGGTGACGAGCACATCGTGGCCTGCCGCGTATCGCACACTGGTGGTGCAGCGCACGGTGACAGGGCCGCAGTGGATTGAAGCGCGAGCCACGCGAGCAGATGGGTGCCAAACGACGATGCGGGTGGAGGTGCGATGACTGCGCCGTATTGGCAAGTGGAATATCACAGCACCACGCATCCTCAAGTGACATACTACAATGGCACAGATGAAAGCCTTGCGCGTCTCATATTTGAAAGCATCGTGGCGGACCTCCGGCCGAATGAAACGGTGGAGTTGAAGCGCGAGGGGAAGCGAGAGCACAGAGTGGAGAAGGGTAATGGCTGAGCTTACCGTCGTTGACGCGCCGCCTACCGTCGCCCTTTCAGAGCCCATCTGGTATGGTGGGCGTATTGTCTACGCATGCGAAACGCCTGCACGCGACACTATTCGCGTCATGCAGGGGTGGTTCGGCGCTGAGCTAGAGTATCCTGGGGAACTCGTCTTCGATCCCTACGTCACGTTTCCAGGCGGTCCGACCGACAACGGTATCCGCGCGCAGTGGCCGAGGATGGATGTGCTGGGTCGCACACTGACCATGGCGTGGCAACAAGGGGGCCAAAACGCTTACACGCACATCGGGGCTGTACCGATTGTCACACTCGGCCCCACCGTGGGTAATTGGCCTGTTGCGGTTTATGGGCTGGAGCCACACGAGGCTCAACCTACTACCTCCCAAGGCGTCTTCGGCTACCTCGATGGTCGTTGGTGGACGTTTGATGAGATATGGCAATCGCCCTATGCTCAAGCATATCCGCAGGGCGTGCTCTTTCACGGCTGGCGTGATGCTGATGGCGTGTTGTGGCTCGTGTTCAAACATCATGAACGCACCGTATTGGTGAACGACGCGGAGGGCACATGGAACCGTTTTCTCGTGTTCACCGGCCGCGCAGAATTTCCACGCGGGTGCTCGCTACCTGGTGGTAAGGTGTACATCCACGCGGTCGGAACTGATGGGGCCTACCGCGCGGCGTTGAGCCCATTTCAACAACTGGAGGAGAACGTGCCGACGATTGCGATTGATGGATTCGTGCCAAGCGGCATTGCGCCGTTTACCTGCGGGTTTGCCTACAGCGCCTTTGGCGCGGTGCGCGCATGGAAGCGCGTGCGGCCGGTAGGCGATGCGAATTGGGCTGAAGAGCCCGTGTCTCCCACATTGCGTTTTGCTAGCGTGACGCTCGTCAACCCTGGTGAGTACGAGTTGTCGATGCGTGTCGAAGGCGTGGATGGCGTGTCGGTGGAAACCGGGGCGCGGCGTATTATTACCGTGCTTCCCGCGCCGATGCGCCCGTCGCAAGTAGTCACCGAAGCCGACCGTAGCAGCCTCTCAGCGATGCTGAACGCGATTCGCAAAGCCGAGGAAGCGCAGCTGTTGGCGTACACGAACGCCCGGTGCGATGGCCGCGATCACCGTGAAGCGTTGGTGGAGTATCGAGACGCGGTCGCGGGCGCTGTGGCGCTATTGCCGGTGGAGGACGCGCGATGACCATCACAATCACCACTGAGACCACCGCCGATGTGACCTGGACCGATGGCCCACTCGCGGGCCTGACACTGCCAGGGTTCGCCATTGATGGCAACCACATCACGTTCCCCGACATCTCCGTGTCGATGGCACCGATGGAACGCTCCGACGACGACCTGCGCGCCATCAGTGACGCGCTTGCGCCGGAACCGATTCGCGCAGCTATTCGCGCGGCTGTGGAGGCGAGATGACCATCGATGACATCCCACGCGCCAATGCCTGGGCGGAAGAACTCAAGCGACTGGAAAGCGCCTACAACCTGCTGGCGCGGCCTGTTGCCGTTGAGGTACGTATCCCCACGGGGTCATTCGACGGCGTCACGGGGCGCGACTACACCAGTGACATTGTCTTGCACGGCATGGCCGTAGCGGACCTCCGCAAGGTGATCAAGCAGGACTACCTGCGGGTTGCGGCCAACCTGGCTGGACTTGGTATTGTGGTGAAGGACTTAGACTTCACACCTGAGAGAGGTGACAAGTGAACCTCGGCGTCAACGTCGGTCTCTGGACGATCTCGAATCGGGCCGACAAGGACTGCTTGCCAATGGCCGACCGGCACTACAACAGGCAAAAGATCGGGTCGCCGCAGTTTGTTCCGCCCGGTCGCTGCCTCGTGTTGAAACGCGAAGACGCCGTATGGGTCACGTCCTGGCCGTATCCCGAATACACCAAACATGCCTGGGCTGGCGCATGGGTCAACTCGATGTTTCGCCATGAGGCCACTGCTAAGACGCCAACGGCTAGTGAATTGATCGTAGACGCGGTTCGGCGCACGAAAGAGAAATGGCCCGACGTGCCAGCATTGGGGATGATTACGTTTATCGATCCAGTTCATGTGAAACCCCGGATGATTCGGTCGCGGTCAACATGGGGCCACAGTTACTTTGAAGCGGGATTCAAACACGTCGGCTATACCAAAGCCGGACTGTGGGCGTTTCAGTTACTACCGGAGGATATGCCATCGCTACCTATTACCCACAAAGTAATGCCGAAGCCGATTGGTTCTACCAACGAGATCTCAACCGAGCAAGGACTCGTATGTCAGTTTTAGGCACCAACGTCGGCTTCGGCGACCCGCCCACGGGCGACATGGCCCGCAAGGCCCGCTTCCACGGCGTCCGCGAGTTCCGCTTCGACGTCTTGCAAAGTGGCAAGGAAGGCCCTGACGACCTGATGCCCATGTCCGTCGTGGAGGAGTCGCTGCGGGTGTGCGCGGGCGAGGGCTTGAGCGCGGTATGCCTCGTCTCGGGCAAGCTCAAGGTGCATCGGATGACGGCGGAAAAGTGCGTGCGGCGGATTCAGGAGATTGACAACTTCGTCGCGCAAACATTCGATGCGAGCTTCGGCCTCGCGCACGAAGCGGGCTCCGAAGGCAACGACCCCGGCTGGCCCTACGAGCCGCGCGCGATGGTCGAGATGATCAACGCCTGCGTCGAGGCCACCGACCGCCAAGTCTGCGCGCTCCTGAGCAACAACACGGGACGCAATGGCCTCGCCTACACTCGCGCGTGCTTCGCTGCTGGCCTCAAGGCTGATGCGCTGGGCATCCATCCCTACCGCACGACCGTCCCGCCCGAGGCCCCCTGCCCGGACGGCTGGAAGACGCGCGAGGAGGAGTGGGACGAACTCAATCGCATCGCCAGTGTTCCTTTGTGGGCGACCGAAGTCGGCTGGCACTCGCGCCCCAGTTACCGTGGAAGGGGCTGGCTCAAGCGCAAAATCGCCCACTACTCAGAGGACGACAAGGCCGCGTTCTTCCGGCGCGAAATGTCTATCCTGGAGGCGCACGGCGTCTCGCGTGTCCACTGGTTCCAGTGGGCGAACGGACCTGATAGCGACAGCCATCATGAGGCCGGATATGGCATGTTTAATGCAAGTGGTGAGCCGTTGCCCTTAGCGTGGGCGATGAAGGAGTGGGCTGATGCGCATTGAAGTGAAGAAACTAGAGTCTGGCTATTGGCATGTGCGTGGTGAAGGTCCATGCAATTGGGCACAGCCGAAGTATTGGCCCTGCAACGTGGAACATCTTCAGTCTCATGCGTTCCCGCAAGCATCTGACCAGTTCTTTCGTGCTGCGTATGAGGTGATGAAGGAGTGGAGTGACAGCCGTGACTTGTGAACTTACAACAGCGCAAATACATATCCTCTCGCATGCACTTGGTGTGGCCGACGACGCCCGGACCCTGCGCGGGGCGTATCGAAGCTACTATTCAAGCGGGCCGCTGTGCGCCAACTGGCCAGTGCTGCTTGAGATGGTGGAGTTGGGACTATTGCGGCACGATCCTGAAGGTTTCCGCGTGACCAAAGCGGGCATTGCGGCGCTCAAAGCTGTGCAAAAGCAGCGGCGCGGCAATCGCCGAATGGATAGGCTCACAAAGCAGTTTGAGGCCGACGTGGCAGAGTTGCCAGGCTGGCTGAAAGTAGAGGAGTGAGATACATGGCAGCGAAAAAGCACATCCCAGGCATCCTAAAGTTCATGACCGAGCGCGAGTTGAACACGATTCGTGGCAAGGCACTTGTGGGCCACATGACTTCGGACGACGTGCTGAACGTGTTCGGCCATTTGGACATGCTCACCGAGTGCCTTGATCAGGTGGACTATGACGACGGGCTGAGTCCCGAAGGTTGGCGCAAGTTCTTCAATATGCCGGAATAGCTCAACGGGTAGAGCCCCGCATTGTAGGCGGGAGGGCGCGGGTTCGAGTCCTGCTTCCGGCTCCAGATAGGCGCATGGGTGCGCGACAGACACGAGGAGGAGACATAATGGAAAACCCACAGATCGAAAAAGCGTTCACCTACCACGCACCCAAGGGCGATCAGGCCGAACGCTACACCAAGCTCAGGCAAGCCGCCAAGGCGTTCGCCTATCTCATGGACGAACTCAGCCCCGGCCCGAGCCGTGAGAAGTCGTTGGCGATGACCAAGCTCGAAGAAGCCGTCATGTGGATCAACGCGGGGATTGCGAGGAATGAGTGAGCGCCTCCTCCCCCATGCGCCACATCTGGTGGCGGTTCTGGTGGGCGGGTAGGATGTTCCTGCGCCCTGGGCTGTATGTGTGGGCGTTCGGGAGCAATCGGCGAATCGTGCCGTGGAGGGGATAGTGATGGATTTCGGCCACTCAAACTCAACACAACTGACCGAGCGCATCATGGCGCGCATTGCAGAATATCTCAAGCCTACGCCGGACCACGGGATGACAACTCCGCATTACTACAACCGCACCTATGAAGCCATTCACGCTGTGCTGCGCGAGGAGTTTAGTCTTCCGGTGCTTCCAGAATTCCAAGGGAGGCGTGATGAATCGCGGTGAATGTGTAACCTCCATGCTAACCGAAGACGACGTGCGACGAATTGTGCGTGAGGAAATCGGCCAGGCGTCACGCCAATCGGTCGGAGAGATTCGGCTTGGGCCTGGGCCGAATACGCAGCCAACGCCTGAAGAACTTAATCGACTGCGCGATGATCTGATTGCGCACATCAAGCTACACGTCACACCACCAAGCCCGGTGCGTCATACCACGGACCCAACCGACCCGCGTCTTGGCCGAGGCTCTGACGAGACACCGCGCCCACAAAACGAGGTCTATCTCGTGCTCAGTGAGACAGAACGTGCCAAGGGCTACCTGCGCCCTGTGCGGGGCTCCTATCGTCATGAAACGTGTGGCACCACGACGACAATGGGTGCTGCGATCGCGGAGACATACGCCCGTGACCCATGGCACTACGGCTCAACCTACTGTGTGGAGTGCCAGAAGCACAGGCCACTCACCGAGTTTCGGTGGATTGGTCAGCGAGGAGAGTTCCAAGAGATGATGTCTCCATCCGAGTGGCCACCAGAGATTCTCGACGCCGTCGTGGCGCGGCGAAAGGATTTGGAATCATGAATCGCGGTGAATGGCAAGACGTGTTCAACTGGGCGTGGAACGATGTGTGGCCCAACCATTTGAGGCAGGAGTTGGACGTTGGTGACTGGGACAGGAACAACAGAGACGACCGCGAATACTCGCCTGATGAAGGCGGTCGCGCACGTGTCGCCGAAGCCCTCGCCCTCACCGCCGAACTCTACGAGAAGCATCGCGCGAAGGGGAACTCACACGAGGACGCGAAGCACCGCACCTTCGAGGACATCATGCGGATTGCGAATCCTCCCGCGCCGCCGACTCCGGGCATCGTCACAACGCCGCTCTCGGCGCGCGGTCGGTCCTTCTACGCCGCCGACTCGCAGTTCGATTACCGTGAAATTGGCGCGTTCACGCTCTATGACCAGTGGCTCCTCTACGGCCCGCGCGAGATGGCCTACTACCCGAAGCAGGCCCGCGACTACGGAGCGACCGCGCTTCGCGTCATGTTGCATCTTGGCGGCTCTGACTACTGGCGCTCGCGCACGCGCGACGGCAAGCCTGTCGTGTTCCCATCGCTCGATGACCCAACCTATATTGCGCGCCTTCCTGAGTTCTGCGACTGGCTCGCGGCGCACGGACTCTATACGCGCGTCTGTATCTTTGGTGGCATCGACGGCCCGCGCTGGCCCGTGCCAGACCGGCGCGACCACTGGAGTGGCAACGCCAACGCGGAGCGCCGAAGATGGGTGACACAGCGCACGAGTGACGTCGCAACGTCCCTACTCGATACGCCGACGAAACTCTACGAAATCACCAATGAGTTCAACCAGATCGGATGGGGCAGCCACTACGATGCGATTGCCGCCCTTACGCGCCAGGTCAAGGCCATCGATGCGAAGGCACTTGTCACTGGCAGCCAAGAGAACGGTCCAAACGCTGATGCGCCGTCTTTCGTGGGTGCGCCGAACGACTACACCGACTCACACCTTGACCGCAGGCGCGGCTACGGTGGTTTCGAGTGGGTCAAGCGCAGCTCTGAAACACCAGTCATTGACGACAACCCCGCGCCGTTCGTGTCTGGCGAGCCTATCAACTTCGGGTCTGCCGCACCTGGCCGGCGTGACGGTGACGACAATGAACGCTCGCCGGCCGTGGCGCTCGCCTACGCCGCAACCTCGCGGATGAAGGGCTATTACACGAACTTCCACGCCGAGGCCGTGCTCAACTGCGACAACTTCGACGGGCCGACTGCCGAATGCGCGCGCGCGTGGCAACTTGGGCTTGACCTCATTCCGTGGGACATCCATCGCGGCTTCCGTAACGGCCACTGGGCCGAGTCGCCATTTATCGCAACGGGCACGCTACCGTCATCGTCCGACAACGAGGAGACGTGGCGCGGGATCATCCGTATCTTCGGCCGCTCCGATGGCTTGTGGGTCAGCGTGGGCCATCGGCGTGGGTTCAATCCGCCGGTCAAGTCCGGTCGCGCAGTGACTGCGCTGGCGCAACTCGCACATGGCGACTACGAGTGTCGCGTGTGGAAAGAGTAGTTGGCTGATTGGAGTGTGCATATGAGCCGCAGTTGCTATTCTGATGACTTCAGTGAAGAC
>Ga0207952_1001008_pt1 | contig 14599 bp, 12 predicted proteins | sample SubbioR12Aug_8Ca_FD_184831 | JGI IMG/M metagenome (GOLD analysis project Ga0207952, IMG submission 184831) | Serpentinite rock and fluid subsurface biosphere microbial communities from McLaughlin Reserve, California, USA - CR12Aug_8Ca (SPAdes) | ecosystem: Environmental > Terrestrial > Deep...
GGAATTAAAGGCTGCAATGATTGGGGAACTGGCTGCGCACCCGCCGGGCCTGGAAGATCCGCTACATCAGCCTCCCTTCATGCCCGCCCATGCTCGCCATGATGCGATGATGCAAATGCATAATCCATTGAGAGTCCTGACTTCTGGTGTCGAGCGGGAGTGGCATGGCACTTTTTATTCTGGTGGCAAATGGCGCTTTGTCGGTCGTGTGCCATGGTGGGATGAGTATGAAGGGCGGGTTCCTGTAGTGGTTGGTCATTATTGGCGACGCCACGATGCTTTTGATCGTGCCCAAGTTGGTAAAGGCGATACAGATTTATTTGAAGAGATCAATCCCTGTTCATGGCATGGCAAGCATGGCAACGTATTTTGCATAGATTTTTCTGTTGGTGGCCGCTGGGTTGCAAGAAAGAATCAGCAATTCTCTGCATCCAGCTACAAGCTGGCCGCTTTGCGCTGGCCAGAACGCAGTCTCCAGTTTGATGATGGGCAAGTGGTGTTTACCAATGCGTTTCAAGAGACTGAAGCTTCGCCAGCATGAAAAAATTTCGTGAAGTTGAACTGTTAAATCTTGTCATTTCTCATTTTTCCGGGCTAAGGAAGTCATGCTCATCAACTGAAGTGTTCTGTCAATTTGATGTTGCATTTCGCCACCACGACTTGATTGCGCTGTCGATGTTTCAGGCTATACTCTGAACAAGCATCACCTCTTGTTTTGCCGGGAATTTCATCCTGATTCTCAAAGGCAGACATAGTCAGCGCGTCATTACTCATGGCATGTTGACGCAAGGTTTCTCTGAAGATTTTCTTATTGAAAACAATAAACTGCTTGGCACAGGGTTGGACGTCTAACTTTATATTCCCGTGCCAAACTAATTTCAACTCTCCGTGCTTTTAGGATGCTCAGGAAAATATATGAATCAATTGTCGCGGTTGAAGATTAGTGCTCGTCTGGCTTTGGGTTTTGGTCTGGTCATTCTGTTTTCCTGTGGTTTACTGGTACTTGGTTTATTCAGGTTAAGTCAGTTGCAGGCTTCTACAGATTATATTTTTAATACCAAGGTTGCCAGTCTTGATGCTGCTACTGACATGCGTGAGCAGGGCCGTGCTCTGGCTCTGGTATTGCGAAAAATGACAGCTCCCAGCGATATGGCTGAGGCTGAGCGTGAGACCAAAAAACTGGCCAAGATTCTGGAAGCTTATGAGGCTTCAGAAGTCGCTGCAAAAAAACTGATTGATGACAAAGAGGGTAAAGATACCCTGCAAAATTCTGTTGATCAAAAGCGGCAAGTATTGACGATTGCCAACAAGATCAAGGGTCTGGTTGGAGAGGGCAATTATTTTGATGCGGCTTCAGTATTGCAAACAGAATTTAATGCGCCGAACGAAAAATGGATGCTGGCCCTGAGTGAACTGGCGCAGCAACAGCATAAGGCCATGAAGGCTGCCTATGATGAATCCCTGACAAATTACAAGAATGCCAGAATGGGCATGTTGCTGATCGGGGTTTTGACTATTGTCATAGGCTCACTGGCCGCATGGTTGATTGCCCGTACCATTGCCGGACCGATCAAGCGTTCGGCAATCATTGCCGATCAAATTGCCAATGGTGATTTGAGCAAGCCGGTAGAGGCCAGCGGCACGGACGAAATTGGTGATTTGCTGCACTCCCTGAAAATGATGCAGGAAAACCTCTTGAATACGATTTCCAAGATCAAGACAGGTACAGAGACTATTACAGTCGCTTCACAGGAAATCGCATCTGGTAATGCTGATCTGTCCAGCCGTACAGAATCACAAGCCAGTTCACTGGAAGAAACTGCCAGCTCCATGGAAGAATTGACCAGCACAGTCAGACAAAATGCCGACAATGCGCGCCAGGCGAATCAACTCGTGGTCTCTGCATCTGGTGTCGCAGTCAAAGGCGGTGCAGTGGTTGGGCAAGTAGTGCACACCATGGGTTCGATCAAGGAAAGCTCACGCAAGATTGTCGATATTATTGGTGTCATTGATGGTATTGCCTTCCAGACTAATATCCTGGCCTTGAATGCAGCGGTGGAAGCCGCCAGGGCAGGTGAGCAGGGGCGAGGCTTTGCGGTAGTGGCAGCAGAAGTGCGTAATCTTGCACAAAGATCGGCCAGTGCCGCCAAGGAAATCAAATCACTCATCAGTGATTCGGTAGACAAAGTTGATCAGGGTAGTAAGCTGGTGGATGAGGCAGGTAAGACTATGGATGAAATCGTCACTAGTGTCCAGCATGTAGCCGACATCATGAGCGAGATCACCGCAGCCAGCCAGGAACAAAGCTCAGGCATAGAACAGGTGAATCTGGCCATTACGCAAATGGATGAAATGACGCAGCAAAATGCCGCTCTGGTAGAGCAGGCAGCAGCAGCGGCAGAAAGCATGGAAGAGCAGGCTGTGGAATTGGCGCGTGCAGTGAGTGTCTTCCAATTACCGAATCACATGCAGGCTGTTAAGGCGAATGGCTCGCAAGCACGACGCTATACGCCAAGACAATTAGGCAACTAAGTTCTGTACCTGTCTCAATGTCATGGCTGGCATTGAGACAATCTACAGGACCTTGCCAGGATTCATCAAATTCTGTGGGTCCAATGCCGCCTTGATGGCGCGCATCATGGATAATTCCAGCTCGGATTTATACAGTTTGATTTCATCCCGCTTCAACATGCCCAGCCCATGTTCGGCAGAAATTGATCCTTTGAGCTGATGCACGTTGTCATGGACTATGCGGTTGATGGCAGACTGTTGCAGGATGAATTCGGTATCGCTGCTGCCAACCGGTGCTGAGACGTTATAGTGCAAATTACCATCACCCATATGACCAAAGCAGACAATCTGGCAACCTGGAAATGCGGCGCTTAATTCTGCGTCTGTCATTTGTATGAAGCGGGGGATTTGCGAAGCCGGGATAGAGATATCATGCTTGATATTCTTGCCTTCCCTGGCCTGTGCTTCGGAAATATGTTCGCGCAATTTCCATAGAGATTTGGACTGGCTGATGGATGCTGCGCAGACAGCGTCGGCGGCATAACCATCATTCATTGCCTGTTCCAGGACTTGCTCCATGAGCGCAATCGCATGGTTTTCCGATTCATGGCCGGACATTTCCACTAATGCATAGTAGGGGTAGCTACGACTAAATGGATGCTGGAACTGTGGGAAATGCTTGAGTACCAGTTGGAGACTAAAGTCAGAAATCAGTTCAAACGCAGTCAGCGTGGGGCCTAGTCCACTCTGACTATGCTTGAGCAAATCCAGCGCAGTATCTGGACTTTCCAGTGCCGTGAACGCAGTAATTTGCGCGCGCGGCTGTGGAAACAATTTCAACACGGCTGCCGTGATGATACCCAGTGTGCCTTCTGCACCGATAAATAAGTCGCGCAGATCATAACCAGTATTGTCCTTGCGCAGGCCGCGCAAGCCATTCCAGATATCACCCTGAGCGGTGACCACTTCCAGCCCCAGACATAATTCTCTGGTATTGCCATATCGCAGCACCGCTGTGCCGCCGGCATTGGTTGACAGATTGCCGCCTATGGTGCAACTACCTTCTGATGCCAGAGACAGGGGAAATAATCTTTGCTCTGCGCTGGCAGCGTCCTGTACCTGTGCAAGCAGACAGCCAGCTTCTACAGTGATGGTATTGTTGGCGACATCAACGGCCAGCACCCGGTTCATGCGTTTGAGAGAGATGACGACAGCATGACCGGACTGGTCAGGTATGCTGCCCAGGACCAGGCCAGTATTGCCACCTTGAGGAACGCAGGCGATCTGATGTAAGGCGCACAGTTTCACCAGGCTGGCCACTTCATCGCTGGACTTTGGCAAGAGGACGGCTACCGCCTTACCCAGATAACGTTGACGCCAATCTATTAAAAACGGGTACTTGTCTGTTTCATTTGTGATGACGAAATCATTGCCCAGAATGCCGATGCAGCTTGCAAGAAATTCTGTTGGCATGATATCGCCTTCGCTTGATTGTCTCACTGTTCTGCTGCCTTGGCTTTCATCAGCGCTTTAGCTGCTTTTTTCAAGGGTCGCAAATACAGAACGATAGCGATGAAAAAGAGTATGGACAATACGACTTCTGCACAGGCCAGCGTCATGGACAGCGGAAGTCTATCGCTATAGGCCCGGACTATGCCTTCCGTAAAATACAGCCAGATCAGCATCGAAGACCATTGCATGGTGTAGTTGTCGCGCTTCAGCACGCCGCGCAAAGGGATAAGCAAGGGCAGGGCCTTGAGTATCATCCATGAACCACCGGGGCGCAAAGGTGCCAGCAACCATTCCCAGCTAATGCAGAGCAGCAGCAAGGCAATCAGGCTGGCAGAAGCGAGCAGGTAATATTTTTTTTCTGGTGTTGTGGCGCTCATGCTGAAGCCTGCAGTTTTTTGCTGACTTCTGCCAGACGCTTACCCAGGGCGATTGCCAGCTTGCGGCTGTCTTCTGAAATGGCTTGCGCACCATCCTGGCCTGCCCAATGAGTCGCGCCATAAGGGCTACCGCCCGTAGATGTTGTCATCAGTTCAGCATGGCTGTATGGCAGACCCAGCATCAGCATGCCATGATGCATGAGCGGTAGCATCATGCTCAGTAAAGTCGACTCCTGGCCACCATGCATACTGCCGGTGGAAGTAAATACGCAGGCGGGTTTGCCCGCCAGAGTGCCGGATAACCAGTCGGCTGCCGTACCATCCAGAAAGTATTTCAATGCTGCTGCCATGTTGCCAAAGCGTGTAGGGGAGCCCATGGCGAGTCCGGCGCATTCCTTGAGGTCAGACAATTCCACATAGGGTGCGCCATCAGCAGGTACATCAGAAGCCGTTGCTTCTGCCACGGTGGAGACGGCAGGCACGGTGCGCAGACGGGCATTGCAGCCGGGTACGCTTTCTATACCCTGGGCAATAAACTCTGCCATTTTCCTGGTATTGCCATGCCTTGAGTAAAATAAAACTAAAATCGTGAGTTCTTGTGTAGTCATGCTTGTATTATAGAAGTCTTTTTTCCTGGTCTCTGGTTAAAATCGAGGCATTTATATCTCTAGCTGCAAAAACTATGCGTGGTCTGTCGTGGAAACAAATACTCAATCTCTTCAAATTTGCCCTGCAGCGCCTGCAGGAAGGTCGTTTGCCACAGGTTGCTGGTAGCCTGACTTTTACCACTGTACTGGCACTGGTACCTATCCTGACCGTAGCTTTTGCCATATTTACGGCCTTCCCCCTATTTAATACCTTCCGTACTTCACTGGAGGCGTATTTTATTCAAAGTCTGATGCCTAAGGGGATTTCCAATACGATTTTGGGTTATTTGACGCAATTTGCCACCAAGGCTACCCGTGTTTCTGCCATCAGTGGCGTCGCTTTGATGGTGACTGCTATTGCCACTATGGCAATGATAGACAAGACATTCAACCAGATCTGGCAGGTGAAACGCTCTCGCCCAGCCCTGCAAAGGCTGTTGGTGTATTGGGCCATCGTTACTTTAGGGCCCTTGCTGGTGGGTGTTTCCATTTCCAGCACGTCTTACTTGTTCACTGCCACCAGTGGTGTGGTGGGTGCCGTGCCGTTTTTGGGAGCTGTATTTTATACCCTGACTTCGATTGCCTTTACAACAGGTGCATTCACCTTGCTGTATCTGGTGGTGCCAAATCGTTCAGTTGAGTGGCGCGATGCCGCCTGGGGTGGTTTGTTTGCCGCGGTGGCTTTTGAAATTGCCAAGCGTATATTCGCCAGCTTTGTGATTCAATTTCCTACTTACACTATCGTGTACGGTGCATTGGCCGCCGTGCCGCTGTTCCTGGTCTGGATTTATGTTTCGTGGTTGATTATTCTGATTGGTGCAATTATTGCGGCGGCTTTGCCTGTCATCAAATTTGAACGCTGGTGGCATGTGCCTACGCCTGGCAGTGCTTTTGAAGATGCCGTCTGTATCTTGCAGATACTGGTTGATGCACGCCTGGCAGACGCCAATGCCGCCGTCAGTGTCAACACCATACGGACCGAAACCAGGCTGGGCATAGATGAAATTGAAGGTTTGCTGGAACGCATGTCAGAAACTGGCTGGGTCGCCAGAGTGAATGTGAATACCACAGCTTCACGGAGCCGCTTCTGGCTACGAAAAAATGAAGCAGGTGCTGAACTATGGATCATGCTGATCAACCCTGCCAGTTTGCGCTTATCGGATATTTATCGTTTATTCGTCTTTGATACAACACGCCAGAGCCAGTTATCCAGCATGGTTGTGCAAAGTATAGAAAATGGTTTACAACAGAACCTGCAGGCTTATTTTTATCCGGCGGGGCAAGCTTAAATGAAATTTCGCTTGATCAGTGCTACAGAACTTGATGCGTCCATCATGGCGCATTGGGCAGACTTGCGTAATCAGAATCTTTTTTACGGTAGTCCCTATTATGCGCCAGCCTTCACCTCCATTGTCGCCAAAGCCAGAGAGGATGCCCGTATCCTGCTATGTGAAGATGCTGGCAGCGTAGCAGGTATCTGGCCATTTCATGCATTGAGCAATTCCCGAGCCGTGTCCATAGGCGATATTCTGGCAGATTATCAGGGACCGATATGCAAAGCATCAATTGACTTCAATATCAGCAATGCTTTACGCGCCATGCAATGCCGCTACTTTGCCTACAATCATATGCCAACGAGCCTGGGTAAATTTAGTGAATATGCCTGGGTGCAAAGCCAGTCGCATACTCTTGATCTGACCGGTGGCTTTGATGTGTATGCTCAGCGCCTGACGGAAAAGCGCGATGCTTCATTATTGAAGAGAGTGGCAACCAACGAGCGCAAACTCAGCAAGAAATATGGCGATTTGCGTTTTGAATTACAAAGCACCAGCGATGCCGATTTTGCAGCGCTGCTGGCAGGTAAAAGTGATCAGTATCGGCGTACGGTTGGGGCTGAGCATGACATCTTCAAGCGTGACTGGGTAAGGAAAGTCGTCGATGAAATCAGAGTGACAGATACGCCTGATTTTGCCGGCATGTTATCCACGCTATATGCTGGGGATACGCTGATTGCAGCACATTTTGGCATGCTTTCCAGCAAGGTCATGCACTATTGGTTTCCTTGGTATCACACTGACTTTGCCGAGTATTCGCCAGGCCTGGTATTGCTGGCGCAATGTGCTCGGCATGCTGCGCAGGCAGGTATCAGCATGATAGACCTGGGCAGGGGAGATCAGGCTTACAAGCTGCGATTTGCTACCGGCGCTCAGCAGCTATGTGAAGGTGCCGTCAGTTCTCCCGCTATCCTGAGCCGGGTACAGGCGGGTCTTTATCATGGCAAGCAAATGTTGAAGTCATCCAGCCTGGGGCAACATTTGCGCAAATTGCGTCAGGCCGCAAAATAAGTCTGACCTGATAAAGATCGGTCAATAAGCGTTTTTATCACCAAGTACAACTTTGATGGTGCGCCAGATAATGACGATATCCAGCCAGACAGACCAGTGCTGGATATAGTAAAGATCGTATTCAACACGTTCTTCCATTTTTTCGAGTGTCTCTGTCTCGCCGCGCAAACCATTGACTTGCGCCCAGCCAGTAATGCCAGGTTTGATCTTGTGACGGAACATATAGCCGCTGACCAGCTTGCGGTAGAGCTCATTATGCTCAACAGCATGCGGGCGTGGCCCGACCAGACTCATTTCACCCTTGAGTACATTGAATAACTGGGGTAATTCATCCAGTGACGAGCGGCGCAGGAATCGGCCAAATTTGGTGACGCGGGGATCGCCAACAGTGGCTTGTACCACTCGTTCATTTGGATTACTTTGACGCATGCTGCGGAACTTGTAGACATTGATAGGGCGACCAGCTATCCCATACCTGACCTGTTTGAAAAACACAGCGCCGGGAGAGCTCAGTTTGACACCTATTGCCAGTAGCAACAAAATCGGGGAGAGGGCAATCAGGCCAAAGAAAGAGCCGAACAAGTCCAGTATGCGTTTGGGCAAGGCAGCCAGGCCTATGAACGGAGTTTCTGTGGATGCCAGTACGGGGCGACCGGCCAGTTCGCGCAATTGTATTCCTGGCATGCCAAAGATCAGCGATTCAGGGACGAAATAAGTCGATGCAGTACTATCTTCCAGGATGGCGATGATTTCTGCCAGTTCGGGTGGTTCTTTGGTGTTGAGGCCGATGAAAACGACATCGACATTGACGCGCCCAGTATCTGCATCAACTATCCATTCGGCTGCATCACTCAAATCCCCCAGTCTTTCCAGGTTGCTGGGCGGACGTGATTCGTTCCTGTTATCAAAGAACCCCACAAAATCTATTGCTGCCAGCGGTGTGTTACGCAAGGATTCCACCAGGTCGGCACAGGCTGAATTTGACCAGATCAGCACGGCCTTGCGTCTTCTTGTCGGATTGGAGTAATACAGCACGGCCAGCTTGCGCATGATGAGGGCGGTCAGCATCAGTGTAAACGGAGTACTGAACAACCAGATCAGCATGACGGCGCGTGACAGTCGCTCTGTTGACTTGTCGACATAGGCGCTCAGCAAAACCACCATGAACACCACAAACCAGCGCGCAGTGATACTGGGGAAAGCTGCAAGAATATGCTTTTCTTGTAAGGTGCCGAGTAATTGCTGGCTGGAGAACAGGATGATGCTGGTGAGGCAGGCGATCAGCATGCGTACGCCAAAAATTTCCGGGTCAGTATGATTGGAGTACAGGACAATGCCCAGCAAGGTCAGGTAAGTTGTTGCGCCAAATGCTACCCCGGTCAGCGCGGCTAATAGCTGAGCTGATTGTGAAGTATTCGAGGCGCGAGAGGCATTGACCATGGTTTGAGACTTTTCGCTTACATTTTCGGGAAATTACTGTTTTTGCTGACTTAGTTCTTTTTACCAAAAAAGAGGTTCTTGATTTGTCCTAGCTGCCAGCGGTGTAAATGTTGGCGAAATTCCAGATTCTCGTATCTTGGGGCACGCTTGATGGCAGCGCCCAGGTAGCCTGCAATGATGAGCAAGCCGCCAATCACAAAAGGCTTTTCGCGCATGCGGAAAATGCCAGACGCCAGTGCATATAAGGGGTGATATCCCATGAACCAGATGCCACGACCCCAGCGCAGGCGACCGCGATACACATTTTTGTCGGACGAACCCATCAGGCGGTGATGCATGAGTATGGCGTCAGGATGCAAAAAGCTTTTGGTTGTCCAGCCTTTCATGCGCGCAGTATGCACATCAATACCGTCCCACAAGACTTCTTCCACAAAGCCGCCAATTTCTTCAAATGCCGTCCTGCGGTAGAGTTTGAACTGGCCGGCTACATGTTCATCGATGATGATTTCTTCTATCATCTGGCCTTCTTCTTCGCGATAAACCTTGCCGGACACCGCGGCCAGTTTCGGTTCAAGTGCAAATTGTTCAAACATGCATTCCAGATACCTGGGCCCAAATGACATATCGCCATCCAGTTTGGCGATGTATTCGTATTCCTGATGTTCAATTTGGGTAATGCCGAATTTAAAGGCTGCGACTACACCGCCACCAACCTTGCGAAAACCACGGTCTGGACGTTGCACCAGCCTGATAAAGGGATGCTTGTCTGCATATTCACGCACAATATCCGCCGTACCATCTTGTGATCCATCATCAACAATGATCCACTCGACTGGTTTGACGGTTTGCGCAACCATGGAATCCAGGGTCAGCCTGATCAGGTCTGCTTCATCACGCACTGGCGCAATGATGACCAAAGGCACCACTTTTGTGGATGCTGCTAATGGCTCTGCGGGTGATGTGCTCAGACTGGGCATAGTTTATCTTTCTTACTTTTCGTTGAATGTTAACTGAGCTTTGAGTTGTCCACAATTCAATAAAGGTTAATTTTTGTTATTAAAGAGCAATGATATTGTTGCTTGCAAGGCATTGCTGCAGAGTTTTGTTGTCCTGACAAAAATTTGCATCTATTCTTACTATTGCAATATAAAATGAAGTTCTTTCCATGAAATGTCTGAAGTCAGATGACAATTTGGTACAAATTCTCTGCCCACTCTACAATAACCGCCTGCAAGCTGCTTAGTGCAGTGCTGGTGTTTACTTTGGCCGGGCAATTACCTGCACAAGAAGTCACGACTATCCCTGTTAATGGTATGAAGCTGGAAGGCCAGCTTTTACAATTGCCTCAGGCACCAGCAGCACAGCAAACAGAAAAAACGGAAAAAACATTAATTCCAGCTAAAACAACTGGTGATGAGCCTGCAAGTGATGCTGCGTCTGATGTGATCGGTGAAGGCGATCAATTACTGGTTACTGTATTTGGCCAGCCTGACCTGACAGCCGACGTCACTATCGGTGAGAGTGGTGTTATTACCTTGCCGCTGGTGGGTACGGTAGAAGTCAAGGGTAAAACTGCATTGGAAATCGCCTCCATCTTTGCAAAAAAACTGGAGCAGGGGCAGTACATCAAAAACCCCAGAGTTTCCATCAAGGTCATGCAACAGCTTAGCAGGACTTTCTCAGTGTTGGGAGAGGTATTGCGACCAGGTCGCTATCCTCTTCAGGGGCAAATCAGTATTCTGGAAGCCCTGAGCCTGGCTGGCGGTGTTTCGCAAAAGGCAGAGAAAAGCCTGCGCATCTTGCGTCGTGAACCTGGCAAGCCTGCTTCTGAGTTGCAAGAATATGCCTCCATTAAACTGGAGCTGGATGCCAGCAAATTACCGCCAGAGCTGGCACAAAAAATACAGCCCAACGATGTCTTGTTTGTACCACAGCAAAAGAATTTTTATGTCTATGGTGAGGTGCGTCGTCCAGGCATTTACCCCATGGAAGAAGATTTGAATGTCATGCGGGTCCTGTCCATAGGCGGCGGGGTGACTGACAGAGGTTCAATAAGGCGCATTACCATCCATCGCAAAACTGAAAGCGGTGAATTGCGCGAAATTTCAGCTGGCATTGCCGACAAGGTGCAGCCAGGTGACGTGGTGTTTATCAACGAACGAATATTCTGACGAGTATGATAAAAACCTCCCCCAGTGAATTGGTCTTATCCTTCGCACAAATCGGTGCCATGCTGCGCGCACGCCAGGTGCTGATTGCCGTAGTCATGATCGTGGCAGTCACCGGAGCAGCAGTCGCCAGCTTGATTTTGCCAAAAACCTATGTCGCAGTGGCTGATATCTTTATTGACTACCGTGTCAATGACCCTATTGGCGGCAGGCAGTTTCACCCTATGCAGGATGAAAGTTATCTGCAGACCCAGTTTGATGTCATCAAAAGCGTGCAGGTGGCAGAGCGGGTGATACAGGCACTGGGCTTGCAGGCCACGCCTGAGGCCAAGCGTTTTGTGCAAAAATATGGCGAGCAACGTGGCTTGCGCGCGCTGGCAGAGACTATCGTCAGGAATACCGATGTTGCACCCCATAAGAATAGCCGCGTCATAGAAATCCAGTATTCATCTGGTGACCCCAAACATGCCAAGGATGTGGCAAATGCCGTCGTCAAGGCTTATATAGACTTGTCACTGGAAATGATGAATGCGCCTGCCCGTGCGCGCCGTGATCAATATAATGCGCAACTTGAATCCATGAGCAGGCAGATAGATGAGTTGCAGAAAAAGCTGACTGCTTATCAGCAGCAGCATCAGATCGTGGATGTTGACGAAAGAGCTGATATCGAATCCAAGCAAATGAATGCCTTGAGTGTGCGCCTGATCGATGTACAACTGCAAAAAGTGGAAGCGCAGGCCAAGCGCCAGTCGCTGGAGAAGCTGGTAAGAGAAGGCAGCCCTGAATCTGACATACCTGAGATTGCTGGCATAGGCCATATCTCAGGCTTGAAAGCTGCCTTGATTTCGCTCGATACCCAATTGGCCAATGCCAAAATCACTTTGGGTGTGCGTCACCCAAAATATATGGCGATTAATGATGAACGTCAGGCCTTGCTGGACAAATTAAAGAGAGAGTCCGCTACGGCATTCGATATGCTGGGTGCTGCTGAGGGACGCCTGACTCAACAGGAAAAAGTCATAGAAACTGAAATCGCCAGTTACCAGAAAAAGACTTTTGAAAACAAGATACACAGGGACGTGATCAGCTCTTATCAGCGCCAGCTTGATAGCGTGCAAAAAATCTATAATGCCGCGATTCAAAAATTTGATGAATTGCTGATGACCAGTAATGTAGCGATCTCGAATGCCTCGGTCATGCAATGGGCTGAGCTGCCTGAGAAGCATGCGAAGCCTTTGTTGCGCAACAACCTGGTATTTGGTTTGCTGGCTGGTGTCGTATTCGGTTTTGGTCTGGCTTTCTTGCTGGAGCTGATCAACCGCCGTGTACGCTGCCTGGAGGATCTGGAACGTGAATTTGATGAACCCGTGATGGCTAAAATTGGATTTGATGAGAAATTGACTGGCAATGGACAGGGTGGCTTACATGCAAGCACCTGAGCCGCTGAATCAATCTGTATCAAAAATTGGGCGACTTGGTGAGTTGTTCCTGCAAAAAGGTCTGCTCACACCTGAGCAAATTGATCAAATCGCCCAGCTGCAAAAAGAAAAAAAACTCCGATTTGGTGATGCAGCCCTGGCGCTTGGCTATCTGAGCCAGACGCAGCTTGACCAGGCTTTGGGTGAGCAATTCGGTTATTCCACGAAAGACTTGATCAATGGCAGTGCCGACAAGTCCCTGAAATTTTTCTATTTCCCCTTCAGTAAAGAGGCGGAGGAAATTCGCCGCCTGCGCAGTGAATTGCTCTTGAAATTCAGCGGGCAGGATAAAATCAAGATCACGCTGGTCAGCCCGGCACGGCGCGATGGCAAATCCTACATGGCAGCCAGTCTGGCCATCGCCTTGTCGCAAGTCGGAAAGCGAACCTTGCTGATTGATGCCGATCTGCGCAGTGGCAGTTTGCACGAATATTTTTCGCTGGGTAAGCCAGATGGTTTGTCATCCGTGCTAGCTGGCCGTATCACGGCAAGCGATGCCCTGATACAGCTCATGCCTAACTTGCATTTCCTGCCAGCAGGGCCGCAGCCGCCAAATCCGCTTGAGATTTTACGTGCTCCACGGATGCGCGAATTGCTGGAATCCTGTTCTGAGCAGTTTGATGCTTTTGTTGTCGATACGCATACTGCAACCCTGGCATCTGATGCGCAAATGGTGGCTCATCAGACTGGCAGCGTCTTGCTGGTAGCCAGAAAAGACCATACGTATGTTGATGAGCTGCGCCAGGCCAAGGCCGACATGCAGGCCGCAGGTGTCGAAGTGTTGGGCGCAATTTTCAATCAATATGAGTCTGCCGGTGCAGCCCGTTTTGCACCATTTACATGGGCGATTCGTTTGCTGTCCAGATTGTTCCGGCGAAAAAGCTGAGTTCTCATGGCTGAGTTGAGCATTTGCATTTGTACTTACAAAAGACCAGAATTATTGCGACGCCTGTTGCAAGCCATCTTGACGCAGACTTTGCATAGTGTGCCAAATGAGCTAGAGATTGAAGTTGTTGTGGTCGACAATGACAGCTTGCATTCTGCCTCGGCCGTGCTGGCAGAAATGGCGGCCAGTTTCGACGGAAAGCTCAAGGCATTAAATCTGGCAAATTCAAATATTTCCCTGGCCAGGAATGCAGCGATTGCTGCCGCCAGCGGTAACTGGATAGTCATGATCGATGACGACGAAGTTCCAGTGCCAGAATGGCTGGAGCAACTGTTGAAAGTACAAAAGTCTGAGCAGGCCGATGTGGTGTTTGCACCTGTATTGCCAGAATATTCTGCAACCACACCAGCTTGGATACGCGAAGGCGGTTATTTTGACCGGCGTCGTATGCCTACCGGTACGAAGATAGATCACAAGGATGCTCGCAGTGGCAATGTGTTGATACGCCGGTCTGTTTTATTATCCATTTCCGCGACTCAGGCAGATGGGCTGGGGCCGTTTGACCCGGCTTTTGGTACGACTGGTGGTGAAGATACCATGCTGTTTCGCCGTCTCGATAAGCTGGGTGCAGTCATGGTCTGGTGCGATGAAGCGCCAGCAGATGAATTTATCCCGGCAGACAGGGCAACAGCAAAATGGCTGCTGCAAAGGTCTTACCGTACCGGGCAGTTATTCATCCGTACCGAACTGGCGATGCAGGAGGGGGGTAAGAAAATTGCTGCCGCCTTGTTGTTAAGTGCCCGTGCTTGCCTGCAGTTTTTCCTGGCGCTGCTATTTGCATTACTGCTTTTGCCGCTTAAATACTTGCGCAGTTTTAGCTGGCTCAGGGTCGCCGCATCACAATTGGGTAAACTCAGTTATTTCTGGGGTAGCGCCAGTCATGCCTATGGCAAGCAGTCAGCAAAGAAATAATCCATGACAGTCCATCAATCACAACGCTTGCAGGCTCTGGATGGCTTGCGCGCCGTCTCTATCGCATTTGTTTTTCTGTCACACATAGGATTTGGCCATTTGTTTCCTGGTGGCCTGGGCGTGACTATTTTCTTTTTTATCAGCGGTTTCATTATTAGTAAATTGATGCTGGCCGAGTGGGATGCCAGTGGCAGCGTGAGCATACGTAATTTCTATGTGCGCAGGATATTCAGACTGACCCCAGCCTTGCTGGTATTTGTGAT
>Ga0207952_1001009_pt1 | contig 14586 bp, 10 predicted proteins | sample SubbioR12Aug_8Ca_FD_184831 | JGI IMG/M metagenome (GOLD analysis project Ga0207952, IMG submission 184831) | Serpentinite rock and fluid subsurface biosphere microbial communities from McLaughlin Reserve, California, USA - CR12Aug_8Ca (SPAdes) | ecosystem: Environmental > Terrestrial > Deep...
GGGCGGGCCGGCAATGGCCCGCCCGCTGTGTATTGCGGAGCGGTGTGCGTCGGCTGATTGTTCGCGAGCAGCTCCCTGACCGCGAACCGACTTCTCGTGCATACCCCCGTCGCTTGCTGGACCTGAGCATGCCAGACACTGTGACACTCGCCCGCCGGCTTGAGCGCGCCGAAGCGTTAGCCAACGCGGCGTTCGTTGATTCGCGCGCAGCACTTGAGCCCTCAGCTGGTGCGTGCTGGATGGAGATTGCCGGAGCATATGCCATGTTCGACGGCGTCGGCTCGCCGCTCACACAGACGTTCGGCGCCGGTGTATTCGAGGACTTTCTCGCGCCCGAGTTTGTGCGCGCCGAGGAGTTTTTTCAGACGCGAGGCAGCGCAGTCCATCACGAGGTCTGCTCGCTGGCCGTAGCCGCCACCACCAAACTCCTCACGTCGCGCGGCTACCGACCCATCGAAGAGTCTGTGGTGCTCACCCGGCCCACCTCAGGGGGCGCACACCCGTCCTCGCTGACAGTGCGCGAGATTGACCCTGCCGAGTGTGACCGCTGGGCAGCGCTCGCCGCCGAGGGATGGAGTTCAGTGTCGCCGGATCTGGCGGCATTCGTGAACGCATTTGGCCAGGTAAGTTCCCGCGCACGGGGAATGCACTGCTTCGTCGCTGAGGAGCGCGGCAAACCGATCGCCACCGCGTCATTGAGCCTTGCCTCGGATGTGGCGCTGTTGGCTGGGGCCAGCACAATTCCCTCCGCCCGGCGGCGTGGCGCACAGCAGGCCCTGCTGCAGGCGCGCCTCGCTATTGCCGCTGCGCGCGGAGCCGAACTGGCGATGGTCGTCGCACAACCCGAAAGCGCGTCCCTGCGCAATGCCGAGCGACACGGATTCGTCGCGGCATACACGCGCGCGAAATGGGAACTCACCAGCAGGGAGGAGGCAGGGCGATGATCACCCGCCTCTCGAAGATCGCACTCCTCGCGGCGATCGGATTCGACCTCGCGATCGTGGTTTTCAATAACACGACGGACTATGGGTCGAACTATGCGTTCGTCCAGCACGTGCTCTCCATGGACACGACATTCCCAGGCAACGCGGGCATGTGGCGGGCCATCCACAGTCCTTGGGTGTACCGGGTGTTCTACCTGTCGATCATCCTCTGGGAGGCCGCGGCGTCGGCGATGATCCTTGGAGGCGCGTGGAAGCTCTGGCGGGCCCGCGCGGCGAGTGCCGCCGAGTTCAACAGGACCAAGGGCATCGCGGTTGCTGGGCTGACACTCAACCTCCTGATGTGGCTCGTGGCCTTCATCGCGGTGGGCAGCGAGTGGTTCCTGATGTGGCAGTCGAAAGAGTGGACGGGCACGGAGACGGCCGGGCGGATGTACGTGATCGTCGGCGTGGTATTGCTCTATCTGAACTCGCCAGACGGCGAAAGGACGGATCAATGAAGCAAAGCGTAGTTCTGGCGGCGGTTCTTTCCACGCTCGGATCGGCGCCGCTGGCTGCGCAGCCGGGCAGTCGCCCGCGCTCGTACGCACCTGCCGAGCCCGACCGCATCGCAATTATGGCCGTGGTTGACTCGGCTCTCGCATTCATCACGAGCAGCAATGCCGTCGGCCTCACCGATCTGATGCTGCCTGAAGCGCAGACGTATTCCTCACGGCAGCGCGAGGGACGGTGGGTCTATGCGATGCGGACGCGCGACGCCGACCGTGCGCGCACCCCCGGAGCCTCGGTAGTTGAGCGCGGATGGGCGCCGGAGATTCGCACTTCCGGACCGATCGCAATTGTGTGGCTGCCCTACGACATCTATGTCAACAATGCGTGGTCGCACTGTGGTGTGGATGTCTTGACGATGATCAAGGTGGGAACCGCTTGGCGGATTGCCAACTTCACTTACAGTGTGGAGCAGCCACCGGCGTGCCTTCCGCATCCCAACGGGCCGCCGCCGGGGATGAAGACGCCGTAGCAGGTACCGCGCGGCCTCTCTACGTCAGGTGACGTATGGCTGCTGTAGCTCGAATGGGCCACCCTTGTCGCCGTGGAGAGCAGTTGCAGGTCCCTCGGCAATAGGAGTGAGAGATGAACAAGGCACTTTTCGCGTTCATGTGCTGCGTCCCGGCAATACTGGCGGCACAGCCCCCGGCAGTCGCGCTCGGCAGGCGAGTGCGCATTGAGGCAGTTGGCCAGAAACCGCTAACGGGTACGCTCATCGCCCAAACCGCCGACAGTCTCGTGATCGCGGGAGCGCGCGGCGCGCGCGCGCCGGTCACGACTGCAGCGCTGGTCCGAATCCGGGTGAGCAAAGGTCGGTCCCATTCGCGCGGAGCGCTCGTTGGACTTGGCTACGGCTCCGCGATTCTAGGGGGTGCCTTTGGCGCCCTTGTCCTCGGCAGCGACATGCCTGACATGATGGCGATCGCTGTTGCCGTGGGTGGGTTGTATGGCGGGGTCCTTGGCGCCGGCATTGGCGCTCTTATCGGCCGTGAGCAATGGACCGACGTCAGCGTCAGCCCAGCCCGCGTGCGTGTGCGGCTTGCCCCTCGCAACGTTCCCGGCGTTGGTCTTTCGGTGAGTTTCTGAGATGACATACGCTCTTTGTGCCCGACGCGCCTTGTTGGTCGCGCTCTTGTGTGCTGCTGCGATCGTTGGAGCGCAGGCGCCGCCAATTGCGCTCGGCACCCGTGTCAGGGTCGAGATGCACGACAAGAGTCGGATTGAAGGAACGCTGATGGCGCAGTCCGCGGAGTCGCTGGCTGTGGCTTCTCCGCGCGCGGTGCGCACACGCATTTCCACGGACTACATCGCGCGTGTGCGTCGCGGCGAATGCAAGTCTCGCGGGCACGGCGCCGAGAAGTGGACTACGCTTTACACCACTCCGCAGCGCGTGAGCCTCGTCCCGGCGCCCGGCACCGCTCCAGGTATCGGGATCCGCGTCGGTTTCTAAGCGGGCTCATGGGCCGCGCCCGGGCTGTATTTCCGTCCGCGCTGGTGGGCTCGCGGCGGATGGCGTCCGGTCGCGCTCAAAGACCATATTGCCATCCGCCGCCGTGTCCGTAGTCCCCACCGCCACAGCCCCACCATATGCGCCTCGCTCGCACGCTCTCCTCGCTCGCCCTGTGCAGCGCCGTCACGCTTGACCTCAGCGCTCAGGCCCCTGCCACGAGCACCAAGTCGCTGACAGAACTCGCCGGCCGCGCGATTCCGGGCCTTGAAGCGATTGGCATAGCAGATGTACAAGTGGGCACCGACTACTTCTCCGGCACTGTGCCGGCGCTTGCGATTCCGGGACAGACCGGCGTGGTCCGCATCACCGGCTTCAAGGTGCCGAACGCCACGCAGTTCGCCGTGGTCATCAGTCTTCCTGACTTCTTCATTGGTTCGTACATCCCGGCGTTGAACGGCACGGGTCTCGAGAACATCGGGTTTCGCGGCGCACGGTTCGTCATCGCACCGCCCGGCAGCGCTGGGGCAACCGTTTCACCGCCCTCTGCCGTCGCGGCAATCGCCGGCGCATCGCTGACACTGCCCGCCACACCGGGAATTCAGGGGGGCGTGGACCTCGGCGGCCAACTCGCCGAGTGGTTCGGCAACATCGGGCTCCCAATCAAAGGCCTGCCAATCAGCGGCAGCCTGCCCACCGGACTGTTCACCAAGAGTATCTCCGCGGCCCAGGTGGCACAGGCGCTGTATCCGCTGCTCGACCTGACGATCGCCGTGCCCGCGCAGATGCTCAACTCAGCGCCCGCGCTGATTCCCAACACCCGACTGACCGCCATGTCGCTGCACGTGGACGGCAAGAGCGGGTCGCCGGCCTTTTCGCTTGCCGGAACGATCAACCTCGCGGACAACCGGGCGGTCACCATCTCCGCAAAAGCCGGTGGCACGCAGCAGGCAGCTGTGCAGCTCACCGCGACCAACTTCAATGTGGCGGACCTGATCGGCGTGTCGGTGCCAGGATTGAATGCGCTGGCGATCACCGGCGTCACGCTCTCTGCGGATGCCATCGAAGCCGATCTGAAGCTCGGCACCATCAACGCGCGGGCTCAGGCATTCAAGGCGGGCAATGCACGCGGTGTGGCGCTCTCAGCTGATTCGATAAAGTTCTCGAACCTCGTCGCGGCCGCCGCGGGGACGCCGTTGGACGACTTCGTGATTCGCAAACCGACCTGGATCTACACGCAGACGGCACAGGCCAATGTCTCGCTCCCTGCCGATGTGCGCGCGCGACTCGGCGCGGGCGCGCCGGCCAGCCTGCCCGGTGGACTTGGTGTGACGGGGCAGTCGTCATTCGCCGGTGGAATCGGCCAGCTGCTCAGCGGCATCGGCATGCCGTCGGGTATCACGCTGCCGACGAACATTTCGCTCGACCCGAGCATTTTCGGCAAGCCGCCAGCGATGCCCGACGTGGACCTGAGCTTCCCGGTGGGCGCATTAGGACAGTTGCTTCCCGCGTCAGTCGCGACGATTGGCAGCGGCACGCTGCGCATCGCGCACAAGGGCGGCGCGACGACGGTCGGCGTGGCTGCGGACGGCAGCGTGACGATTGAAGGCAAGAAGGTGGACTTCGCGTTCAACTTCAGCACCGGCTCCGCTAGCGGCGCGGCATTCGTAAACGTGAAAGGCACGGCCAAGCGGGACTGGGAGCAGGCGTTCGGTGTGGATTGGCTCACGATCAAGGGGATGACGGTGGACGCGCGGATCGGACAGTCGGGGAGTTTCTCGATTTCGGGCACCGGAAACCTTCCCTCCATCAACGGACTCACCGCGTCGCTCGCTACGACGTACGACGCAAGCGGTATCAAGTCGGGGTCGCTGTCGCTCACCGGCGCCGAGATTCCCGTGGCGGCGATTCCGGGGCTTGGCACGGTGCGGGGCGTGGATCAGGTGGTGCTCAAGGACCTTCTCGTGTCCAACACGGCGATTGCCGGCAGCGCGCGGCTCAAGAGTCAGGCGAGTTGGCTCGAGACCATCATCTTCAAGAGCGCTGCGCCGGTCGCTGGCTGGAACGTGGCGCTCTTGTACACGGACTTCGCCCTCACCGACTTTTTTCCTGCGGCCCCGGCGATGGTGAAGGAGCTCCTGGGCCCGGTGAAGTTCAAGAAGGCCGCGCTGCTGCTGAGCCAGTCGGGGATCAGTGGCAACGTGACCGCGCTGCCTCAGGCCGCGCAGGTGAAGTTCGGCGAGATATACGGCCCAACACCTGGCACCCTCAGCATCCCAACCGGCGTTGGACTCATTGCTGCAGTTGATCCGGCGGGGAATCCGTCGATCAGCAAGCTGCTGTCTCACGCCGGAGCCGGCTCGGGTCCACTCCCGGTAGGTGGCACGATCAGCGGAATCTTTGGCGGACCGATCGCGTTCGATATCTCGGCCAACCTCCCCACGGTGAAGTTGCCCGACACGTACGCCTTTCTCGGCGTGCCCAGCAAACTGACCTCGGGTTTTCACATCAAGGTGGATGCGAAAGGCCCCGCACTCGCCGTGCAGATCGGCGGCAGCTTTCCGGTGCCAAGGAGTGGCGGCGGCGTTGCGACGTCAGTGGACGGCACACTCTCGCTCGCGCTCGACGCCGACGGTATCTCGGGCGAGATGTCAGCGACGACCACACTCCCATGGGTGAACACCCTCGGTATCGCCGGTTTCACGCTCGAACCGCAGAGCATGTTCGATCTCAGGGTTTCCGTCGATTCGAGGGTGGACCTCAAGATCACGGGCAACACAAAGATGGGAAAAAAGATGGTGAGTGTCACTGGTGCCGCGAGCGTCGTCGGTGGAGTGCTCGCCTCGGGTGCGCTCGGCGGCCGCGTCAACGAAGTCACGATGAGCGATGTGATGGCCCTGACCAATGCGATCGTTTCAGCAGGCGGCGGCGCGCCGATAACGACGAACTTCCCGGACGCCAAACTGGATTCCGTGGCAGTGGGCTTCGCGACGCCGGGAACGCCGCTCACTGAGTATGGTATTGGGATTGGCGGTGGCGTACACCTGGCCGGACGGGTCTGGCTGATCTTCCCCGACGCGCCACTCGGCGCAATCGACGGCACCGTGGAACCGACGGGCATTGCCCTCAAGGGCAAACTGCACGACTTCACGGCGGGGCCGGTGTCCATGAAGGGCAACAATTTCGACCTGCTCGCGAAGCTCGGCACCACGCCACCGCACTTCATCGCCAACGGCGGCGCAATGATCGAGGGAATCGGCGCCAACGTGGAACTGGCCGCCGTGGGCTCACGCGTCACTGTGAGCTCAACGGGCGAGTTCAAGGGTGCGAACTTTTCGTACAACTTCGCGGCATACTTCGACGGCCCGCCCACGCTCTCGCCATCGCAGCTGACCAACGTGGACTTCGGGCTCGATGCGACGCTCAACCTCGGCCACCTGCAGCAGTACATGGTGAACTCGGGTGCGGCTGCCGCGCGCAAGGCACTCGGCAACGTGACCGCCGATCTGACCGCAGCGACCGACTCGCTCGACAAGGCAAAGAAGGCCCTCGCGGTGCTCACGGACTCGGTCACGAAATACGAGAAGATCGCCGGCAGCAACAAGCAGACCGTGGATCAGGCGCTCACCTCTGCCCAGCTGGCGGTGGCCGCGGCCAAGGGCGACGTGGACCGTCTGGCCCGGAACATCAAGGACTGCAACGACAAGATCGGTTCGTGCAACCAGACCAAGCGGGTCTGCACCTGGTACGACGTCATCAAGAAGGAATGCACCTCGCACAAGGAGGTGCCGGACCTCGTGGCGCGCGCCAAGTGCGAGACACGAAACGCCAAGTACGGCATTGAGCTGGCCGGCTACAAGGCTGAGAAGGAGATCGCCGACCTCGGCCTGCGAGCGGCGAACCGTTCGCTGAGGCTTCTGCAGCAGGGCGTGGATTCGATTCCGCTCGACGCGGATCCGCGCGTGGCACCATGGGTGCTGTTGCGCGATGGCGCCAATGTGGGTGTGACCGCGGCGCAGGACATCGTGAACGGACTGGCCAGCGCGGCAACGGCCGTCAACAGTGCCGTGACCGCCCTCCAGTCCGGCTCCAACGCCATCAAGTTCCAGAAGGCGCACATCCAGGGGAGCCTCAAGCAGCTGGAGAACAAGCAGCCGGTGATCCTCGACGTGACCTTCACGGCCGGAGGGCGCACGATGACCACGCGCATTCCGTTCTCACCCACGAATCTCGCGTATTCGCTCGACGCCTTTGAGACCTTTGCGCTCGAAGGCCTGTATACCATCGCCCTCGCCGACCCCAACGTTCCCGCAGCCATCAAGCAGGCCGCGCACGAGGCCTATATCAGCAAGCGGGCGACGATGGATTCGGTGATTGAGGCGATTGGCGGAGCGAATGCCGTCCCCGATTTCACGCCCAATTCACAGGGGGCACGGGCGGTCGAGCCGGTGACCAACTCAGGGGACCCTGCCGTTGAGCAGGCGAAGCTCGATTCGGCCGCGGCCGCCGCCTCGCAGGCGAAGCTCGACTCCGCCTCCGCAGCCTATCGGCAGCAGCTCGTGGTGAAGATCAACGCGCAGATCGGCAAGCTGGAGGCGCGCGCAGCCAGCCTTCGCGTTGGTTCGCGGCCCCAAACCGTCTCCGAGCGGACGAGGACGGACGCGAGCCCGGTGGCGGGATCGGCCGGAGACGTGCAAAAACTCGAGGCGCAGATCCTCGAGCTGAAAGCCGAGCGAGACTCGATTGTGAACCGGACCGACGGCAGCAAGCCGTCATCGGTATTTGAACTGGAAGCCGAGTCCGAACCGGTCGTCGCTGCTCTCGGAAAGCGGCAAGTTGCCTTTCGCCCACGAGAGAACGAATCCGCCGGGGGTCTCCACGCTCACCTGCAGACGGGAGTGCTGGTGGAGTCCCGCGCTCACGATCGCGTCGTCAGGGCTGAGTTCGTTGTGCCGCCGCCACTCGACCGCCAGCCACACCGGCCCTTCCGCGACTGAAGTCAGCTTGGTCCGGTAGCGCACCTCGACCGAGACCCGCGAAAAGGGGTCGAGGTTGAGAATCGAGTCACGTTCCGCGTTGGTGACGGGCATCACGTTGTGCACCAGCACGCTGACCGTTGGGATCGCTCCTCCACTGGGTTTCCAGTTGGAGTCAGCGCCCGTGGCGAGTCGCACGAGCGCGGCGGGCCAGTCGAAAACGTTCAGCTTGGCGAGTCGGCGGTGCGGGTTCCAAGCCTTCAGGTCGAGGCCAAAGCGAACCCCGTACGCCACCTGTGTGCGGTCGCCTCCCTGATTCGACTCGAAGCGAGCCTCGGGCCCCGCAGTGAAATAGAACTGTGTACTCAGGCTGTCCCAGAGTCCGGCCATCAGGTTGTAGTACTGCGGTGAGCTGAGGTAGGCCTCGGTGGGGCGATACGCGGCGGCGCTGTCGGCTATTCCTGCGAGGTGCGCGCGCATGATGGCTGGCGCGACGGCTCCGCCCCGCGCGTAGAAAAGCGAGGAGTGAAAGGCGGCCTCGTTGAAGTCCTCCGGGTTTGAGTCCGCCGACGTGGCGAGAAGTCCACGCGCTTCAAACCCGGTGTGAAATCCGCCGTGCGAGCTCCCGTGTTTGTGCTTGGTGCGGGCGAGGTCCTTTTTCCAGTCATACGCCAGCGCGAGGCCCTGCGTGTACCCCTGCTGCACTGTGACGAAATTCAGGTTCATCGCGCCAATGAGCCGCCGCGTACGCGTGACCTCGGCGAGCTCCGCGAGCGCGGGATTCAGCGAGTAGGGTGAGCGCAGGTTGGTAACCGCCTGCTGGAGCCCGCGGACGAGCGCCGTCGTGTCACCCTGAGGCAGCGCCGACGCAAAACAGTTTCGCAGGAAGATCCAGGGACTGCGCGTGGTATCGCAGGCCGTCTGAGCTACGAGGGGTTGGGCGATGGCGAGACCCAGACAGGTCACCCGGGCAACGCCAGCCAGCGTACATGCGCGTTTCATCACACGATGATTATCCATCGCGCGCCGTTGCGCCAGCGCCGGCGCCCGTGCCGTCCAGGATTCATTGTGAACCCGCGCCTAACGCATCGCTTCAAGCACTGCGTCGAGCGCTGCGTAGCTCTGGTTCATTCCCTCTTCCATACCCGAACTCAGCATCCCTGCGCAGTCCTCGGCGGTGTGGAAGCTGGCATCGATCACGAGCCGCGTGCGCGCGCCGCCATCGATCTCCTCGAAGTTGACCGTCTCGACGATGACGTGGCCGGGCATGCCATCCCACTCGAAGGTGTACGAGATCAACGTCTCCGGTGTCACCTCGCGGTACCGGCCCTCGAACCCGTGATTGCCGTGATCGCTGTGCTCGACGAAACGCCAGTGCCCGCCCTTCACGGGTTCGAATTTCTCGACGGTGAGCGGGTTGCCGCGGCCCCACCACTGCGCCACGAGCGCGGCGTCAGTGTGCGCGCGCCAGACTTTGGCCCGCGGGGCATTGAAGACACGCTCAATCCGTGCGGACCGATCATCGATTGTGTGGACAGTGGCGCGGACTGGTGTCGCGGGTGGCTTGTTCACCGGATCTCCCTGGGGTTTCTCGTGTCATCCGTCCGCTCGAGCAACGCCTCGAGTCGGTCGTAGCGTGCGTTGGTCGTGCGTTGCCAGCGGGCGATCCAGTCTGCCGCGTCGTCCAATCGCCGGTCGCCAAGTCGGCAGGTGCGAACACGACCCACCTTGCGCGACTTCACGAGCCCGGCGCCCTCAAGGATCTGCACGTGCTTCTTCAGGCCTGTGAGGGTCATATCGAAGCACGTCGCGAGATCGGTGATCGACGCCGCTCCCCTGCCGAGCCGCTCGAGGATTCCACGGCGCGTGGGATCTGCGATAGCGGCAAGGCTGGTATCGAGTCCGCGTGCATACTGAACCATATGGTTCAGTATATGATCACGGCATCGTGGTGTCAACACCTATTGAGTTTAGCCCTGCTCAGCTTCCGATCGCGTCCACCAGCGACGGCGCGATCCAGCCGACCGAGAGGAACAGCAGCGCCGCCAGGAATCCGATCACCCACGGTGCCTTTGTGTCCTGAGGCGGGTATGCCCGGGCCGAGTGCAGCGCCACGATCACCATGGGCAGGTGGGCGATGGCGACCACTATCGGTTTCCAGTCGGTTCTGGGTGAGAACGACCCCTGCATGGCAAGCGCGACGCCGACGTACGCAGCCTGCAGGACGCCGAGCCCCAGCCCCATGCCGAAGCCCAGCCGGTCACCGGCGTTGCGGGCCATGTACATGATGACTACGAGGTAGGCCAGGATCGCAAATCCAATATTCGGTGCGCGACGCAGGAGCTCGGCGCTGTTCCCGGTGAGCGCAATCAGGTCGTATTCGAGCAGCAGCCGCGCGAGCAGCGCGACGAACACCGAGCCGCGAACCGTCCGGCGGTGACGCTCAACGGCAGCCACCGCCTTGCTGAAGGCCTGCGGGTCTGGAATTTTTTGCGAAAGTCTTTCGTCCATTTGGCCGGGCGGTGGGGGCGTGAAATCCGGCAACGCCTTCTATATTCGACGGGTCGGCCCCTCTCAACGCAACGACCCGGACCCGATGCAAGACTTCACGCAGGGTTCGATCCCGCGGCACATCATCCGCATGGCCGTCCCGATCTTTGCCGGGATGATCTTCCAGACGCTGTACTATCTGGTGGACCTGTATTTCGTGGCGCAGTTGGGTGGCGACGCTGTGGCAGGCGTCAGCGCAGCAGGAAATCTGCAGTTCATCGTACTGGCACTCACGCAGGTGCTCTCCGTGGGCACGATGGTGTTGATTTCGCACGCCAGCGGGCGGAAGGACGCGGAAGACGCCAGCCGCGTGTTTCACCAGAGTCTCCTGATGGCGGGACTCTGCATCCTCATCACGCTCGGCGCGGGATTCCTCTTCGCCGATGCGTACACGCGTGCGCTCTCCGCGAACGAGGCCACGGCGACGGCAGCACGCCAGTACATGACCACGTTCCTTCCCGCACTGGCGCTGCAGTTCGCACTGGTGACCATGGGCTCGGCATTGCGCGGCACCGGAGTGGCCAAGCCGACCATGGTGGTGCAGGTGCTTTCCGTGGTAATCAACGCCATCCTGGCACCCATCCTGATTGCGGGATGGGGCACCGGGAAGCCGCTTGGCGTGATGGGTGCCGGGCTGGCGTCCACGATTGCGGTGGCCGCCGCGATCGTGATGATGGTCATCTATTTCCGGAAGCTCGAGCACTTCGTGGGCTTCGACGCATCGCAGCTCAAGGTGCACTTCGCGACCTGGAAGCGGATTCTCAAAGTCGGCCTGCCTGCGGGCGGGGAGTTCGCGTTGATGTTCGTCTATATGGCGTTGATCTACATCATCATCAAGGACGTGGGTGCAGACGCGCAGGCCGGGTTCGGGATCGGCGGCCGGGTGATGCAATCACTCTTCATTCCCTCCATGGCCGTGGCGTTCGCGGCGGCGCCGATTGCCGGGCAGAACGTCGGCGCGGGCAATCTCCAGCGCGCGCGTCGCGTCTTTATGGATGCGATTCTCATCGAAAGCGTGGTCATGATCGTGCTTACGCTCATCGCGCAGATCGAGGGGGATACGTTGGTGCGCGTCTTCACGAAGGATCCGGCGGTGGTGGCAGTGGGCGCGGGATTCCTCGGAATCATCTCGCTTAACTTCGTGGCCCAGGGGATCATCTTCACCGCGTCGGGGATGTTTCAGGCGCTGGGGAACACGGTCCCGGCCATGCTGAGCAGCGGCACACGCGTCATCACGTTCGCGGTGCCCGCCTGGTGGATGCACAGCCGCCCGTCGTTCGAGCTGCGGCACCTCTGGTACCTCTCGGTGGCCACGGTGACGCTGCAAATGTTCGTCAGCGTCGCGCTGCTTGCCCGCACCTGGCGTCACAAGGTCGCCGCGAGCGTAGCGGTGGCTCAGGTGAGCGCGTAGCGCGCAGCCGCTACACGACCTCGACGACCACGGGACCGCTTGCCTTGCACATGCAAGCGAGCCGGCATGGGCCAGGCTCGAGGCCCTTTCGTTTAAGGGTCTTGATCTCTTTTTCGGTCACGGGATTCAAATGTTCAGCGCCCGAGATCACGCGAATTGCATCGCAGCCGCACATGCCGATCCAGCATTCGTAGTCGATCGTGACTTCGTTCTCGTCAGCCCACGCGAGGATGCTCTTGTTGGGGTCGAGGGGACCCGACTTGTTCTGCTTGTTGAACGTGACGTGTGGGCCGGTCGGTCCCGTTGCGGCGGCCCTGGCTGCAGCCGGCACCGGCGCGGGCGCCGGCGGCACTACCGTCGGAACTGCGATTACCTGCGTAACCGGAACGGGCGCAGAGCCCTGCTTCTCAGGGAGGTCCTGCTGCAGTTCCACGCGCAGGAGTTGTGCGCCGATGCGGATCGTGTCGCCATGCTCGAGGACGCGCTGCGCGTCGACCTTGAGCCAGCTGCCGTTCTTGCTGCCAAAGTCCTGCGCGTAGAGGCCGTCAGGCTCCACCATCACTGAAAGCTGGAAACGCGACAGGGTACTGTCGGAGTCGTCGAGGATCACGTCGGGGTTCGACGTGCCTCCCGACCGGCCCAGCACCACTGTGTCCTTGAGCGGATAACTGCCCACCTCTGCCCCGGTTGCGTCATAGTGCTCGAGTACCGGCTCACTATTCGCGCCCACTGCCACGACGAGAATCTGTCGTCCAGCCCGCAATAGATCGCCCTGCTGGATGCGCACGGGCTTGTCAGAGCGAACTTTGAGATATGTACCCGTGCGGCTACCATCGTCACGGAGCTGATAGACGCCATCCTTCGACGTGATCGAGGCATGTGCGTCGGAAAGAAAGGTGTCTTGCGCAAAGGCAATATCGGTGCCGACCTTGCCCAGCGTCGTGGTGCCTTCGGGTTTGAGGCGGAACTCACCGGCGTCGATTCCGGTGGGCGTGACAAGCACGAGGCTCGCCGCCGAGTCGTCAAGCGCCGTGGGGTCGACCACTGGTTCGGCCGACGCTTCGGCAACAACAACTTGAACTCCGGCAGCGGCCGATCCGCGCTTGGGCAGCGCGCCGCCAGCCGGCGCCGCGTCGCGAATCTGCACGTCGACCTTCGCCTTGCCATCCACGCGTTGGCGGATGACCTCGGCAACGAACACACCGTCACGCAGGGACGACTTGATGTTGCCGCGATGCTTCACCTGCCGATGCGCATCGACAGGTGCCTTGAAGTCGTCCACTTCGAGGTACGCCTGACTGAGCAGATCGCCGATGAGATAGATGTTCGGCTGCTCCGTCTCCAGGAGCGAGGTGACCGCCATCATTTTTCGGGTTCCCGTGTCGCCGGGGGCACCGACCGGCACCATATGGATGCCAAGCGTCAGCAGCAGCTTCTCGGGAATGTCTTCGCCGATGCATGCGATGACGCGCGACTTGGCGAACTCGAGGTGCGCGGTCTCGGCCGGCCGCCCGCTCGGAGTCTTGCGATCGATCTTGAGCGACACGACTTCTTTACGCTCAGGCGTCATCACAACCGCGACAGGCTCACTGTCCGGACAACTGCGGATGTTGCCGTTGCCGATGTACGCCTCGAAGAAGCGCTCGGCGAGTGCCTTGGAGACCCGAGGCATCTTGGTGCCGCGGAACGACCAGTAGACCGCGCACTCATTGCCGCCTGCGATCTTCGACTCGGAGATCGCGAGCACGGCTTCGGCTGCCGAGGTACCGCCGCCAAGAACGAGCACTGGCTCGTCGACGTATTTCGCGGGGTCGTCCATTCGGTACGCAATGCCGTCGGCATTTCCGGAAAGATCGAGGCGGCGCGGCACGCCGCGGCCGATGGCGAGCACCACGTGCTTGGCGCGAAACGTGCGGGCCTCGCCCTTCTTGTGGTCCCAGGTGAGGACGTTCCAGACATTTCCCGCGCGCTCGGCACCGGTGAGTTCAATGGAGGTGATGACCGGCACGCCGAAGTCGCGGTACATCCCGCGCCACTGGAGGTGCATGTCATCCTTGTCGATCGGCTGGAAGTGCAGGGCCCGTACACAGTCGCCGCCGTCCGGAAATGCCATCCGGTCGCCGCCGCCAAAGTCGGGAAGGATCTGCTTGTCCTTGGGATAGTCGCGGATCCGCTTCAGCACATCGTCAAAATCGACGACGAGAACCGCGAGTCCCAGCTCCCGCGCGCGAAAAGCGGCCGCGGTGCCCGACGGTCCCCCCCCCACTACGAGCATGTCGAGGACATCCGGAAGTTCGTTCACCGGTCCGATAGCAGTTGAGGAGCGCGTCATTTTTTCCTGAGCGTGATGGCGAGGCTTGGGCCGAGGTCAAACTGTGTGCCCGGCGCGATGACGACGTTGGTGATGCGTTGGCCGTTGACGAAGGTGCCGTTGGTTCCGGCAAGGTCGACAAGCTCCACCCGGTCGGCACTGACTTTCACCACCACGTGTTTGCGCGAGAGCCACTTCTTGGGGTCGGGGATGCGGATGTCAGCATCCTGACCTCGGCCAACGACATTCTCGCCAAGCTTGAGCGGGAACACCGCCGGACCCACGTCGGGAATTGTTACGTGCAGCTCGTAGACCGTCGGCGGGACGAAGACGTTCGTTCGATCTTCATCGGGTGGAGTCGGGGACGCGGGAGGACTTGGGCGGACGGCTGAAGTCGGGGG
>Ga0207952_1001010_pt1 | contig 14581 bp, 12 predicted proteins | sample SubbioR12Aug_8Ca_FD_184831 | JGI IMG/M metagenome (GOLD analysis project Ga0207952, IMG submission 184831) | Serpentinite rock and fluid subsurface biosphere microbial communities from McLaughlin Reserve, California, USA - CR12Aug_8Ca (SPAdes) | ecosystem: Environmental > Terrestrial > Deep...
GCCGCCGATAGGCGGCGGTGATCGCCGCCCGAAGCGGGCTCTGCGGCTGGATCGATTGCGCGAAGTCTCGAAACGGCGTCGGGGGCATGTCGGTTTCCCTGAGATAGGGCTAACATGGCCGGCAAAACAAGAGCCTCAGGATGGGTCGCTGGCGTACCGGCATCAAATCCGCCAACGTCACTCCGGAGTGAAGGGAAGGTTCGCCATGGATACCCGTATCGACCCGGCCGTCCACGAAGCCGCCACCACGCCGCACAGACCGTGGCCCGAGGACTCGCTCGCCCGCGTGCCCTACTGGGTCTACCAGGACCGGGACAACTACGCCCGCGAGATGCGGCGCATCTTCGAGGGCGCCACCTGGAACTTCGTCTGCCTCGAAGCCGACATCCCGAACAAGGGCGACTATCGCACCAACCAGGTGGGCGGCATGCCGGTCATCGTGGTGCGCGATGCCGACGGTTCTATCAACTGCTTCGAGAATCGCTGCGCCCATCGCGGTGCGCTGATCGCCTTCGACGACGGCGGCAACGTCCAGAACAACTTCAAGTGCATCTACCACGCCTGGAGCTACGACCTCTCGGGCAACCTGCGAGGCATCGCCTTCGAACGCGGCATCAATGGCGCGGGTGGCATGCCCAAGGACTTCAAGCGCGAGACCCACAGCCCGCGCAAATGGCGTACAACGACGCTGTGCGGACTGGTGTTCGCGACGCTCTCGCCCGACACGCCCTCGATCGAGGAGTATCTCGGCACCGACGTGCTGGGCCGCGTGCGCCGCGTGCTCAACCGCCCGATCCGCATCATGGGCCGCTTCACCCAGCCGCTGCCCAACAACTGGAAACTCTACGTCGAGAACGTCAAGGACACCTATCACGCGAGCCTGCTGCATCTCTTCTTCGCCACCTTCCGCATCACCCGCCTGACCCAGGCCGGCGGCGTGCTGGTGAGCCCCGACGGCGCGCATCATTCGAGCTACACGATCGGCAGCACCGACGTGCCGGGCGCCGAAGCGTTCAAAGAAAAGGACCTGCGGTCGGAGAACGACGACTACAAGCTGGTCGATCCCAGCCTGCTCGATACGGTCGAGGAGTTCGGCGACAAGATCCAGCTCCAGATCCTGTCGATCTTTCCCGGCCTGATCCTGCAGCAGATCCACAATTGCCTCGCGGTGCGCCAGGTGGTGCCCAAGGGCATCGACCAGATGGAACTGATGTGGACCTACTTCGGCTTCGCCGACGACACACCGGAAATGAACAAGCGGCGGCTGAAGCAGCAGAACCTGGTGGGCCCGGCCGGGTTCGTCTCCATGGAAGACGGCTGCGTCGGCGGCTTCGTGCAGCGCGGCATCGCCGCCGCCGGCGACAAGATCTCGGTGGTCGAGATGGGCGGCAGCACTGCCGAAAGCCAGGCGACGCGCGCCACCGAATCCTCGGTGCGCGGCTTCTGGAAGGCCTATCGCCGGCACATGGGCTACTAGGAGGATCTACCGGGATGGACGTCGCGCGCCTGGTCGAGTTGAACGCCGCCTATGCGCGCGCCATCGACAATGAGAAATTCGAGCAGTGGCCCGAGCTGTTCGCTGATCCCTGCCTCTACAAGGTGACGACGGCCGAGAACGTCGCCAAGGGCATGGAAGCCGGCATCATGTACGCCGATTCGCGCGGCATGCTGCAGGACCGCATCTCCGCCCTGCGCAAGGCCAACATCTATGAGCGCCAGCGCTACCGCCACATCATGGGGCTGCCGGCGGTGCTGGGGCATGAGAACGGCGCCGCCAGTGTCGAAACGCCGTTCCTGATCGTGCGCATCATGGGCGATGGCACGATGGCGTTGTTCGCCACCGGCAGTTACCACGACAAGGTCGCCGCCGACGGCGCGGGGGTCCTCAAGTTTGCCGAGCGCATCGTGGTGTGCGACGGCGGCCGCTTCGATACGCTGGTGGCGATTCCCCTCTAGCCGTATGCGCGTCGGCATCACCCTCGGCGACCCCAACGGCATCGGCCCCGAAATCGCGATCAAGGCAGCGCAGCATTTTGCCGGCCGCGGCAAGATCAGACCGCTGCTGGTGGGGGACGGCTTCGTCATCGAAGACACGGCCAATCGCCTTGGCTTCGACGCCACCCCGGCCTTCATCGACGCTCCCGGCCTCGATCCCGCAGGTTATGCCCCGGGCCAACTCGATCCGCGCGCCGGCAAGGCGACGGTGGCCTATGCCGAGGCTGCCGTGCGGCTGGCGTGCGAGGGCCGGATCGACGCCATCGTCGGCTGCCCGCATTCGGAAACCGCGGTCAATCGCGCCGGCATTGCCTTCAGCGGTTACCCCGGCCTGATCGCCGATCTCACCGGCACGCCGCGCGGTCAGTCCTTCATGATGCTGACCGCCAAGGGCCTCCGCATCAGCCACGCGACCTTGCACGAATCGGTCTCGCAAGCGCTCGCCCGCCTCTCGCCGGATCTCGTCGTCGCGGCCGCCCGCGCCACCGTGGCCACGGCCAAGCAGCTGGGCATCGCCGCTCCGCGTCTCGGCGTGTTCGGCATCAATCCTCACGCCGGTGAGGACGGCCTGTTTGGCGACGAGGACGAACGAATCACCAAACCTGCCGTCGCGCGATTAAAAGCCGAAGGCATCGCGGCCGACGGCCCGATCGGCGCCGACCTGCTGCTGAGCCAGCGCCAGCACGATTTCTATCTCGCGATGTTCCACGACCAGGGCCACATCCCGATAAAACTGATCTCGCCCTTGCGCGCCTCGGCGCTCACCATCGGCGTGCCGGTGCTGTTCGCGTCGGTGGCCCACGGCTGCGCCTTCGATATCGCGGGCAAGGGCACGGCCGACGCGACCGGCGTCATCGAGACCCTGGAACTGCTGGCGGGCGCTTACTTGTAGGACGAGATCTCGATCAGGCTGCCGTCGGGATCGCGGCAATAGACGGACACGATCGGCCCCATCGCGCCGCGCTTCTCCGTCGGCCCCTGCTCGATCGCGACGCCGCAGGCACGCAGATGATCGGCCACTGCCTGCGGTGAGGACTTGGTCAGGAAACAGAGATCGTCGCTGCCCGGCGCCACCTGCCTGCCCGTGAACCATTGCTCCTGCGTTGCGGCGATGGGCCTGAGGTTGATCTTCTGCCGGCCGAACTTCATGGACGAGACCGGGCCCCTGCCCGGCCCCGCGTCCCACACGTCACGCGTCATGCCGAGCACGCGCTGATACCACGCGGCCGCGACGTCGACGTCCCGGACGTTGATGACGATATGGTCGAGTGCGTCGACGACAACAGCCATGGTTATAACCTCGTCACTTTGGCGTGCAGGACGGCCGAACGGCCACCGCGCACGGCGGCGAGGCAGCGGGCGATGGCGTCTTCGACGGCGTCGGGCTCCGAGACCAGCTCACCGTGCGCGCCGGCGGCTTCGGCCACCATGGCGAAGTTCATGTCGGGCGACAGGGTGGCGCCGTAGTCGCCGCCGGCCTTGGCCTCGCCGTCGGGATAGACGCGCAGGGTCGCCTCCTTCACCGCCGCCCAGCCGGTATTGTCGAGCACGACTGTCAGCACCGGCAGCTTGTATTGCCGCGACACGGAGAGCGTCGATTGCGGGTTGGAGAAGTAGAAGGTGCCGTCGCCCACGATCTGCACGATCGTGCGCTCGGGCATCGCGAGTTTCAGGCCGAGTGCCATGCCGCCGGAGAAGCCGAGGCCGCCGCCCGCCAGGCCAACCAAGGTGCCGGCCTGGGTGCGCGGCATCTGGGCGGACACCACCGGGCCGTTACGGATCGCTTCGTTGAGCACGATGTCAGAGGGCGCGAGCGCCTTGGCGAGCGTGGCACAGAGGAAATGCGGGTTGATCTGGCCCGCCACGCCGCGGTTGGCCGCCGCCTTGGCGGCCTGTTCGCGCCGCGCCTTGCCCTCTTCCTGGAGCGCCGCGACCCTGGCGGCGGCACGGGTCTTGAAGTCGGCATCGGCGCGCGTCTTCAGGGCCGCCAACAGGTCGGCCAGGATGCGATGGCTGTCGCCCTGCAGACGCAGGTTCCCCGGGAAGGTCCACATCGGGAAATTGCGCTTCTCGGGATCGACGTCGATATGCGCCCACCAGGTCGCAGGATTGTCCGGCATGTCACTCGGGATCCACGGCACGTCGACGTCGACCAGCAGTCCGACGTCGGCCTCGCTGAGCGCCTTGGCCGGCATGAAGCCACCGTGGCAGGGCGAATCGTGCGGCAGGTTGACGTAGAGCGGATTGAACTCGACGACGCGGATACCGGCAAAACGCGCCAGCTCGTCGAGCACCGCAACCGTTGCAGGATTGCGACCGGCATAGGCGGAGATCAGCAGCGGCCGTTCGGCGGCTAGCAGTTTCGTGGCGAGGGCGTCGATCGACCCGGCATCGAGGCCGCGCGCCGACACAGCGCCGAAGCGCTCCGCCGGATACGAACGAACCTGGCCTTCCGACCAGGTATCGGTCAGCGTCTCGCGCGGAAAAGTGAGATAGACCGGCCCCTTGGGATCGCTTTCCATCACCGTGTGGGCGCGGCGCAGCGCCTCCTTGGCAATCACACCCGACGGCAGATTGTATTCCCACTTGGTGTAGGGCCGCACCACACTCGCCTGGTCGAACGGCTCCTGCACGAAATGCACGTAGGTGTCGCGTGTGCCCAATAGCTCGCCGCGCGTCGTGAAGGGCGCCTTGCCGGCCATCAGCAGCACGGGAATGCGCGCGCGGCAGAGATTGTGCAGCGCCATCGCTGAATTGGCGGTGCCGGCATCGACATGGACCATGACGCCCTGGCCGCGACCGGTGGCGATGGCGTAGCCCGCCGCCATGTGCACGGCGGTGTTCTCGTGCGGGCAGAGGATGGTCACAGGCATCTCGCGGCCCGCGCGCTTGAACGAGGCCATGGCCTCGATCAACGGCGCATGGTCGGTGCCGAAATTGCAGAACAGATAGTCAAAGCCGATCTCGTTCAGGCCTTCGAGGAAATAATGCGCCGTCGAGTGCCGGGCTTCGTTGGTGTCCATCGTTCCCTCACTCGACTTTTACGTTGGCCGTGGCCGCCACGGCTTTCCAGCGCGCGGCATCGCGGGCGATCACGGCGCGGTATTCGTCCGAGGTCGTGCTGCGCGGCTCGACGGCGATCGCCTCGAGGGCAGCGCGCACCTCAGGCATGACAATCGTCTCGGCAATCGCCTTCTGCAGCCGCGCCACGATCTCGGGCGGCGTGCCGGCCGGTGCCACGATCCCGGTCCACAGCGAGATATCCATGTCGGGGATGCCCGCCTCGGCCATGGTCGGCACGTCGGGGAAGGTCGGGTTGCGCTTGGCAGCCGTCAGCGCCAGCGGCCGGACCTTGCCGGCCTTGATCGGTCCAGACATGGGGCCCGAGTCGGCCACCGTCATCAGCACCTGGCCCGCCATCACCGCCTGCACGGCGTCGCCGCTGCCGCGATAGGGGATATGCTGGAATTTTGAGCCGGTGCGCTGGTTAAAAAGTTCGGCCGCGAGCTGGAAAGGCGTGGCGCTGGAGGCGTAGTTGGCGAGCTGCGGATGGGCGCGGCCGTACTCGACCAGTTCGCGCACCGACTTGATGGGCTGCTCGGCGCCGACCGCCAGGAGCAGCGGGAACTCGGCCAGCAGCGAGACCGGCACGAAGTCGCGCACCGGATCGTAGGGCAGCCTGGCATAGACGGCGGGATTGATGGTGAGCGGGCCGCTCGGGGCCACCAGCAAGGTGTAGCCATCGGGTGTTGCCTTGGCGACCAGCTCGGCCGCCACGATCGACTGCGCCCCCGGCTTGTTATCAACCACGACGGGCTGGCCGAGCTTCTCCTGAAGCTTCGCGGCCACGATGCGCGCGATCAGATCGTTGCCGCCGCCCGGCGTGTAGCCCACGACCAGGCGGATGGGTTTGGACGGGTAGGCTTGTGCCAGCGCCGATCCGGCGAACAGCACAGCGGCGCAAAGGCCGAGGATGAGTCGCAGCATCATGGTGCGCAGACTAGGCCGGAAACGGGGAGAGGCACAGGGGGTCGAGGCCGGCTATAAGCGGCCGCGATGGATTCCCTGCCTGTCGACGAAGCCCTGCCGCGCCTGAAAGAGGCGCTGGTGGCGGACAACGCCGCCGTGCTGGTCGCCCCGCCGGGCGCCGGCAAGACGACGCGCGTGCCGCTGGCGCTGCTCGACGCACCGTGGCTCGGCAGCCGCAAGATCGTGATGCAGGAGCCGCGGCGGCTGGCCGCCCGCGCCGCCGCGCGCCGCATGGCCGCGACCCTGGGCGAGGCGGTGGGCGAGACCGTGGGCTATCGTGTGCGGTTCGACAGTAAGGTCGGCCCGCGCACGCGCATCGAAGTCGTGACCGATGGGCTGTTCCTGCGGATGCTGCAGGACGATCCATCGCTCGACGGCATCGGTTGCGTGATCTTCGACGAACTGCACGAGCGCGGATTGGAAACCGACCTGTCGTTCGCCCTGGTGCGCGAGGCGCAGACGGCACTGCGCGAGGATCTGCGCGTGGTCGCCATGTCGGCGACGCTCGATCCCGGTCCTGTTGCGGAGCGGCTGGGCGGGGCAACGCTGATCGAGTCGGCCGGCCGCATGTTCCCCGTAGACACGCGCCATCTCGATCGCGAGGCGGCAGGCCGCATCGAGGACACGGCGGCTGCCGCCATCCGTCGGGCCCTGGCCGAGGAGAGCGGCAGCGCGCTGGTGTTCCTGCCGGGCGTCGGCGAAATCCGTCGCGTGGAGGAACGGCTGAAAGACCTCGATCTCACGATCGACATCGCACCGCTCTACGGCGATCTCTCGCCGGCCGACCAGGATCGCGCCATCGCCCCCTCGCCGGCCGGTCGGCGCAAGGTTGTGCTGGCGACCTCGATCGCCGAGACCAGCCTCACCATCGAGGGCGTGCGGATCGTGATCGATTCCGGCCTGATGCGGGTGCCGCGCTTCTCGCCGCGCTCGGGCATGACGCGCCTGGAGACGGTGCGCGTGAGCCAGGCCTCGGCCGACCAGCGCCGCGGACGCGCCGGCCGGCTGGAGCCCGGCGTGTGCTACCGCCTATGGACCGAGGAGGCGCAGCGCGGCCTGCTGCCTTTTACGCCGCCCGAGATCCTCGATGCCGATCTGGCGCCGCTGGCGCTGGAGTTGGCGGCCTGGGGCGCTGGCGACGTCGCTGGGCTGCCGTGGCTGACACCGCCGCCTTCCGCGTCGCTCGCCACGGCGCGGGCCTTGCTGTCCGATCTCGGTGCCATCGACGAAGCCGGCACAATCACGCCGCACGGCCACGCCATGGCCCGGCTCGGCCAGCATCCGCGCCTCGCGCATCTGGTGCTCAAGGGCCGCGAACTGGGTCAAGGCAAGGTCGCTGCGTTGCTGGTCGCCATCCTGGGCGAGCGCGATTTTCTGCGCCTGCCGCCGGGACAACGCGACGTCGATCTGCGCCACAGGGTCGACATCGCGCTCGCGGGGAAGGCGCCGCGGCAGATCCTCGAGGCGGCGCGTCGGCTGACACAGGGCAAGGACTCCGGGAGCAAGGACTCCGACAGTTCCATGACCGGCGCCCTGCTGACGCTGGCCTATCCCGACCGCATCGGTCGCCGGCGCGCCGGCATGGCAGGACGCTATCTGCTGTCGGGCGGCCGCGGTGCCGCCCTGCCCGAGGGCGATCCCATGGGCAACGAGGGGTTCCTGGTCGTGGCCGATCTCGACGGTTCTACCCAGGACTCGCGTGTCTATCTGGCCGCGCCCATCACCGCCGCCGAGATCGAGGAGCTTTACGCCGAGCGGATCGTGGCCGAGGAGATCGTGCAGTGGAGCCCGCGCGAGGGCGCCGTGCTGGCCCGCCGACGCCGCCGGTTGGGCGCGCTGCTGCTGGAGGACAAGACGCTCCCGAGGCCCGACGCCGAGGCACTGAAGGCCGCCATGCTCGACGGCATCCGCCAGCTCGGCCTCGGCGCCCTGCCGTGGAGCGACGATCTGGCCAAATGGCGCGAGCGTGTGGCTTTCATGCGCGCCCACGACGAGAGCTGGCCCGATCTTTCCGACGCGGCGCTCAGCACCACGCTCGAGACGTGGCTGGGGCCTTTCCTCGACGGCGTGTCGCGCCGCGATCACCTGACGCGCATCGATCTCGCCACCGCGCTAAAAGCCCTGGTGCCATGGGACCGCCAGCGCGAGCTCGACCAGTTGGTGCCCAGCCACATCGAGGTGCCGAGCGGCAGCCGCGTGCCGATCGACTACACAAATCCGGCAGAGCCGACGCTGTCGGTGCGCCTTCAGGAGATGTTTGGCTTGAGCGACACGCCACGGATTGCCGGCGGCAAAGTGCCGCTCACCGTGCATCTGCTGTCGCCGGCGCGGCGGCCGGTGCAGGTGACGCGCGACCTCGCGAGCTTCTGGGCCACCGGATATAAAGCCGTGAAAGCGGAGCTCAAGGGACGCTATCCCCGCCACTACTGGCCGGACGATCCGCTGGTCGCCGAGCCGACCGCCCGGGTAAAGCCGCGGCCTACTTCTCGATGATCCGGTCGAGCGTGCGGCGGACCAACGGCATCACGAAGTACATCGTGGGAGCGGCGATGGCCCAGGAGATCATCCATGAGGCCATCCAGTTGTTCAGCATCCGCACGTCCCAGCCCAGCACGCGGTAGGTGGCAACGCCCGACACGAGGAACGTCATAAAGAACGTCGTACAGATCGGCAGTGCATATTTGTGGTAGCGGGCAGGGAGTTTCTTCACGGCGGTCGGGACACTATGGTACGGGCTTAGACTTCGTCCATCCCCGTAGCGGAAACCCAACCCCATGTCGCTTGCCCTGCCCTTCCAGACCGCCAAGCAGCTCGCCGCCGCGGTCCGAAAGAAGAAGATCGGCTGCCTCGAGCTGCTCGACCTCTACCTGAAGCGGGTCGAGGCCTATAATCCCGAGCTCAACGCTGTCATCGCCACTGACATCGAGGGCGCACGCAAGCGGGCCAAAGCCGCCGACAAAGCCGTCAAGGCGGGCAAGAAGCTGGGGCCGCTGCACGGCGTGCCGATGACCATCAAGGAATCCTTCGATGTTGCGGGTTATCCGACGACCTGGGGTGACCCCGCCTTCAAGGAGGCCATCGTCAAGACCGACTCGCTGTTTGTGCAGCGCATGCGCAAGGCCGGGGTGACGCTGTTCGGCAAGACCAACATCCCGCTGAACCTGGCCGACTGGCAGAGCTACAACGAGGTCTACGGCTCGACCAACAATCCGTGGGACCTCGGCCGTACGCCGGGTGGCTCGTCCGGTGGCTCGGGTGCGGCGCTGGCCGCGGGCCTCACCGGCATCGAGGGCGGCAGCGACATCGGCTCATCTATCCGCAACCCCGCGCACTACTGTGGCGTGTTCGGCCACAAGCCGAGCTGGGGTGTGGTCTGTCCCAAGGGCCATGCACTTGCCGGCAATGTCGCCTACGGCGACATCGGCGTCGTCGGCCCGCTGGCGCGCGGCGCGGCGGATCTCGAGATCGCCATGGATATCATGGCCGGCCCCGACGCGATCGACGGTCGCGGTTGGACGCTCGACCTGCCGCGCTCGAAGAAGAAGAAGCTGCGCGACTTCAAGGTGGCGGTGCTGCTCAGCGACCCAAACGCCGAGGTCGACAGCTCGGTGCAGGCCGAGATCCAGAAGCTCGCCGACTTCCTCGCCAAGAGGAAGGCCAGGGTGAGCATGACGGCTCGGCCGGCTTTCGATACTGCTGAATTCAACGACGTCTTCATCCGCCTGCTGCGCGCGGCGACGTCGGCGCGCATGAGCGACGAGGTCTATGAGCAGGCGCGCAAGGACGCAGCCGGTCTGGCGCCGGACGACAAGAGCTATTTCGCCCAGATGCAGCGTGGCAATTCACTCCCACATCGCACCTGGCTGCAGCTCAACGAAAAGCGCCACCGCATGCGGTTGGCCTGGGACGCCTTCTTCGAGGATTACGACCTGATGCTGTGCCCGGTCGCCGTGACGGCGGCCTTCCCGCATGACCAGAAGGGGCTGCGTCATCTCAGGACCATCGTGGTCAACAACAGGAAGGTGCCGGTCGTCGACCAGATCTTCTGGGCCGGCTACGCGGGTCTCACCTACCTTCCGGCGTCGGCGGCACCGATCGGCCAGACGGCTGAAGGCCTGCCGATCGGCGTGCAGATCATCGGCCCGCAGTACGGCGACTACGATTGCATCCAGTTCGCCAAGCTGTTGGAGAAGGAATACCGCAGCTTCGAACCGCCACCGGCCTACGGCTGAGTCCCCTTATAAAGACGAGACGACATGACCAAGGACATCGATCTCAAGAAGCACATCCGCTCGATTCCGGATTTTCCCAAGCCGGGCATCCTGTTCTACGACATCTCGACCTTGCTGGCGCACGCCAAGGCCTGGCACGCGACCATCGAGCGGATGGCCGATGTGTTGCGACCCTACAAGCCCGACGTGCTGGCCGGCATCGAGTCGCGGGGTTTCCTGCTGGCGGCGCCGCTGGCGCTGGCGCTCGGCACCGGCTTCGTGATGATGCGCAAGCAGGGCAAGCTGCCCGGCACGACGATCCGCCACACCTACGCGCTGGAGTACGGCACCGACACGATCGAGATTCAGAACGATGCAATCAAGAAGGGCGCACGCGTGGTGCTGGTCGACGATCTGCTGGCCACCGGCGGTACCCTGGCCGCGGCAGTAACGCTGCTGGAGCAGGTCGGCGGCGTGGTGCCGGCGGCAGCCTGTGTGATCGAACTCACCTTCCTCGAGGGCCGCAAGAGGCTGAAAGTGCCGGTCGAAACGCTGCTCAAGTACGACAGCTAGGAGCGACCGCTTCCCGCACCGCGGTCAAACCGGCTACGATGGCGGCGGGAGGAATAAATGACGTCAGTTCCAGAGTGCTTTTCCGAAAGCTACGCCGACGCGCGTCCCAAGTTCTGCAGTGCGGCGGCGGCGGCCGGCGGTGCGCTGCAGTCCTGGCTAAATCCCAAAGGGCGCGGTCCCAACGGCGAGGCACTCTATCTCGACACCGCGCGTTTCGGGCCCGCCGACGCCACCAACATGCTGGTGCTGATCGCCGGCACGCACGGCGTCGAGGGCCATTGCGGGTCCGGTGCCGAGATCGCCTGGCTCAGGACCGGCGGGGCGGCGAAGCTGCCCAAGGACACCGGTGCACTGGTGATCCACGCCATCAATCCCCACGGCTTCGCCTGGACCCGGCGGGTGACCGAGGACAATGTCGATCTCAACCGCAACTTCGTCGATCACGACAAGGCCTATCCGGCGAACGACGGCTACCTCGCCATCGCCGACGCGATCCTGCCCCACGAATGGAACGAGGCCAGCACGGCCGCGACCGAGGCCGTGTTCGCCGCCTATGCCCAGAAGCATGGCGCTTTCGGGCTGCAGGGCGCGATCAGCGCCGGCCAGTACACCCACCCCGACGGCATCTTCTTCGGCGGCAATGCGCCGACCTGGAGCAACCGCACCATCCGCGCCATCGCGCGCCAGGAACTGTCGTGCGCGCGCCGCGTCGGGGTCATCGATTTCCACACCGGCCTCGGCCCGTTCGGCCACGGCGAACTGATCTGCGCGGTGTCGCCCTCGGCGAAGTCGTTCGCCCGCGCCAAGGCATGGTACGGCAGCGAGATGACCTCTCCGGAGAGCGGCACCTCGACGTCGGCCGTGGTGGTGGGCTGCATGACCGATGCCTTTCCGCAGGAGTTGCCCGACGCCGAAGTCACATCGATCGCCATCGAATACGGCACCTATGCGGTGCCCGAGGTGCTGGGCGCGGTCCGTGCAGACAACTGGCTGCATCAGCGCGGCGATCTCGCCTCGCCGCTGGGCCGCGAACTCAAAGCCAACATGAAGGAACGCTTCTTTCCCGCCGGCGACAAATGGCGGGAGATGGTGTGGTCCCGCGCCGACCAGACGATCGGCTGGGCACTAAAGGGCCTCACCGGGCCATGAGGAGCCACGGGTGAGCATCGTCGCCCCGAGCGAGGACGCCTCCCGACTGCGCCTTCGCCGGGCGTTGCAGCACGCGCCGCTGTTCGCCGACCTCGACACCAGGAGCCTCATGGCGGTCGAGCGCCAACTGGCGCTCCTCGTCCTGCCAGGCGGCACGCCGCTGTTCCGCCAGGGTGAGGCCGCCGACGCCGTCTATCTGGTGGCCAGTGGCTGTCTTGGCGTCTTCCGCCACGAAGAGGGCGAGGGCGAGGAGCCGATCCTGATCGCCGAGATCACGCCCGGCAATATCGTCGGCGAGATGTCCCTGCTGTCCGAGAGCGAGCGCACGCGTAGCGTGGCAGCACTACGCGACAGCGAGGTCTGGCGCCTGTCGCGGTCCAATTTTGACGCCCTGACGGCGCAGCATCACGAGGTGCTGCCGACGCTCATGCGCTACATCGCGGCGCGCAATGCCACCCCGCCGAGCAAGCGCCGACGTCAGCCGCGGACCTTCGCCATCCTGCCGGCCGGCCCCGACGTGCCGGCAGCGCGCTTCGCGGTGCTGTTGGCCGGCGCGCTGGGCCGCATCGGCAACCAGGTCCAGATGCTGGGCTCCGAGTCGCTGGGGCAGGAGCCGGAATGGTTCGCCCGCTGCGAAATGGAGTCGTCCTTCGTCCTCTATCGCGCCGATCCGACTCTGACGCCGTGGACCGAGCTCTGCCTGCGCCAGGCCGACTGTCTCGTGGTGGTGCGCGGCGCCGACACCGAATTGCCGACCAAGCTTCCCTTCGAGATCGAGCAGGCTCGCGTCGGCGCGGTGTTTCACCGCCGCCGCGAGCTGGTGCTGCTGCACGAGGGTCGCGACCCCGCCCCCGGCTCGACGGTGGCCCAGCTGGCGGGCGGCCTCTACGGCCAACACCATCAGGTCCGCCTCGACGTCCATGCCGACATCGACCGGCTGGGGCGGCTCCTGACTGGCCATGCCGTAGGCCTCGTGATGGCGGGCGGCGGCGCACGGGCTTTCACCCATATCGGAGTCGTCAAGGCGATGCGCGCGTCGGGCGTGCCCATCGACCTGATCGGCGGCACCAGTATGGGCGCCATCGTGGCCGCCGGCGTGGCGGCACGCTGGACCGACGAGGAGCTCATGGCGCGGTTCCGGCGGTCGTTCGTCGATGCCAATCCGCTCAGCGACTACACTATCCCCGCGATCTCGATGTTTGCCGGGCGTCGCGTCCGCGGCCTGTTGCGTGCGGCATTCGGCGAACGCGACATCGAAGACCTGATGCTGCCCTTCTTCTGCGTCACCGCCAACCTCACGACCTCCAGCGCCGACGTCCACACGGTCGGCCGGCTTTGGCGTTGGCTGAGCGCCAGCGTGTCGATCCCGGGCGTCCTGCCGCCGTTCAACGAGGCCGGCGAGGTCCATGTCGACGGCGGCGTGATCGACAATTTTCCGGTGCGCGCGATGCGTCGCCTGGGCCGCGGTGTCACTGTCGGCGTCGACATCGACACCGGCGGCGCACTGGCGGCCGGCGCCGGCGTCATGGAGCCATGGTCGGCGTGGGAGTTCTTCCGGCGCTTGCTGTGGCGGCGCAACGAGACGCTGCCGATTCCCTCAATCGTGCGCATCCTGCTGCGTTCGGCGCTGGTCGCGAGCACATCGCGCGCCCTCGAGGATCGCGCCGCCGCCGATCTGGTGATCACGCCGCCGATGAACCACATCGACCTGCTCGACTGGACAAGCTTCGATGCCGCCATCGAGGTCGGCTACCGAACCACGATGGAAGCCCTCGACAAGGCGCGCGCCGCGCCGGCTGGCGCCCGCCTCTTCCTGGCCTGAGCGGCCGGTGTCTTTCGAGCGATCGGAGAACCACATGACAATCGGGGCTGATCTCCTAAAGCAGCATTTCGAGACGCTGGTTGCAGACAACGACCGATGGCAGTCCCTGATCGATGATGATCTCTTGTGGGATCTCGTCTACGCGCCGTCCTTGGGCCACCCGGCGCGCTTGTCGGGACGTGAGGAAGTCATGCATCACGTGACGTGGTTCCTCGCGGCAGTGGAGAACTTCCGATTTCTCGACCTACGAATCTATCCAATGGTCGAGCCGGAAGCCGCCGCCGCTGAAATCCGGGCCGAGGCGCTGATCAAGGAGACCGGACGGACGTATCTCCAGGAATATGTCGTGTTCCTGCACTCCAAGGACGGCAAGATTACGCATCTTCGCGAATACTTCGATCCCGTGCGCGCCGCCAAGGCGCTGGGCGCGCCGATTTCTTCAAACTGAGGCGTTGCCCGGCGGCCGGACTGCTTGACAGCCCCGCGGCCGCCCACTATTTAACCAATCGGTTAACAAATAAAATGGTGCAGAACAAATGACACCGGACCGCCTCAGCGCGACCTTCGCCGCGCTTTCCGACCCGACGCGGCGGGCGATCCTGGCGCGGCTGATGCGCGGCGAATCCGCAGTCAGCGAACTGGCGTCGCCCTTCGACATGACGCTGCCAGCGATCTCCAAGCACCTCAAGGTGTTGGAACGCGTTGGCCTCATCGAGCGCGGCCGCGACGCCCAACGGCGACCGTGCCGGCTTGCGGCCGAGCCGCTACGGGAAGTTTCGGAGTGGGTCGCGGCCTACCGGCA
>Ga0207952_1001011_pt1 | contig 14518 bp, 26 predicted proteins | sample SubbioR12Aug_8Ca_FD_184831 | JGI IMG/M metagenome (GOLD analysis project Ga0207952, IMG submission 184831) | Serpentinite rock and fluid subsurface biosphere microbial communities from McLaughlin Reserve, California, USA - CR12Aug_8Ca (SPAdes) | ecosystem: Environmental > Terrestrial > Deep...
TGCAGGATTTTATCGATAGCCAGCTGGCGACGCAGCTGTTGTTTTTTCTCTTCAATCGCCTGTTGCATCAAGCGGGTTAAGATTGCGCTTTTGTTTTCTTTTTCAAACAGGCGGTTAAATTCCTGCCTGATGTCATCGGGTACGCTAAAGTTTACAGTAGCCATGATGTCGCTCGGTTGTTGAAGTATTCAACAAGAGTATAGCATTATTGAAGTTTGTGCATAGCAACTCGTTCTTAGCCACAGAACTCGGTTCGCAGTGAACTTATTGAATAGCCATCGACTGATCCAATGAGTGAAATACAAGAATGTATTTTGTAGCGGCATGCCCAGTATTGCGTGGCTGCACGTGCAGAATGCTATAGCGTTTAAACTAGGGATTGAGTTTACAGATTGGGCAATGAATTTGAATATGAAAATATCCAAAACACCCTATAGGACTTTTTTAAACCGCCGGAAATCGACGTAAAATTTGGGGCAACAACTTGTTTGATTTGATAATCTCAGCCCCTAAAAATCAGGTTTTCAGGAGCTGGTTATCTATGAAAATCGTTTTTATTCAGTCGTCAAACTGAATTAATCTTCAACAGCAGCGATGGGTCTATCAACTAGCTCGACATAAGCCATAGGGGCATCATCACCGGCTCTAAATCCGCATTTCATGATACGTAAATAGCCGCCTGCTCTGTTTTTGTAACGTGGGCCTAGCTCATTAAAAAGCTTGGTCACTGTGTCACGATCACGTAAACGAGCAAAAGCAAGACGTCTTTTAGCGACGCTGTCTTCTTTCGACAAAGTAATTAATGGCTCAGCATAGCTTCTTAATTCTTTGGCTTTTGGTAAAGTTGTTTTAATTAATTCATGTTTGAATAATGAAGTAACCATGTTGCTGAATAGCGCCTTGCGGTGGCTGCTATTCATATTGAACTTTCTTCCGGATTTACGATGTCTCATTGTAAGAAGACCTAATGTTAGTGTGTTATTGCGTGAGTTTGATCTGCAAGGTTTTCAGGGGGCCAGTTTTCCAACCGCATGCCTAAAGATAAACCTTTTAAAGCAAGAATGTCTTTTATTTCCGTTAAGGACTTTTTACCAAGATTCGGAGTTTTTAATAACTCAACTTCAGTACGTTGAATTAAGTCTCCAATATAAAAAATATTCTCGGCTTTTAAGCAGTTAGCAGAACGTACTGTTAACTCAAGATCATCTACTGGACGAAGTAAAACTGGGTCGAATATTTCTTCAACTTCAACTTCTTCCTCAGCAAGCTGATCATTTACTTTTTCAAAATCAACGAATACAGACAACTGATCATGAAGTATGGTTGCAGCCAGTTTAATAGTCTCTTCTGGGTCAACTGTTCCGTTAGTTTCCAGTTCGATTACTAATTTGTCTAAATTAGTGCGCTGCTCAACACGAGTGCTTTCAACCTGATAAGCAACTTTGACTATCGGGCTATATGAAGCATCAAGCTGAAGCGCTCCAACAACAAGGCTATGCTCGGAATTTAATTTACGAACGCTTACTGGCTCGTAACCTCTTCCGCGACGCACCCTGATCTTCATATTTAAAACGCCAACCTGTGTCAGGTTAGCGATTACCAAATCAGGATTAATAATCTCCACGTCATGTGGAATTATAATGTCGGCAGCAGTAACACAACCCGCTCCATGCTTAGAAAGGGTCAGTTCAACTTCATCTTTAGAATGAAGCACGACGGCCAACTTTTTAAGATTAAGCAAAATATCGATAACGTCTTCTTGAACACCCTCAATAGTGGTGTATTCATGAAGAACGCCTTCAATTTCGACGTCGGTTACTGCACAACCTGGAATTGTAGACAACAACACTCTACGCAGTGCGTTGCCAATAGAATGACCAAATCCTCTTTCAAGGGGTTCAATAACAATCCTAGAATGATTAGGTGTTTTGCTTACAACCTCAACTAAGCGGGGCTTCAGCAAGCCAGAAATAGAATTCTGCATTTATATCCCTCAAAACTGCGATTATTTAGAGTAAAGCTCAACTACCAACTGTTCATTTATGTCACTACCTAAATCCACACGATCTGGCAGAGAGCTAAATGTACCTGTCATAGTTTTGGAATTCACTTCAACCCATGAAGGAAAGCCATACTGTTCAGTTACAGTTAAAGCATCAACGATTCTTTGTTGTTTTTTCGCTTTCTCTCTGATGGTAAGAACATCACCCGGAGAAACCTGATAAGAAGGAACGTTGATCAATGCATTATTTACTTGGATAGACTTATGGCTAACCAACTGACGAGCTTCCGCCCGAGTTGAAGCAAAGCCCATACGATACACGACGTTATCAAGCCGTGATTCTAAAAGATTCAACAAGTTTTGACCTGTAGCGCCTTTTTTCAAATCCGCCGATTTATAGTAATTTCTGAATTGCTTTTCCAGAATGCCATAAATTCTGCGTAAGCGCTGCTTGGCTCTTAACTGAATCGCGTAATCAGAACTTCTTGCGCGCTTGGTACCATGCTGACCAGGGCGCTGATCCAATTTACACTTATTTTCTAAAGACTTTCCTCTGCTTTTTAAAAACAGGTCAGTCCCTTCTCTTCGACTTAATTTACAGGTAGGCCCAAGATATCTTGCCATAACAAACTACTCCAGATTTTTTTATACGCGGCGTTTTTTCGGCGGACGGCAACCATTATGTGGAATTGGCGTCACATCAACAATATTATTTATTTTGAATCCCAGATTATTCAGAGAACGTACTGCTGATTCGCGCCCAGGACCGGGACCCTTAATCATAACATCTAGATTTTTCATGCCGAATTCCAAGGCGACAGTACCAGCCTTTTCAGCGGCAACCTGCGCAGCAAATGGCGTACTTTTTCTGGATCCACGAAAGCCTGAACCGCCGGAGGTAGCCCAAGAAAGAGCATTACCTTTCCTGTCTGTGATAGTTATGATTGTGTTATTGAAAGAAGCGTGTACATGCACTATGCCGTCTGCAACTTCTTTTTTTATACGTTTTCTAGAACGATTTTGACTCGCCATTTACTTCAACCTCTTATGGAATATCTTATTTTCTGATTGCTTTACGCGGGCCTTTCCGAGTACGAGCATTAGTTCTCGTTCTCTGACCTCTTAAAGGCAATCCTCTACGATGTCTTATTCCGCGATAGCAACCCAGATCCATCAAACGCTTGATATTCATAGAGACTTCACGACGCAGATCACCTTCCACTGTCATCTTCGAAACCACATTACGAATAGCTTCTAATTGCTCTTCAGTCAGCTCTTTTATTTTTATCGAAGGTGTTATACCCACTTCAACGCAAATTTCACTTGCAGTTTGACGACCAACACCATATATCGCAGTTAAAGCAATCACCGCATGTTTATGATCTGGTATGTTTATCCCGGCAATACGTGCCATCTAGATACTCCCCTTGGTAGCACTCTAAAGTTAAGCGCCGAATTATAGCATCGCATTAATTAAGGCGCAACGATTATTATCCTTGACGCTGCTTATGTTTTCCGTCTTCACAGATAACCCTAACAACACCATTTCTTTTTACAACTTTGCATTTTCTACAAATTTTTTTTACAGAGGCGCGAACTTTCACTACATACTCCTAGATATTGCTCTTGTGCAATAGTTATTTTTTAAGATTGGCTTTTTTCATCAAGCCATCATATTGCTGGGACATAAGATGAGTTTGCATCTGTGAAATGAAATCCATCACAACCACTACAATAATCAATAAAGATGTTCCGCCAAAATAGAAAGGAACATTCCAATAAACAATCAAGAACTCGGGCAATAAACATACCAATGTGATATAGAACGCACCGGTCAAAGTCAATCGGGTCATCACCTTATCAATATAGGTACTTGTTTGAAGACCCGGCCTTATTCCAGGCAAAAACGCGCCTGATTTCTTTAAATTGTCAGCCGTTTCTTTTGAATTAAATACTAATGCCGTATAAAAGAAACAAAAGAAAATAATAGCCGTCGCATAGAACATGACATAAACCGGCTGCCCAGGCGACAACATGGTAGCTACGTCCTGCAACCAAGTAAAGCCTTCGCTATTTCCAAACCATCCTGCGATAGTCGCTGGAAACAATATTATACTTGATGCAAAGATTGGCGGTATGACACCAGCCATATTGAGCTTTAACGGTAAAAAACTGCTTTGCCCTGCATACATCTTACGGCCTTGTTGTCTTTTTGGGTAATTTATCAGGATTCTTCTCTGACCCCGCTCAACAAAAACCACCAACGCAGTAACTGAAATTGACAATAGGAACAATAGAATAATAAAGGCACCGTTCATTTCACCGGTTCTTGCCAATTCTAAAGTACCGCCAATTGCTTTTGGCAAACCAGAAACTATACCCGCAAATATGATAAGTGAAATACCGTTACCAATACCACGTTCGGTAACCTGCTCACCCAGCCACATCAGGAAAACAGTACCGGTAACCAAGGTAACAGTTGTAATAACGATAAAGCTAATTCCTGGGCTCAAGACTACGGAGAGCCCTCCAGCAGTTTGATTCTGCAATGCCAGAGAGATACCAATAGCTTGAAAAGTCGCTAAAACGACTGTACCAAATCGAGTATATTGTGAAATCTTACGTCTGCCTGACTCGCCTTCTTTTTTTAACTGTTCCATTGCCGGAACAACAACAGTCATCAATTGCATAATAATTGACGCTGAGATATACGGCATTATGCCTAAAGCGAACAGGCTTAAGCGCATCAAAGCGCCGCCCGAAAACATGTTAAACATATCCAGGATTGATCCGCTTTGCTGCTCAAACATAACCGCAAGCGCTTTGGGATCTATTCCAGGCACGGGAATATGAGCGCCGACTCTGTAAACAAAAAAGGCTCCCAAAACAAAAAGCAATCTAGCCTTAAGCTCTGAAAAACCGCCGACCTTGCCAGATATCTGAGCTCTTGAAGTACTCACTTAGACCTCTACTTTGCCGCCAGCAGCTTCAATAGATACTTTGGCCCCGCCAGTTACTTTTATACCTTTAATAGTAACAGCCTTGGTTAGCTCACCAGACTTAATTATTTTTGCTTTTTTTGTAAAAGCAGGAACAATGTTGGCAGCAATCAAAATATTAAGATCGATAACTTCGTCAGTTAAGCCATTCAGTTCATTCAATCTGACTTCTGCTGAATATTTGCTTATTAATGAAGTAAATCCAATCTTAGGCAGACGACGTTGCAAAGGCATCTGTCCGCCCTCGAAACCAACCTTATGGAAGCCGCCACTACGAGCCTTTTGGCCTTTATGGCCTCTTCCACATGTCTTACCCATCGTACAACCAATACCACGGCCTACGCGTCTAGATTTTTTTCGAGCCCCTTCACTTGAACGGATAGTATTTAAAAACATTACACTTCCTCGAATTTTAGCATGTACGATATTTTATTTATCATACCGCGGTTTTCAGGCGTATTGAGCACCACAACCGTCTGGTTGATTTTGCGTAATCCCAAACCTTTTAAACAGGCTTGGTGACGTGGTAAACGTCCAAATCTGCTTTTCGTCATCGTAACACTTATTTTATTGCCAGCCATTACTACTACCCAATAATCTGTTCAACTGATAAGCCGCGTTTTGCAGCTATTTGGTTAGGACTATGCATACCTGTAAGACCATTAATAGTTGCTCTAACAACATTAATAGGATTACTGGTTCCGATGCATTTAGCCAATACGTTATGCACTCCAACCACCTCAAATACGGCCCTCATTGCTCCACCAGCAATGATACCCGTACCCTCTGAAGCAGGCTGCATATAAACTTTAGCCGCCCCGGTAGTATTCATAATGGGATATTGCAACGTGTCGCCTTTTAAAGAGACTTTGCGCATATTTTTACGCGCCTGCTCCAATGACTTTTGTATTGCAATAGGCACTTCGCGGGCTTTACTGACACCATAGCCAACTCTGCCTTCACCATCGCCAACTACTGTCAGTGCTGTGAAGCCAAAAACCCTACCGCCTTTTACAACTTTTGCAACACGTCTTACATTAACTAATTTTTCTTGCAAACCATCTGCACTAACCTGTGAAGGTGCTGTAGACATCTTATTCCCCTAAAATTTCAAACCGGCTTCACGTGCCGCATCAGCCAATGCCTTCACGCGACCATGATATTTAAATCCTGAACGATCAAAAGCAACTTCAGAAACCCCAGCAGCAATTGCTTTTTGAGCAATAAACTTTCCTACTTCAGCAGCAGCGATTATATTTCCGGTATTTTTAAGCGCGGATTTAATATCGGCCTGAGTTGTCGAAGCGCTTGCTAAAGTCGTCGTTCCATCAGCACTTATAACCTGAGCGTAAATATGTTGCGCAGTTTTGTGGATTGATAAGCGTGTTGCGCTTAATTTTTTAATTTTGCTGCGCAATTTTAATGCGCGCTTCATACGAGTTTGTTTCTTATCCATTACGCTACCTTACTTCTTCTTAGCTTCTTTTCTTGCCACATGCTCTTCAGCATATCTGACACCCTTACCTTTATAAGGCTCTGGCGGACGATAAGCTCTAATTTTTGCAGCGACTTCGCCTACCAGCTGCTTATCACTTCCCTTGACGATTATTTCTGTTTGACTAGGCGTTTCAACAGTAACTCCGGCAGGAACTTCAAAATCAACCGGATGGGAAAAACCCAGCGCAAGATTAAGTATATTTCCTTTAGCCTGAGCTCTATAACCCACGCCAATCAGAGTCAATTTCTTCTCGAACCCTGCTGAGACACCAATAATCATGTTACTTACAATTGCTCTAGCTGTTCCAGCCTGAGCAGTTGCCTTTTTATCATCTTTATCCCACTGAACCTGGATTACGTTATCTGTAATACCCAAACTGACAGCTGAATTAATATCATACGATAACTGACCATTACTTCCTTTTACAGTCACGTTATTACCCGCTAGTTTTATATCCACACCACCTGGGATAATTACTGGAGCCTTAGCAATTCTTGACATATCCTGACCTACACTTTAACAAACAGTACAAATGACTTCACCGCCATGTCCCATTGAACGAGCAGCTCTATCGGTCATAACACCATTCGATGTTGATACGATAGCAATCCCTAGCCCGCCAAGAACTTTCGGCAATTCATCCTTAGATTTATAAATACGTAAACCAGGTTTACTAATTCTTTTAATATTCTCAATTACAGGAGCACCCTTATAGTACTTCAATTCAATAGTCATTTCTGTATGACTGCCAATTGTTTCTGTAGAATAGTCCGCAATAAAACCTTCTTCTTTTAAAACCTTGGCAATTGATACTTTCAATTTTGATGAAGGCTGCTTAACGATCTTTTTGCCAGCAGATTGACCGTTTCTAATTCGGGTCAGCATATCTGCGACTGGGTCTGTCATACTCATAATTATAATCTCTCCAAACTTGATCTAAAAGATCTTACCAACTTGCCTTTACCAAGCCTGGCACATCGCCACGCATTGTTGCTTCTCTTAGCTTATTCCGACTAAGTCCAAACTTACGGTAATAACCGTGCGGACGTCCAGTTAGGTTGCAACGGTTACGAACTCTCGATGCGCTAGAGTCTCTCGGTAGTTTTTGAAGTTGTAAATGAGCAGATTCTTTATCCTCAAATGTAGCATTCGGATCTCTGATAATTTCCTTCAAAGATTTACGCTTAACATCAAATTTCTGTACTAACTTTTTACGCTTATCTTCACGCGCAATCATTGATTTTTTTGCCATTTTGACGAGCCCTTTAGTTCTTAAATGGAAAATTAAAAAGCTTCAACAAAGCCAAACCTTCTTCGTTAGTTTGAGCTGTTGTTGTAATAGTAATATCCATACCACGCAAAGCATCAATTTTGTCATAATCAATTTCAGGAAAAATGATTTGCTCTTTAACACCCATGGAATAATTACCACGCCCATCGAAGCTTTTAGGGCTCAATCCTCTAAAATCGCGAATTCGAGGAATAGAAATACTGATCAAACGATCTAAGAATTCATACATCCGATCGCTACGCAGGGTTACTTTGCAACCAATGGGCATATCATCACGAATTTTGAAACCCGCGATTGATTTTCTTGCCAAGGTAACGACTGGCTTTTGCCCGGAAATTTTTTCCATGTCGCTAACTGCAGATTGTAAGACCTTTTTATCAGCAACAGCACCACCCACTCCCATATTAAGAGTTATTTTGGTAATCCGCGGCGCCTGCATTACAGAATTGTAAGCAAACTGCTCTACTAAAGCTGGAAGGATTTTTTCTTTATATACGGTTTCTAGTCTAGCCATGATTTTTATCTACACCTTATACATCAACAACTTCATTTGTTGACTTAAAATATCTGACTTTTTTTCCATCTTCTAGAAACTTAAAGCCGACACGATCCGCTTTTTTGGTCGCAGGATTATACAATCCTATATTGGAAATATTGATTGGCATATCCTTGACAACAATTCCGCCTGAAACCCCAGCATTTGGATTTGGTTTTTGATTCTTTTTAACTTGGTTAATTCCTTCAACCAAAACCTTATTATCCTTTAAAACCTTGCTTACTCTACCACTCTTACCTTTATCTTTTCCGGTACGAACGATAACTTCATCGCCTTGTTTAATTCTTTGCATTTTTTAAACCCTACCTTATAAAACTTCAGGAGCCAGCGAGATAATTTTCATGAATCTCTCACCTCTTAGCTCACGTGTTACAGGGCCAAAAATACGTGTACCAAGCGGCTGTAAATTGTTATTTAGAATTACTGCGGCGTTGCCATCAAAGCGTATTACAGAACCATCCGGTCTACGAACACCTTTACATGTTCTAACAACCAATGCGTTATAAACTTCGCCTTTTTTTACTCGTCCACGAGGTATAGCGTCTTTAATGCTGACCTTGATGATGTCACCAATACCGGCATAACGTCTATGAGACCCACCCAATACTTTGATACACATGACCCTTTTTGCACCGCTATTATCGGCGACGTCAAGGTTAGTTTGCATCTGAATCATGATTTATTCCTACACTCTGTTTATAGATAGCTGATGCTATTTGTTGGCACTTTCTAAGACCTGAACCAGCTTAAAGGTTTTATTCTTAGACATAGGTCTGCATGATGTAATGGATACTACGTCGCCTTCATGGCAAATATTCTGTTCATCATGAGCCATCATTTTAGTTGAACGCTTTATGTATTTACCGTAAACAGGGTGCTTTACAACGCGCTCGACTAAAACTGTAATGGTTTTGTCCATCTTATTACTAACAACCCGACCTGTGATCGTCCGCAATTTAGTTACATTTTCACTCATTTCTATGCGCTCGCCATTTCGTTTAGTACGGTATGGATACGTGCCGCATCTCGTCTAACCTTTTTTACTTGATCCGGTTTAGACAGCTGGCCCGTTCCTTTTTGCATTTTAAGATTAAATTGTTCACGCGACAATTCGAGCAGCATAGACCCTAATTCGTCTTTAGTTTTCTGGCGTAATTCACTTGCTTTCATTACATTATTGTCCGAACAGTAAAAAGTGTTTTTAAAGGTAACTTAGCAGCACCTAGAGCGAATGCTTCACGGGCCAACTCCTCAGAAACACCCTGTATTTCATACAACATGGTTCCTGGTTTAACTTGAGCAACCCAGTATTCTACACTACCTTTCCCTTTTCCCATACGAACTTCTAATGGTTTTTTAGTAATCGGCTTATCTGGGAAGATTCTAATCCAAATCTTACCGCCACGCTTGACGTGCCGTGTAATCGTTCTACGGGCTGATTCAATTTGGCGGGCAGTCAGTCTGCCTCGCTCAACTGACTTAAGCCCAAAATCACCAAAACTTACTGATGAGCCACGTACGGCAGTACCGTTATTTCTGCCTTTATGTTGTTTACGGAACTTGGTTCTTTTAGGTTGAAGCATTTTTCTCTATCCCTTCAACTATTTCTTAGTTTCTGAATTAATCGATGCAATATGCGCATCCATATCGAATACTTCACCTTTGAATATCCACACCTTAATGCCGATAATTCCATAGGTAGTATGTGCTTCAGCCGTTGCGTAATCGATGTCCGCCCTTAACGTATGTAGAGGAACTCGACCTTCTCTATACCATTCGCTTCTGGCAATTTCAGCTCCGTTTAAACGACCGCCGACATTGATCTTTATACCTTCCGCACCTAATCGCATTGTATTAGTAACAGCTCGCTTCATTGCTCGACGGTACATAATCCGTTTTTCAAGTTGCTGAGCCACACCTTCCGCCACCAACTGAGCATCTAATTCGGGCTTTCTAATCTCTTCAACATTAAGCTGAACAGGAATCCCCATTATCTTTGATACCGCTTGTCTCAAAGATTCAATATCTTCGCCCTTTTTACCTATAACAATACCTGGTCTTGCAGTATGTATTGTAATATGCGCATTATTCGGCGGGCGATTAATCTGAATTCGACTTACAGAAGCATGAGCTAATTTTTTCCTAATGTACTCCCGGACTGTCAAATCTTGGTGCAGGAATACTGAATAATCCTGACTACTTGCATACCACCTTGAATTCCAATCTTTTACAATACCTAAGCGTATGCCTGTTGGATGTACCTTTTGACCCATTTTCTGCCCCTACTCGTATTCTGCGACTTTAACTGTAATATGGCAGGTTCTTTTAAGGATATGATTTGCACGTCCTTTAGCTCTTGCCTTGAATCTTTTCATGGTCGCCCCTTCATTCACATAAACGGTAGACACTTTTAATTCGTCAATATCTGCGCTTTCATTATGTTCCGCATTAGCGATAGCAGACTCAAGAATCTTTTTGATAATCGCAGCCGCTTTTTTTGAGCTAAACTTCAAAAGGTTTAGCGCCTTTTCAACTGGCAAGCCACGAATCTGATCGCCTACTAACCGTGCTTTTTGCGCAGATAGCGGAGCATTTTTTAATTTTGCTGAAACTTCCATAACACAACCTATCTAGATTTCTTATCAGCCACGTGGCCTTTATATGTGCGAGTTGGGGAGAACTCACCTAATTTATGCCCGACCATGTTCTCAGAAATCAGAACGGGTATATGCAGGCGTCCATTATGGATCGCAATAGTTAAACCCAGCATATCAGGAATAATCATTGATCGTCTTGACCATGTTTTAATCGGTTTCCGATTATTAGTACTTACAGCATCCTCAACTTTTTTAAGCAGATGATGATCAATAAAAGGACCTTTTTTAATTGAACGTGGCACGCTAATTCCTCTCTATTTGAGCTTACGACGTCTGATAATCATATTATCAGTACGTTTATTATTTCTGGTTTTATAACCCTTTGTTGGCATCCCCCAAGGAGATACAGGGTGCCTACCGCCAGATGTACGACCTTCACCACCACCATGTGGATGATCAACCGGGTTCATTACAACACCTCGAACCGTCGGACGAACACCCCGCCATCTTGATGCGCCGGCTTTTCCAAGTGAAACCAGATTGTGCTCTGAATTTGAAACCTCGCCAATAACGGCGCGGCAATCAGCCATAACCTTACGCATCTCACCTGACCGCAATCTAATGGTTGCGTGAGCACCGTCTTTAGCCACCAACTGCACTGACGTACCAGCACTTCGAGCAATTTGAGCACCCTTGCCCGGCTTTAATTCTACGCAATGAACTGTTGTACCCATTGGTATATTTCTCAACGGCATACAGTTGCCCGGCTTAACCGCTGTAGTTTCCGAAGAAAGAATCTCCTGCCCAACTTCAAGCCCTTTAGGTGCGATGATGTATTTACGCTCACCGTCCTTAAATAATACCAGAGCGATATTAGCAGTTCTGTTTGGGTCATACTCCAGACGCTCAACAACAGCGGAAATATCGACTTTATTTCTTTTAAAATCAATGACCCGGTAGTGTTGTTTATGACCACCACCTATATGACGCGTTGTTATACGTCCATTATTATTGCGCCCGCCAGTCTTGCTTTTTTTACTAAGCAAAGGTGCATATGGCTTGCCTTTATGCAAATCATCATTTTTGATTCGCACTACAAACCGTGAACCCGGTGACGTCGGTTTAGACTTTACAATAGCCATGCTTTCTACCGTTTCCTATTGATCTTTTAAAACTTAAATTATTAAGCAGCGGCGAAATCTATATCATGACCGGGCTTAAGTTTTACATAAGCTTTTTTCCAATCAGATCGCTGCCCCAAGGAGCCGCCAAATCTTTTCTGCTTGCCTTTAACGTTTAAAACCTGAACTGAATCCACTTCAACTTTAAACATTAGCTCCACTGCGCTTTTAACTTGCTTTTTAGTTGCCTGTTTTTGCACTTTAAAAACAAATCGATTATTTTTTTCTGCAGCAATAGTGCTTTTCTCAGATATAATCGGAGCTTGCAGCACACCTGCTAAGTGGTATTTATTTAAACTCACGCCAAACGCTCCTCTATTTGCTTCAACGCACCAGGTGTAGCAATAACTTTATCAGCTGAGACCAATAAAACCGGACTTAAATTAATCGCCTCGATCACTTCCACATAAGGTATGTTTCTTGATGCTAAAGCTAAATTTGCATCAACACTCTCAACAACTATCAGAATGCGCTTAGCACCAATATTCTTTATTGTTGCACTTAACTCTTTTGTTTTAGGACTGGTAGGCAATATGTCATTGCTAACCACCAAACGATCTTGTCTTAGCAACTCAGAAAGAATTGACCGAATACCAACCCGAAACATTTTCTTATTCAGCTTTTGCTCATAATTCCTGGGTCTTGCAGCAAATGCGACACCACCTGTACGCCAAACCGGACTACGCGTAGTACCCGATCTTGCCCGTCCCGTCCCTTTTTGTCTCCATGGCTTTGCGCCACCGCCACTCACATCGGAACGCGTTTTCTGCGCCTTGGTTCCGGCACGAGCACCAGCCAGATGCTTGACAACCAATTGATGAACTAAAGTTTCATTAAAAGCCTGACCAAAAATAGCTTCTGTTACCTCCACATTTCCAGCAGAGTCTTTTTCACTTAAAGCAGGTACTTGCATACTCATGGCTTAACCTTTATTTCGCATTTTCATAGCGGGCGTAATAACTACATCACCGCCTTTAGCACCAGGCACTGCGCCTTTTACTAGAATTAAATTTCTCGCTGTATCAATTGAATGAATCGTCAGGTTCTGAACAGTAACTTTTTCAGCCCCCATATGACCTTCCATTTTCTTGCCTTTAAATACACGACCAGGCGTTTGACACATACCGATAGAACCCAATACCCTGTGCGAGCGCGAGTTACCGTGCGTAGCATCCTGCATGCTGAAGTTGTGACGTTTTATGCCGCCAGCAAAACCTTTACCAATGCTTTTCCCCTGAACATCAATAACTTGACCAGCAGAAAAAATATCTAAAGATAATGGAGAGCCAACAGACAAATCCTCACCTTCGCCCTCTTCGAGCCTAAACTCCCAAAGGCCGCGCCCAGCTGTCACATTAGCCGCTGCATAATGACCTGCCATTGCTTTGTTGACTCTAGAAGATTTTTTATCGCCCGCCGCTACTTGAATCGAACGATATCCATCAACTTCAATACCTTTAACCTGAGTAACTCTGTTTGAGTCAATCTGGAGTACAGTAACGGGTACTGACGAACCATCTTCACAAAAAACTCTGGTCATACCACATTTACGACCTATTAGACCTATTGACATCTGCCAATTCCCCTGCTTTTTTAATTCAACTTTATTTGAACATCAACACCAGCTGCAAGATCCAACTTCATCAATGCATCTACGGTTTTTTCTGTTGGTTCAACGATATCCAATAACCTTTTATACGTTCTCAATTCATACTGATCTCGCGCATCCTTATTGACATGCGGAGAGATCAAAATCGTAAAACGTTCTTTTTTAGTAGGCAAGGGGATCGGGCCTTTGACTTGAGCGCCCGTTCTTCTTGCTGTTTCTACTATCTCACCAGCCGACTGATCAATCAATTTATGATCAAATGATTTCAAACGGATCCTGATAGTTTGATTAGACATATATATTACTCGATTATTGATGCAACAACGCCCGCACCCACTGTACGACCACCTTCACGGATTGCAAATCGCAACCCATCTTCCATGGCAATCGGTGAAATCAGCTTTACTTTGACTGAAATATTATCGCCAGGCATAACCATTTCAACGCCTTCCGGCAACTCAACAGCGCCGGTCACGTCAGTCGTTCTGAAATAGAACTGCGGACGGTAGCCATTAAAGAAAGGGGTATGACGACCGCCCTCATCTTTAGACAAGATATAAATTTCTGAGTTGAAGTATGAATGCGGCTTGATGGTGCCTTTGTGCGCCAATACCTGCCCACGTTCAACATCGTCTCTTTTTGTTCCTCTTAACAGGATACCGACGTTATCGCCCGCTTGACCTTGATCCAGCAACTTGCGGAACATTTCCACACCGGTACAGGTTGTGGTGACCGTGTCTTTGATACCGACAATTTCAATTTCCTGACCCACTTTAATGATGCCG
>Ga0207952_1001012_pt1 | contig 14515 bp, 10 predicted proteins | sample SubbioR12Aug_8Ca_FD_184831 | JGI IMG/M metagenome (GOLD analysis project Ga0207952, IMG submission 184831) | Serpentinite rock and fluid subsurface biosphere microbial communities from McLaughlin Reserve, California, USA - CR12Aug_8Ca (SPAdes) | ecosystem: Environmental > Terrestrial > Deep...
TTTCTCGCAATAGTGGACATCTTTCTGGACACAAAACGTTACATTCAGGCGTCCACAAATAACGGGCGAAAAACCCGCCGTTACTGGCTCCCCGGCGTGCGGGGAGCCGATACTCGCTGTGGTGACTTCAGCGGGGATTGACGACCGGCGCCACTGACCGCGCCATCGCCAGCACGCGCTTGTCGGCCATCGCCTCGCCCATCAGCATGAAACCGACCGGCAGTTCGCCGGCGGCGTGGCAGGGCAGGCTGATGCCGCAGCGGTCGAGGAAGTTGCCGACCGCGGTGTTGCGCAAGAGCAGCATGTTCTTCTTGATGAAGACGTCTGTCGCCTCGACCTCGGCGATGGTCGGCGCGACGATCGCGCACGTCGGCATGATCACGGCATCGTAATTCTGCGTCACTGCCGATACGCGCTTCTGCAGGCTGGCACGGTTGGCCAGCAGCGCGATGTAGTCATGGGCTGTCATCTTGGCGGCGGCCAGGATGCGCGGCGCCACGAACGGGTCGTATTCGTTGCCGCGGCGGGCGATCAGATCCTTGTGCCAGGCATAGGCTTCGGCCGCGGCGAAGGTGCCGCGGGCGTTGATCGTCGGCAGTTCGGCGAGCTGCGGCAGGTCGATGTGCTCGATCTTCACGCCCTTGGCGGCGAGCGCCTTGCAGGCGCGCTCGAAGGCCTTGCCGACCGCGGCGTCGACGTCGTCGAACACATAGTGCTTCGGGACGCCGAAGCGCAGGCCGGCGAGAGGCGCGGCATCGGGGATCGCGATAGGCTCGCCCGCAAAAACCGCGTCGACGATGGCGCAGCATTCGACCGAATTGGCGAGCGGGCCGATCGAGTCGAGCGAGGTCGAGAGCGGGATGACGCCGTCGATCGGCACGCGCCGCGCCGTGGGCTTGAACCCCGTGATGCCGCAGAGCGCCGCCGGAATACGCACCGAGCCACCGGTATCGGTGCCCAGTGCGGCGACGGCCATGCGATCGCCGACCGAGACCGCGGCGCCGGACGACGAGCCGCCCGGTACGCGCGTGCGATCGGCGGGATTGCCCGGCGTGCCGTAGTGCGGGTTGGCGCCGACACCGGTGAAGGCGAACTCGCTCATGTTGGTGCTGCCCACGATCACCGCACCCGCGGCGCGCAAACGGGCGACCACGGGCGCATCGGCCTTGGCCGGCGGCGCATCGTCGAGCGCTTTCGATCCCGACAGCGTAGTTTCGCCCGCCACATCGCAGAGGTTCTTGATCGAGACCGGCAGGCCCGCGAGCGGCGAGGCGACGAGCCCGGCCTTGCGCTGCAGGTCGCTGGCGTCGGCGGCGGCCAAGGCCTGCTGGCGCCAGACTTTTATGAAGGCGCGCTTGCCCTCGCCCTTGGCGTCGTCGATGCGGGCGAGCGCTTCCTCGGTGAGCTTGCGCGAGGTGGTGCGGCCGGCCGTGAGGTCGGCGCTAAGCTGCTGGATGGTCGGATTCATTTTGAACGGTTCTTCACCAGGTCGTCGACCACCATCGGATCGGCAAGTGTAGACGTGTCGCCGAGATTGCTGACGTCGTTCTCGGCGATCTTGCGCAGGATGCGCCGCATGATCTTGCCCGAACGCGTCTTGGGCAGGCCGGGCGCCCACTGGATGACATCAGGCGTGGCGATCGGGCCGATCTCCTTGCGTACCCAGGCGACCAGCTCCTTGCGCAGCGCCTCCGACGATTCCTGGCCGGCCTTGAGCGTCACGTAGGCGTAGATGCCCTGGCCCTTGATGTCGTGCGGATAGCCGACCACGGCCGCCTCGGCCACCTTGGTGTTGCCGACCAGCGCACTCTCGACCTCGGCGGTGCCGATGCGATGGCCCGAGACGTTGATCACGTCATCGACGCGGCCGGTGATCCAGTAGTAGCCGTCGGCATCGCGGCGGGCGCCATCCCCGGTGAAATACATGCCGGGATAGGTCTTGAAGTAGGTTTCTATGAAGCGCTGGTGGTCGCCGTAGACCGAGCGCATCTGGCCCGGCCACGAGCCTTCCAGGCAGAGGTTGCCGGAGCAGGGCCCTTCCAGCCGCTTGCCCTCGGCATCGACCATGACCGGCTGCACGCCGAAGAACGGCTGGGTCGCCGAGCCGGGTTTGAGCGGCGTCGCACCCGGCAGCGGCGTGATCAGGATGCCGCCGGTCTCGGTCTGCCACCAGGTGTCGACGATCGGGCAGCGGCTGTCGCCGACCACGCGATAGTACCAGAGCCACGCTTCGGGATTGATCGGCTCGCCGACCGAGCCCAGCAGGCGCAGGCTCTTGCGCGTCGTCCTCTTCACCGGCGCCTCGCCTTCGCGCATCAGGGCACGGATGGCGGTGGGCGCGGTGTAGAAGATGTTGACCTGATGCTTGTCGATCACCTGCCAGAAGCGGCTGGAGTCGGGATAGTTGGGCACGCCCTCGAACATCAAGGTCGTGGCGCCGTTGGCGAGCGGGCCGTAGACGATATAACTGTGGCCGGTCACCCAGCCGACGTCGGCGGTGCACCAGTAGACGTCGCCGTCGTGGTAGTCGAACACGTACTGGTGCGTCATCGAGGCGAACACGATGTAGCCGCCCGTGGTGTGCAGCACGCCCTTGGGCTTTCCGGTCGAGCCCGACGTATAGAGGATGAACAGCGGATCCTCCGCGCCCATCGGCTCGGGCTTGCAGTCGGCCGGCACTTTGGCCGCGATCTCGTGCCACCACACGTCGCGGCCGGCGTCCCAGCCGACCTTGCCGCCGGTGTGCTTGACCACCAGCACCTTCTTGACGCCGGGGCTCTTCTTCACCGCCTCGTCGCAGTTGGCCTTGAGGGGGACGTGCTTTCCAGCGCGCAGGCCCTCGTCGGCGGTGATGACGATGTTGCTCTCGCAGTCCTGGATGCGGTTGGCTAGGCTATCGGGCGAGAAGCCGCCGAACACCACCGAGTGGATGGCCCCGATGCGCGTGCAGGCGAGCATGGCGTAGGCCGCCTCGGGGATCATCGGCAGGTAGATCGTGATGCGATCGCCCTTCTTGGCGCCCAGCTCCTTGAGCGCGTTGGCCATGCGGCAGACTTCGGCGTGCAGCTCGCGGTAGGTGATCTTCTTGGACTTCGCGGGGTCGTCGCCTTCCCAGATGATGGCGGTCTGGTCGGCGCGCTTGGCGAGGTGACGGTCGATGCAGTTGGCCGAGACATTCAGCACGCCGTCGTGGAACCAGCGGATGCGGACGTCTCCGGTGTAGTCGACATCGCGCACGGCGCCGGGGCTGAATGGCTTGATCCAGTCGACGCGCTTGCCGTGCTCGCCCCAGAAGGTGGCCGGGTCTCTGGTCGAGGCCTCGTACATGGTCTTGTACTTGGCACCGTCGACATAGGCGCGCTTGGCCCAGTCGGCGCTGACGGCGATCACCTCATCGGCCATTGATTCCTCCGCTTGGCTTATTGCCTTGAATTGTTGCGGTTTTAGCCCGCCGCTGCCGCGCTCGGCAATTCGACTTTGGACTCGGCCTGCAATCGTGCCCAGGCAATGGCGCCGAACAGCAGGATGACCAGCGGCATGATCGGCAGATCGAGCCGGTTCAGGATCATGCCGCCTGTCGGCATCAGCCACAGGATCAGGTAGAGCAACCGCTCCAAAGGATAGAAGCCCAGGGCAACACCGCGCCGGAACAGCGCCACCGCGGCGGGCATCAGCAGCAGCAGGTCGTAGTTCAGCGTGTAGGGCGACACCAGGAAGGTCGCCGTCATCAGGACCGCGGTGCGCGCCTCGCCCGACCGATGGCGGCGGAAGGCGAACCAGACGGCGGCCACGGCCACGGCGGCGCCCACGAGCTGGATAGCGCCCGCGGCGCCGGGCGAGAAGCCGACGATGCGGGCGGCCGCCACAAGCGTCGTCATATGCATGTAGATCCGCTCGAACATGACGTTCGCGACCCGCGCCGAGCCCGCCTCGCGGGCGGCGTCGAGGAAGGCCAGCCAGAAATCGAGCCCGAACACGCCGAGGCTCGCCAGCGACAGCACGGCCACGGTGCCGATCGTCCAGGCAAGCGCCCGCCATTGCCGGGCCGCCAGCAGTGCCAGCGGCACCAGCACCCAGATCTGCGGCTTGTAGCTCAACAGCCCGAGGAGAATGCCGGCGAAGGCCGGCGAGCGGTCGAGCAGGCGCAGGCCACCGTAGAACAAGGCAAGACTGAGAAACGTGTTCTGACCGGCCAGCACCACCCAGGCGGCGGCGGGCGAGGTGGCGACGGCGAGCCAGCCCCACCAGTCGCGCCGTCCTTCCAGCGCCGTCGCGGCTGCGGCCGTCGAGACCATGAACATGCCGTAGGACGTGGCGACGGCCAACAGGCCGAACGGCAACAGCATCAGGAGCCAGATCGGTGGATAGAGGAAAGGCCTGAAGAGCACCGGTCCGCGAAAGCGGTCGGCGTAGATCACGTTCTGGAACTGGGTGAAGGCGTCGATGTCGTAGACCAACGCCAGCTTGCCCTCCAGGAAGGCGCGCACCGCGGCATGGAAGACGAGGAAATCGGGGAATAAGACGCCCATGATCGGCCCGATGACCGGCCCGCCCGACAGCGTGAAGTAGACGTGGATTGCGTCGTACAGGCCGACGACGCCGCAGAAGACCGCGGCAATCCGAAGATCGGTCCGCGACGCCGGGCTCATGGCCGGACAGTCATTCGCTGTGCCAGGTCGTGAAGTCCTGGATCGGTGCGCGTTCGGTGATCAGGCAGTTGGGCACCGCATCAGGGTCGGCGTGGCCCAGCGCCAAGCCGCAGATCACGACTTGGTCGTCGGGGATCTTGAGTTCGCGCCGCACGACATGCTGGTAGCGGCTGAAGGCGGCCTGTGGGCAGGTGTGCAAGCCCTTCTCGCGGGCCAGCAGCATGAGCTGGTCGAGGAAGATGCCACAGTCGATCCATTGCCCATTACCCATGCGCCGCTCGACGCACAGGATCATGCCGACCGGCGCGTCGAAGAAGTCGTAGTTCTTGCGGAACTGCTTCAGCATGCCGGCAGCGTCGCCGCGCGGCACGTTGAGCAGGGTGTAGAGCTGCTTGCCCACCAGCTTGCGGCGGGCGTCGTAGACCGGCGTGAATTCCTTCGGATAGACGTCGTATTCGCCGCCCGGTCCGGCGTCGCCGTCGTCCATCGCCTTCAGGATGGCCGCCGACAGGCGCTGCCGCGCCTTGCCCATCGTGATGTGGAGTTTCCATGGCTGCAGGTTGCCGTTGGAAGCGGCGCGGTTGGCGGTGGTCACGATCCATTCGACGTCCGCTTTCGACACCGGATCCGGCTTGAAGACCCGCATCGAGCGGCGAGAATTGATGGCTTCGGATACGCGCATGAACGGCTAACTCCGGATGAGATGACGACGCAGGAAGTCGAACAGCTTACGCCGGGCGATGGCGTTTTGCTGCTCGGTAAAATAGTGCGTGGCGTCGGGGATCACGAAGGCCTCGGCGTCCTTGCCGTGGCTGCGCAGCGCCTCGGCCATGGCAAGGCTCTGCGCCACCGGCACGTTCTCGTCGCGATCGCCATGGATCAGCAGCACCGGGGCGTCGATCTGCGCCACGCGCAGGATCGGCGAGCGCACCGGCAGGCCCTCGGGTCCGCAGAGATCGTCGAGATAGTCGCGCATGAAGGGATTGGCCTCGCGCCAGCGTGCGAGGTCGGTCGGTGCGAAGAACGAGGCGACGGCCTTGATCGGTGGTTTGTGGGCAGCGGCGAGCAGCGCCACCTGACCGCCCATCGAGGCTCCGACCAGGCCGATTCGGTCACGATCGACCAATGGCCGCTTGGCGAGCCAATCGATCGCGGCCAGCACGTCGAGCGGCTGGCGCAGGCCCTGGTCGTTCTCGCCCTCCGAGCCCAGCCAGCCGCGCAGCGACAGCGCAAGAGCTGCGTAGCCGTTGGCCGAGGCGGCGCGCGCCAGCCCGACCATGTTGTGGGCGTGGCCGGCAAATCCATGCAGCAGGATCAGCGCCGGATAGGGCGGCTGGCCGGCCTGCGGCTTGAAGAAATAGCCGCCCAGGCTGACGCCGTGACCCGGCACGCGCACCTGTTCGGCGTCGACAATGTCGGGCAACTCGTCCCAGCGGTGCATGACTTCGATGGGCACCCCGTCAGGATCGCGGAAGCCGACCGAGTAGTAGCCCGGCGCGAGGTAGTCGAGTTCCTGTGGACGCTGGATGATCTCCGCTCCGGCGTCGCGCAGTTCGGCGAACACCTGGTCGACCTGGGCGCGGCTCTCGGCCGACACGGCGAGCCACAGCGCGCCCGGCCCGTAGGAAACGCCGTCCTTGGCCTGGCGCATGACGAAATGGTCGTAGCCGCGCGACCACATCACCCGGTCGGGACCGGCCCAAACGCGATGAAAGCCCAGCATCGGCAGCCACAGGCGATGGAAGGCGACGGAGCGCGCGAGATCGCTCACCTCGATGGCGGCGCCGGCGAAGGACGAGCGGGGACGCATCAGCTCGGTTCGAGCCCCAGCGCCAGCAACTCGTCGCGGCGCAGATGCTGCTCGCCGGCAAGGAAGAACTCGTCGAGCTGCGGCGGCTTCACCTTTGTGCCGGCGAGCATGGCGTGGGCCTGGCCGCGGTGGTGGGTCTGGTGCTGGAACAGGTGCTCCAGGATCGAGGCCACGGACGAGGCCGGCGGCGTCCGGTTGGGCCTCGGCAGCACTAGGCCCTCGGCGAGCGACTGCTCGGTCTGGCAGTCGCAGAAAGCGAGCAGGCGCCGGTCGCTCGTGATCTGGGCGTCATGGAGCGAGGCGACGTCGGCGAAATCCGGCGGCGGATCGTCGTAGCGCTCGAGCACCGTCGGATCGCGCAGGAGTGCGTCGATGTAATAGGTGTCGACCCAGAGGATGTGGTTCAGCGTGGCGCGCAGCGAAGGGAAGAAGCTGGTGCGAGGGGCCGCGAACTCGGCCGGCGACAGTGCCCAGCAGGCCGAGAGCAGCCGATGGTTCGACCAGATGTTGTTGCGGGCCATGGCGACGAAATGACCGGCAAGCCCCCCTCCTCGAGTGGCCGTCGCCATGGCTGTCGGTTCCTGCCCTTGCTCAGGCCGCGTGCGCCAGATTGCGCAACACGTAGTGCAGCACGCCGCCGTTCTTGAAGTACTCGATCTCCTCGGCGGTATCGATGCGGCAGGTCAGGACGATCTTCTCGCTGGTGCCGTCGCGGCGGTGGATGGTGAGCGGCACGTCCATGCCGACCTTCAAACCGCCGTCGATGCCATCGACGTCGAAGGTCTCATGGCCGGTGAGGTTCAGCGTCTTGCGCGTCATGCCGTCCTTGAACTGCAGCGGCAGCACGCCCATGCCGACCAGGTTGGAGCGATGAATGCGCTCGAACGTCTCGCACACCACGGCTTTCACACCCAGCAGGTTGACGCCCTTGGCCGCCCAGTCGCGCGAGCTGCCGGTGCCGTATTCCTTGCCGGCGATCAGGATCTGCGGCGTGTGTTCCTTCTTGTAGCGCATCGCCACGTCGTAGATCGGCACCGGCTCATCGGAGCGATAGTCGTGCGTGAAGCCGCCCTCGATGCCCGGCACCATCTCGTTCTTGAGGCGGATATTGGCGAAGGTGCCGCGCATCATGACCTCGTGATTGCCGCGGCGCGTGCCGTACTGGTTGAAGTCCTTTGGCGCGACGCCCTCGGCCTGCAGGTAGGATCCGGCCGGGCTGTCCTTGCGGATCGAGCCGGCGGGCGAGATGTGGTCGGTCGTGATCGAATCGCCGAACTGGCCGAGCGGACGGGCGCCCGCGATGTTGGTGATCGAGCCGGGCGTCTTGCCCATGCCGTCGAAGTAGGGCGGATTGCGCACGTAGGTCGACTTGTCGTCCCAGGCATAGGTCAGGCTGGGCTTGGTCTTGATGCTGCGCCAGAAGCGGTCGCCCTTGAAGACGTCGGCATAGCGCTTCTTGAAAGCCTTGGTGGTGACGAACTTGTCGACGACCTTCTGGACTTCCATGTTCGAGGGCCAGAGGTCCTTCAGGTAGACAGGCTTGCCGCCCTTGCCGATGCCGATCGGGTCCTTGGTGATGTCGATCTTCATCGAGCCGGCGAGCGCGTAGATCACCACCAGCATCGGCGAGGCGAGGTAGTTGGCGCGGGTCAGCGGATTGACGCGGCCCTCGAAGTTGCGGTTGCCCGACAGCACCGAGCAGACCACCAGATCGCCGTCGCCGATCGCCTTGGTGACGGGATCGCGCAGCGGGCCGGAGTTGCCGATACACGAGGTGCAGCCGTAGCCCACCAGGTTGTAGCCGATCTTGTTGAGGTCCTTCTGCAGGCCTGACGCCTCGAGATACTCGGTCACCACCTGCGAGCCCGGCGCCAGCGAGGTCTTCACCCACGGCTTGACCTTGAGGCCATGCTTCACCGCGTTGCGCGCGATCAGGCCGGCGCCCAGCATGACGTAGGGGTTCGAGGTGTTGGTGCAGGAGGTGATGGCGGCGATCACCACGTCGCCGTGGCCGAGGTCGTAGTCGGTGCCCTCGCAGGCGACGCGCTTGCCGGTATCCTTGCGGTCGAATTCCTTCTCCATGTTGGCAACGAACTGATGCGCCGCCTCCGACAGCGGCACGCGATCCTGCGGGCGCTTCGGTCCTGCGAGGCTGGGGACGACATCGCCGAGATCGAGCGAGAGTGTGTCGGTGAAGATCGGTTCGACCGTCTTCTTGGTCCGCCACAGGCCCTGCTTCTTGGCATAGGCCTCGGTGAGCTTGGCGGCGGCACCGCGGTTGGTCGTCTTGAGGTAGCCCAGCGTGATACTGTCGACCGGGAAGAAGCCGCAGGTGGCGCCATACTCCGGCGCCATGTTGGCGATGGTGGCGCGGTTGGCGAGCGGCATTTCGTCGAGGCCGTCGCCGTAGAATTCCACGAACTTGCTGACCACGCCCTTCTTGCGCAGCATCTGCGTGACGGTGAGCACGAGGTCGGTCGCGGTCGCGCCCTCCGGCAGCTTGCCGGTCAGCTTGAAGCCCACGACATCGGGGATCACCATCGGCTGCGCCTGACCGAGCATGGCCGCTTCGGCCTCGATGCCGCCGACGCCCCAGCCGAGGACCGAGAGGCCGTTCACCATCGTGGTGTGGCTGTCGGTGCCGACCAGCGTGTCGGGATAGGCGATCGTCTCCTTGCCTTCCTTCTTCGTCCACACGACCTGGGAGAGGAATTCGAGGTTCACCTGGTGGCAGATGCCGGTGCCGGGCGGCACGACGCGGAAATTGTCGAACGCCATCGCGCCCCAGCGCAGGAACTGGTAGCGCTCGAGGTTGCGCTCGTATTCGAGCTTGACGTTGGCGCCGAAGGCGCTCGAGTTGCCGAAATTATCGACGATCACCGAATGGTCGATGACGAGGTCGACCGGGACCAGTGGATTGATCTTCTTGGCGTCGCCGCCGAGCTTGCCCATGGCGTCGCGCATGGCCGCGAGATCGACCACCGCCGGCACGCCGGTGAAATCCTGCATCAAGACGCGGGCGGGGCGGAAATTGATCTCCTTGACCGACTTGCCGCCGTTCTTCAGCCAGTCGGCGAAGGCGGCGATATCGCCCTTCTTGACGGTGGTGCCGTCTTCGTGACGGACGAGATTTTCGAGCAGGACGCGCAACGAGAAAGGCAGGCGGGAGAGGTCGCCGACCTCCTTCTCAACCGCCTTGAGGCTGAAGTAGGTGTAGCTCTTGCCGCCGACTTTCAGCGTTTTGCGGGCCTTGAAGCTGTTGGGATGGGCGGCGGCCATGGTCGGGTACTCCTGGAAGTCTGATTTGCGCGGGCGAGTGGCAAAATAGGGGCATGGGCCGGCGCAGGCAATCGGCGGATGCAGGCGGTTGGTGCATGTGCCAGATTGGCCCGATGCAGTGGGCAATAGTGAAGGCGATAGGGGCTTTTGCAGCCCTCATGACCGTATCGGCCGAGGCCGTGGCGCAGCGCAACGCCGGTGAATGGGACCCCTTGGCGCGCGAGTTCGGGCAGCGGTCGGGCGAGGGTGGTTCCGGCCTGCCCCTTCGTCCAACCGGTCCCGCCAGTGCGCGCAACAGCACCCTGGATGCCCTCGACAAGATCCTGTCGAGTTCCAAGCTCTCCGCATTCGACCGCTCGCTCTATCTCAGCATCCGCGCCTACCAATTGAATCGCCTCGGCCGCGAGGCCGACAGCCACAAGGATATCGATGAAATGGGCAAGGTCCTGCCCGCCGGCTGGCCGAGGGTGCTGTCGAGCACCGTACCCGAGCTGGCGGGTGGCGGCGACCGCGCCGCGGCGCTACGCACCCTCGATCACGCGCTGGTGCGCAAGCCGGGCGATCCCTGGCTGGCGATCGCCCAGGCGCAGGTCTACATGCAGATCGCCGATTTCCAGCGCGCCCTCACGCTCCTCGATGGCGTGCTCAGCGGCGCCGCGACGGAGGCCGACCGGCGTGCGGCGCTGTTTGTCCGCGGTCACGCCGATTTCGATCTCGGCCGATATGCCGAGGCCGCCGACGATTTCAATGCGTCGCTGGAAGGACGCACGACGCTGAAGGCGCGATTGTCGCCGCTGCTGTGGCGCTACGCCGCCCAGGTCCGCGCCAAGCGCGACGCGCGCGGCGCCCTCGCCAAGGATCTCGGCAAGGAGGATCTCTCCGAATGGCCGGGGCCGATCGCCAGGTTCCTGATCGGCAAGCTTCCGGCCGGTGAACTCGAGGTTGTCGCCGAATCCGACGAAGTCGCCAAGCGCAGCAACGGCAAGTGCCCGGCTGCATTCTTCATCGCCATCGACGCGCTTCGCCGCGGCGACAGGCAGCGGGCGCGCGAACAGCTGCAACTCGCCCAGGCACGCTGTCCGACCGTGTCCGAATTCAACTGGGCGGCATCGAGCGAGCTCAAGCGGCTTTAGCCTGCCGGCGCCTCCGATCAATCGACGAGAGCCAGCGGCGCCACGAAGCGGACGACCTCCGACAGAACATAGGCCGGCTGCTGCAAGTGAGGGGCGTGGCCGCAGTCCGGCACCAGGCGGGTCTCGCAATAGCCACCGACCTTTCCGGCAATGACGCCGAGCTGCAGCTCGCTGCCGTAGTCGTCGTCCTCACCCTGGATCGCCTGCACGGGGACAAGGACGCCGGGCAGCCGACGATTGGCGTCCATCGGCTCGAAGCCTGGCGCCAGCCACGCGTCCGACCACAAGCGAAAGCAGCGGTCGACATTGTCGCCGTGATATTTGGCCAGCCGCGCACGCAGGTCGCCGGTGGCGAAGGTCTCGCGGGCCCGCCGGATGCTGTCGACGCAAACCGGTTCGTTGGTGGCGTGCGCGGCCAACGTCACCACGGCGCGCAGGACCTCGGGGTCGGACGCCGCGTAGTTGAGCGCGATCGTGCCGCCGTCGCTGTGGCCGACCAGCACACAATCCGCGATGCCCTCCGCCTCGAGCAGGCGCGGCAACACCTCGTCGGCCTCGATCTCCATGTAGCGGACGCCCGGCTCCGACGGCCAGGGACTCGATCGGCCGTAGCCCGTGCGGTCGTAGACGAGGCCGCCGCAGCGCGTGGCGTCGCAAAGCCGCTGCGGGAAATCCCGCCACATCTCGATGCAGCCCAGCCCCTCGTGCAGGAAGACGAGCGTCGTACGTTCGAGCCCGTCGCCTTGCCCCGGGGTCAGCCGGCGGACGCGCAGGCGACGATCGCCAAGGTCGATGAAGTCGTCGGAGGTCGGCACACCTCAGGTGTAGCCGGGGAGCGGTGGTCTGAGAAGGCGCCGACGCCGTCCGCCCGTGTAACACCGTCGCATCCGACCGCTAGCTGGCTTGACCGGTTCGAAACGGCTATGGCTATCTGCCTGACGAAAATCGCCACAGAAGCGAACAAGCGAAAAACGGGCACAGGGACGCGAGGCAGGGATGACCACGGGGACGGCCGACACCGGCACCGAGGCTCGGGACACGTTCCCGAAGCTTCTCGCGGAGCGCGCCCGTACCGGCGCGGACCGGCCCGCCTACCGCGAAAAAGAGTACGGCATCTGGCAGACCTATACTTGGGGCCACGTCGCGGCGCAGGTCCGCCTGCTGGCCGCCGGCCTGGCCGATCTCGGCTTCCGCCGCGGCGACCGGCTGATCGTGGTCGGCGACAACCGGCCCCGTCTCTACTGGTCGATGTGCGCGGCGCAATCGCTGGGCGGCGTGCCGGTCCCGGTCTACCAGGACTCGGTGGCCGACGAGCTCGCCTATGTCGTCGAGCACGGCGGCGCCCGCTTTGCGCTGGCCGAAAACCAGGAGCAGGTCGACAAGCTGCTCGAGATCCAGAAGAAGGTGCCGTCGCTCGGCGTCATCATCTACGACGACCCACGCGGCATGCGGCACTACGACCAGCTCCAGTCCTATGCCGACGTGCAGGCCCGCGGCGCCAAGCTGCTCGCGGCGGCGCCCGACACGGTGTCGGCCGAGGTCGCCAAGGGGCGGGGCGCGGACGACGCCATCATGCTCTACACCTCCGGCACGACCGGCCGGCCCAAGGGCGCGATCCTGAGCTACGATAATCTGGTCTGGGCGGCCACCGCCGGCGCCGAGTTCGACGGCCTGAAAGCGGGCGACGAACTCCTGTCCTACCTGCCGATGGCCTGGGTCGGCGACCACATCTTCTCCTACGCCCAGGGCTATGTCGTGGGTCTGGTGGTCAATTGCCCTGAATCGGCGGCCACCGTGATGACCGACCTGCGCGAGATCGGCCCGACCTATTATTTCGCACCGCCGCGCGTGCTGGAGAACCTGATCACCCAGGTCACCATCCGCATGGAGGACGCGGGCCTCCTCAAGCGCCGTATGTTCCAGTTCTTCATGACGCTGGCCCGCCGGGTCGGCCCGGCACGGCTCGATGGCCGGCCGGTGCCGCCGCTCGACCGCCTGCTCTATGCGCTCGGCACTCTTCTGGTCTACGGCCCGCTCAAGAACACCTTGGGCATGAGCCGCGTGCGCGTGGCCTACACTGCCGGCGAGGCGGTAGGGCCGGAGATCTTCAATTTCTACCGCGCGCTTGGCGTCAACATGAAGCAGCTCTACGGCCAGACCGAGGCGTCGGTGTTCGTCACCATCCATCCCAACGGCGAGGTCTATCCTGACACGGTCGGCAAGCCGGTCTCCGAGGTCGAGCTCAGGATCGCCGAGTCGGGCGAGGTGCTCTATCGCAGTCCCGGCGTCTTCAAGGAGTACTTCAAGAATCCTGAGGCCACCAACGACACCAAGACCGCCGATGGCTGGGTGCACACCGGCGATGCGGGCTACCTCGACGAGCGCGGGCACCTGCGGATCATCGATCGCGCCAAGGATGTCGGAAAGCTGAACGACGGCACGCTGTTCGCGCCGAAGTTCATCGAGAACAAATTGAAGTTCTTTCCGCACATCAACGAGGCCGTGGCGTTCGGCCACGGCCGTGACTACGTCGCCGTGTTCGTGAACATCGACATGATCGCCGTCGGCGACTGGGCCGAGCGGCGCAACGTCTCCTACGCGAGCTACCAGGAGCTGGCCGGGCGACCCGAGGTCCACGATCTGATCCAGGGTGAGATCGAGCAGGTCAATCGCGACCTTGCCGCCGATCCACGCATGGCAGGCGCCCAGATCCGCCGCTTCCTGATCCTGCACAAGGCGCTCGAGGCCGACGACGGCGAGCTCACACGCACCAACAAGGTGCGCCGCGGCTTCATCGGCGAGCGCTACAAGGTCCTGGTCGATGCGCTCTACGACAGCTCGAGGACCGTCCACATCAAGGTCGACGTCACCTTCGAGGACGGCCGCAAGGGCGCCATAGAGGGCGACGTGGCCGTCCGCGACGTGGCCCCCCACGCCGCCCTGAAGAAGGCGAGCTGAGCGCAATGACTGCGCGCGTGCGTTCCTTCAACGAAGTGCTGCTGTCGGTCGAGAACATCAGCCTGTCGTTCGGCGGCGTGAAGGCGCTGACCGACATCAGCTTCGACATCGCCAAGGGCGAGATCCGCGCCATCATCGGTCCCAATGGCGCCGGCAAATCGTCGATGCTGAACTGCATCAACGGCTTCTATCATCCGCAGCAGGGCGCCATCACCTACAAGGGCGTCAGGCGTAGCCAGATGAAGCCGCACGAGGCGGCCGAGCAGGGCATCGCGCGGACCTTCCAGAACATCGCGCTGTTCCGCGGCATGTCGACCCTCGACAACATCATGACCGGGCGCAATCTGCGCATGAAGACCGGCCTGTTCTGGCAGGCGCTTCACATCGGCCCGGCGCAACGCGAAGAAATCGAGAACCGCAAGGTGGTCGAACGGATCATCGACTTCCTCGAGATCCAGCACATCCGCAAGGCGCCGGTCGGCCAGTTGCCTTACGGCCTGCAGAAGCGCGTCGAACTCGGCCGCGCGCTCGCTGCCGAGCCCGAGCTCCTGCTGCTCGACGAGCCGATGGCCGGCATGAACATCGAGGAGAAGCAGGACATGTGCCGTTTCATCCTCGACGTGAACGACGAGTTCGGCACGACGATCTGCCTGATCGAGCACGACATGGGCGTGGTCATGGATATT
>Ga0207952_1001013_pt1 | contig 14498 bp, 12 predicted proteins | sample SubbioR12Aug_8Ca_FD_184831 | JGI IMG/M metagenome (GOLD analysis project Ga0207952, IMG submission 184831) | Serpentinite rock and fluid subsurface biosphere microbial communities from McLaughlin Reserve, California, USA - CR12Aug_8Ca (SPAdes) | ecosystem: Environmental > Terrestrial > Deep...
TATGGCATACGATTTAGAAGAACAAGAGCAGTTAGATAATCTCAAGGCGCTCTGGAAAAAATACGGCAATCTGGCAACCTGGGGCTTGATCATCATCCTGGCGGGCTATGCTGGCTGGACTGCATGGACAGCGCGCCAGGCTGGGCAAACTGTGCAAGCATCGCAGTTGTACGAAGAAATGCAAAAGTTTGTTGTTGCCAAAGACAACGCCAAGGTGCAGGCAGTAGCAGATGATTTGAAGACCAAATTTTCTGGTACATCTTATGCCCCCATGGCTGCCCTGGTTGCTGCCAAAAGTGCTTTTGATGCAAATGATCTGAAACTGGCCAAGACTCAATTGCAATGGGTCGCTGATACCTCAAAGCTGGAAGAATATAAGGCTCTGGCAAAAATTCGCCTGGCAGGTATCGCGCTCGATGAAAAAGCCTACGATGATGGATTGAAGCACCTGGCTGGCACTTTCCCTGCACAATTTGATGCGGATGTGCTGGATGCCAAGGGTGATATTTATGTAGCCCAGAATAAAATCGAGGATGCGCGTACCGCTTACAAGGCAGCTTTGGAAAAAATGTCGGAAAAAAGTCCAGGTCGTCAAGCTTTGCAAATGAAGCTGGATGTCATTGGCGGTGCGACAGATACTAAAGTTGTTAGTAAATAAGGGGAATCATACATGCAATTTTCTGCCAAGCTGCTCGTCGTATCGTCTGCATTTCTAGCTTTGACCGGTTGTTCCACGCTGTCGTCATTGAATCCTTTTTCTTCAAAAGCTGACGCAAAAAATCAACCCGCGGTACTGAGTGAAATCAAGGCGACAATGGCGATCAAGCCTAGCTGGACTGTCCCAATCGGCACTGCAGGTAATTATGTGTTCTCGCCAGCTGCTTATGGTCCGAATGTCTATGTGGCTGCGGCTGACGGTGCACTGGCACGTATTGAGGTGGCAACAGGCCGCACTGTATGGCGTATTAATGCTGGCATGCGCCTGACTGCTGGCGTGGGTGTGGATGCCACATCTGTCGTCGTCGCGGGGGAAAAAGGTCAGGTTCTGGCCTTTGATCTGGACGGCAAGTTGCGCTGGAAAGCACAAAGCACGAATGAAATTTTGTCTGCTCCTGCGGTCGGCCAGGGTTTGGTTGTCGTGCGTAGCATAGACAATAAAGTCAGCGCTTATGATTTGACAAATGGCGAGCGTAAATGGTCGATAGAGCGTCCATTGCCACCTTTGACTTTGCGTCTGGCGCCAGGCATCGTGATGAGTGGCGAACAGGCAATTGTTGCGCTGCCTGGTGGCCGCATGTCTGCTCTGGCATTGAATAATGGTGGTTTGCGCTGGGAAGCAACAGTTGGTGAACCTAAAGGTGCAACTGAACTGGAGCGTGTTGCCGACGTTTCTGGTGCGCCAGTGATCATGGGTAGCGATATTTGTGCCAGTTCTTATCAGGGCAGGGTCGCCTGTTTTGATGTAGGTACAGGTGCTTTACGCTGGGGTAAGGCGCTGTCAAGTGAGGTTGGCGTCAGTGTTGATGAGCGTTTTGTCTTCGCTGCAGATGTGGCAGGTGCCGTCAATGCCTATGCTCGCAATGGTGGGGCAAGCGCCTGGCGCAATGATAAACTCAGCTATCGTCGCCTTTCTGCACCAATTTCATATGATCGCGCAGTAGCGGTTGGTGATTTCGCAGGTTATGTCCACTTCCTTTCCAGGGAAGATGGTTCTTTTATCGGACGTATTGCTACCGATGGTAGTCAGATTTTAGCAGCGCCTTTGGTGGTCGATGCTAAACTGATCGTTCAAACAAAATCAGGATCAGTGGTTGCTCTTGCAACCGAGTAATAATAATGAAGCCGGTTATCGCACTTATAGGCCGACCTAATGTCGGCAAATCCACGCTGTTCAATCGGCTCACTCGTTCACGCGATGCTTTGGTCGCAGATTTACCTGGCTTGACCAGGGACAGGCACTACGGCGAAGGCCGTGTTGGTGAACGCCCTTTTCTGGTGATTGATACAGGCGGTTTCGAGCCTGTTGCCAAAGAAGGCATCATGCATGAAATGGCCAAACAGACCAAGCAGGCTGTGGCTGAAGCAGATGTTGTTGTTTTTATCGTTGATGGCCGTCAAGGCCTGACACCGCACGACAAAACCATTACAGATTTCCTGCGCAAATCAGGCCGTTCCGTGATGTTGGTGGTGAACAAGGCTGAGGGTATGAAATATACCTCGGTCACAGCAGACTTTTACGAGCTGGGCCTGGGTGATCCTTATGTGATTTCTGCCGCTCATGGCGATGGTGTATCAGATCTTGTAGAAGAAATGGTAGATATTGCTTTTGCTCAACGTCCAGCGGAAGTGGAAGAGCCAGAATCGAATGTCAGAGGCATCAAGATTGCCATCGTTGGCCGCCCTAATGTCGGCAAGTCTACGTTGGTGAATACCTTGCTGGGTGAAGAAAGGGTGATTGCCTTTGATATGCCTGGTACTACCCGTGACTCGATAGAAATACCATTCGAGCGGGATGGGGTACATTACTCATTGATCGATACTGCTGGTATACGTCGTCGCGGTAAGGTCTTTGAGGCAATAGAAAAGTTTTCTGTGGTTAAAACCCTGCAATCAGTTTCCGAAGCCAATGTCGTATTGCTGCTGCTGGATGCTCAGCAAGACATTTCTGAACAGGATGCGCATATCGCCGGGTTTATCCTGGAATCTGGCCGCGCTCTGGTTGTTGGTGTTAATAAATGGGATGGTTTGCAAAGCGACAGGCGTGATGAAATCAAGCTGGATATAGAGCGCAAACTGAATTTCCTCACTTTTGCCAAATTCCACTTTATCTCTGCACTGAAGTCGACGGGTATCGCCCCTTTAATGAAGTCTATCGATGCTGCTTATGCTGCGGCGATGGTTAACTTGTCTACGCCTAAACTCACGCGCGCCCTGATTGAAGCGGTAGAGCATCAACAGCCCAAGCGCAAGGGTTCCATTCGTCCCAAGCTGCGTTATGCCCACCAGGGCGGACAAAATCCTCCTATTATCGTTATTCATGGCAATGCATTGGAAGCGGTGGGTGACGTATATAAGCGTTACCTGGAAAAGCATTTCCGCGAGACCTTCTCGCTCACAGGTACGCCACTCAGAATTGAGATGCGTTCAGGCAAGAATCCGTTTGACAAGACCTCCAAGTAAATTGGCAGGCAAGCATCAAAATGTAAAAAATAGCTTGGTGCATATTCTTTTGCAGTGAAATTTAAGCAAGGAATATGCACTTAAAGTAAAAATAGATTACATTACTTTGTAATCAACTTCTGGGAATACTTGTATTTTGATAAGTAGTCCCCAACTCCTAATCACAACAACACAATGGAGCTGTTATGAGCAATAAAGGGCAATTATTACAAGACCCATTTCTGAACGCACTGCGTAAAGAACATATTCCTGTATCGATTTATCTGGTTAACGGCATCAAGTTACAAGGACATATTGAATCTTTTGATCAATATGTGGTTTTGCTGCGTAATACCGTGACGCAAATGGTGTATAAGCATGCAATTTCCACTGTCGTTCCAGCACGTGCAGTAAGCATCAACACTGAGACTGAGGCTGAGTAATTTTTGAGTAATGAATTAAAGAAGTCGTCTATGCGCGCCGCTCTGGTCGGTGTTGATTTCGGCAAGGACGACTTTGTCGCTAGCCTGGAAGAATTATCTTTGCTCTCGCAATCTGCGGGGGCGGAGCCTGTTACAACCATTACGTGTAAGCGATCCAGCCCTGATGCTGCCTTTTATGTGGGTAGTGGCAAGGCGGATGAGATTGCCCATGCAGTAGCAGATAATGCGTTGGAAATTGTCATATTTAACCATGCACTTTCTCCGGCGCAACAAAGAAATCTTGAACGCCACTTGAAAGTCAGGGTAGTTGATCGTACCAGCCTGATTCTGGATATTTTTGCCCAGCGCGCTCATAGTCACGAGGGTAAAGTGCAAGTTGAGCTTGCTCAGTTGCAGCATCTGGCAACACGCTTGATACGCGGCTGGACGCATCTGGAAAGGCAAAAGGGCGGTATAGGCTTGCGTGGTCCTGGTGAAACGCAACTGGAGACAGATCGCCGTTTATTGGGTGAGCGGGTAAAAATGCTCAAACAAAAGCTTGAGAAATTGCATAAGCAGCGCGAAACACAAAGACGTTCTCGTGGTCGTAGCAATACTTTGTCTGTTTCCCTGGTTGGTTACACCAATGCTGGCAAGTCCAGTTTGTTCAATGCCATGACCAAGGCTGGGGCTTATGCTGCCGATCAGTTATTTGCAACACTGGATACGACTTCACGCCGCTTATATCTTGGCGATGCTGGAAATGTAGTTATTTCTGACACCGTTGGTTTTATTCGTGAATTGCCGCATCAACTGGTTGCCGCCTTTCGGGCAACCTTGGAAGAAACCATCCATGCAGACTTGTTATTGCATGTTGTGGATGCGAGTAGCCCAGTGCGCTTTGATCAGATCCAACAAGTTAATCATGTATTGAAAGAAATTGGTGCAGACCATATTCCCCAGATACTGGTGTGGAATAAGATAGATTTGGCTGGCCTGGAACCATCGGTCGAGCTCGACGAGTATGATAAAATCCAGAGGGTTTTTTTGAGTGCTCGCACCGGAGCTGGTATAAGTTTATTACGCGAATCCATAGCGGAATTCGCTTTGGCAAAGATGTCTGGTATAGCGCCTGCAATACCAGAAGTGATTGATGCCCGCTTTGATCTTCAGTAGTCCAACCCACTATTCATTGGATAGCGACAGAATGCTTGTTTCACTTCTCAAAAGAATTGGTTTGACCATGTCCATGAACGACCCGCAATGGGGGCGTGGCTCGCAGAATAATAACCAAAACAACAATAACAAACCTGATAATAATAAAAAACCTCCTGAAGGCCCACCTGACCTTGATCAGTTATGGAAAGACTTCACCCAAAAATTGTCACGCCTGTTTGGTCAGCAGGGTGGTGGCGACAATGGCGGGAATTTTTCTCCAGATTCTTCTGGTGCGAAAATCGGTGCATCCCTGATTATTGCGGTAATCACCCTGATCTGGTTGTCCAGTGGTTTCTTCATTGTGCAAGAGGGACAAACTGCGGTTATTACCACTTTTGGTAAATTCAGTCATCAAACTACGGCTGGTTTTAACTGGCGCTGGCCTTACCCTATACAAGGGCATGAGATAGTCAACTTGTCTCAAGTCAGGACAGTAGAGATTGGGTATAAAAAAGGCAGCAGAGAGCGCGAATCCCTGATGTTGACTGATGATGAAAATATCGTCGATATACAATTCGCAGTTCAATATAAATTGAACAATGCTGCTGACTGGTTATATAACAATCGTGATCAGGAAGAAACGATACGCCAGGTAGCTGAGGCTGTCGTGCGTGAGATCGTCGGTAAAAGTACCATGGACTTTGTCTTGTACGAAGGTCGTGAAAAGATAGCCCTTGATGTCAATGCTGGCATGCAAAAGATCCTCGATGCTTATGGCTCAGGTGTGCAAGTAGCGCAAGTGACCATGCAAAATGTCCAGGCTCCTGAGCAAGTTCAGGCTGTCTTCGAAGATGCGCAAAAAGCCAAGCAAGACAAGGAACGCCTGAAGAATGAAGGTATTGCCTATGCTAACGACGTGATCCCAAAAGCACGTGGTGAGGCTTCACGCCTGATACAAGAAGCAGAAGGTTATAAGGCCAGTATCGTTGCCAATGCTCAGGGTAATGCATCGCGCTTCCAGCAAGTGTTGGCGGAATATCAAAAAGCGCCAGCGATCACCAGAGACAGGATATATCTGGAAACCATGCAGCAAATATTTGCCAATACCAGCAAATTGATGATGGATACCAAGACAGGCAATAACATGATTTATTTGCCACTGGATAAGATGGTTAATCAGGGTGAGCAATCTGCGGCAAAACCTGCGGCTCCTGCGTCAGCAGCGATACCTGCGGCAGAACAAATCCCTACTGTGGAAATGCGTTATGGCAAAGATGGACGATCAAAAGATAATCGGGATACGCGTGACAGGGAGGGCAGATAATGAATAAGTTAGCTACTTTCATCATTGCCTTATGTGCAGCAATCTTGGTTGCTTACTCGACTATTTTTGTGGTTGACCAGCGTTCTCACGCAATTGTATTTGCCCTGGGTGAGGTCAAGTCCGTGATTAGCGAGCCAGGTTTGCATTTTAAATTGCCGCCACCATTCCAGAACGTTTTGTTCCTGGATAAGCGCATCCTGACTATAGACACTAATTCAGCAGATCGTTTCGTGACTTCTGAAAAGAAGAATATCCTGGTTGATTCTTTTGTAAAATGGCGCATCAAGGATCCACGCCTGTACTTTGTCAGCTTCAATGGCGAAGAGCGCAGGGCGCAAGACAGGATGTCGCAAATCATCAAGGCAGCTTTGAATGATGAAATTACCAAGCGTAAAGTGGGTGAAGTAATTTCTACTCAGCGCGGCAAGGTGATGGATGCCATCAAGAAAAAAGTTTCGGACGAAACCAAACACATAGGCGTGGAAATTGTTGACGTTCGTCTCAAGCGCGTTGATTATGTCGAGCAGATCAATAATTCAGTTTATGATCGCATGAAAGCTGAGCGTACTCGTGAGGCAAATGGCTTGCGTTCTACTGGCGCAGCCGAGTCTGAAGAGATTCGTGCAGATGCCGACAAGCAAAGACTGGTCATCAAGGCAGAAGCTAACCGTGATGCGCAAAAGATACGTGGTGCAGGTGATGCTGAAGCTTCGCAGATTTATGCTCAGGCCTTTAGTCAGAGTCCTGAGTTCTACAAGTTCTATCGTAGTATGGAAGCGTATTCTGCCTCATTCAAGAATAAGAATGACATTTTGATCGTAGACCCAAATTCTGAATTCTTTAAGTATTTCAAGAGCCCGTCTTCAATCGGTGGTAATGCCCCTGCTGTAAAGACCAAGTAATACTAATATTCCACTACATGTAGTGATTGTAGTGACCGACAGCGATCTGCACAAATTTTGTGCAGATCGCTGTTTGTCGGATAGACTAAACCAAATTCTTGTTTTTTTTTGATTGTTCTTCATGCCTAATTGGCTTTTACCTGAAAATATTGCTGATATCTTGCCCTCGGAAGCACGCAAGATAGAGGAATTGCGTCGTGTCTTGCTGGACAATTTCAGATTGTATGGCTACGAGTTGGTGATGCCGCCCATGCTGGAATATATAGAATCCTTGTTGACCGGTGCCGGTCAGGACATGGATTTGCGTACCTTCAAGCTGGTTGATCAAATCTCTGGTCGTACCATGGGCTTGCGTGCTGATATGACCACGCAAGTTGCCCGTATTGATGCGCATTTGTTGAATCGCCACACGGTTACCCGTCTGTGCTATGCGGGTAGTGTCTTGCATACCAAACCATCTGGTTTGCATGCAACGCGCGAGCCCTTGCAAATTGGCGCTGAAATTTATGGCCATGCAGGCCTGGAGGCAGATGCGGAGATTCAGGAGCTTGTGCTAGCTTGTCTGGCTTTGGCGCATGTCAAAGATGTCAGGCTAGATATGTGCCATGTGGGCGTCTTGCGCGCCTTGCTGGCAGCAGACCCGCTGGCAAAAGCACAGGAAAATACCTTGTACGCCTTGCTGGAAGCGAAAGACTTGCCTAGCATAGACAAATTAAGCCAGAATTTTTCGCTCGAAGTGCGTGCTGCATTGATGGCTTTACCGGGCTTGTACGGTGATATCTCGGTTATTCAAAAGGCGCGCGCTGTGTTGCCGGCATTTGCAGGCATACAAACCGCACTGGATGAGCTTGAGCATTTGGTGCGCCTGACAGGCACAGCTCATGTCACGATAGATCTCGCTGATTTGCGTGGCTACCACTATCATAGTGGTGTGATGTTCAATGTATTCGTGCCCGGTTTGCCAAATGCCGTTGCACGTGGTGGGCGCTATGACCACGTTGGCGAAGCTTTTGGCCGTTCGCGCCCGGCAACTGGCTTTTCTCTGGATTTGCGTGAACTAGCCCGTCTTTTGCCGATCGCAGAGCGAAAAGGAGCAATTCGCGCTCCGTGGGGAAGTGAACCTGCTTTGCGTGAAAAAATTGCTGCCTTGCGTGGCGAGGGCGAGATCGTGATTCAAAGCCTGCCAGGACACGAGGACGAACAAGATGAATTTGATTGCAATCGCGCACTCATTTTCGATGCAGGTAAATGGATTCTTCAAAATGTAGGTTGAGTGATGACACAAACTAAAATTGCAAAAAACGTAGTCGTAATCGGTACCCAGTGGGGCGATGAAGGCAAAGGAAAAATTGTTGACTGGTTGACGGACCACGCTCAGGGCGTAGTGCGTTTTCAGGGTGGACATAATGCTGGTCATACGCTGGTAATCGGTGGCCAGAAAACTGCCTTGCAACTGATACCTTCAGGCATCATGCGCGCAGGCACGGCTTGCTATATCGGTAATGGTGTGGTGTTGTCTGTGCCTGACCTGTTGCGCGAAATCGACAAGCTGCAGGCGAACGGCGTAGAAGTCGCTTCCCGCCTGAAGATTTCCGAAGCTTGCCCGGTTATTTTGCCTTACCACACAGCACTTGATGCTGCCCGTGAAATTGCCCGCGGTGCTGCCAAGATTGGTACTACAGGTAAAGGCATAGGCCCGGCTTATGAAGACAAGGTTGCCCGTCGTGCGATACGCGTAGCAGATTTGCTCAATGAAGAGCGTTTTGCTGAGAAGCTGCGCGAAAATCTGGATTACCACAATTTTGTGTTGACCAATTATCTCAAAGCGCCTGCAGTCGAGTTCCAGAAAACCCTGGATGATACTCTGGCCAATGTGCCACGTATACGTCCTATGGTGGCTGACGTTTCCAGCGCCTTGTATGCAGCGCATAAAGCTGGTGCCAGCCTCTTGTTTGAAGGTGCGCAGGGTAGTTTGCTGGACGTCGACCATGGTACTTATCCATTCGTTACTTCCAGCAATTGCGTGGCTGGTAACGCAGCGGCGGGTTCTGGCGTTGGCCCGAATATGCTGCATTACATCCTGGGTATCACCAAAGCGTACACCACTCGTGTAGGCTCCGGTCCGTTCCCGTCTGAATTGCCAACTGATGCAGGTGTGGGGAAACATCTGGCCAGCGTTGGTCATGAATTTGGTACGGTCACTGGCCGCGCCCGTCGTTGTGGCTGGTTTGATGCTGCCTTGTTGAAGCGTTCCGTACAAATCAATGGTGTGTCTGGCATGTGCCTGACCAAGCTTGATGTACTGGATGGCCTGGAAACACTGAAACTGTGCACGGGTTATAAGATTGATGGCAAGATCGTTGATATCTTCCCGGTTGGCGCTGAAGAAGCTGCACGTTGTGAAGCTATTTATGAAGAAATGCCAGGCTGGTCTGAAACGACAGTTGGCGCGCAAAGCATGGATGCTCTGCCAGTCAATGCCCGCAATTACATCATGCGTATTCAGGAACTGGTTGGTGTTCCTGTCGATATGGTCTCTACCGGACCAGATCGCGAAGAAACCATCGTGTTAAGGCACCCGTTTATCTAAGAAGGAAAAATAAAAATATGAATATGCCAGCATCTACAGACAAGGACTTGTGGGTCTCCTGGGAGGCTTATCATCGTTCCATCGAGCAGCTTGCACTGAAAGTGCATGAGTCTGGCTGGAAGTTTGATCAAGTTTTGTGTCTCGCCCGTGGCGGCTTGCGTCCTGGTGATATCTTCTCCAGAATTTTTGATGTGCCACTGGCGATTTTGTCGACCAGTTCATATCGCGAAGAGTCGGGCACTGTGCAGGGTACTCTGGATATAGGAAAGTATATTTCCATGACCAAGGGTGCACTGCAGGGCAAAGTGCTGGTAGTGGACGATCTGGTTGATTCTGGCGTTACCCTGGAAAAGGTGCTTGTGCATTTGCGCGAAAATTTTCCGGCTGTGACCGAAGTAAAGTCAGCTGTGATCTGGTACAAGGCATGTTCATCAGTGGCGCCGGATTATTATCTGGACTATCTGGCGAACAACCCCTGGATCCATCAGCCTTTTGAAGAGTACGACAGTATCAGGCCTCATCAATTGAATGCCTGGTTGAAAAAGGGTGCAGCTTAATTGGTAGTCATGAAAACGGAAGCAAATTGCTTCCGTTTTTTTTATGTCGATACTCTGCAATTGTCCGGTGCTTGATTGCGATGCATTTCTCGTGTTTCACCGAGGGGGAGGCTTATTGGTTTCTGTCAGGTTTTGCCTGATTTGGATGATGCGGATAGATGGTGCGAATATGATGCAGCTTGCGCAAATGAGAAAAGCAAATCTGGAATTGAAAAAGCCCGCTGATTTTCATCAGCGGGCTCTCAAAACTGTGGTGCCCACGGAGGGACTCGAACCCCCACATCCGAAGACACATGGACCTGAACCATGCGCGTCTACCAATTCCGCCACGTGGGCAACGGAAGGCATTATTATAGAGCATTTGCCTGGTTTTGGGGAAATATTTTTCCTGGATAATGCTGCTGGCAATTTGCGCGCTAATATTGGCATGTTGATCAATAATTAAACTGGCATCTGCTCAGACTCTTTTTATGTATGAGCAGAAAATGATATGGCAGTCTGGGGCGGAGTAGAGTTGAGTAGAGTTGAGTCGAGTTGAGTTGCAGAACGGACGAGATTGTTTGAAAGTCGGGTTTGATGTGGCAAGGGGATTGAAAGCGGAAAGCAGAATTGAAAAAGCCCGCCGATTTTCATCAGCGGGCTTTCAAATTGTGGTGCCCACGGAGGGACTCGAACCCCCACACCCGAAGGCACATGGACCTGAACCATGCGCGTCTACCAATTCCGCCACGTGGGCAGCGAAGACCAACATTATAAATTGTTTGAGGCATTTGTCAAGATCAGCTAGTCCGGCAATGCAAGTATTGTTAGGCGAAAGAGGTTTGCTACAGTAAACTATGGCCTGATAAGATTTTGGCGTAAGCCAAATTAACTTTTTTAAGAAAAAATACAAAATTTGAACAAGCATTCATACCCCATCCCCAGTCGCGAAGAGATACTGGGTGTTCTACGTACTAACACGGCAAAAATGACAGCTACTGCAATTGCAGAAGCGCTGTCAGTAAAACCTGAGGAGTTAGATGGCATGACACGACGTTTAAGCGCGATGGAAAGAGATGGGCAAGTCAAAGTAGATAAGGGTGGAAATTATTCCATCGCCAATCACGATAATTTCATCAGCGGCAAAGTCAGCAGCCATCGAGAAGGATATGGTTTCCTGATTCCCGATGACGGTAGCGAAGACCTGTTCCTGCCTGAGCGCGAAATGCAAAAGGTCTTGCATGGCGACCGTGTCATGGCACGTGTGGTTGGTACGGACAGGCGTGGCCGGCTGGAAGGCGGCATACTTGAGATACTGGATAGGGCCAATACCCATGTCATCGGACGGCTGTTAAATGAAAACGGCGTCTGGATAGTCGCGCCTGAAGACAAGCGCTTCAGCCAGGATATTTTATTGAGCGGCGCGCCAGGCAAAGCCAAGGCTGGCCAGGTGGTCAGCGTTGAGCTGACCGAGCAGCCAACCCGTTATGCGCAGCCAGTCGGCAAGATTGTTGAAATACTGGGTGATGTTGATGACCCAGGCATGGAAATCGAAATCGCTGTCCGTAAATTTGGTGTGCCTCATGAGTTTTCTGAATCGGTAAAAAAAGCGGCTGCCAAATTACCTTCAGAAGTCAGGGACAGTGATCTTACAGACCGTGTCGATCTGCGTGATATTCCACTGGTAACCATAGATGGTGAAGATGCCCGTGATTTTGATGACGCGGTTTACTGTGAACCGGTAAAGATTGGCCGTAGCAAAGGCCACCGTTTGATTGTCGCGATTGCCGATGTCAGTCACTATGTCCAGCCTAATGACGTGCTGGATGAAGAAGCCTTGTTGCGTAGCACCTCTGTCTATTTCCCACGTCGCGTTATCCCCATGTTGCCAGAGCGCCTGTCAAATGGCTTGTGCTCGCTCAACCCGGATGTTGATCGCCTGACTCTGGTGTGCGATATGGTGATTACCCAGGATGGTGAGGTCACGGCTTACCAGTTTTACCCTGCCGTCATCCATTCTGCTGCACGCTTCACTTATACCGAAGTGGCGGCCATACTTGGTAATACCAAAGGCCCGGAAGCAGCCAAACGCCTGACCCTGGTGCCGCATCTTTTGCATCTGTATGAAGTCTTTCAGTCTCTATTGAAAGCACGCCAAGCACGCGGCGCCATCGATTTTGAAACGACGGAAACCTATATCGTCTGCAATCCTTCAGGCAAAATAGAAAAGATATTGCCGCGCACACGCAATGATGCCCATAAGCTGATAGAAGAATGCATGCTGGCAGCCAATGTCTGTGCTGCAAACTTGCTGGAAACCTATAAGCACCCAGGTACCTATCGCATTCATGCAGGCCCAACCAAAGAGAAGCTGACCCAGGTCAGGAATTTCCTGAAACAGGTAGGTCTCTTCCTCAATGGTGGCGATAAGCCATCGGCCTCGGATTATGCCGAGCTGATGAATAAAATCAAAGGGCGGCCAGATGCACCGCTTTTGCAAACCATGCTGCTGCGATCCATGCAGCAAGCCGTATATAGCCCGGACAATATTGGCCATTTTGGTTTGTCTTATGACGCCTACGCGCATTTCACCAGTCCGATACGTCGCTATCCTGACTTGTTGACGCACAGGGCTATCAAGGCGATTTTGCTGGGACGTAAATATGAGCCCAAAAACATAGACCTGACGCTGTTGAATGCCACGGTATCAAATGCCACCAGAAAACAGCAAATTGCTGACAAGGCTGCTGGCAAGAAAAAGGAAGAAAAAGAACAGACTATCTGGGATGCACTTGGCGTCCATTGCTCGGCCAATGAACGCCGCGCTGACGAAGCTTCGCGTGATGTGGAAGCATGGCTCAAGTGCTATTTCATCCGTAACAAGATAGGTGAAGAGTTCACTGGCATGATCACGGGCGTGACTCAGTTTGGTATCTTTGTCCAGCTTGATGAGATTTTCATCGAAGGTCTGGTGCATGTGACTGAATTGGGTGCAGATTACTTCCAGTTCGACGAAGCACGCCATGAGTTGCGCGGCGAGCGTACTGGCAAGCGTTATCAGTTGACCGACAAAGTCACGGTGCAAGTCAGTCGCGTTGATCTGGATGCACGCAAGATAGATCTGAGCATAGTCCAGGCTGTTTCGCCACGCTCGGTAGGTTTGATCGACCCGCGCGGTGCTGTTGCAAACGAAAAAAGTCGCAAGGGAGCAGCACCAAAGAAAGCCCTGCTTGCCCCTGAAGAAAAAGTCGCCGCAAATTATGGCAGAGCTGGTAAAGCTGCTCCCGCCAAGAAAGTAAAAGAAGAAAGTTTTTCTGGTGGACGTCGCCAGAAATCCTCACCTGCTGCCGCCAGCGCCAAGAAAAAAGCCCCTGTCGCCGGCAAGTCAGCAAAGAAAAGACGTTAGTACCTTAAAGAAATGCATGTAAAGAAAAGAATGAAATGAAAAGTAAAATGATTTTTGGTTTCCATGCGGTGACCTCCCGGATCCGTCATGAAGCCTCTTCCGTTGAAGAAATCTATGTAGATTCTTCCCGCGTTGACGGTCGTATGAAAGACCTGTTGCAAGCGGCAAAATCTGCTGGTGTGCGCATTATCCCGGCGGATGATCAGCGCCTCAGCAATATCGTCGGCACGCGCCGCCATCAGGGTGTAGTGGCCAAGGCCAGTGAATTGTCTCTGGCACGCAACCTCGATGAATTGCTCGATGCGATTGACGGCCCGCCACTGCTGCTGGTGCTGGATGGCATTACTGACCCGCATAATCTGGGTGCCTGCCTGCGTGTAGCTGACGGCGCGGGTGCGCATGCAGTTATCGCTCCGAAAGACAGGGCTGTAGGCTTGAACGCCACTGCAGCCAAGGTTGCCAGCGGTGCTGCTGAAACTGTGCCTTACATCACAGTCACCAATCTGGCGCGTACCCTGCGTGAATTGAAAGACCGTGATATCTGGTTGGTTGGTACCTCAGATGAAGTCGAAAAAAATATCTACGATGTGGATTTCAAAGTCGGTTGCGCCATCGTTATGGGTTCGGAAGGTGAGGGCATGCGCCGCCTAACCCGCGAAACCTGCGACATGCTGGTCAGTGTTCCCATGTTCGGTTCTGTAGAAAGCCTGAATGTCTCCGTGGCCTCAGGTGTTTGTCTGTACGAAGCCCGCCGTCAGCGTCTGTAAGAATATCGCGTCTGGCATCCAGGATTTTGGGTGTCGGGCGCAGCTTTTGCAGAAATACGCTACTATCTTATTCCCTTCCGTCATATCCATAGAAATTTCATGTTTAACAGCTTGAGAGAAGATATTGCCAGTATCATCAAGAAAGATCCTGCCGCCCGTAATGCCTGGGAGGTGATCACTTGTTATCCTGGTTTTCAAGCAATACTCATGCATGGTTGGGCACAATGGTGCTGG
>Ga0207952_1001014_pt1 | contig 14457 bp, 11 predicted proteins | sample SubbioR12Aug_8Ca_FD_184831 | JGI IMG/M metagenome (GOLD analysis project Ga0207952, IMG submission 184831) | Serpentinite rock and fluid subsurface biosphere microbial communities from McLaughlin Reserve, California, USA - CR12Aug_8Ca (SPAdes) | ecosystem: Environmental > Terrestrial > Deep...
GCAGGGGGGTCGCCGCCTTGCGCGGTTGCAGTGCTTGCCAGAAGAACGATCGCGACGACGACGCGTGTGGAACTCATGGGGAATCCTCGAGGTGGATGCATCAGAACACCATCAGGCGCATACAACCCGCGAGTCTCGGATTGGCCGTCACCGTACCGGCCAGTTGAAACGCCCGGTCGATCGGGCTGCTGGCTCTGGCTTTTGCATGGCGCAGTGGCCCTTCTTCAACCAGCGCGAGGAACATCGAATCTGACGGAAAACGAACCAGTTCGCGGCGGGCCTGAGCGAACACCTCACGCACCACCTCGTCAGGTCCGAACACGAGCTCGCGAAGGTTGGTGCACGCGCTCAATCCGAGCACGTGCAGCATTTCAAACCTGAGCGCGCGGTGGACTCGGGGATTGGCGGCGATCGCCAGCGCGCGCCGACGCGCTTGTGGCGCGGTCATCCGCCCGAGCGGCGCGTCCAGATTGTCGATGCTTGCGTCCTCGCGCGCTTCGCGGGCGCGTAGAGCCGAGTCCACGGCCGCCTGGAGGCGCTTGCCGGCCGGGTTGCCCGTGACGTCGTAGAGCTGGATTATGGCGTCGCGCCCGATGCCGACAATCACGACGCCGATCAGTCGCTCAATCAGCGTAATGGCATGCTCACTCAACACGAGGCCAACCGAGATCGTCGTACGAAGCGCATGCTCTGCGCTGTCTCGCTGATTGCGCGCGAGGTGGTACGCGGCACGCGACGCGCTGGCGTATGCCAACTCTTTCGTCGACGCGAACCGCGGGATCGGAATCTGCTCCGCACTGATCCCGTCAGCCATAGGGATCACGACGCTCGTGCCAAGCACATCGATGTTCGGCGCGCGGGCAATCCGATCCCAGTCCGCCCACGCCGGCGCGGTTGCCACCATCTGCAGGTACCGCATCTCGTCCGGCGTGAAGCCGCTGCGAACGCGCTCGAGAATCTTGGTTGACGCCGGGCCCGCCCAGGAGTCGGGCTTCGCCGTTCCGAAATTCCCCGGAGGGAGTGGCGCGCCGTCCCAGGGGCGTGGAGGTCGCGGCGGCAACGGGAGCATACGTATGCCGCCCTCGCGGCGCGGACCCTGCATCGCATAGAAGGTGGTGCCCGCGTCCGATGCCGTGATGCTCGAGTCCGCCGGCAGCGCCAAGGGCTGGGCCAACGTGGACATTCGAATCTTTTCGTTGGTGTTCGCGAATTTCGGCATCGCGAGTTCCATCAGCACGCCGCCAACTCCCGCAACGGCGAGGATGGGCACAAGCGCGAAGAGCCCGACGGCGACGAACACCGTCGACACGGCCGCGAGAACCACGCCGGAGCGCGATTGCGGTTCGGCCGTGGCTCCGACATCCTGGCCGGTAGCGGCATCGGCAAGGGCCTCGGTCCATCCTGGCGCCGGCTGCAACTCTTGCGGGGCGGCGCCGGCCGACTTGTCGGCGACGGTCGGTTGCACCAGCGTCCGTTCCCGCCGCGCGGCTCGCCCGGCGACCAGCAGGCACAACAACGACGGGATGGCGGCCGCAAGCGTCAGGCGAAAATCCGCGTCAATCAACGAGCCGATGGCGAATGTCAGGTGCAGCGCTGGAAGCAGCACAATCGCGCCCATGGTCAGCGCAGCCGCGCGAACACAGCGTCCACGGCGGAGTGCCGCACGTTGTTCGACCGTCAGCGCGGCGTACTGCCGCGCGCCAGTGATGAGGAGGCCGGAGTCGCCGGCGTCATCGGCCAGCGCTTCCGCGATAGTCAACCAGGAATAGCCATTGCGCGCGGCCGCCACAGCCCTCCGTGCGGTACGCACCACTTTGATGGCGCCAATCGCCAGAATGGCGATGGCAACAACACCCGTGAGCAACAGCAGTATCACTCCCGTCGAATCGGCCACCGACGGCATCCGCGGACCGGCAAGCACGAACGGCAGCAGCGCGGCCAGCAGCACAGCGTCGCCCAGCCAGAGCACACGAGCGACTCGACGCGCTCGTCCCGTGAGCGACTCCAGGCCCGGTGGCGGCCACTCGAGCAGCGCCTCTCCCCCAGGCGTAAGTCGCTTGGCGACTTCGGTTGCGGTCGGGCGCGCCGCCGGGTCCTTTGCCAGGCACCGCATCACGACGGAAGCCAGTTCGCGGTCGATCCCCGGTCGAATCTCTGCGAGCGGTTGCGGCTGGTCGCGCAGATGCGAGGCCATCAGGTCCATCGCCGACTTGCCTTCGAACACCGGGCGGCCGGCGATCAGTTCGTACGCCACGCACCCGAGGCTGTAAATGTCGGACTTTTCGGTGGCCGCCTCTCCCGACGCCTGCTCGGGACTCATGTAGCGCGGCGTCCCCACGTACATCCCCGTCGCCGTCAGTCGCTCGTCACGCGGCGGCTGCTGCACCGACGCGCTGATGCCGAAGTCCAGCACAATGGCGCGGCCGGTGTGCGGGTCGAGCATGATGTTGCTTGGCTTGATGTCCCGGTGCACGAGTCCACGGGCGTGCGCGGCCGCGAGCGCGGCGGCGACTTCACCGGCGATCCTTCGGGCCGCCGGTTCTGGCGCCGCGCTGCCGCGCGGGTAGGCCTGCTCGAGCGTTGCGCCTTCCACGAACTGCATCACGAAGTACGGGATCTTCGTGGCAGTCAGCTCGCCAACCTGGAAGATGTTGACCACGTTCGGATGCGCGACGGCTGCGGCGGCCTGCGCTTCGCGCACGAATCGCTCGCGCGCGCCAACATCCTCGCGAAACTCCGGCGCCAGCACTTTGACGGCCACGTCGCGCTTCAGCAGCGGATCGCGGGCCGTGTACACGATGCCCATTCCGCCCTGCCCGAGCCGCGTCAGCCCCTGAAACCGGGGCGCAAGCGTCTCGACCAGGTCGGCGATCAACTCGTGCGCCGCGATCGGTTCGCTGGCCGTCAGCCGCGCAAACGTCGCGGATGCTTGGCCGTGCGTGTCAGGGCTCGAGCCGTCAGGGGGCAGGGTAGGCCTCAGTGGGGTTGCCGGGACGCCTGAACGTACGACGTTGTGACCGGCGCCGCAGCACGCTGGCCGCCGGGCCCGGCACTGTGCATACTCAACCCAACCACTGCCCACCCACGGGGCTCCCCATGCGTTCACTCGTGAAGTGCATCCCGGCTGTCGCCATCCTCGCGCTGCTCACCTCCCGCGCCGAGTCGCAGATCCTCGGTCGCCTGCAGAAACGGGCTCAGGAAGCGGTCGAGAAGAAGGCCGAAGAGAAACTCAATGCCAAGATCGACGCGATGTCGCAGAAGCTTGTCGACAACTCGTTCGCGGCGGTCTTCGGGGATTCCGCAGCGCCGGTGCCGGGTGGAGCAGGGGGCGGTGGAGGCGCTGGGGGCGCGGCCGGCGGCCGCATGCCGTTCTCGCTCGGCGGAAACGCCAAGACGGAAAGTCAATACAAGTTCGACGTCGTCGCATCTATGGATGTCGAGACCTGGCGCAGGGATGGCAGTGCCGCCGGCAAGGCCGTGATCAAGATGCACTTCAACACGGCCGAGCCCTACACCGGCACCGCGATCATCGACCCCAACGCGAAGTCGGACGAAGGTCAGCCCTTCATTGTGCTCGATTCCAGGAACGAGTCGATGGTCATGTTCATGGCCGGCGACAAGAACAAGTTCTCGATCGCGTACGACTGGAAGGATGCGGCCCGTTACGCGCAAGCCAATGCGCAGCCGGCCGCCCCGGTGAACTGGGATACCGTGACCACGTGGCGCAACTACAAGAAGATCGGCACCAAGACCATCGCCGGCTTCAGCGCCGAAGGGTATCGCATGGAGTCACCGAATGGTGTGGTCGAAGTCTGGATGACCCGCGACCGGCGCCTCGGTGGCAGCAACTTGTTCGCCGCCGGCTCGAGCATGAAGCAGTTCAAGGGCAAGATGCCCAGTGAAATGCCCCAGGGAATGCTCCTGGAGATGTCGAGCACGGACGCCGGGACGGGCGAGAAGGTCTCGATCAAGGTCACGGAGCTCAACACGAGCGCCAACGTGACCTACGCGATGTCCGACTACCCGAAGATGGAGTTCGGCAAGAAGTAGCCGGCGGCCCCGAAACTCAGGTCATCGCGTACACGACGAGGTTCACGGCGAACTTCGTCGGGTCCGACGTGCGGAATCGTTTGTTGCGCCAGGAGTAGTCCCACTCGCAGCCGTAGTCCTGGTTGGTGTAGACAACGCCAAGGCGTCCGCGCCGCTCCACGCCGCGCACATAGTCGTGCACGATGTTGTCGCCCCAGCCATTCATTTCGTGGCTGGTGCGCGGCGGCCCGTCAAAGGCAAAAAACGAACGGTAGATCGGATGGCCCTTCACCAGCTTCGCCAGCGCTGCGGTGGGGAAGGTGCGCCGCATCTCGGCCTCGAAGGAGGTCGCGTAGAGGCCGTTGACGTCGTGATTGCAGTCGTCGGAGAAAAGCAGGCCGCCATTCTCCACGAACCGCGTCAGCCCTTCGCGCTCGCGCGCGCTGAACCGGACAAGTTTGTGTCCCGTCATGAACAGGAACGGATACGCGCCAAGCTCGGTGGAGTCGGCCGCGATCACGACTTCCTGCTGCTGCACCGGGATCGTGGTGTACTGCAGCACGGCGTCCAGCACATTCGCCGCGACTTTGGGATTGTAGTCCCAGTCGCCCGAGTCGTAGCGGAGCCGCGCGAACACGAACTCCGATGGCCGCGGTGCGCCACCGCGACGCACGCCCTGGGCCACGCCCTGGGCCACGCCCTGCGCCACCAGCGGCGCGGCGACGGCGCTGCCGGCGATGAGGCCGAGTTGCTCCAGGAAGGTGCGGCGAGAGGTCATCACGTGGGCGGTGAAGGCAGTTTTACTGCCGATATACTACACCGTTCTTCATCACGAAGCGCACGTGCTCGCGGCGGGCCCGCGTGATGTCCTTCGTCGGATCTCCGTCCACCGCGATGAGATCCGCCCAGAGCCCGGGTCGCACGCCGCCGATCCGGTTCTCCATCTGCAGCAATTTCGCGTTGACGCTCGTTGCTGCGCGGAGCGCCGCAACTGGAGTCATGCCGTAATTCACCATCAGCTCCAGTTCGAGCGTTTCCGTGCCATGGGTGAACACGCCAACGTCGCTCCCAGCGCAGATCGTCACGCCGGCGTCGAGCGCTGCCTTGAACGATGCGCGTTTGCGTTGGACGCGCGCGGGCTCCGGGTCGATTCCGGGACGCCATCCGGCGTAGGTCGCGATGGAGTAGCCGGCTGCCAGGGTGGGGCAGAGCGGTACGCCGCGCTCTTTCATTAGAGAGAGTACCTCCGGCGTGGCGCCGTCGCCATGTTCGATATTGGCCACGCCGGCAATGACCGCGCGCCGCATGCCTTCCGGCGTCGATGAGTGTGCGACCACGGATCTTCCGCTGGATCGTGCTGTTTCCACCATCGTGCGCAATTCGACCTCACTGAACGCGGGCATCGCCTCTCCGTTCGGACCCCAGCCGTAGTCGGCATAGACCTTGATCCAATCGGCCCCGCGTGCGATCTGCTCGCGCGTCACGCGGATCACATCTTCGGGCCCGTTCGCTTCCTGCGCGCCCTGACCAGGCTCGAACGAGAAGTCCACCCGACGCGGAGCGTAGCTCCCTGTCGCGACGATCGCGCGGGTGGTCACGATCATCCGCGGCCCGGGAATGATGCCCTGATTCACGGCGAGCTTGAGACCCACGTCGGCGTCGCCGGCGCCTTCGGTGCCCAGATCGCGGATGGTGGTCCAGCCGGCCATCAGCGTTGCGCGCAGGTGGTTGTTCGCGCGCGAGACGCGCAACGCGAGCGGCTGCCGCATCACCTGGTCGTTCCAGCTTGCCTCGTTGTACGGGTGCAGCAGGACGTGCGAATGATTCTCGATGAGGCCGGGCAACAACGTCGCGCGCGGCAGGTCGACGATGCGCGCCCCGGCTGGAATCCCGACAGTCGCCGCCGGTCCCACCGCCGCAATCACGTTCCCGCGCACGAGCACCGTCCATCCGGCCTGGGGCGCATCGGCCACGCCGTCCCACACCGCCGCCGGCCGCAACAGCACAAGCGAGTCGGATGCAAGCGCACCGGCGGGCAACGAAACCGGCGCTGTTGCCCCACGTCCGCCGCCCTGCGCGTCGAGCGAAGTCGACGCCAGAACGGCCATGGCCAGAAGGCGTGAAAAGTTCATCGGACCGCCGGGAAATCGGTGACGCCGCCGCTGACCACGAATGACATGAACTCGGACGACGAGGTGTCGAGCCGGCGCACACGCGCGGTGGGCACAATGCAGGTCCAGCCGGCAATCGAATACGAAAAGGGGAGGTACACCACCACGGACTCGGACCCCGCCAGGACGTCGAGGGATTCCTGCGTGATGAACCCGAGCGCGCGAACCGCGCCGTCGGCCGACATCGAGACCATCACCGGTTTGTCGAACCGTTTCTTCTCGCCCACGAACGCGCCAATCAGGTCCTTCACGGCCGTGTAGACGAGACGCACCAGCGGAAGCCGCTCGATGATCTCCTCGAACGCCGCGAGCAACCCGCGCGTGATGAGGTTCGACCCCAGGAACCCGATGACGGTGATCAGCGTCAGGGTGATCGCGAATCCGAGCCCGGGAATCGAGAGTCCAAGCCAACTGTCGATCTTGGTGAACGTCACGTAGAACAACCATGCCGTGACGGCAGTTGGTACGGTGAGGAGCAACCCGCGAACGAAATAGAGGAGGAGGCGCTTCATGAGCGGCCTGAGTTGTGGGGGGCGGTGTTACAATTCTGCGTAACGCCAACCCTATTCTAACGCGGGCGGTCGGGGGGTGGTGCCACCGAGAGCCGGTCTTGGGGTATGTGAGGTGTGGGTGTGGCGTGCGTCAGGTGCCGGAATCTTTGAAGAGGAGCACGATGCGAGGAGTGAGATTGGTGCAGCTCTTGGCTTTGGCCGCGGCGGCGACCGGGCCAGTGGTGGCTCTGGCCCAGGCGCCAGGCCCCATGGTCCCGCGTTCCGTGCTGCGCGGCCTTGTGGTCAATGACAATGACGACAGCCCCGTCGGTGGCGCGACCATCACCATCGAGGCGCTCAAAGTCTCGTACGTCACCGATTCCACCGGCGCCTACAAGCTTGCGGCGCTCCCGCCCGGCCGGTTTGTCGTCCTCGTGAAACGCCTTGGCTATGCACCGGTGACAACAATCGTGAACTTCACCGGGCGCGACACGCTGGACTACGATTTCGGGCTGGTGCGTCAGGCGACCGTGTTGCCTGAAGTTGATGTCACGGCGGCCAAGCCCATTCCGCCACGGCTGGCCGAGTTTGAAGAACGTCGCGCATCGGGCTTCGGCCGCTTCATCACGGCTGAGGAGTTCGAAAAGAACACGAGTCGTCGGCTAAGCGAAATCGTGGCCAAGTTGCCTGGGCCGCGCATCATGCGCGGGTTCGGCAACTACGGCTGGGTGGCGAGCAGCGTCGGATCGGGGGCGATCGAACGCGGCCGCAGCTTCCAGATTTCGCCAATGGATCGGGCGCGAGGCGCCGATCCCAACCAGTGTTACGCCGCCGTGATGCTCGACGGAAACTTCGTGTTTTCCGGGCGGCCTGGCGAACTGCTCTTCGACCTGAACTCGCTCGGCACGAACAGCGTGGCCGGCATCGAGTACTATCGCGACGCCGCAACGGTGCCGGCAAAGTTCGGTGGCACGCGTGGCGAAACCTGTGGCCTGATTGTCATCTGGACGAAGTAGCGGCGTTGCGCAGGTACCCAAGCGGCGTCGCTGGCCCTACAATTCGACGCAATGAGCACCACCGCTCCCGTCGACACCGCTGCAACCGCTGCAACCGCTGCAACCGCTGCGGCCGCGCCAGTTCCGGCGCCATCAGGTAACAGCGCGCCACCCAATCCCGGCGGCTCGCCCGCTGACGGATGGACCGTAGCTGCGGCAAAAAGTCTCTACAACATCGAGAACTGGGGCGACGGCTACTTCGATATCAACGAAGCCGGGCACGTCATCGTCCGCCCCGACAAGCAGCGCCCGCAGAGCACGGTTGACCTCTACGAACTCGCGCGCGACCTGGAGGCACAGGGCGTCGCGCTCCCGGTGTTGCTCCGGTTCTCCGACATTCTGCGCAGCCGAATCGAGCTGCTCGACGAACGCTTCCGTGCGGCAATCCAGGAGTTTGAGTACACCGGCACCTACACGACCGTGTACCCGATCAAGGTCAACCAGCAACGGCACGTGGTTGAGGAGATCGTCGAATTCGGAAAGGCGTCGGGCGTGGGCATCGAGTGTGGCTCCAAGCCCGAACTGCAGGCCGTGCTCGCGCTCCGCGACTCCACAGACCAGATGATCGTCTGCAACGGCTACAAGGACGAGGAGTTCATGCGTTTGGCGCTGATGGGCCAGCGCCTGGGGCACAAGGTCTTCATCGTCATCGAGCAGGTCTCCGAGCTTGACGTGCTGTTGCAGGTGGCAGAACAGATCGGCGTCGTGCCAACCATAGGCGTCCGGATCAAGCTGACCACCGAAGGGAGCGGGCGCTGGGCGCAGTCCGGCGGAGAGAAATCGAAGTTTGGCCTCGGCCCCGCGCAGCTGATGCAGGTCATCGAGAAGCTTCAGGCCGCCAATCGCCTCGACATCGTCAAGCTGATTCACTGCCACCTTGGCTCGCAGATCACCGACATTCGCTTCATCAAGCGGGGACTCCAGGAACTCGCGCGGTACTACGTGGAATTGCGCGCGATGGGGCTCGACATCACGCATGTGGATGTCGGCGGCGGCTTGGGCGTGGACTACGACGGAAGCCAGAGCACATCGCAGGCGAGCGTGAATTACTCGTTGCAGGAATACGCCAACGACATCGTGTACACGCTGGCCGAGACCTGTCGCGACCACGAAGTGCCGATGCCGAACATCATCAGTGAGTCGGGGCGCGCGCTCACCGCCCACCACTCGTTGTTGTTGTTGAGCGTGATAGACGTTGAGTCCGTCTCCGACCCTCAGGTGCCGGAACTCACGGCAGATGACCATCCGCTCCTCCACGAGATGGCCGACGACTTGAAGGTGGTATCGCGCAAGACGGTCTCCATGCGGCGCATGCGCGAGATCTACCACGACGCCACCTTCGACAAGGAACGTGCGCAGTCGTTCTTCAACAACGGCGTGCTCTCGCTCAAGGGTCGCGCGCTCGCCGAGCGGCTGTACCTCTGTACGATCAACCAGATCGCGCGCGTTGCCGCCAAGCATCGCAAGGCCTTCGACGACATCATCGGCGACCTCAACGCCACGCTGGTCGACCGCTACTTTGCCAATTTTTCGGTCTTCCAGTCGCTGCCGGACAGCTGGGCAATCGATCAACTCTTTCCGATCATGCCTGTGCATCGCCTCAATGAGGAGCCAACGCGGCGCGGGACGATTCAGGACGTGAGCTGCGATTCGGACGGCAAGATCGACCGCTTCATCGGCGGCAAGGACGGTCAGCCCAGCCTGCCGCTGCACCCGTTCCTCGACAATGGCGATTCCTACCTGATCGGGGTCTTCCTGACCGGCGCCTACCAGGAAATCCTCGGCGACCTGCACAACCTCTTCGGTGACACGAATGCCGTGCACGTCAGGCTCAATGACAACGGCTACGAAGTCACCGACCTCGTGCATGGCGACACCGTGACCGAAGTACTCAACTATGTGCAGTTCAAGGCGTCGGACCTGCTGACGACATTCCGTCGCAAGGTGCAGGCGGCCACCGGCCTCACTCGTGAAGAGGCCAACATGTTCATTGCCGAATATGTCGCCGGCCTTGAGGGGTACACGTACCTCGAAGGCGAGGCCGCCAAGTAGGTTCCGGTATGCACACCCTCGGTCCGCTGCTCCTCGCCCTCGCCGCGATCATCCTCGCCACAAAGATCCTTGGCGACATTGCGCAACGATTTGGGCAGCCAGCCGTCCTCGGCGAACTGATTGCCGGTGTCCTGCTCGGAAAGAGTCTCCTCGGCATCATCGATGCGCACGACGCGGTGCTTTCGGCCCTCGCGGAACTCGGCGTCCTCATTCTGTTGTTTGAGATCGGCCTGCATACGGACCTGCGCTCACTACGGCGCGTGGGATCCCAGGCACTCGTCGTAGCCCTCGTTGGCGTCGCGGCGCCGTTCGCCGGCGGCTATTATGCCGCGGCGGCGCTGGGCTTTGGAACCATTGAGTCGCTCGTTGCAGGCGCAGCGCTGACCGCGACATCGATCGGGATTTCGGCACGGGTGCTCAGGGACATCGGGCAACTCGACACGCCGGAAGGGCAGATCGTGCTTGGCGCCGCCGTGCTGGACGATCTCCTCGGGCTCGTGATCCTGAGCGTGGTGTCGGCCATTGTGGCCGGTGCCGAGGTCTCGGTGCTCAGCGTCGCCCGCACCACGGGGCTCGCGCTCGGCTTCGTTGCGCTGGCGGTGGCGCTCGGTTCGATGGCAGTGCCGCCGATCTTCAAAATCGTCGAGCGCCTCAGGACAACCGGCGCGCTGGGCCTCGTAGCCCTTGCGTTCGCGTTTCTCATGGCCGTTATCGCGGAGGCGAGCGGGTCAGCGATGATCGTCGGTGCCCTCGCAGCCGGTCTCGTTTTGCACGGCACGCCTCAGCGCCACGAAGTCGAGCGCAGCGTCACTCAGCTGGGCTACTTCTTTGTTCCGATTTTCTTCGCTGTGGTCGGGGCTTCAGTGGACCTGAAGGCGCTCAGCGATCCTCGCGCGCTGCTGGTCGGCGGCGTCCTCACTGTCGTCGGTGTCGTCGGGAAGTTGATCACGGGCTGGTCGCTGCGGAACTTCGAAGGCAACCGTTGGCTCATTGGCGTGGCAATGATTCCGCGCGGCGAAGTCGGCCTCATCTTCGCGCAGGTCGGCCTGGCGTCAGGCGCAATCGCGGCCGGAGAATTCGGCGCGATCATGATGATGGTGATCGCGACAACGCTCATCACGCCGCCTTGGCTGAGCGCGGTCACGCGCACCAAAGCCCGGAACGTGTTCGACCCGACCGGCGAGAGGCTGGACGATCTCGTCTCCGGCGCGCGGCCCCAGCCGCCGAGGGCGACGCAGCCGGTAAAGCGGAACCACAAGGACGAGTAGGTAGTACGCCGTAGACTGTACGGCGAGTGCGGCAGAATCGGCTGCCGCACTCGGTCTACGATCTACCGTCTACTGTCTACTGTGTACTCGCAGTTGTAGTTATTTGGCCGCCGAGTATCTCGCCGCCACATCTTCCCAGTTGACCACGTTCCACCACGCCGCGATGTAGTCCGGCCGGCGGTTCTGGTACTTCAGGTAGTAGGCGTGCTCCCAGACGTCGAGGCCGAGGATCGCTGACTTGCCTTCCATCAGCGGGTTGTCCTGGTTCGGTGTGCTCTCGATGGAGAGCGCGCCACCCGTCGTCACCAGCCACGCCCAGCCGGAACCGAACCGGCCCACGCCAGCAGCGGCAAACTTCTCCTTGAGCCCGGCCACGCCACCGAACGCGGAGTTGATCGCGTCCGCCAGCTTGCCGGTCGGCTCGCTGCCGCCAGCCTTCATCTGTTGCCAGAAGAGCGAATGGTTCCAGTGTCCGCCGCCGTTGTTGCGCACGGCGCCGCGTACCGCCTCCGGGACCTTGGCGATGTTGCGGCAGAGGTCGTCGAGCGACCAGCTGGCGAGCTCGGGCGCCTTTTCGATCGCGGCATTCAGGTTGTTGACGTACGCCTGATGATGCTTACCGTGGTGGATCTGCATCGTCTGCGCGTCAATGTGCGGCTCGAGCGCGGCGAAATCGTACGGAAGGGCAGGAAGAGTGTGTGGCATATGGCGCCTGGAGAGTGTTGGATGAAAAATACAACTGAAGTACACGGTACGTCGTAGGTGGTACGCCGAATGCGATGTCTATGGCTGCCGCATTCCGTCTACGGTCTACTGCGTACTGCCTACTTTTTTTGCCTTTGCTTTACCCAGGCGATCCCCGCCGGCAGCAGCGATAGCACAACAATGATGACGATCAGAGCCTCGATGTGCTCACCAACGACAGGGAACTGAGTGGCGAGTACGTATCCCACGAGCAGCATCGACCAGATCCAGAACACGCCGCCCACGACGTTGTAGAACAGGAAGAGCGCGGGCTTCATGTTGGCGGCCCCGGCCACAACGGGGGCGAAAGTGCGGATGATCGGCATGAACCGCGCGATCACGATCGTCTTGCCACCGTGCTGGTCATAGTACGCCTGAGCCTGTTCCAGATGCTTTTGCTTGAACCATCGGGAGTCGGGGCGTGCGTACAGCGCGCGACCCATGCGGCGGCCAATGAAGAACGACACCTGGTTCCCGGCGATGGAGGCGATCGTGCCAAGGATGCCCAGGGTCATGATGTCGAGCTGGATCGGCCCGTCGGTCTTTGAGGCCAGCAGCCCCGCGGTCACCAGCAGGGAGTCGCCCGGCAGAAACGGAAAGAGCAGGCCTGTCTCGATGAATATGATCGCCGTGATGCCGGCGGTCCCAACCGCCGTGATCAACTCCGTGGGATTGCGCAGCAGGTCGAGAAGGTCGGTGAATTCCATGGAGGCGTGATGGGTCGCAGGGTGACGCGCGAAAACTAATCATCCACGCGCGAGCATCCCGGCAAAAAGCTGGGCCAGCACGGCGCCCACCACGGCCATGGACAGGCTCCAGATCATCAGTTGGCGGAACAGGCGGCGTGAGTCGGTGTCGTCGCTCACCGTCGCGATGCACAGCGCCCCCAGGGTCGAGAGCGGCGACACATCCACCAGCGCCGACCCGACGTTGATGCTCAATGCCACCGCGAGCGGGTCGCCGCCCCCGACTTTCGCCACGAGCGCTGGGACGGTGGGCAGGAAAGCCGGGAGCACCACGCCGGATGTACTGCTCCAGGTCGAAATCAGCCCGGTAATGAATGCGATGGAGCCATTGATCGAATCCGGCGTCGCGAGTGCGGCGAGGGCCGAGGCGAAGAGATCCATGCCGCCCGACTTCTCGAGCACACTGATGAGCACGGTGATGCCGCAGACCATCACAATGACATCCCACGGCATGCGCTTGATGGCCGCAGTCTCGTCTGCCGCACGGAAGGCCGCGAGCACCGCCGCCGCCGCAAACGCACCCAGCCCGACGTTCACCTTGAGGAACACGACCGCAAGAATCCAGGTGGCAATCACTGCAAGTGTCAGGAGATGTCCTCGTTCCAGCGCCAGATCCAGATCGGTAGTTGCGGTGCCAGTGCCCGTCCCCCCACCTCCCCCCACGTCCCGTAGTTCCCCGTCTTTCCCCCGAAACAGCAAATACGCAAACGCCGCGACAATCAAATGCGCTCCAAAGTTCGCGGCGAACACCAACATTTCATTTCCGCCTAGCCCAACCTCGCTCATCTTGGTGTTCGCGATCACGCCAACAGCGCTGACCGGCGAGAGATTTCCCGCGTTGGCGCCATTCGCTACCATCAAAGCCGTCAGGAATCGCGGGACGCCTGCGCGGACGCCGAGCGGCATCGCCAGCGGCGCGAGCAACGCGACGGCCGAGATCGCGCCCGGTCCGACTGCCGAGATCAGGCATGCGAGTCCGAAAAAAACGATCGGCAGCACCCGCCGGTCCCCGCCGGTGATCCGCACCACTCGGTGCGTCACCCGGGCGAGCGTGCCATTCCACTCCGCCATCGCGAACAGCAGCGTCACGCCGGCGAGCATCACGAAGAGCGTCACGGGGAAGCCGGCGATCACCGCTTCCGGCTTCATGCCGCCGTGATACACACCAATCACCCACGCGAACGCCACAGCCAGCACTCCGACATTGATCCGGCTGGTGCACGAGAGGACGATGGCGATCGCGAGTGCGGCGAGCGAGGTGACGGCTGGTGTCATGGCGCCGGCCAGGTCGGCAGAAGGTGTTTCTGGACTTTGCCGAGCGCGGTGCGGGGCAGTGCGTCAATGTGCACAAATGCGCGTGGCACCTTGAAGGACGCGAGCGCCTGGGAACATGCCGCGCGCAGCGCTTCATCAGTGACGGTGGTCTCCTCGACCACGACGTACGCAACGGGCACTTCGCCGCGCATCGCATCGGCTACGCCAACCACGACGGCTTCGCGCACTCCCGGCTGCTCCAACAACACCTCTTCCACCTCGCGCGGGTAGATGTTGAATCCGCCGGAAATGATCAGGTCGCCGGCGCGACCGCGCAGGGTGAAGTAGCCATCTGCCGCGCGTACTGCGAGGTCGCCCGTTCGAAACCACCCGTCGCGGAACGCCTGCGCCGTCGCATCGGGGTTGCGCCAGTATTCGCGGAAGACATTGGGTCCACGAACCTCCAGTTGGCCAACGCTGCCATCGGCAACGGCCGCACCCGAATCGTCGACGACGCGAGCGGTGACTCCCCGGAACGGCAGACCCACGCTGCCCGCCCGCCGCTCACCATCATATGGGTTTCCGAGGTTCATGAGCGTCTCGCTCATCCCGTATCGTTCGAGGATCGTGTGGCCGTACCGCGCGCG
>Ga0207952_1001015_pt1 | contig 14450 bp, 9 predicted proteins | sample SubbioR12Aug_8Ca_FD_184831 | JGI IMG/M metagenome (GOLD analysis project Ga0207952, IMG submission 184831) | Serpentinite rock and fluid subsurface biosphere microbial communities from McLaughlin Reserve, California, USA - CR12Aug_8Ca (SPAdes) | ecosystem: Environmental > Terrestrial > Deep...
CGGCGTGAGGAGGTTTTCCGACACGGCTCGCATTTATCGACACGCAGGTGTCGGAAAACGGCCGGCGAAAAGCCTTGCCGATCAAGGCCTTGAATTTTCCGACAGTATTTTCCCGACACCGGGGCGTCGGCAAAAGCCTCGGGGAGCCTATTCGTCGGCGTGATTTCAGGCGTGGTCTAGGGATGCGGTCCCCAGGGCGCGGCGTGGAGCAGCTTCACTTCCTGGGTCATGACCAGCGGGCGGAACTTCGAGGCAAAGCCTTCGGTGAAATCCTTGTTCGCGAACACCGCGGCCCAGTGTGTCCGCCGCCCTGCGTCGTCCTCGAACTTCCACATATGGACGATCTGGTTGATCGTGCCGGTATCGCCCTGGAAATAGCCGACGAGGTTCCTGGCGTGGCCGCCCTTGTCGAGGGCCGGGAAGCCCAGCTCCTGGTAGAGCTTCACCGCTTCGGCCATCTTGCCGACATAGAGCGTGTAGGTCCTGAGTTCGTAGATCGCCATTTGCCTCTCCTAGGTGAGCCCGATCCGCGGGCGGAACGCTTCATCGCGCATCGAGACGTCCTGGCCGATCAGGTCGTCGCTGGCGCCGTCGCAGAGATAGAGCAGGCCACGCACCGCATGCTCGACCGGCGACAGCTCGCCGCGCGGGATGCGACTGACCCTGTTGATGCCCGAGGCGCGGATCTTCACCTGCATGTCGGTGTCGATGGTGCCGGGCGAGAAGCCGAAGATGCGGATGCCACGTCCTGCCGTCTCGAGCGCGATGGCGTTGGTCACCATCGCCAGACCCGCCTTGCCGGCGCAGTAGGCGCTCCAGCCTTCGAGCGGCCGGTGGGCCGCCCCCGAGGAAACATTGACGATCGTGCCGCCGCCGGCCGCGAGCATGCCCTCGAGCACCGCGCGGACGACGTTGTAGGCACCCACCAGGTTGATCCGGATGTTGTTCGCCCAGGCGGCGGGATCGGACGTCGCGAGGTCGGCGATCGGCTCGATGACGCCGGCGTTGTTGACCAGGATGTCGAGGCCGCCGAGGCGCTTCCGGGTTGTGGCGACCGCGCGCGCGACATTGGCATAGTCGGCGACGTCGCAGGCCAGCGCCTCGGCGCGCCTACCCGTGGCCACGATCTCGCGCGCTACCGCTTCAACGGCGGCGGCATCGCGGGCCACCAGCATGACCGCGGCGCCCTGGGCCGCCAGGGCCCGCGCCACGCCTTCGCCCAGGCCGCGGCTTGCGCCCGTGACAAGCGCCACTTTTCCATCCAGCCGGCTCATCGGTCCTCCCTTGTCTTCCGGCAGTCTATTCGACAGGCTCCCCGGCACGGACGTCGAACTGAACCGTGATGCGAAACGGACGGCGCGTTCGGCCGGGTAGAAGCCGAACCGCCGGAAGCGAGGGAGGGTAGTTATTCGATGAGTGCGCGAGCCTGGGCGGGGCGCATTGTTGCAGCCTGTGTGGTCGCCGCTTTCATCGGCGCGGGCGTGTTTTGGTGGGCCCAGCCGGCATCGCGGCCGGCGACGGCCGCGGCACCGCCGCCGCCGGAAGTCGGTGTCGTCCAGCTCACTGCCGCCGACGTTCCCCTGCCGCTCCAGTTCGCCGGCCGGGTCGCAGGGTTTCGCGTCGTCGAGATCCGCTCGCAGGTGAGCGGCATTCTGCTGAAGCGCGCCTTCAACGAGGGCGCGATCGTCGACATCGGCGACGTCCTGTTCCGCATCGATCCGCGGTCCTATGAGGCCGCCCTGTCGCGCGCGCAGGCGCAGGCGGCGCAGGCGAGGGCCACGCTCACGCAAACCGAGGAGAATTATAAGCGCGTCGAGGGCCTCGTTGCCCAGAAGGTGTCGGCGCAGAAATCGCTCGAGGACGCCATCGCCGCCCGCGACCAGGCGCGCGCCTTGATCCAGTCGACCCAGGCCGACGTCGAGACCGCCAAGCTCAACCTCGAATATACGGTGATCAAGGCGCCGGTCACCGGCCCGACCAGCATCGTCTCACCGCCCGAGGGCACACTCGTGCAGGCGCAACAGACCCTCCTGACGACGATCACCCAGCTCGATCCGGCCTATGTGAACTTCACCTTCACCGACAGCGAGATGCGCGCGCTCGACGAGATCAGCAAGTCGCGCGAGAAGCCGCTGGACTCCGACGACGTGAAGGTCGAGCTGCAGTTCGGCGACGGCGCCGTCTATCCCCGGCTCGGCAAGATCGACACGCGCTCGCGCACCGTCGATCCCCGCACCGGCACGATCCTGATCCGCGCGGTGTTCCCAAACCACGAGGGCGGTCTGCTGCCGGGTCAGTTCGTCCGGGTGAACGTGACCGGCATCACCATGCCCGACGCCATCGTGGTGCCCAAGGCCGCGATCTCGCAGGGGCCGCTGGGCGCCTTTGTCTATGTCGTCGAAGCCGACAACGTCGCGCGCGCGCGGCAGGTCCGGCTGGCCCGCGAGCTGAGCGACGGCTGGATCGTGCGCAAGGGGCTGAGTCCGGGGGATCGCATCGTCATCGACGGCGTCATCCGCGTCAGGCCGGGAAATGTCGTGCGGCCGGTGCCCATGACGCCGCCCAAGCCGGCGGAGCCTCCTGCCGCCGCCGGGACCAAGCCGTGATCTCCAAATTCTTCATCGACAGGCCGGTCTTCGCATCCGTCCTGTCGATCGTGATCGTGCTGGCGGGGCTGGTGGCGATGCGGGTCCTGCCGATCTCGCAATACCCGCAGATCGTGCCGCCCGAAGTCGTGATCTCGGCGACTTACCCCGGCGCCACCGCCGAGACCATCGCCGCCACCGTCGCGGCACCGCTCGAGCAGCAGATCAACGGCGTCGAGCGCATGATCTACATGCAGTCGACCTCGACCGGCTCGGGCACGATGAACCTCGCGGTGACCTTCGAGATCGGCACCAACCCCGACCAGAACGCCATCAACGTCAACAATCGCGTGCAGCGCGCCTTGCCGCTGCTGCCGAGCGAGGTCAGCCGCCAGGGACTGGTCGTGCAGAAGCGCTCGACCTCGATCCTTCAGGTCCTGACCATGTCGTCGCCGGAGGGTCGCTACGACACGATCTACATCAGCAACTACGCGCTGGTGAACGTGCTCGACGAGATCCGTCGCCTGCCGGGCGTCGGCGACGCGGCCTTGTTCGGCGCCTCGGACTACTCGATGCGCATCTGGCTTCGGCCCGACAAGCTCGCCCAGTACAATCTGGCGCCGTCGGACATCGCCGCCGTGGTGCGCGAACAGAACGCCCAGTTCGCCGCCGGCCGCTTCGGCGAGGAGCCGATGAACAAGCCGCAGGTCTTCACCTATTCGGTGACGACGCCGCCCCGGCTGGTCGACCGCACGCAGTTCGAGGAAATCATCATCCGGTCCGAGGAGAATGGCGGGGCGCTCCGGCTGAAGGACGTGGCCCGCGTCGAGCTGGGTGCGCTGCAATACGGCTTCTCTGGTACTTTCAATGGCTCGCCTGCCGTGCCCATCGCTGTCTACCTGCAGCCCGGCGCCAACGCCCTGCAGGTCGCGGCGTCGGTCCGGGAAACGATGGATCGCATCTCCAAACGCTTTCCGGTGGGACTGCGCTACGACATTCCCTTCGACACCACGCGCTTCGTCGAGGTCTCGATCCAGGAGGTCGCCATCACCTTTGTCGAGGCGATCGCCCTCGTTGTGCTGGTGGTCTTCCTGTTCCTGCAGAACGTCCGGGCGATGATCATCCCGGTCATCGCCATCCCGGTGTCGATCATCGGCACCTTCGCCGGCATGTACGTGCTGGGCTTCTCCATCAACCTGCTGACGCTGTTCGGGCTCGTGCTCGCCATCGGCATCGTCGTCGACGATGCCATCGTGGTGCTGGAGAACGTCGAGCGCATCATGTCGACGCAAGGCAAGCCGCCACGCGAGGCGGCACTCCAGGCCATGCAGGAGGTCACGGGGCCGGTCATCGCCATCGTGCTGGTGCTCTGCGCGGTGTTCATCCCGGTCTCCTTCCTCGGTGGGCTGGCGGGCGAGCTCTACCGCCAGTTCGCCGTCACCATCGCGGTCTCGGTCGTGATCTCGGGTATCGTGGCGTTGACCCTCACGCCGGCGCTCGCCGCCCTGATCCTGAAGGAGAAGCACGGCGAGCCGGCGTGGCCCTTCGCGATGTTCAACCGCGGCTTCGCCTGGCTGACGTCGCGCTACACCGGCGGGGTGAGCTTCCTGCTCAAGCGCACGGTGGTGGGCATCGCGGGCTTCGTCATCGTGCTGGGGCTGGTATTTGCGTTGTTCCAGCGCATCCCCGGCAGCCTCGTGCCGGCCGAGGACCAAGGCTACGTCTTCGTGGTGACCATGCTGCCGCCCGCCGCCGCGATCGCGCGCACGCGCGACGTGACTGCGAAGGCCACGGAAGCGCTGCGGCAGAACCCGGCGGTCGCCAACGTCGTCACCTTCTCGGGCTTCGATCTGCTGTCGCGCGCGCTCAAGTCCAATTCCGGCATCTCCTTCGTCACCTTGAAGGACTGGTCGCAGCGCAAGGATCCGAGCCAGGACGCGCGCAACGTGGCGCCGGCGATCGGCGCGATCAACGCCAGCTTCCGCGACGGCATCGTGATCGGCTTCAATCCGCCGCCGATCCAGGGCATCAGCGTCACCGGCGGCTTCGAGCTCTTCCTGCAGGACCGCTCGGGTGGCTCACTGAATGGCCTCTCGGAAGCGGTGAACAAGGTGGTGCAAGCGGCCAACCAGCGGCCCGAGCTGCGCGGCGTTTCCACCACTTTCACCACCGCCGTGCCGCAATATCGCACCGACGTCGATCGCGAGAAGGCGAGGGCGCTCGGCATCCCGATCAACGCCATTTTCGAGACGATGCAGAGCTCGTTCGGCAGCCTCTACGTCAACGACTTCTCGCTGTTCGGCCGGACCTATCGCGTCAGCCTCTCCTCCGAAGCCGACTTCCGCGAGAAGCCGGACGATCTGCGCCATGTCTTCGTGCGTGCCGACGGCGGCGCCATGGTGCCGCTGAACGAACTGGTGACTTTCACCCGCATTCTGGGGCCCGACACGGTCGATCGCTTCAATATCTTCCCGGCGGCCAAGATCATCGGTAGCCCGGCGCCGGGCTATTCTTCGGGCCAGGCGATCGCGGCCATGCAGCAGGTCGTGGCCACGACGCTCCCCAACGACTTCAGCATCGGCTGGACAGGGGCTGCCTACCAGGAGCTCGCGACGGCAGGCACGGGCTCGCTGGGCTTCATCTTCGGCCTGGTCATGGTGTTCCTGATCCTAGCCGCGCAGTACGAGCGCTGGTCGCTGCCGCTCGCCGTCCTCACGGCGGTGCCCTTCGCCGTGCTGGGCGCCCTGGTCGCCATCTGGCTGCGCGGCCTCGACAACGACGTCTACTTCCAGATCGGTCTGGTGACCCTGATCGGGCTTGCCGCCAAGAACGCCATCCTGATCGTCGAGTTTGCCTCGCAGCGCTTCCAGCAGGGGCTCTCGGCCTATGACGCCGCCATGGAAGCCGCTCGGCTCCGCTTCCGGCCGATTATCATGACCTCGCTCGCCTTCATCCTGGGCGTGATGCCGCTCGCCATCAGTACCGGCGCGGGCTCGGCCAGCCGCCACTCGATCGGCACGGGCGTGATCGGCGGCATGATTGCCGCGACGGCGGTCGCCATCCTGTTCGTGCCATTGTTCTTTAGTCTGCTGACGAGGCGAAAGTCCGTGAAGCCCGAGGTATAGTCGCGGACAGGAGATCAGGGGAGGGCGGCGGCGATGCGTCTGTTGATCGAACATGCGACGATCTGGGATGGCAGCGGTGCGGCGCCGTTTCCGGGCCAGGTGCTGATCGAGGATGAGCGCATCGTGGCGGTCGCACCGAGGGCCGAAGCACTGTCCGCCGACGGCGCGGAACGGCTGGATGCCGGCGGCAAGTTCCTGATGCCCGGCATGGTCGAGGGCCACGCCCATCTCTCCTTCGTCGATACCCCGCGCGGTACGGCACTGGGCGAGCTGCCGCCGGAGGACCACGCACTCCTCACCATGGACGCCGCACGGAAACTGCTGGGCGCCGGTTTCACCAGCGCCTGCTCGGCGGCGGCGGCCAAGATCCGGCTCGACGTCGCGGTGCGCGATGCCATCGAGCGCGGCATCACGGACGGGCCACGGCTGTTGACGGCGAGCCCCGAACTCACCGTCACCGGCGGCCTCGGCGACGGGCGTCGCCTGCACCTGCACCAGGACAGTTTCGGCGTTGCCGTCGACGGGCCCGACGAGGTCCGGCGCATGGCGCGGCTCTGCCTGCGCGAGGGCTGCGACACCATCAAGCTCAATATCTCGGGCGACACCGGCACCGAATCGGCGCTGGCCGAAGCCACGGTCATGACCGACGCCGAAATCGCGGCCGGCGTCGAGGCCGCCCACACGATCGGCCGCCGGGTCGCCGCCCATGCGCGCGCCTCCGAATCGGTGAAACGGGCGCTGCGCAACGGTGTCGACATCATCTATCACTGCGATTTCGCCGACGACGAGGCGCTCGACATGCTGGAAGTCGCCAAGGACCGCATCTTCACCGGCCCGGCGATCGGTCTCGTGATCAACCGGCTGGAGAGCCTGCGCGGCGACAATTCGGTGCAGGGCCAGGTTGCGCTCGAGCGGCTGAAGCCGCTCTACGAGGCGACTTGCCGCGTGCACGTCGAGATGCGCAAACGCGGCATCCGCATCGTTGTCGGCGGCGACTATGGTTTCGCTGCCACGCCACAGGGCACCAATGCGCGCGACCTCGAGCACTTCGTGACGCACTTCGGTTTCTCAGCGAGCGAGGCGCTGCAGGCCGCGACCCGCACCGGCGGCGAGATCATGAAGCGCGGCCACGAGCTGGGCCAGATCAAGCCGGGCTTCTTCGCCGACCTGTTGCTGGTCGACGGCGACCCGTTGCAGGACGTGCGGGTGCTGCAGGACAGGAAGCGCCTGGCGCTGATCATGAAGGGCGGCGTGCGCTATGTGCCGTGCGAGGGGCCGCCGCATGTGCGGCGGTTGCACTGAGCGCAATAGGGAAGGCTGCCGGTCACTAGCGCTCCGTGGATTGCTCGCCTGCGGATTTCGCATGCGCCCGGGGTGGGCAAGGGGTGATACCCTCAGTCAAAGTTTCTGGGAGGAAACGATGAGCTACGACCTCGTGATCAAGAACGGCACCGTGGTCGATGGCACGGGCGCCGCGCGCTACCAGGCGGATGTCGCCATCCAGGACGGCAAGGTGGCCGAAATCGGCAAGGTGACGGAAGGTGCCAGGCGCACCATCGACGCCCACGGACTTGTCGTGGCGCCGGGCTTCGTCGATCCGCACACCCACTACGATGCGCAGATCTGCTGGGATGGCGCGGTCACCCCTTCCTCCTGGCATGGCGTCACTTCCGTGGTGATGGGCAATTGCGGTGTCGGCATCGCGCCCTGCAAGCCCGAGACACGCGAAATCGCCATGAAGGATTTGGTGAACGTCGAGGGCATTCCCTTCGACGTGCTGAACAAGGGCATCACCTGGGACTGGGAAACGTTCCCTGAGTTCATGGACGCCGCGGCGGCGCGCAAGCCATCGCTCAACCTCGCCTTCATCGCGCCACTGACGCCGTTCCGCCACTACGTGATGGGCGAGGCCTCGATGGACCGCGCCGCGACGCCGGAGGAGACGCATCAGATCGCCAAGCTGATCGGCGAGGCGGTGGACGCGGGCGCGCTGGGTTTCTCCTCGACGACGCTCAACCAGCACATGGGCTTCGAGGGCAAGCCGCTCGCGTGCCGCAACGCCAGCCGCGAGGAGATGAAGGCCTACGCCAACCAGCTCAAGAAGCGCGGCAAGGGTGCGATCGAGATCGCGCTCACCCGCCAGGTCGGCGTGCTGGAGCAGGACCAGTGCGAGATGCTGGACTTCCTGCTCGAGGAGAGCGGCCGGCCGGTGACTTTCATCGCTCTGTTCGACCGCGATGACATTCCCGAGGCTGTACGCGACACCTTGCGGCGGGCGGCGCCGATGATCGCCAAGGGCGCGCGGCCACAGACCTCGCCGCTGCCGCTGACGCGCGAATGCAACATGGACAATCCCTTCGCTTTCGCGGCCTTTCCGTCGTGGAAGCGGGTGTTCGCCGACACCTCGAAGGAAGCGCAGAAGAAGGTCTATGCCGATCCCGCGTTCCGCAACCAGTTCCGCGAGGACCTCAAGAACCCGACCGGCTTCAGCGACTGGCGCCGCGTGGTGGTGCATGACGTGCACAATGCTGCGCTAAAACACCTGGAGCGCAAGTCGATCGCCCAGATCGGCGAGCTGCAGGGCAAGGACGGCGTCGACGCCTTCCTCGACATGGTGCTGGGCGACGATCTCGACGTCGAGCTCACCATCTCCTCGTGGAATACGCGCGAAGACCGCATGCGCGAACTCCTGAACAATCCCGCCATCCTGATGGCGCTGGGCGACGGTGGCGCGCATGTCGACATGCTGTGCGATGCCGGCTACCCGACCTACTTGTTGGGCACCTGGGTGCGCGAAAAGCAGGCGATCACGCTGGAGGAAGGCGTGCGCAAGCTCACCTCGGATCCTGCCGATCTCTTCGGTCTGAAAGACCGCGGCCGCCTTGCCAAGGGCGTGCCGGCTGATGTGGCGATCTTCGATCCCGCGGCGATCGGCTCCTCCAACCACGGCGAGCGTCGCCACGATCTGCCCGGCGGCGCCAAGCGCATCGTGATGCCCTCGCGGGGCGTCGAGTACACGGTGGTCAACGGCGCGGTTACCTGGGAACAGGGCCAGCTCACCGAGGCCAAGGCGGGGCGAGTGTTGCGAGGATAGGGCTTCGATATCGCCTGCCGATCTGTAAGATCGTCCGCAGGCCATGAAACATCCGAATCCTGTCGACTCGCTGAAGAGGGACGTGCCGCTGCGCTACGACACGCGGCTGCTCGGGCGCATTCTCGGCGACACGGTGCGGACCCAGGAGGGTCAGCAGGTGTTCGACCTCGTCGAGCACATCCGCAGGACCGGTGTCCAGTTCCGCCGCGACACAGATGAGGCAGCGCGGCAGGAGCTGCAGACGGTCATGAGTAGCCTGCCGATGGAACGGGCGCTGCGAATCATCCGGGCCTTCGGCCATTTTTCGCATCTCGCCAATATAGCCGAGGACCAGCACCAGATCCGTCGCGCCCGTGCCGACGCCAAGGCCCAGGTTCCGCCGGAACCGGGCACTATGGCCCATGCGCTCGAGCGCGCCAGGAAGGCCGGCATTTCACGCGCTCAGCTGAAGGCGTTCTTCGACAACGCGCTCTGCAGCCCGGTCCTGACCGCACATCCGACCGAGGTTCGCCGCAAGAGCTCGATCGATCGCGAGATGGAGATCGCCTGGCTATTGGACGAACGCGACCGCATCCAGTTCACGCCCGAGGAACTGGCGGACAATCGCGACGCATTGCGTCGTGCCGTGCTCATCCTGTGGCAGACAAACCTCATCCGGGGTACGCGCCTGCGCGTCATCGACGAGGTCGCCAACGGGCTCGCCTACTACGACCATACGTTCCTGCGCGCCTTGCCGGTGTTCTATGCCGACCTCGAGGATCGGCTGGGCGCTGTCAATCCGGCGTGGCAGGACATTGGCGTGCCGTCCTTCCTGCGCATGGGCAGCTGGATCGGGGGGGACCGCGACGGCAATCCCTTTGTCACCGCCGAGGTGTCGCGCGAGGCGCTCGCCCTGCAAAGCCAACGCGCGCTTCGCTTCTATCTCGAGGAACTGCATCTGCTGGGGGGCGAGCTGTCGCTCGACGGCCGCATCGTGACCGTCTCCGCGGGCCTCACGGCGCTGGCCGACCGTTCGCCCGACCGCGCACCCGAGCGCATGGACGAGCCGTACCGGCGCGCGATCGTGGGGATTTATGCAAGGCTCGCCGCCACGGCATTGGCGTTGGATGGACTCGAGGCACCGGTGCCACCGGTCGGGCCGGCGCCTGTCTATGACTCCGCCGGTGCCTTCAAGGCTGACCTCGATGCGATCTCACAGTCGCTGGCGGAGAACGGCTCGGTGGACCTGTCGCGTGGACGCCTGCGTTCGCTCCGCCGCGCCGTAGACGTTTTCGGCTTTCATCTCGCGTCGCTCGACATCCGGCAGAATTCCGACGTCCATCAGCGGGTCATGACGGAGTTGCTTGGCACGGCGGGCGTTGACGCGGACTACGGGACACTCGACGAGGCGGCACGGGTCAGTCTGCTGGCAGGCGAACTGGGCAATCCGCGACCGCTGGCGTCGCCCAGTTTCTCCTACGGCGAGGAAACCGCCGCCGAGCTCGCGATGCTGCGGGTGGCGGCGGATGCGCATCGCCGCTACGGCCGCGCCGCCATGCCCAACTACGTCATCTCCAAGGCCGACGGCGTCTCGGACGTCCTAGAGGTGGCCGTGCTGCTGAAGGAAGTCGGTCTCCTGCGCCCACGCGAAGGCCGGCTCGACGTCGACATCGTGCCGCTGTTCGAGACCATCGGCGACCTGCAGCGCTGCGGCCGGGTCATGGACGATCTTCTCGGCCTGCCCGCCTATCGACGTCTGATCGCGTCGCGCGGCGGGACCCAGGAGGTGATGCTGGGCTATTCCGACAGCAACAAGGACGGCGGCTACCTGACCTCGACCTGGGAGCTGTACAAGGCTGAGCTGGCGCTGATCGACACCTTCCGGCGACACCAGGTCGGGCTGCGCCTGTTCCATGGCCGCGGCGGCTCGGTGGGCCGGGGCGGGGGGCCGAGCTACGAGGCGATCCTGGCGCAGCCGAACGGCGCGCTACAAGGCGCGATTCGGGTCACCGAACAGGGCGAGGTGATCGCCGGCAAGTACTCCAATGCCGAAGTCGGCCGGCGCAACCTGGAAATCCTGGCCGCGGCGACGCTGGAGGCGACGCTGCTGGAAGCGGACCGCCAGGAGCCGCCCGCGGCCTGGCTCACCGCCATGGAGGAACTGTCGGCCGAGGCCTTTCGCGCCTATCGCGCGCTGGTCTACGAGACTGAAGGTTTCGACCGCTACTTTCGCGAGTCCACGGTGCTGGACGAGATCGCCAGCCTCAACATCGGCAGCCGTCCGGCATCGCGGTCGAAGAAACAAGGCATCGAGGACCTGCGCGCCATTCCCTGGGTGTTCAGCTGGGCGCAATGCCGCCTGATGCTGCCCGGCTGGTACGGCTTCGGTGCGGCCATCAAGGCGTGGATCGCCGCCCGGCCCAAGGACGGTTTGGCCACGCTGCAGGCGATGCACGACGGCTGGCCCTTCTTCCGCAGCGTGCTCTCGAACATGGACATGGTGCTGGCCAAGAGCGACATCGCGCTCGCCTCACGTTACGCCGAGCTGGTGACCGATGCGACTTTGCGCGAGCGGGTCTTCGGCCAGCTTCGCCAGGAGTGGCAGGCCTCGATCGACGCCGTGCTGGCCGTCACGCGGCAGCAGGCGCTGCTGGAAAGCAACCCGTCGCTCGGCCGTTCGATCCGCAACCGCTTCCCCTACATCGACCCGCTCAACCACGTGCAGATCGAGCTGCTGCGGCGGCATCGTGCCGGTGATGCCGATCCCGGAGTGGTGCAGGGCATCCACCTCAGCATCAACGGCATCGCGGCCGGCCTGCGCAACAGCGGCTGAGGGCGGTCTTCAGTCGGCGGCGACGGCCGGTGTCGCGGCCCGCGTCGTCCGGAAGGCCGGCATCACTTCCTTGGCGAAGCGGTCGAGCTGTTCCAGCGCCACGGCGAGCGGCGTGCCGAGCGCCATGCCGCAGCTGACGCGATCGAGACCGGGATAGCGCTTTTCCACTGCCTTCAGCTGCTCGATGATGTCGGCCGGCGTGCCGGCCAGGAAGCCGCCGGCCTTCACCGCGTCCTCGATCCTGGGCAGCTTGGTGGTGGCGGCCAGGCGCGGATCGCGCATCGCCGCGATCTGCTCATCGGAGAGTGCCCGCACCAGCCGCAACTCGCCGAACATCTTCATGTTCTCTTCATAGTATTTGCCCGCCGCTTGCATGGCGGCCTCGCGGCTCTCGGCGATGAAGTACTGGAAGCCCAGCGACAGGCGCTCGCCCAGCCCGAGCTTGATGCCGCGCCGCGCATAGGCCGCCTGGAAGGCAACCATATGCCGCTCCACCGCGCCGCCTTCCGCCGAGCCGCCGCCGATCACGCCGGAAATGCCGTGCTTGGCCATGAAGTCGAAGGCGCGGTCGGAGCCGCTCTGGATCGGCTGCCAGCATTCCACCGGCCGGCGCAGCGGACGCGGCACCAGCGTGATGTCCTTCAAGGTGTAGCCGCGATAGGGCACCGCCGGCGGGATCGTGTAGTAGGTGCCCTTGTGGGAGAACTTTTCCTCGTTGAACGCCTTGAAGATGACGTCGCAGCCTTCCTCGAACATTTCCCGGTTCGCCGCCTGATCGGTGAGCGGCGCCCCGAAGCTTTCGACCTCGCGCGTGTGATAGCCGCGGGCCACGCCGAAGATGATGCGACCGCCGCTCAGCACGTCGGCCATCGCATAATCCTCGGCCAGGCGCAGCGGATGCCACATCGGCACGACGTTGAAGCCGCAGCCGATCCGGAGGTTCTTCGTCACGCCCGTGAGGTGCAGGGCCATCATCAGGAGGTTCGGGATGCATTCCGTGCCCTCGGGCTGGAAATGGTGCTCGGCCATCCAGAAGCTGTCGTAGCCGAGACCATCCATCTGCTTGGCGTAGGCCACCGCCTTGTGCAGGACGCCGGCCAGTTCCTCGTTGGAATAGTGGCGGTCGTTGATCGGCGTGCCGCTGTAGCCGGCATTTTCCAGGTCGACCGAGCCGACGTAGGAGCTGTCGAATTTGGTAATCATGGTGCGTTTCCTCCTCGGCGCTGCGGGCCGATAAGGCTCAATTGAGCCCACCATCATGGCGCTTGGCAATTCCCCCACTGGTCTCCTGCGCGGCGCCTTTCGCAGGGTGGCCCCCGACGGATTGACGCCTGACGCAACCGGCCCAGTATGGCGGAAGGATTTTGATACCGAGGACACCCTATGGATACCCGCGTTCAGTCAGTGGTTGCCAGAAGCGCTCCGGAACGGGCTCGCGCCCTGCAACCCTTGCTGGACGAGCACGGCGCCGAGATGGACCGACGTCGCGAACTGACGCCCGAGGTGGTGGAGGCGCTGGTCGGCCAGGACATGCTGCGCCTGCTGCTGCCCCAAAGCCTTGGCGGCCAGGAACTCCACCTGCTGGAATACTGCAAGACCACCGAGGCGCTGGCCTGGGCGGATGCCAGCGTCGGCTGGTTCATCAACCAGTCCAATGTCTCCTCGGCGACATCGGCCGCGGCCATGCCGCCCGAAGCTGCCGCCTCGGTGTTCGGCGATCCGCGCGACGGCCTCGCCTGGGGCGCCCGCCACAGCAAGAGCAAGGCGATCCGCGTCGAGGGCGGCTATCGCCTGAGCGGCACCTGGAGCTTTGCCAGCGGCGGCCGCCACACGCGGTGGCTCGGCGCCCATAGCGCGATACAGAATCCTGACGGCACGCCGCACGTTCGCTATGGCCGGCCGGACGACCGCAGCTTCGTGTTTCTGCGCAGGGACGCCAGGATCACCGACGACTGGCATGTGCTCGGCCTCCGGGGCACGGGCAGCGACACCTACACGGTGGAAGATCTCTTCGTGCCGGACGAGCGGGCGCCGGCGCGCGACGCGCTGGAGGAACGGCGGGAGGGTGGGCCGATCTACACCCTCATGTCGACGCTGCTCTACGCCACCGGTTTCTGCGGCGTGACGCTTGGCGTGGCACGGCGGATGTTCGAAACCTATGTCGAGCTCGCCCGCGCCAAGCATTCCAGAGCCTCGCCCAATGCCATGGCCGTCAACAACGCCGTGCAGCGCGAGGTCGGCCTGATGGAAGCCAGGCTCTCCGCCGCCCGCGCCTTCCTGCATGAAGCGGCCTGCCAGGCCTATGACGCGGCCGCGGCAGGCAAGCTCGATGTCGATTTGCGCCTGCGGCTGCGGCTCGCCACGACCTTCGGCATGAACGAGGCGACCGATGTCGCGATCGCCGCCTATCGCGCCGCAGGAACGACGGCGATCCTGAATTCGGGCCCCTTCGAGCGCCGCTTCCGCGACGCCATGAGCTGCAGCCAGCACCTGCAGGCGATGATGCCGCACGTCGAGATGGTCGGCCGGCACATCATCGGCACCGACAACGTGATCCAGCACGTTTAGACGGAACGACGGCTCTCCGCAGCCCGGAGAGCCAATGTTCTTGGGGCATTCCCCCGCCCCGTGTCACAACAAGATGTCACACCAAGTTGTGTCAAATGTTGTGACACCGAGTTGTGACATCGCGTGAATCCTGCGGTCCAAGCGCCGCAGCAGACCGTCAATAGTTCCTTCTGGGGCGCGTTTTCTCGCGCCTCGGTCCACCCCACCTCTGGACGGTCTCCAGCGGGGGCAGCCTTTGCTTGCTACGCACGACACGATGATCGCGG
>Ga0207952_1001016_pt1 | contig 14434 bp, 14 predicted proteins | sample SubbioR12Aug_8Ca_FD_184831 | JGI IMG/M metagenome (GOLD analysis project Ga0207952, IMG submission 184831) | Serpentinite rock and fluid subsurface biosphere microbial communities from McLaughlin Reserve, California, USA - CR12Aug_8Ca (SPAdes) | ecosystem: Environmental > Terrestrial > Deep...
TGATGAAGCGCAACAGGCCACGTTCTCTACCAACGGCGGCAGTCAATTGTTCTACGGCATTCATTAGAAATATCCTTCTTTTTTACGTTTTTCCATCGATGCTTCTGATGTCTGGTCATCCATACGTGTGGCGCCACGTTCTGTAATCTGGGTAATCGCTGTCTCAGCGATGATGGCTTCAACCGTTGCAGCGTCAGAAGACACCGGGCATGTGCATGAGATATCGCCCACAGTACGGAAGCGCACGACCTGCGTCTCTACCGTTTCACCATCACGTGGTGGCGTCAAATCTGTCAGTGGTACCAGCAAGCCATTGCGTGGTATGACCTGGCGTTCATGGGCAAAATAAATTTGTGGCAATTCCAGTTTTTCTCGGGCGATGTATTGCCAGACATCGAGCTCGGTCCAGTTGGAAATAGGGAAGACGCGCATGTTTTCACCGGCGTGTACACGGGTGTTATACAGATCCCACAATTCCGGGCGTTGTGCTTTTGGGTTCCATTGACCAAATTCATCGCGGAAAGAGAATATCCTTTCCTTGGCACGGGCTTTTTCTTCATCGCGACGTGCACCGCCTATGCAGGCATCAAATTTATGTTCAGCGATGGTTTCCAGCAAGGTCACTGCTTGCGCCGCATTGCGTGAGTCCGTTGCCGGATTGCGCAAACGTACCGTACCACGGCGTATTGATTCTTCTACCGAACCGACGATCAGGCGTTCACCCAACTGGGCCACACGCTTGTCGCGAAAGGCGATGACTTCAGGGAAGTTATGACCAGTATCAATATGCACCAGCGGGAAAGGAAATTTACCCGGACGGAAAGCCTTTTCTGCGAGACGCAGCAAAACGATAGAGTCTTTGCCGCCAGAAAACAGCAGGGCAGGGTTGCTGCATTCAGCCGCGACTTCGCGCATGATATGGATGGCTTCGGATTCCAGCCAATCCAGGTGGCGATTGCTCGCAGCATCAATAAAATGGTTTTCCACGACAGTATTCATGATTTTTCTTCTTCAGACAGCTTGTTTAATTCGGATCAGCTTGCCATCAACAACATGCAGGCCACATTCCTTGGAATCGGTGTTTTCCCACCACCATCGTCCAGCCCTGACATCTTCACCTGGCTGTATCGCACGGGTGCAGGGTTCACAGCCTATTGATGGATAACCTTTGTCGTGCAAAGGATTGTAAGGCACATTGTTGCTTCTGAGATAGTGCCAGACATCATCTTCCGACCAATCTGCCAAAGGATTAAATTTTTGCAGGCCATGTGTTGCATCGTCTTCCTGTGTCGCCAGTTCAGTGCGTGTCGCGGACTGTGCACGGCGCTGGCCTGTGACCCAGGCCTTGTTGCCCGCCAGGGCACGTTTAAGCGGTTCTACCTTGCGTATGCGGCAGCATTCCTTGCGCATTTCTACGCTGTCATAAAACGCATTCAGCCCATGCTGGCTGACATAATTTTCTACTGCGGCTGCATCCGGCTTGAACAGTTTGATTTCTGTGCCATAGGTTTCCCTGACTTTATCGAGCATGCCCAGGGTTTCTGCATGCAGGCGTCCGGTTTCCAGCGAGAAAATCGAGATATTCAATTTCTTGCGCAAAATCAGGTCAGTCAACACCATATCTTCTGCCGCAAGACTGGAAGCGAATACTGCTGGCTCAAAGTCGTCAGCGATTCTTTCCAATATAGCCTGTGTTGCGGCAAGGCGTTCCAAAAAATCACTCATGCTTGCGCCCCTGTGCGCTCCGCACGGCGGAACAAGGGGTTTTTTTCGTCCCAAGAGGTTTGGTATTTTTCAGAAAAATCAGTCAGGCCCTTGATCGCGTCATGGATATTCTTGTCTTCACGTGTGGCAAAGGCATTGAAGCCAACGCGCTGCATGTAAAACAACTGGTCGCGCAAGACATCGCCAATGGCGCGCAATTCGCCAGTGAAATTGAAGCGTGAGCGCAGGTTATAGGCGATGGAATAGCCACGACCATCTGCAAATTTAGGGAAGTCCACAGCCAGCAGGCTAAAACGGCTGATATCTTCTTTCAATTCTTTTGCTTGCTCATCGCTGCTGAACCAGACGGCGATATCAGTACGGTTCAACAGGCTTTCGCGTTGCAACAACCATACTTTCAAAGGGATGATGACTTTGCCGGCGGGTACACTGACAGCATCCGGTGTTTCACTCTCTGTCAGGCGCAGTACGACCCAGTCGTCGCTGACGATGGCTTTATCTTTAATAATTTCTCGCATGATGCACTTTCTTAATTTCAGTAGCTGACAGCGGTACCGGCGTCTTCGCCATGATGCTCATTGGTACGTATCGGCGTTGCATACACAAATTCCTTGAACGGCGCGATGCCCAGGCGTTGTGCTGTATCGATGAAGCGCTCGTTTTCGAGGCGGTCGCGTACATATACCTGGATGATGCGGTCTATCACTTCCGGCATTTGTCCGGCAGCGAAAGACGGGCCTATGATCTTGCCTATGGCTGAACTATTGCCTTGCGCGCCACCAATGGACACCTGGTAAAACTCGCTACCGTCTTTATCCACACCCAAAATACCAATATTGCCGACATGGTGGTGACCGCAGGCATTGATACAGCCAGACATATTGAGTTCTATGTCGCCTATATCATGCAGGTAATCAAGGTCGTTGAAGCGGTCTGTGATATCCAGCGCTATAGGGATGGATTTGGCATTCGCCAGTGCGCAGAAGTCACCTCCAGGGCAGCAGATCATGTCGGTTAGCAGGCCGATATTTGGCGTTGCCAGGCCATGCGCCTTGGCTTCTTGCCATACCGCGAACAAGTCAGCAACTTTGACATCAGCCAGCACCAGGTTTTGCTCATGCGTGACGCGCAGTTCACCAAAGCTGTATTGATCAGCCAGATTGGCAATAAAGTCCAGCTGTTCAGAACTGGCATCGCCAGGTGGCACGCCTGGTTTTTTCAGCGACAACACCACAGCGACATAGCCAGGCACTTTGTGTGGTTTGACATTACGCTTGACCCAGTTGGCGAAGGACTTATTGTCTTGCAAGTGCTGTTCATACGCTGCATCTTGCGCAGGCAGGGTTTCATAGTCTGGCGTCGTGAAATAGCTGGCCACACGTTTCAATTCTGCTTCTGTCAGGGTGGCTGGGCCATCCTTGATGTCTTGCCATTCTTCTTCTACCTGACGGGCAAAGTCCTCAGCACCTATGGCTTTCACCAAAATCTTGATACGTGCTTTATAGATGTTATCGCGGCGACCGTACTGGTTATAGATACGCAATATCGCTTCCAGGTAAGTCATGACATGTTGCCACGGCAGGAAATCACGTATCACACTACCCAGGATAGGCGTGCGGCCCATGCCACCGCCTACCATGACCTTGAAGCCGACTTCGCCAGCTTCGTTGTGTACCACGGTCAGGCCAATATCATGGACTGCAATCGCAGCGCGGTCTTCTTTCGCGCCATTGATGGCAATCTTGAACTTACGCGGCAAATAGGCGAATTCAGGATGGAAGGTAGTCCATTGACGCAATATTTCTGCATAGGCGCGTGGGTCAATCACTTCATCGGCAGCAACTCCGGCAAATTCATCTGAAGTGATATTGCGCATGCAGTTACCAGAGGTCTGGATGGCATGCATTTCTACTGATGCCAGTTCTTCCATTATGTCTGGTGTATCTTCCAGATTGATCCAGTTGTACTGGATATTCTGGCGGGTCGTAAAGTGACCATAACCACGATCATATTTGCGGGCAATATGGGCAAACTTGCGTACCTGGTTTGACGATAGCATGCCGTAAGGCACAGCCACCCGCAGCATATAGGCGTGACGCTGCATGTACAGACCGTTTTGCAAACGCAAAATACGGAATTCATCCTCACTCAATTCATTTGAGAGCCGGCGGCTAACCTGGTCACGGAATTGTGCAATACGTTCCTTGATGATTTGGTGATCGTGCTGGTCGTAACGATACATCTTTAATTACCCATAAAATGCGTCTGTAAGTACGCGAATGCAAACAGAGTCAAAGGACAAGCTTGGCAGCAACCAAAGTCAGAGTGGTTGCCAACAGGCCACGTAAAAATTTTTCTGGTACGGCGCGGGCCGCCAGGGAACCTAGAGTGATACCTGGCAAAGAGCCTATCAGCAGGCTGCCCAGCAAGACCCAGTCTATCGAACCCAGCCACCAGTGACCAAAAGCAGCAATGGCTGTCAACGGTACAGCATAGGCGATATCCGTGCCTGCGATATGGGCGGCAGACATGCGTGGATATAGCATGACCAGCAAAGTCGCACCAATCGCTCCGGCACCGATGGAGGATATTGTCACTAGCGTCCCCAGTACTGCACCAGAGATGATAGTGGCAGCGGCCAGTTTTTTTCCTTGTAATTGCTTTTCAGGATGCTTGTTCAACCAGTTCAGCATCTTGCCCTTGAACAGCAAGGCAACCACGGTCAGCAGTACAGAAACAGCAATGGAATAGCGTATGAGCTGGCCAATTTCTTTATCCAGCGCACCAAAATTCTTAAGAAAGAGCGTGGCAACGACTGCTGCTGGCAGAGCCCCGTAGCAAAGCAGACGCACCACATTCCACTCAACTGTGCCGCGCAATCTATGGGTAAAAGTACCTGTAGCCTTGGTAATCGAGGCAAAGGCGAGATCGGTGCCCACCGCCACTGTTGGTGACACACCAAACAGCAGGGTAAGCAGGGGAGTCATCAATGAGCCGCCACCCACGCCGGTCAAGCCGACCAGGGTGCCCACTGCAAATCCCGAAAATATATAGGTTAACGTCATGTCGCCTCGCGCAAAGTAGGTGCATCGTAATGAATCCAGGCTTTATTCCAAACTACTTAGTATTCATTTGCTTATATACGTATTTGATATATGCAAAATCGCTGGACTGATATTGCCTTTAGTTTAATTCGTAAAAACAGAATAAATTATTTAAGAGACAATTTATGCAAGAAAGCTTGCGCTTTTGATGTGTTTTTTTGGGCGTGGTGCTGTTTGAAAAATGCATCTGCATGTGCTCAGAAAGATATTGACGCGAAAAAAGGGAAGCATCTTTAAAAACCAGCATAGATGTTGCCTTGCGGAAATGCGAGGCAATTCAAACAATATTTTCAGTAATTCTTATGTTGATATCTGTTTTTTGCATTTAGAAAATTCCTCGGATAGTCGGATAAAGCGTGTTCAAGCAGCCATTTTATTTTTGCGTATAATGCAACTGCCGAATATCTCGGTAGGTTGTACGTCTTCAGGGCGGGGTGTAATTCCCCACCGGCGGTAAATGCACAGGATTACCTTGGTAATTCTCGTGCACAAGCCCGCGAGCGCTTGCAATAAAAACGGCTGTAGCAAGTTTGCAGCAGTGTGCAAGGTCAGCAGATCTGGTGTGATTCCAGGGCCGACGGTCATAGTCCGGATGAGAGAAGATGCGCCTTATACAAAACTCCTATGGTGAAGACCGTGGGTGTTTGTGTCTGGCTATTCGTTTTTTGCTCCCTGAAACGTCTTTTGCACATTTACTTTTGCCGGAGCGTTTCATTATGTTGAATACTATTAGTAATACCATCCCATCTTCCAATTCTGCTCAGCCGGAATTGCTCTCCCTTAGTCCATTTGATCAGCGCTTGTCCAGGGCACTGGCAGATCTGCGTCATGGCCGTCCAGTATTGCTCATGGATGACTTTGACAGGGAAAACGAGGCTGATCTCATTGTTGCCGCCGATAAAATCACGGTCGAATCCATGGCCAGGCTGATACGTGATTGCAGTGGCATTGTCTGCCTTTGCCTGACAGACGACAAGTTGCAGCAACTCGATTTACCACCTATGGTCAGCCATAATGAAAGCCGCTATGGCACGGCTTTCACGGTATCGATAGAAGCTAAACAAGGTGTGACGACAGGTGTGTCTGCGGCTGATCGCGTCACTACCATTCTGACTGCCATTGCAGCAGATGCTAAACCTGAGGATTTGGCCAGGCCAGGCCATGTCTTCCCTTTACGCGCGGCACCCGGTGGCGTGCTCAGTCGGCGCGGGCATACTGAGGGTTCAGTTGATCTGGCCATTATGGCGGGCTTGTCACCAGCAGCGGTATTGTGTGAGTTGATGAACCCGGATGGCAGCATGGCCAAAGGTGCGCAAATCATAGAGTACGCAGTGACCCACGATATTGTGATACTGACTATCGATGAACTGGCCAGTTACAGGGCATCAGCCACAATGTAGTATTCTTTACTGTATTGACGACAAAGGCTTTTGAAGGTGATGACCATGAGCGTATTCAGGAAATGTTTGCTACTGAACATGTTATTGGTCGTCACGTTCAGCAATGCCGAACCAGCGTCCTGGTATAAATGGCGCAGCAAACTCAATGCCCATGTTACTTGTTCCCAGACTTCGCCAGGCGAGGGATGGGAGCAATTGACGCAAGCTTATCTGGATGCCCGTTGCGAACGGCCCAAGCCGCATTGAAACAAACTATACAAAAAAAGTAGTAATCCAAAGCTTTTGTGATTTTTCTATTCCAGCCATATTATTAGAGCTCATTTCATAAATAGGATGAGTGCGAACAAGACGATTTGGGATGCATTGCAAGGCATCAGGTGTTTACCCTGCGCTGCAAGGTTCCTGCCTATGCGAGGGAAGGGGCGCTCACTACGCGCAGTAATGCGCCCAAATCGTCAGTCCCCGAAGGGTTTGCCTCATAACGCGCGCTGGACTGCGTTGGACTCGTTATCAATAGACAAAGCTATTGACTGCCTCGGCCCCTTGCAGGGCGCATGTGCGCTTGTAAGCACACATCGTACGCAGGCGTGCAACATGTTGCACGAAACCCCTGCTTTACCCTTGCCAGCCCACGTTATGAGGCAAACGCATCTCATCCTATTTATGAAATGAGTTCTATATATGTTAAATTTCTTTACTTGGTGTTGAAGACAAGTATTACGCATATTTATTGCGCATATTTTATTGCGCATATTCGTTTCTTTGCATAAAGTTAATTTGTGGACATATTGCATGCGCATCTCTTTGCTATAAGCAAGAATTGACATAGATTCCTTATTCACCTCCGTGATTCACTTCCTTGTAACCCAAGGATAATCAGTTTCTCAAGCCATGCGCTCAGCGAATTGGAAAGTTTGCAAGTATCGGCGAAAAATTGACTGTCCTGTTGAAACTTCAGATGGCAGCCACATGATGAAACCAGGAAATGAAGGAGTGAACATGTTGATAGAACGTGAGGCAGAGAGCTGCTACCTCGGACAGTTTATCCCCCTGCAATACCATCACAATATGCTGATGGATTTGAACCGCATGGATAATTTCAAGGCGGCGATACGTCGCCAGGTATTTGAAGGCGCAAAAGTCCTGGAGCTGGGTGGAGGTACTGGCGTACTTTCCTGGTTCGCGGCCCAGGCTGCGGCCAAAGTCTATTGCGTAGAATTCAATCCTGATATGGTCGATGAAGCGCGTCGCTTGCTTGCCATGAATCGCTATGGCGACAAAGTCGAAGTCATACACGCAGATGCTTTTGAATACTTGCCACCAGAACCTGTAGACATCGTCATTTGCGAAATGATACACGTGGCCATGCTGCGTGAAAAGCAGGTAGAAGTCATAGAAAATTTCAAGAAACGCTATGTGGCCAAATTTGGCGGCCCCTTGCCACTGTTCATTCCAGAGGCTGTTGTCATGGCAGTGCAGCCATTGCAACAAACCTATGATTTCTCTGGCTACCAGGCACCGATTATTCAATTCCAGCAACCAGGCGCATTTTCTGCCGACACGGTAGAACTGGCGCAACCAGCCTTGTACAGCATTATTGATTTCAGTCAGGCCAATGACATGCAAATCAAATGGGAAGGCAGTTTTACGGTAGAAAAAGCGGGCACAGTCAGTGCCTTGCGCTTTGTGACCAAAAATATTCTGGCCGTGTTGATGGAGTCATCATCGACTATAGACTGGCTGAACCATTACATGGCATTACCGCTGGCCCAGCCTGTCTCGGTGAAAGAGGGTGATCTGTTGCAGGTCAGCTTCCAGTATCGCGCTGGTGGCTCTATCGCTTCGCTGCAAAACTCCATGCAGGTAGAAGTGAAATCTACAACTGCCATCCGTGCCGGACATTTGTCGCTGGCTTATGGTTAAATAATTTCCTGTAAAAAAAATGGCCGGCATTTGTTCAATCAAATGCCGGCCTTTCTTTGATGCTTGTTTATTCGGAAGGAAGCTCTTCATTGTCGGCTGGATAGGCCAGTGCCTGTTGCATAAGCTCTTCATCCGTAATCGGTGGAATATTTGCGAGCTCCGTAGCTACAGGCGGGTCAGCCAGTTGCAATGCATGTTCCCCAAGAAATGCCAGGGTGGCAATTTCAGGCTTCACCTGTGCGCCAGCATCTGTCCCCGCATCTGTAGCATTTTCCGGACTTTCGTCCAGATCGTAGTCTATGCTCTCGCCTTGACAGGCAAGTGCCTGCGTCAGCAATTCATCATCAGAGATGGGTGGGAGTTCTGATAGTTCCAGCTCTGAGATATCTGCACCGTCTGAATGTTCAGATACTGGCAATGCAGTACTGGTAAGCGGATTTTGCGTGGTATTTGTTTTGTTCCGCCTATCCAGATTCTCCAGGTAGGCGGCAAAGTCTCCGTTATCCGGAGTGTCATTACTCATAAAAAACAGGGGCTTTCAATGGTTTGCACCAGGAAATCACTTTTTTTCATACTCATCATGCATGGGAAGGGTGTTGCCGTCAGGTTTGAGTAAATTGATGTCACGGACATTTTTTTGAACTGCAACAGCAGCAAACAGGCTAAGCAAAAATGACATGGCAAAGAAGCCTTTTTCACTCCAGCCCAGAGTCGCATTGTATAAGCCCACAGCCAACAAGGTGATAGAAAGTGCAAGCGATAACCAGCACAGGCCAAAGTAAATGCCAGTGACAGGGATGCCTTCCAGTTTATCCCGTACAGATTTTTGCAGAGAGACAGCAGCAAACAAGCCGTACATCAATATGGTGAAATAGTAACCTTTTTCATTGAGCTGCATCCCGGCATTCCAGACGCCCGCCAGATAAGTGCCTGCACCGATAAACAATGCTGCCCAGGAAGCGCCTACGAATGCACCGGTTGGTGCCTGAAGTTGAGGTTTCAAACAAGGACTCCTTGATGTAAAAGATTGAATCAGGCTTTACCGGATTTAGCAGTTTTTTGCAATATTACATTCAAAAAAATAAAGAAATAAGTCATATCTCCAGGCATTCATTTCATAGATATATTTAAGGTATATGGACAAAACAGTGTCATTCGCGTAAGGTCTGCCATTCTTGCCGTTGCGGCAATTGCTTACCAGAACTCTTTCCACGCGTTGATGAAGAGTTCTCAACTTTGCTTCCTTTTTCATCTTAACGGGGTCAATTAATGTCTTTACGTTTTGCTGTTATACCATCTGGAAAAACCCTGGCTGCCTGTGTGGCGGCGGGTTTGTTTTTGTCGTTCACTGGTCAGGTCGCCCAGGCAAGAAACAAGAGTGTGCTAGCACCAGCGGTGCAGGCATCCAAGTTTAATCTTGCTGATCTTGTCAAAAACTCCAGCGCAGCAGACTGGCGACCTTTGAATCCCGAAAACACGCTGTACCTGGAATTGCAAAAGGGCCGAGTCGTGATAGAACTGGCACCAGATTTTGCGCCTAATCATACAAAAAACATCAAGGCATTGGTGCGCGAGGGCTATTTTGATGGCCTGGCTATCGTGCGCTCACAAGAAAATTATGTCGCGCAATGGGCTGATCCTGATGAAAAACGCGAAGTAAAAACTGCCAAGCGCAAACTTGATGCTGAGTTCACTGTCAAATATGCAGCTAACCTGCCATTCACCCGTTTGCCCGATGTTGATGGTTATGCGCCGCAAGTTGGCCATGCAAATAGTTTTCCAGCAGGTCGTGACCCCAAGGCTGGCACGGCCTGGCTAGCGCATTGCTATGCCAGTGTTGGTGTTGCCCGCGGTACTGAGTCAAATAGTGGTGATGGCACATCCCTTTATGTGGTAACTGGTCACGCACCCAGGCAGCTCGACAGAAATATCACCGTCGTTGGTCGCGTTGTACAGGGTATGGAGTTATTGACGACACTGCCACGTGGCACTGGTCCTCTCGGTTTTTATGAAAAGCCTGAAGAGCGCACACCTATCAAGGCCATCAAAGTGGCGGCCGATGTGCCAGAATCTGAACGCAGCAAGCTGGAAATCATACGCACTGATACCGCAACCTTCAAATCCATCGTTGATGCACAAAGAAATCGTGGAGGGGAGTGGTATAAAGTACCAGCAGGCCATATAGACCTGTGCAATGTACCATTACCAATTCGCGTACAAAAGTAAGTCCAAGCTGAAAGCGCAGGCAGATGAAGATCTGGTCTGCGCTTAAAGTATCAGGTTTTGTCAGTGGCTTGGCTTGACGTTGCTGACGGTTTTGCTTTGGCTGACAAGGTGGTGACGTCAATGCCATTTCTCATCGCCTCCAGGCCTGGAGGTTCGGCATTAAACCAGAGCCAGCCAGTATCGGTTGCGCCGTTATTAAGACACCACTGCTTGAATTCACCCGTGATGAAGACACTGGCAAATCCAAGTGCAAGCACAAAGATCATGAAGGCGGCTGAGTAAAATGCCATCGTGAATAGCGAGGCATTGGGAAAGGCGCTGTGTGAAAAGACCATCAGCAATCCCATAATCAGCAGGATGCAGGCACCAAGTTTGAGAAGATTAATACGCAATTGGGACATCTCGGTTCTCCAGTAAAAGGATCAATAGGCATTTGCTGCAATTGCAAGTGCATTCTATGTCAAAAAAGATTCCTCTGCCGGCGCTATCGTTTTTTTTGATGTCCCAATGTTTAATTTTATTAATCAGCTTATTGACCTGGGTTATTCAGCTTTTCATGAATGCTATTGATCCCTTGTATGACTTCGTCGCTGAGCTGCACGTCCAGCGCATCAATATTTTCTTTTAATTGCACCAGATTGGTGGCGCCTATGATGGTGCTGGCAACAAAGCGGCGTGAATAACACCAGGCCAGTGCCAGTTGCGCTGGCGTCAAGCCATGCTCACGCGCCAGAGTTGCATATGCTTTGCTGGCCTCAAATACGCTGGCGCGCATATAGCGCGGGCTCCAGGTTGGCGGGAATAAAGTCAGGCGGCCATGGGCTTTGGCATCATCAGTGTACTTGGCCGTGAGCTGGCCAAATGCCAGCGGGCTATATGCCAGCAAGCCTACATTTTCACGGAAACAGGTTTCATCCAAACCCTGTTCAAACGAGCGGTTTACCAGGCTATAAGCATTTTGTATGCTGGCTATGCGGGCTGCACCTTGAAGTTCTGCCTGTTTGATAAATTCGCTGACACCCCAGGATGTTTCATTCGATACACCAAAGGCGCGTATCTTGCCTTCCTTGACGAGGGCATTTAATACGGTAACGGTTTCTGCAATATCTGTGCACGGTCTTTCCAGCGCTGGATCAAATTGTTTTTGTCCAAAGATAGGGGCATTGCGGCTGGGCCAGTGCAATTGATAGAGATCGATATAGTCTGTTTGCAGACGTTGCAAGCTGGTTTCTATGGCGGCGCGAATATTCTTTTCATTCAAATCATTTTCGCCATTGCGTATCCAGCCCATGCCACGTGAGGGGCCGGCAACTTTGGTTGCTAATACGATTTCACTACGCTTGCCGAATGTTTTTATCCAGCTACCTATATATTGCTCGGTCTTGCCTTGCGTAGTTGCACGCGGCATGACAGGGTACATTTCTGCGGTATCGATAAAATTGATGCCGCGCTCCAGCGCATAATCAAGCTGTTCATGTGCTTCTGCTTCAGTATTTTGTTCACCAAAAGTCATGGTGCCCAGGCAAATCGTGGAGACGCTGAGCTGGCTGTCGCCGAGTAAGATTTTTTTCATGGTCAAAATGGTTTATTTGCGTTGACGTAATGCGTCTGCACAGTCTTTTACCAGGGCCGGGCCTTGATAAATCAGGCCGGAATACACTTGCACCAGCGCCGCTCCCGCCTGCATTTTGGCTACTGCATCGGCACCAGAAAAAATCCCGCCCACACCGATGATGGGTAGTTCATTTCCCAGTTCTGCCTTCAGGGCGCGGATGACGCGGTTGGATAATTCAAACACGGGTTTGCCAGACAGGCCGCCAGTTTCTTCTGCGTGTGGCAAGCCTTGCACGGCATCGCGGGTGATGGTGGTATTGGTGGCAATGACGCCATCTATTTTATGGCGCAGCAAAGCTTCGGCTATAGTCTTGATCTGTTCTGCATCAATATCAGGGGCGATCTTCAGGGCAACCGGGACATAACGCTTGTGCTCATCGGCCAGCTTTTGCTGCGCCTCCTTCAGTTGCGACAGCAAGGCATCCAGCTCAGTCGCGCCTTGCAACTGGCGCAGGTTCTTGGTATTGGGAGATGAGATATTCACCGTCACATAGCTAGCATAGGGATAAACCTTGGCCAGGCAATGCAGATAATCTTCTGCCGCACGTTCTATCGGTGTATCGGCATTCTTGCCGATGTTGAGGCCAAGCACACCTTGTTTATCCTGATAAAAGCGAGATGCCTGCACGTTCTTGACAAAGGCATCGACACCACCATTGTTAAAACCCATGCGATTGATAATCGCATCTGCTTGCGGCAGGCGAAACATCCGCGGCTTGGGATTACCCGCTTGCGCACGTGGTGTGACTGTACCAATTTCTATGGAGCCAAAACCTATCGCCGCCAGGCCATCAATATACGCGCCATCCTTGTCCAGACCAGCGGCCAGGCCTACAGGATTAGGAAAGCGCACACCCATGACAGTGCGCGCATCTTCTGCAGGTTTATTGCCCAGCAAGCCACCCAGGCCCAGTTTATTGGCACGCTGCAGCGCAGGTAAGGTCAGGTGATGGGCATTTTCCGGATCCATGGCAAACAGGGCAGGGCGGATCAGGGAGTAAAGAAGTTTTGCAGGCATGTAAATGGGATGGGAAAAAAAGTTAAAAAATAAAATTTGAAGGGCAGGGGACGGGCTTCACAGCTCGCGTAAAGTCTGCCAGCGCCCCTGCATCAAGGCATCAAGGGGGCGGAAATTGGTTTTGTAAGCCATCTTGGGGCTGGCAGCAATCCAGTAGCCCAGATAGACATAGGGTAGCTTCAATAAGCGCGTTTGCTCTATCTGCCACAGTACATTGTAGGTGCCGTAGGATGCAGTCGCATTATCCGGGTCATAAAAGGTGTAAACCGACGACAGACCATCTGTCAGCACATCAATGATGCTGACCATGCGCAAAACATTTTTCTCATCCCTGAACTCAACCAGACGGGTATTCACCCGGCTCTGCAACAGGAACTGCGCATACTGGTCACGGCTATCGTTGTCCATGCCACCACCAGAGTGACGTTCACCCTGATACCGTTGATACAACTCATAGTGCTCATGCACATAACTCAGGCTACTGACGCGGGCATGCAGGTTGCCATGTTTTTTCCAGGCGCGGCGCTGGCTGCGGTTGGTTTCAAATTCATTGACGCGTACGCGCACCGGTGTGCAAGCCTGGCAGCTATCGCAATGTGGCCGATAAATAAAAATGCCACTGCGACGAAAACCACTCTTCACCAGCTCTGAATATGCATCGGCATTGATCAGATGCGCAGGCGTAGCCACTTGCGAACGCGCCTGCAAGCCTTCCAGATAACTGCAAGGGTAGGGCGCTGTCGCATAAAACTGTATGCTGGCGAAGGGGAGTTCGTTAAGCTGGGTCACGGGCTGATCTTGTTGACTATGGTCCAATTGCTAATCGCTGGCAAGGCACTGGCATGTTTCACCCAGCGCAAAAACTCGGCTCTGCTGATCGCTTTTGCGCCCAGAGATGCCAAATGCGCTGTCTCTTGCTGGCAGTCTAACATTTTCACACCATGTTCACGCAAGAAAAATACCAGGTATGTCAAGGCTACTTTGGATGCATCGGTAACCCTGGCAAACATGGACTCGCCATAAAACATGCGGCCTATGCAAACGCCATAAGCACCACCCACCAGTTCGCCATCCAGCCATACTTCTGTGGAATGGGCATAGCCCAGCTTGTGCAGGTCACAATAACCCTGGACGATATCTTCAGAAATCCAGGTGCCTTGATCTTCCCCGCGCGGCGCGGCGCAAGCACGCATGACATTTTCAAAGGCAGTATCAAAACGCACTTGCCAGCGCGGGTCTTTGCTGATCTGGCGCAGGCGCTTCTTCAGGCTTAGCGATAGTTTGAAGTCGTCAACCTGTAAAACCATGCGGGGATCGGTAGACCACCACAAGATAGGCTGCCCATCAGAAAACCAGGGGAAGATACCGTTTTTGTAGGCATATAACAGGCGCTCTGCTGACAGGTCTGCGCCAGCAGCCAGCAA
>Ga0207952_1001017_pt1 | contig 14415 bp, 10 predicted proteins | sample SubbioR12Aug_8Ca_FD_184831 | JGI IMG/M metagenome (GOLD analysis project Ga0207952, IMG submission 184831) | Serpentinite rock and fluid subsurface biosphere microbial communities from McLaughlin Reserve, California, USA - CR12Aug_8Ca (SPAdes) | ecosystem: Environmental > Terrestrial > Deep...
TGCGCGAAGACCCGCCGCAAACCGCAGTTGCCAGTGTCAATGAATTTCTCACGGGCTTGCATTTGCAGCATTTTCGTCACTGGCTGCTGCGTTGGTTATATGTATTTGGTGGCCTTGCGGGTTGCGTCTGCATTGCTACGGGTTTCATCTTCTTTGTTGAGAAACGTAAACTGCAGCATGCCAAACAAGCTAGCCAGGGTGTGCGCGTGGTTGATGCTATGGCGGTTACAACCGTCACAGGCACACTGATTGCTACACTAGGTATGCTGATAGCAAACCGCCTGTTGCCGGATCAGTTGCCTGCTAACTGGCCAGCACGTGGAGACCTCGAGCAATACCTGTTCTGGGCCACATGGTTATTAGCCATGATCCATGCATTCTGGCGTTCCGCACCAGTCGCCAAAGCCCGGCCATCGCCAGCATGGTTGGAGCAATGCTGGGCCATCGCCGCGATGGCAATAACTGCCGTTTTGCTAAACTGGATCACGACAGGCGATCACCTTGTGCAAACAATCAGCAAAGCTTATTGGCCAGTGGCTGGCGTAGACCTGTGTATGATGGCAAGTGCTGGAGTAGCTGTGATTGCCGCGAATAATCTCAGATGCCGTGCAGGCGATACTTCTTCGTCTCAAAATACTAAACCCGTTACAGACAAAGAGGTTAGCCGTGCTTGATTTTATGTTGTTAGGTGGAGCACTGATAGCAAGTGTGGCTGGCATGGGCTGGCTGGCACTGGCGATGGAGACGCACTGGGAGCAAGTGCGTGGAAGCGATCCGCTGTCTTTGCGCATCACTACCCAGTTGCGCTGCATGGGAGCTGCGGGTTTGTTCACGTCCTTGTTTTTTTGCCTGAAGGTCGACCATGCTTCCATGGCAGCCCTGGTATGGGTAATGACATTGGCCCTGGCAGCAATAGGTACGGCCTTTACGTTGACCTGGCGTCCTCATTGGTTGCGGATTCTGGTGTTTTGGGTTCGCCGCTGAAAAGCTGCATGTAAGCATGCAGTTCAATAAAGCCCGTTCAGACTGACATCGACTATGTTGATGAAGGCTTCAGCGACATCAGTTTTTCTAAAAACCGCTCGCAGGCCACGTCCGGTGCCCATGGTTCCCACGGCTGGCAATCATAGATTGCTGCGAGTGGATCTTCTTCCAGTATGGGCAGTTTGATTTGCAGCACATCCAGTACCTCAGTGCGTGGCCAGCCGGCACAACGCACGGCTTCTGAGGCGGCGATCAGTTCATCTGCGAGTTTATGCAAGCGGTAATCCATGTCATCCCAGGCGGGTAGCTGGTAGCGTTTGACGATGGCATCCGTCAACCTGTCACTGACTGCCTTGAATGGTGCACCCAATACGGCTTTCAGCGGTGAAATGCAATCGAAGGCGAGCAAGCCTTCTTCACCATCATGCAAGAGTTCGCGCAGCGCTACGCCCGCGCTTAAAGCAGAGTCTGCCATGGTGCTGCGCAGGGCCAGCACATTCAGGCTGTGCTGTGCGACTGACAGCGGCCTTGCCCAACAGGATTCGCCACCCCAGCGGTAAGTGCGCGACAGCCTGTCTGCCAGGTCACTGTCCAGCCATGCCTGTGGATTAGGATTGATCAGATCCAGGTGCTTGCCCGATGGCAGCCTGATCCATGCTCTTGTTTTCAATAGTGGGTCCTGATTTTCTTACGCGTCAAACTTGATTTGCCATGCGCAATATGCAGCTTGAAAACAACTATCTTATCTTATTCAGACTTCCTGATCTTGTGGAGTTTGAGAATTCGGCAAGCCGGAAAGCAGTTCTTCTTTTCCATAGAATTTCACGCCCATCGATATCTTTTTCCTGCCGATTTTACGACGTTGGCGATTGGTGTCACGCAATGAGTGATACCAACCGCCATATACCAAAACCTTATTCTTATGCAGCGTTGCGCAAGGCCTTGGCCGCCGCCACCATATTGGTCAGCGCAGGGATGACTTCTTCCCATGCGCGTGTCTTCAAGCCGCAATCTGGATTGACCCACAGGCGTTCCGCCGGGATACGTTCAGCCGCTTTCTTCATCAATTGCTCCATATGCGCCTGTGTTGGAATATTGGGTGAATGGATGTCATACACGCCAGGGCCAATCTCGTTAGGATAATTAAAGTGATCAAATGCATCCAGCAACTCCATGTCGGAACGTGAGGTTTCTATGGTAATCACGTCAGCATCCATGCCAGCGATAGATTCAATGATGTCATTGAATTCCGAATAGCACATATGGGTATGAATCTGGGTCTCATCCTGTGCACCATTGGCCGTGATGCGGAAAGATTCTACTGCCCAGTCCAGGTATTCCTGCCATTGTGCTTTACGCAGTGGCAAACCTTCGCGCAATGCGGCTTCATCAATCTGGATCACGCGCACGCCTGCTTTTTCCAGGTCCAGCACTTCTTCGCGGATTGCCAGGGCAAGCTGGTAACAGGACACAGAACGTGGCTGGTCATCGCGCACGAAAGACCAGTTCAGGATGGTGACCGGGCCAGTCAGCATGCCCTTCATCGGTTTTGCGGTCAGCGACTGGGCATAACGGCTCCATTCCACCGTCATGGCTTTGGGGCGGGCGATGTCACCGAACAGGATGGGTGGTTTTACGCAGCGTGAACCATATGACTGTACCCAGCCAAACTGGCTGAAGGCATAACCGTCAAGCTGCTCACCAAAGTATTCAACCATGTCATTGCGCTCGGCTTCGCCATGCACCAGCACGTCCAGGCCCAGAGCCTCCTGTTCACGCACGCTGCGGGCAATCTCGGCCTGCATGGCGACTTTATATCCAGCTTCATCCAGCCTGCCTGCCTTGAATTCACTACGTGCATGGCGGATTTCAGCAGTCTGCGGGAAAGAACCGATAGTTGTGGTCGGATAAGCTGGCAGCTTCAGCAATGTTGCCTGCTTGCTGGCGCGCTGTGTATAGGTACTCTGGCGTTGGCCCATGCCTGCAGTAATGGCGGCAACCGCGGCTTTGACGGCTGCATTGTTCACCCGTGGTGAAGTGCGACGAGCGGTAATCGCTGCCTGGTTGGCCTCCAGTTCATTTTTGATGGCGGCGCTTCCATGATTCAGGGCAGTTGCCAAGACCTTGAGTTCATCAAGTTTCTGGATCGCGAAAGCCAGCCATGAACGGATATCGGCATCCAGTTTTTGTTCACTGTTCAGATCAACTGGCACATGCAGTAATGAGCAGCTAGGCGCTATCCACAAACGGTCCCCCAGGTTTTTTGCTGCCGGTGCGAGCCATTCCAGCACGGCATTGAGATCAGTTTTCCAGATATTGCGGCCATTGATGACGCCCAGTGACAATATGCGGTCTTGTGGTAATTGTTCAACGACAGCGTTGACTTCTGTACGCGCATTGACGGCATCCAGATGCAAGCCTTGCACTGGCAACTGGCATGTCAGCGCCAGATTGTCTTGCAACTGACCAAAGTAAGTTGCCAGCAGCAATTTGACTTTGTCGGTGGCTAGTGTTGTGTATGCGGTCTTGATTGCATCCTGCCATTCTGTCGTCAATTCAGTGACCAGTATGGGTTCATCAATTTGCACCCATTCCACACCCTGAGCGGCAAGCTGGCTCAGTAATTCTACATAGACTGGCAGCAGGCGCGGTAGCAGGGCCAGCTTGTCAGTATCGTCCTTGGCCTTGCCCAGAGACAGGTAAGTGACTGGGCCAATGATGACGGGCTTGGCTTTCACACCCAGCCGTTTGGCTTCTGCCAGTTGCTCCAGCAGGCGTGTAGCATCCAGTGCAAACTTTGTGTCGGCAGTAAATTCAGGGACGATATAGTGATAATTGGTGTCAAACCATTTGGTCATTTCGCCTGCTGCGACTCCATCACCTGCGCCGCAGCAGGTACTGTGATCTTCCAGCCCTTTGGCAGAACGACCACGGGCAACGCGGAAGTAATTGTCCAGTACATCGCCATGAAAACCGCTGACACGTTCAGGCAAATTGCCCAGCGTGAAGCTCATGTCCAGCATCTGGTCGTAAAACGCAAAGTCGCCAACCGGTGTCAGGTCCAGTGCAGACTGGTGACTCCAGTGGCGCTGGCGCAATTCTGCCCCCAGACCCTTTAGTGCATCGCGTGAAGATTCGCCCTTCCAGTAAGATTCCAGCGCAAACTTGAGTTCGCGCTTGGCACCGATGCGGGGAAAGCCCAGATTATGTGTAGTGACCATGATGTTGTCTTCATTCCTTGAGATGATTGAATGAGGGCTATGCTATAGTCAGTAAATCATGAAGTAAAATGATGTTTTCTCATTATTCGATTAGTTTTGTTCATACATCATGCTTGAACGCATACATCTTTCCATCATCCAGGAAGTGGAAAAACAAGGCTCGCTGACCGCGGCGGCGTCTGCCTTGTTCCTGACCCAGTCAGCGCTTAGCCACGCCATCAAGAAGCTGGAGCAGCAACTGGGCACCGATATCTGGCTGCGTGAAGGGCGCAGCCTGCGACTGACGCAGGCTGGTGAATATCTGCTTGCTGTCGCCAACCGCGTACTGCCGCAACTGGCAATGGCAGAGGAACGCATGAGCCAGTATGCCTGCGGTGAACGTGGCACCTTGCGCATAGGTATGGAATGCCATCCCTGTTACCAGTGGTTGTTGAAAGTAGTGTCACCCTATCTGGCAAGCTGGCCCGATGTTGATGTGGATGTTAAACAAAAATTCCAGTTTGGTGGCATTGGTGCCCTGTTTGGTTATGAGATAGATTTACTTGTGACGCCTGATCCACTCTACAAACCTGGACTGCATTTTGAACCTGTATTTGATTACGAGCAGGTACTGGTCGTCAGCCGCAAACATGCGCTGGCCAAGGTCGCTTATGTGCAGCCAGCGCAGCTCGGTGATGAAGTGCTCATCACTTATCCCGTGGCGATAGACAGGCTGGATATCTATAACCAGTTTTTGATGCCGGCCGGGATCAGCCCGCAGCGGCACAAGACCATAGAGACCACAGACATCATGTTGCAGATGGTGGAAAGTGGCCGTGGCGTTGCCGCCTTGCCGCGCTGGCTGGCAGAAGAATATGCAGAAAAAATGGACGTAGTGGCGCTTCGCCTGGGGCACCAGGGTATCGCCAAACAGATATTTTTAGGGGCACGTGAAGCCGATGTCGATATTGATTATTTGAAAGCCTTCGTTGAACTGGCAAGGCGCTTTGGTGGCATCTATGCTCAAGCCGTTCAATCGAATAAAAAATAAGCGTTTCCCCCATCGCCTGAATTTTGCATTGACTCTCACTCTCCTCTACAGTAATGCAGACTGATCTTTGCTTGGGTTTGATAGGTAGTCGGAAATGCTGCGTCGCAAAATATTTCCCTGTTGCCACCAGTCTCCAATAATCTTTAGTTTAGTAAAAACTATAAACACCATCCAAATATAAAACTGAAATTGCATGTCTGCTCATAGAGCGGTATATATGCAAAAGCAGTTTCCTAATCAAAGTGCAGATGATGGCAATGTTTATTCTGGTGCTGGGATAAGACTGCTTTTTCCAAGAGAGACAAATAAAGCCTGGCAAGTGCAACATGTGCAGTCAAACCTAAACTACTTATATCACTATGCATGCGACTAATATAAAAACACCATGGGGACAATTTTTACCACTGGTGACGGTATTCTTTTTCTGGGGCTTCGTTGCCGCTAGCAATGACATTCTCATTCCCGTATTTAAGGAGGCCTTTCATCTTAGCCAGGAGCAAAGCCAACTTGTGTCCCTGGCATTTTATGTAGCATATACCGTGGGATCGCTCATTTATCTGGCAGTTTCCCGCGTAATGGGTGTCGATCTGGTTAATAAACTGGGTTACAAGAACGGGCTGGCGCTAGGATTGTTGATTTCCGCAGCGGGCACGCTGTTGTTTTTACCTGCAGCCAATACTGGCTCTTTCACCTTGATGTTGTCCGGATTGTTTATTGTCGGCCTGGGGTTTTCATTGCAACAGACAGCTGCCAACCCTCTGGCGATTGCCCTGGGTTCATCTGAGACAGGTTCGCAAAGGCTGACTCTGGCTGGTGGAGTAAACAACTTTGGCACCACGATAGGCCCGCTCATTGTCAGTTTTGCGATATTTGGCGCACCGACGAGCGTAGACCGACAGCTCAGTATAGAAAGTGTCAAATTCCCGTATCTGATGCTGGGTGCAGCGTTTTTGCTGGTTGCCATCATGCTCAAGTTTTCGTCGCTGCCTGACCGTCCGGTCATGCAGGCCAATGAAGAAGTCGGACATGCATCGGACCGCAAATCGGCACTGCAGTTCCCGCAACTGGTGATGGGCATGCTGGCTATTTTTGTGTATGTGGGCGTAGAAGTGTCTACCGCCAGCAACCTGCCAGCCTACATGGAAAGCAAGCTGGGTTTGCAAACCAGGGACGTGGCACCGTTTATCTCGCTGTACTGGGCCAGTCTGATGATAGGACGCTGGACTGGCGCGGTTGATGCCTTTGATTTGAAGGCTGGTCTTGGCAAGCTTCTTAAATTTCTCGCGCCGTATCTGGCCTTCAGCGTGTTCCTTCTGGTGAATGCGATTGCCCAGCATGAGCTCAGCCATTTTTATGTGTATGCGGCTATTGTGCTGGTACTGATTGCTGCAGATATGCTGAGCCAGGGTAACCCCGCCAAAATGTTGGGCATTTTTTCCTTGTTGGGAGTTACCGGCCTGGTCATTGGTATGAGTACCACTGGCATGGTCAGTGTTTATGCGTTCACCAGCATAGGTTTGTTTTGCAGCACTCTTTGGCCCTGCATTTTTACTCTGGCGATTAGTGGCCTGGGCAAGCACACAGGGCAGGGTAGTAATTACTTGATCATGATGATCATGGGCGGCGGTATTGTCAGTTGGCTGCAAGGATTTGTGGCTGACAAGATAGGTATACAAATGAGTTACGTGGTGGGTGTGGTTTGCTTTGCCTATCTGGCATTCTATGCCTGGAAAGTGCAGGGCATCTTGCGCACGCAAGGTATTACGCTGGGTAAAGCCAGCGCAGCCGCACACTAGATATGGGTTTTTGAATAGCGTGGCGCGCCTTACAGGGCGCGCCATTTTTTTTGCCACGTGAATAATGCATACTTTTGTCAGTCTGTTTACTAAAATCAATAAACTAAAACAGTTTTTCTGCAGTTGATTGACCCTCGATTTTGCCACCTGTATAAAAGAGTTACTCTGTAAAACACGACATTTCCTGGTGATTTGTAGCTCGTTGAAAAGGCTGATTCGTTTAATAAACCACTCTTTAACGACGAATGTGTAGCAGTTAGTCGAGGCAGATAAACGATATTGATAAACGCAACAACGAATTAAGCGCAATGAACAAGATAAATGCCCGCTGTCCAGATATCGAAACTGACTTAACCAGCAAGGAGTTCACGGCATGAGTGTGACCATACGTGATATTGCGCAGGCTACCGGACTGTCGATAGGTACGGTATCACGCGCATTAAAGAACCAGGGTGGACTGACCGAAGAAACACGCGTCCGTGTCAGCAAAGTGGCCCGCGAGCTGGGCTATGACTTTGGCAATCTCAAGCAGGGCAGGATCAGGCGCATTGTTTTCCTCCTGCACCGCCAGCACAATACCTTGTCCAGCAGCCCGTTTTTTTCCCCGGTATTGCATGGTGCGGAAGAAGCTTGTCGAAGGGAAGGTATTGCACTTTCCTTTGTGGCGATAGGGCCCTCAGAACCTGTGATGGAACAAATACGCCTGCACCAGCCGGATGCAATTTTGTGTGCCGGTTTTTTTGAGCCAGAGCTGTTGCAAGCCTTGCTGCACACCAGCAAGCCCATCGTGCTGGTGGATATGCGTTTACGTGGCTATACCTCGATCAATCCCGACAACCGGCTGGGTGGTTTCCTGGCTACCCGGCATTTGATCCAGACAGGGCGCAAACGTATTGCCATGATCTCAGGCTCGCTGGCACATTTCAGTATCCAGGAAAGGGCGCGCGGCTTCCGCCAGGCGCTGTATGAATCCAAGACACTGGCAGACCCCAGCCTGGAAGTCAGCATCCCTGATCCCAGCGATATTGAAGGCGGTGTGCGTGAAGCCATGCGCGAACTGTTGAGTCTCAGCCGTCCCCCTGATGCCGTATTTTGCTACAACGATAGCGCCGCCCTGACAGCGCTGCATTACTGCCTCGATCTTGGTATGAAGGTGCCGCATGACATTGCCATTGTGGGCTTTGATGATATCAGTGCCGCCGCCAAGTCGATTCCTCCCTTGAGCAGCATCAGGGTGAATAAAGAAGCACTCGGTGCGACCGGTGTGGATTTGCTGATACGCAAACAGACTGATGACATCGTAGAAAAAACCCTGGCTGTTGAGTTGATCGTACGCGAGAGCAGTTGCGACGATTAGCTGTAAAGCTTGCTTGTAAGGTTTATCCGTAAAAAATTTTGGCCCTTATTGACCACCACCCATACCTGTATGCATCCCTTTCCCGACTTCAAATCCATTTCTGTCCTGACTGAGCATATCAGCGACACCCTGAATTTTTACTATCCGCGCTGTATTGATGCCAGTGGTGGCTTCTACCACTACTTCAAGGACAATGGCAGTATCTATGATAGCCAGAGTCGCCATCTGGTCAGCAGCACCCGCTTTGTCTTTGTGTATGCCATGGCTTATCGTCACTTTGATAATCCAGCCTATCTGGAGCAGGTGAAGCATGGCGTGGATTTCTTGCGCCAGGTGCATCGTGACCCGGTGACTGGCGGCTACGCCTGGCAATTGCGCTGGGAAAACGCCAGCAAGACCGTCGTCGATGGCGATAATCACTGCTATGGCCTGGCCTTCGTCATGCTGGCTTATGCCCATGCATTGATGGCTGGCGTGGCAGAGGCTCGTGGCTATCTCGATGAAACCATGGCCTTGATGGAACGCCGGTTCTGGGAGCCTCAACATGGTCTGTATGCCGACCAGGCCAGTGCCGACTGGCAGCGACTGGACAGCTATCGTGGTCAGAATGCCAATATGCATGCCTGCGAGGCCTTGCTGGCCGCCTATGAGGCAACCGGTGATCTGCATTTTTTGCACAGGGCAGAAACCGTGGCACACAACATCACCCAGCGCCAGGCTGCGCTGGCGGGTGGCATGATCTGGGAACACTATGACGCCAACTGGAATATAGACTGGAACTACAACCTGGATGACAAGGCCAATCTGTTCCGCCCCTGGGGATTCCAGCCTGGCCATTTCACCGAGTGGTCCAAGTTATTGCTGCAACTGGAAAGCCATGCCCAGCATCTGCAACACGACAAGGTATGGCTATTGCCTACTGCCGAAGCCTTGTTCCAGAAAGCCATGCAGTTCGCCTGGGATGAACAATACGGTGGTATCTGCTATGGCTTCGCCCCGGATGGCAGCATCTGTGACGGTGACAAATACTTCTGGGTGCAGGCCGAATCCATGGCCGCCGCAGCCCTGCTGGCCAAACGCACAGGCAAGCAAAGCTATTGGGACACCTATGAACACCTGTGGCAATACAGCTGGCAGCACATGATAGATCATGAGTTTGGTGCCTGGTTCAGGATATTGTCGCGCGAAAATAACAAGCTCAGTGATGAGAAAAGCCCGGCGGGTAAAGTGGATTATCACACCATGGGTGCCTGTTACGAAATCATGCGAGTCCTGAAGGAGGAACAACATGGAAGCTGAATTTCCCGTCATGCTCAGCGCAGGTGAAGCCCTGACCGACATGATCGCTTGCGGCCCCGGCCAATGGCGCAGCGTGGTCGGTGGCTCAACCTGGAACGTCGCCCGTAGCATGGCCAAACTGGGTCTGGCAACTGGCTTTGCAGGTGCCGTCAGCAAGGATTTGTTCGGGCAGGAACTGGTACGCGCCAGTGCCGATGCCGGGCTGGATTTGCGCTTGCTGCAGCAATACGATCGCCCGCCATTGTTGGCCATCGTCGGCGAAAGCACACCACCCAGTTATTTCTTTATCGGCAGCGATAGTGCAGACCTGCATTTTGATCCGGAACAATTGCCGCCGGGTTGGAGTTCACGCTTGCAATGGGCACATTTTGGCGGCATCAGCCTGGCTCGCCAGCCGCTGGCGGGAAAGTTATTGAGCCTGGCGCGCCAGCTAAAGGCGCATGGTGTGCGGATTAGTTACGACCCGAATTTCCGCAACAACATGAACGCCGACTATGACCCCATCCTGCATGAAATGGGCCAACTGGCAGACCTGATCAAGGTCTCCGACGATGACCTGCGCGGCTTGTTCCGTTGCCAGGATGCTGATCTGGCATTCACGCAATTACGCGCCATCAATCCTGCTGCCACCGTCTTGTACACCAGGGGTGAACTGGGCGCTTCACTGCATGCCGCGGAGTTGGCATGGCAGGCCGACGCCATTAAGGTGACGGTAGCTGACACGATTGGTGCAGGCGACGCCAGCATTGCAGGTTTGCTGTATAGCCTGACCATGCATCCGGAAAGAGTGCAGACCAGCCACCTTCGCTTCTCCCTGGCGGCCGGTGCGGCAGCTTGCCTGGCAGCAGGCGCGCAGGCACCAAGCCTGCAACAAATCGAGGCCCTTTTCAGTGGCATTGAATAGCGACCCTGAAAAAAAATAATATCCATATCAGTGATTGAGGAGAACAACATGCGTATCAAACTATTGCCCGGCATACTGCTGGTGGCAGCTCTGAGTATCGGCAACCTGAGCCACGCGTCAAAGCAGGAAACCGTCACGGAAAAAGAAGCTGCCCATCTGGCCCAGCAAGTAAAAAAGGAAACCCAGCATGCCTGGCAATCCTACAAGCGCTATGCCTGGGGCCAGGATGCCTTGAAACCAGTGAGCAAAACCGGCCATAACTGGTATGCGCAGTCATTATTGATGACACCTGTGGATGCGCTCGATACCCTGTTGCTGATGGGCTTGAAGAAAGAGGCTGATGAAGCACGTGAGCTGATCGCCAGCAAGCTCTCTTTCGACCAGGACATGGATGTCCAGAATTTTGAAATCACCATACGCTTGCTGGGTGGCCTGCTGTCTGCCTACCAGATGACCGAAGACCCAAGATTGCTGGCGCTGGCCACGGACCTGGGCCAGCGCTTGCTGCCGGTATTTGAATCGCCCACCGGCATGCCTTACACCCATGTCAATCTGCGCACTGGCAAGGTACGTGGCAAGATCAGTAACCCGGCAGAAACAGGCACCTTGCTGCTGGAGTTTGGCATGCTGAGCAAGTTGACTGGCAACCCGGTTTATTATGACAAAGCCAAGCGGGCGCTGGTGGCTACTTATGATCTGCGCTCCAAGCTGGGCCTGGTTGGGTCAGCCGTCGATGTCGAGGCGGGTGTCTGGGTCAACAAGAACGCCCACATCGGTGGTGGTATCGATTCCTACTATGAATATCTGTACAAATGCTGGAAGCTGTTTGGTGACCATGATTGTAAGACCATGTGGGAAAAAAGTATCCCCGGCGTTAACCAGTATTTAGGCGACGAGGTACGCGGCGAACTCTGGTACGGCCATGCTGACATGGACAAGGGCACCCGCAACGCCACGCAATATGGCGCACTCGATGCCTTCATGCCAGCCTTGCTGGCGCTGGGTGGTGACATGGACAGAGCCAAACGCCTGCAGGAATCCAATCTGAAAATGTGGCGCCTGCATGGCATAGAACCAGAAGCTTTGAACTATCAGACCATGCAAGTTACTTCGCCGGAATATGCCTTGCGTCCTGAGATCGTCGAGTCAGCGTATTACCTGTACCACTACACAGGTGACAACAAGTACCGCGCCATGGGCAAGGAATTTTTCCTCGACTTTGTCAAGCGCTGCCGTAGCGAAGCTGGATTCACCGCGCTCAAGGATGTCCGCAATACCAGCCGCGAAGACTCAATGGAAAGCTTTGTGTTTGCCGAAACCTTCAAATATTTCTATTTGCTGTTTGCACCAAAGAAGACCCTCAATTTTGATGCAGTCACTTTCAATACAGAAGCGCATCCATTCAAGCTGAATCAAAAGAAATAAAGCAAAAGATGAACCTTGCCGCCATCACGGTGGCGGCAAGACAAAAACACAGGAGACAAATTGAATACTCTATCCACCTTCAGGCGCGTGGCTGTCGCCAGCATGATCGTGCTACTGGCTGGCACCAGTGCCAGCGCATTTACCAGCCTCGCTTATGCAGATACTGCAAAAGACAAAAACTACCCGGTCAACACCTTTATTGGCACACAGGATGACGGCAATACTTTTCCTGGCGCTGTCGCCCCCTTTGGCATGATACAGCTCAGCCCTATCGGCGAGCATTATTCAGGCTGGCGCTATACCGATCAAAAAATTCGTGGCTTTGGCCATTCGTTCTTGTCTGGCGCTGGATGCTGGGAGCAGGGCGGGCAACTCTCAGTCCTGCCCGTCACAGGCAGCATCAAACCTGGCGGCAATTTTGATACCAGCAAGCCGGGCAGCTTCGACCATAAAGTTTACGGTTCCCGCTACACCCACGATGGTGAAGTGGGCCATGCGGGTTACTTCAAAGTCAGGCTTACCGATTATGGTGGCATCACGGCTGAGACTACGGCAGTCACCAGGGCCGGGGCCGAGCGTTACACTTTTCATGAGACCACTGAAACAGGCCATATCCTGGTCAATCTTGGTCAGGCAAATGAACGGCATTCAGTCGTAGGCAGCCATCTGCAAGTGCTCGATAATCACACCCTGGAAGGCAAGATAGTCACGCGCAGTTTCTGCGGCGGCGCGCAATACACAACCTGGTTCAGGCTGGAATTTGACCAGCCTTTCCGTACTCATGGCATCTGGGATGAAAGCGGCGGTATCGAGGCCACAATGCAATTGAGCCAGCAAGGCGACAGCAAGCCGCATGGTGCCTGGCTCAGTTTTGACCTGAAAGGGAACAAGGCAGTCACCGCCATCAGCGCTATTTCCCATGTCGATGCAGAAGGTGCAAGGAAAAATTTGCGCGCAGAAGGCAAAGTCAATGGCAAGCTGCGCAGCTTTGACCATATGCGCAAGCAGGCGCAGGACGAATGGGATAAGGAACTCTCCAGCATACGCGTAGAAGGTGCAAGCACGGATGACCGCACCGTCTTTTATACCGCGCTTTACCATGCACTGTTGCAACCGCTGACAGGCAATGATACTGACGGGCGTTACCGCGGCTACGACGATGTCATCCACAAGGTCGACAATGGCAACTACTACGAATTCTTTTCACTATGGGACACTTACCGCGCCCAGAATCAGCTGATCGCATTGCTGCGTCCAGCCAGGGCGCGTGATATTGCCGACTCGGTCTTGAAGATACAACAGCAGGCAGGCTGGTTGCCGCGCTGGGGCTATGCGAATTTTGAATCGAATGTCATGACGGGTGACCCGGTCACACCTTTCATGGCTGACTTGTGGCGTTATGGTGCACTGGCGGGCAAGGAAAAAGTCGCCTATGCTGCCATGCGCCAGAATGCCTTTGAAGTCCCAAGTTTCAAATTGCGCTCAGAGGGGCGGGCAGGCAATCCACAATACCTGCGTGATGGTTTCGTGCAATACGATAAAGGCTTCAGGGCCAAGGGCATGGATGTAGATCCGCATCATGGTGCCTCAGCAACCCTGGAATATGCCGTAGCCGATGGCGCACTGGCCTACATGGCTGAGGCGCTGGGCGAAAAGGCAGACGCCGCCATATTGCGCCAACGTGGCCAGAACTGGCGCAAGCTGTGGGACAAGGATGCCGCCGACAAGGAGCTGGGATTCAAAGGTTTCCCACGCCCAAGACTGGAAAATGGGAGCTGGTACTCAGAACTGCAAGGCCATTACAATCCGCGTGCCCAGCATGGTTTTCATGAAGGCACGGCCTGGCAATATCAATGGCTGGTGCCGCAGGATGCACAAGCCCTGTTTGCCGAGATGGGCGGGCGCGAGGCTGCAGCCAGGCGACTGGATGCCTTCTTTGCCTTTGATGAAATCGAGAAAAACGATTACCAGGCCGTACGCAAGGATTGGGTGGTGGGGCCATACAGTTACTACAACCAGTATCGCTACAATCCCAATAACGAACCGGATTTGCATGTGCCATGGATGTATACCCTGGCCGGACAGCCCTGGAAAACCACCACGGTCCTGCGCGCCGCCGAAACCCTGTTCAGCAATGCCCCCAATGGCGTGACTGGCAACGACGATCTTGGCACCATGTCGGCCTGGTATATTTTCAGTAGCCTGGGTATTTATCCATGGATGCCGGGCAGCGGCCAGTTCTTGCTGCATGCACCCAAGTTTTCCAAGGTCGATCTTGATCTGGGAAATGGCAAGACGCTCAGCATAGAAAGCAAGGCAGCAGCACGTACGCCCATACGCTATATCCGCCAGGCGCAGTGGCAGGGCAAGCCGCTGTCACGGGTATGGTTATCGTGGGA
>Ga0207952_1001019_pt1 | contig 14409 bp, 14 predicted proteins | sample SubbioR12Aug_8Ca_FD_184831 | JGI IMG/M metagenome (GOLD analysis project Ga0207952, IMG submission 184831) | Serpentinite rock and fluid subsurface biosphere microbial communities from McLaughlin Reserve, California, USA - CR12Aug_8Ca (SPAdes) | ecosystem: Environmental > Terrestrial > Deep...
TTTACCAATGACCAAGAGGACATTACGACGCGTTTCGGCCATGAATTTTCGATGGAAATCCTGAATCACATCCGCAATCGCATGAAAGAATTCCAAGAAGAAACCGGAAACTTATACAACCTCGAAGCTACGCCTGCAGAAGGTACTACTTATCGCTTTGCGAAAGAAGACAAAAAACGCTATCCGAACATTTTACAAGCGGGTAGCGACGACAATATTTATTACACCAACAGCTCGCAAATTCCGGTAGATTTTACCCAAGATCCTTTTGAAGCCTTGATGATGCAAGATGAATTACAATGCCAATACACCGGCGGCACCGTCCTGCATTTGTACATGAACGAAAGGATCAGCACTTCGGAAGCTTGTAAAAATTTTGTCAAAACAGTATTGACAAAATTCAAATTGCCTTATATCACGGTCACGCCGGTGTTTAGTGTGTGTCCGGTGCATGGTTACCTCAACGGCGAACACGAATTTTGCCCGAAATGTGACGACGCTTTATTAGAAAAACTAAACCAAGATAACTATGAAAACCAAAACTAACCCTGTTCTGGAGCAACACCAAGAACTACGCACCAAATGCTTGGTGTACACCCGAGTAATGGGCTACCATCGCCCTGTAGAAAGTTTCAACATCGGTAAAAAAGGCGAACACAAACAACGCCTGCACTTTAAAGAAAGCTGAAATGGTCAAATCGGTCAGCAATATAACACCGTTCACCCTGTTGGACTATCCGGATAAAACCGCCTGTATCTTGTGGTATGCCGGCTGTAATATGCGGTGTTTGTATTGCTACAATCCGGAGGTTGTTTTCGGGAAAGGCAAGTTTACCTTTTCCGAAATGGTCTCCTTTTTGGAAACCCGCAAAGGCTTGCTCGATGCCGTAGTATTCAGCGGCGGCGAATGTTTGCTCCACAAAGACATCGTAGAGCAAATTCAAACCGTTAAAGCGATGGGATTTCTCATAAAAGTAGACACCAACGGCTCTAAACCTGAAGTGTTGCAAAATTTACTGGAAAAGAAGGTAATTGACTATGTAGCACTCGATTTCAAATCGACCAAAGAGTCGTTTGCTGCCATTACACAATCGGACTTGTTTGACCAATTTGAAAAATCGCTGCAGTTATTACTGAACGTCAATATTCCTTTTGAAGTGCGCACAACCTATCATTCCGAATTGCTGGCCAAAGAAGAATTGTGCGAGATGATTGATTACCTGGAATACAACCAATACACGGGAACGTATTACATTCAGCATTTCCGAAACAGTGTCGAAACCATAGGCAAATTGCCGGATTCCCGAGATCGTTTGGAACACCAACTTCCCGAAAATCCGAACCTGAAAATCAAATTTCGCTAAACTAAACCTGCTCTAAAACCGGAATGTCAATCTGATTTACTTCAGCTTTATACCACTGTAATTGCTGTTGCATGTGTTTCTTATCTTGGGTAAAGAAATCTGTCTGCGCAAACAAATCCGAATAATACGCTATACCCGAAAGCAAATTACTTTTAAATGCGCTCCATTTTTTGAGTTGGGCCGATGTAAAGTCATCGGTAAATTGCTCCAATTCGTTTTTGAGGTAATCCACATACATTTTCAGCTCTTTGATAAACATATGCGGACGATTATTATCGGCCAACACGTTAGCATTGCCGTAAATGTGTTTCACCATATCGGCCAAAGAAACTTCGCGGTCAAAATAGGCTAAATTCGGTCCGGGACAAATCACCACACCCTGTTGCTGGCCTTTAACTTCCATCCCATTCTCCAAATAAGACGCATTGGCCAAGCCTACGCACAAACAGGATTTCTCAAAGATTTTGGTTTGCTTTTGCTGAATTTCTGACTCTGATAATTGGTCTTTTTGTGCTTCCAATTCGGCCAACTTAATATCCTGGTATTTTTTAGAAGCCGTGCACATCCCTTGCGGATCGTATTCTTTACTCAAAGCCAACAATTTTTTTGGACATGAACTTCCGGCCTTATTTTCGTTAATACGTTTTTGTTTCCAAAAATCATTACTCATTCCTTTTACCGTGTTGAACAATACGCCGAGTGGCGAAATATCGCTTAAATAAAAATCTTTTCCTTTCGCTTGAGCCAACAGCATTCGGGTGGCTTCATCTACCGAAGTAGCTTCAGGCACCAATAAAAACGGAGAACCCCAACCTACAGCGTCCATTGCAAAATGCTGCAGTAAAAATTCGTGTTCTTCGGCTGTGCCAACTCCCCCTTGGGCAGTGATTTTCAATGCTAACGGTTGGGTTGGTATCGGCAAATTTTTCGCTTGCAAAGCTTTAACCATCAGCTCGTGCGCCGATTGGATGAGTTGCTCTTTTTTGGATTTGAATTCTTCTAAAATCGGACCCATTAAAAATCCTTCGGTAGCAAAGGCATGTCCGCCGCAATTTAAGCCGGATTCGATGCGGTATTCCGACACCCAAAGGCCTTTTTTGGCCAAGAAATTGCCTTGTATCATGGCCGAACGAAAATCGCTCACCTTCAGTATAATTTTCTTTTGCAACTGTCCTTCAGCATTTGGATAAAACACCGGAAACTGCTCGAAATAGCTGTACAGTCTCGGATTCATACCAGCCGAAAGGACTACGGACGAAGTAAGATTACTTTCGGCAAAACCGCGCAATGAGGCATGTGCATCGTTGAACTCCACGGGCAAAGGTTCATTTTTATCGTAATTCTCCTTATCCACTTTAGTCATAATATTCACATCAATACTGCCCGGAACAAAATGTTCGGCCAAATAGTTTTTTACGTTTTCTTTGATAGCCAAACCTTCGTCTATGAAATTTTGCAAGCTGTTTTTAAACGCTGATTTATTGGGTAACATGCCGATGTAGTTTTCCAAAGCGGTTTTATTTTCGGCCAATTCGTTTTTAAAACTTTCAAATTTGTCTTTAACAATCGTATCCACCAAATTCAAATAATGCTTGATGCGTTCGGCGCGGTAATCGTGGCATTTTTGGGTAATTTCACGATAAGGCAAACTGAATTTTCGGCTGTAAAAGGCGCGCATTTTTTCAATCAGTTCGTCATCAGTAATGGAAATCACAGAGGAAATGCCGTAATGTGCCAAGCGTATCGGGCTGTCTATGGTATAAGCCAATCCCATAACGGGTATGTGAAAGGTGTGGACGTTTTTAGTGGTCATGTAGTGCGTTTTAATAAGGGGCGAATTTTGTGAAATCATTCGGGAAAAAGTATGATATATGTCATCTGCAATCATTATTTGAGGGTTAGGCGCAAACCGCTGAGCAATTCGAATACGATGCGGTACAAACCGATAAAAATCCCCAAGCCGAACAGCACGAAAACCACATAAAACTCATACATAGCATCTTGGAATTGACCAAAAGACAACGTTTTGTCGAAGAAAGTCCAATGTGCTTTCCGAACACCCATCAACAACAAACAGCCCCAAAACAATACAAAGGAAGTTTGGAACAAGCGAATGCCGAATCGGATTTTTGCCACGGAAAGCGAACACTGATTCGATTCGAGTATATAAGTCACGGAAGACAGTAATATCAGGGTATTGATACCGATAGTTGTTCCCATAGAATGCGCCACGGTAATGTGCGTTCCGTGGGTAAATAAATTAACCGCCGGTATAGATATCAACAACGCCAAAATAATATTCAAAAACACCCAAAAATCGGCCAATCGCATAAATTGGTGTGCAATAGGAAAAGCTGTTTTTTGGTCTTGATTCAAATTTTTTTTCCAATCGTAAATAATAGATGCCAAAATAATCCATTCGGTCATACTAATTCCGTAAGCCAAATACCGAATCCAAGGCGCAGTAGGCACTATATACACATGATGCGCCCAGCCAAACATAAGGTTGGTTAATCCCAAAAAGTAAAAGAAAAATGCTTTCCCTGAGGTAGCATAATGTTCGTCTTGGCTGATTTTGGCCATAACATAAATGGCGGTACCGTAAACCAACATATTCCAAGAGCCTACATAAGAACCGCCGGCTTTCCATTGCAGCGCAGTGTTTTGTATGAAATGCGATTTAAAATAAGGCAACAACCACAAATGGGCTTCGGTGAAATGGTAAATCATCATCACAATTCCGGTGGCCCACATCCAATAATACACCGGCCAGGTTTTGAAAGTAGCGGCTAATTTTTTGAAGTATTGAATGCCAAATAACAGCCAGCCTGAAACAATGGGGAAGTAGAAATAACTCGGAAATTCCAGGTATTCTTTTCCGGCAAAATTTCGAAACAAATAAGACAAGGCAATACCAAATCCCGTTAAGATAAAAATCCAAAAATGCGTTTTAACCAAAAGCTGATTGGTCGGTTTCTCGTTGGAATTCCGACTCAAATAATAGTAAATTCCGCCAATAGCGGTGAGCAAAACCCAAGAAACCACCAAGAGCGTGTGCAGTGGTCGCAGTGCTGTAAACGGTAGTGTTTCTTTGACAAAATTAGGAACAACATACTGAAAACCGGCAAGTAAACCGCAAAGCAAGCCCAACAACAATGACAATAATCCGGCAACAATAAAATAAAACGGGTAGCGATTAGTGTTCATAGGTTTCCTTTTTATATTGAACTTTTACCCAACCATCGGGTTTAATCGTGGCTTCGGTATTAGGATAGTTACCGGTTTGATCCACTTCCATTAAAAACTGCAGCAATTCTTCTTTTTCAGTTTCGTTAAACTCAAATCGCGGCATGGCTTTGACACCGCTGTTGAACATGGTCTTCAAATAATTGCCGTCGTTTTTTCTGAAAGAATACACATTGGTCAAATCGGGTCCGAGATAACCGCCCAATCCGTACAATTGGTGACAAGCATTGCAGTTGTTTTCCCGCCAATGTTTTTCGCCTTGCAGGGCTTTTTCGGAAAGTTGGATTGTCCCATAGTCTGATTGATTCGTATAAAGTGAATAATTATAAGCTGTAAAAAACAACAACAGCAACAGTAAAACCAATAGGTATTTTACAGAAGAAAACATAAGTAAGACATTGAAATGGAAGTACAAAGAGACGCAAAGAAAGTGGCTTGATTTATGATTTTAATCACAAAAAAGGCGTGAATGACAACTTCCACGCCTTTTCTCTTTCAAAAAAGAAAAACAAGATTTGAATTAATAATTATCCTATTTTGGAAGTAAAACGTCACCAATCACGTGAATAATACCGTTGGAAGTTTCTATAGAAGCTACAATTTCGGAACCGTTAACAAAGGTCTTTTCACCTTGTTTGGTAATTTTTACTTTACCGCCGTATACCATATCAAACTCCTGACCATCTTGCATGTACTCGGGTTTCAAAACACCTACATAGGTATGGTAGCCTAAAACATTTTGCAAATCAGTTTTTTTCTCCGGTTTCAACAAGCCTTCCACCGTTCCGGCAGGCAATTTATCAAAAGCGGCATTGGTTGGTGCAAACACGGTAAACGGTCCGGCATTGCTTAACGAAGTTACCAATTCGGCAGCTTTAACAGCCGCCACTAAGGTAGTGTGGTCTTTACTGCCGGAAGCTACCTGAACAATATTCGGGTTAGACGTTTCATCTTTTACACCTTCTTGACCCACGTTTTGGGTTGGTGTACTTTCGGTAGTTTCGGTTGGGGTTTCGCTGCTTTGTTTACAACCTATGGTCGCAAAAAAGGAAGCTAAAAGCAAAATTTTGATGGAATTTTTCATAATAATAAATACTTGGTTTATGCATACAAAGTACCTAACTATGAAACCGTTATTTTATGATTGCACTCATAAAACCGGAGGAATTTTAACTTTTTTTATTGAGTAGTAAGTCGTAACCGCAATGCCCAGAACCAACAGTACCGCCACGGCAAAAAGCAACTCATTCACCATTGGGATTAAAGTATAACTGAAGGAAGCAATGCCTTGAACAGCCAGCACTAATTCGTTTAAAAAAACGCCGACAGAAAACAAAATAACGCCAAACTTAATGGGTTTGCTGATGTAGAAATAATGGTTCACATAAATATAAAACAGCAAAAACAAGCTAATCACGGCCAACAACACCAAGTGCAAATAGGCAATGACTATAGGTCGGAATCCAAAGGCCAACTGACTCAAAGCCGGAATAGTCGAGCCCAATTGCAACAACAATTTAATGCTGCAAGCTACCGCAACAAACACTATAATATAACGCAAAAAGAACGGATAATTTTCAAAATAGCCTTTTCGGGTTTTGGCCAAAACGGCCAACAGCTTGAACCAAGCATAACTTTGAACAAAAGCCGCTACTACGGTTAAAACATAAAGCCAAACCGGTAAGTTTAGCCACAAAGTCGATAAAAAATACGCCGGGATACAAGCCGCAAAAAACAGCCAAAACGCTTTTGTAAAAAAAGGATGCTCCGTAGTTTTCAAGTTAAAAAAATGAAACAGCAATCCCATACACGCAAAGAAAAACCAGCCGTTGTATTGGAAATGCAGGTAATAATAAATAGAAGCCAAATACTCGTTTTGGTGAATGTTTTTGGTTATCATCATAAAGGCCAAGGCAAAAGTCCCAAGAGAAGAAATCACATTAAAGAAAATTGCCGCTTTAAACCAATGTACCGAAAGCCATTCGGGACTAACCTGTTTCAAATCTTTCCAAAATTGGTAGCCGAAAATATAAGCCACAAAGATAGAAGCTGTAGAAAATACAATCGATAAAGTCGCATAGCCTTGAATGATGAAAAACACCAACATCCCATAAGCACAAATCAAATTGGCAGTCAATAAGGTGTTGTACGAAAACGTCCTTTTCATTTTTGTCACCCTGAGCGCAGTCGAAGGGCCTTTTCTCTCCAAAAACCCAACCATCAACACCATTAAAGTGTGACTAATCCAACCGGCAAAAGCAAAATGAGAATGGGAATGTTGTAAGTTCTTTTGGTTCAGAAAAGGAAACTCAAAACCTATTTTGTAGCGCATTAACAAACCCAGTAAGGCTACGATGAGTAAATTAAGCAATGAAAATTGTAACCAGAACTTAGCTTTAAAGTGCATCAGAAATATATTTTATGGTTGATGATGTCCACCTTTTTGTCTTTAGCCATTTTCGATAAGGCTCGAATAACGGTCTCCACTCTTAATCCTGTAAAATTGGCTATCTCTTGACGGGTAAACGGAATTTGTTCTTTTTGGTTGGAACTTTTCCCTTTTTTGTGTGCATTTAAAAAGGCGAGTATCCTAAACTCAGGCTTCTGATTAATGATGTCTTTAGAGGTCATGGCCTTGGAATGTATCCGCCGCGACATGAGTGTCAGAAACTGTTTCTGTATGACAGGGTATTCTTCTAATATTTTAAGGAACTTTTCCTTAGTTAATTTGACAATCACGCTGTCCTGAAAAGCTTCTGCTGTAGAAGGATAGCATTCATCTATAAACAAAGGCGGCTCACCAAAACTTTGCCCGTTAGAAAAATACCCTTGCGTAAATTCTTTGCCTTCATCATTTGAATTGTACATCCGAATACTGCCTTCTACTATTTGATAATAAAAATTAGCGGTTTCATCTTCACAAAAAATCATCTCACCTTTTTTATATTCCTTAGCAATGGCACCCCAAGTATAGAGTAAATCTAAGTCTATTTGCATAATTGATTTTGAGTGTTTATGCCGATAATACCCGTTTTATAAGGCTTTACAGCTTATGGTTACAAATTTACTTTTATTAAAATTACTAATTATATGACCGAAATCATATTATTGACCGTTTTTTAACATCTACCTTTGTCTCATGAAAAAGTTACTAATCATAGTCGCCTTAGTGATGCTCGTTAAACCGATACTTCCGGTGGTCGACTATATGATTAACTACGATTACATTTCAAAAGTACTTTGTGAAAACAAGGCCAAACCCGAATTAAAGTGTAACGGAAAGTGTCAGTTGATGAAAGAATTGGCTAAAGCTTCGGAACAGGAAAAACCAGTTACACCGGTAAAAAAAATCCAAGTACAAGAAACCGAAGTGCTGTTCTTTCAGGAAATCCAACCGTTATTGACAAGACAAACTTTTTTTCAGCATAAAAATGCTATCAGCAACCACTACGCCAATCTTTACTTTCACTTAGCGTGTGGTTCTGTTTTCCATCCGCCCACTTTCTCGGCTTAATCCTTACTGTTTATATCAATCTTACTGAGATTGACCGGACGATTTATGTCCGAATCGCATTGGAAAATCTTCCAATCAAATCTTTATTATTTAAAATTTACAATCATGAAAACCTTATTAAAATATACGCTTTCCTTATTCCTATTGGCCTCAGCCCTAACCTTTACTGCTTGTTCTTCAGACGATAGCAATCCCGAAGCCGACGAATTGGCCAACCTAACCAAATTCCAAGAATTCGCTAACGAAACCCATACTATCGAATTGTATTCCCACATGGGCAGCTTGGAACAAGGCTATAACGAAGTCGCCCTACGCATCAAAGACAACGCCACCGGCGACTATGTAAAAAATGCTGAAGTCAACTGGATGCCGCTCATGCACATGACCATGATGAATCACTCTTGCCCTAAATCGGCAGTAGAAAAAGTAACTACAAACGGTACCTTGTACGAAGGTTATATCGTGTTCCAAATGGCGCAAAATGCTACTGAATATTGGGATTTAAAAGTAAACTACACCATCAACGGCACTGCCTATTCAGCCACTGCTGTTATTGATGTTCCGGCTTCAACAGAACGCAGGGTTAATACCTTTACCGGAACCGACGGCACCAAATACATCGTGGCTTATGCCGAACCACACCACCCAAAAGTAGCCGTTAACGATGTGGTTTTCGGGGTATGGAAAATGCAAGACATGATGAACTTCCCGGTAGTAGATGGTTATACGGTGAAAATCGACCCGAGAATGCCAAGCATGGGCAACCACAGTTCGCCAAACAATGTAGATGCCACTCAAGTAACAGCCGGCGGTTTATACGAAGGCAAACTATCGTTAACCATGACGGGTTACTGGAAAATCAACTTGCAATTGTTGAATGCCGAAGGTACCGTTTTAAAAGGGGAAGCCATTACCGACACCGTGTTGGAAAGCAGCATTTTCTTCGAACTCGAATTCTAAAAAATCCACTCCAAAAAGGTCTTGTACCTCATGGCAAGACCTTTTTAAATCTCAATTGTGATGAAAAATATATCGCTGTTGCTGTTGTGCAGTGGCTTCTTTTCCTATGCCCAAGAAACCAAAGATTCCTTGGTGCCTAAAGACTTAAAAGAAGTGATTGTCATTGGCAAGAAAACACAAATCCACGAAAAACAAAGCAAATCGCTCGCTACTATCGATGAGTTTCTCGACAAAGGAAGCAAAGTCGATTTGGTCAAACGCGGCGCTTATGCTTGGGAACCGCTCATCAATAGTATGGCCACCGAACGAACCTTAATCACCATAGACGGCATGCGCATTTTTGGCGCCTGTACCGATAAAATGGATCCGATTACTTCCTATGTAGAAGTCTCTAATTTATCGGAAGCTACCGTAAAATCAGGCCAGCAAGGCTCGTGCTTTGGGTCGACCATTGGTGGCGCCATCGATTTAAAACGAAGCCAAAACCGTTTCGGAGATCAACAATGGGACTTCGCCCTCAATACCGGTTTCGAAACCAATAACCGTCAGAAAATCGTAGGCTCTTCTGTGAATTATGCCGACAGTACGTATTACTTGGATACCGATGTCATGTTCCGCGAAGCCGACAATTACGCCGCGGGAAACAACCGCGAAATTTTGTATTCTCAATTCCGAAAACTGAATTTCTCCGGTACCGCAGGGTTCAAATTCTTTACCAATAAACTACTGGAAGCTTCCGTCATTTATGACAAAGCCACCGATGTAGGTTATCCGGCCTTACCCATGGACGTATCTTTGGCAGAAGCGTTAATTACCTCCCTGAAATATGTAGTAATTCCGAAATCATCCTTAGTGAAAGACTGGGAAACCAAAGTGTATTTCAACACCATCACCCATCGCATGGACGATACCACGCGGCCATCAGTTCCCATTCACATGGACATGCCCGGCTGGAGCAAAACATTCGGAATGTATTCTAAAGCGACTGCCGTAAAAAATCGCCATCACTTTTTGGCCAACTTCAACGCGTTTTATAACCAATCCGTAGCCGAAATGACCATGTACCCGAACGACCCGAACGAAAACCTGATGTTCATGTACACTTGGCCCGATGTGCGCACCTTATACACCGGTTTATTTGCCGAAGACCAATGGGTTTTCAACTGCCACTCGGGACTGAAATTGTCGGTTTCAGCCGGAAGTCATACCAACGATGTGGCGAGTGATTTTGGCTTACAAAGTCTGCAAATCTTTTACCCTGAAATGTCGCGCCAAAAAACGCGTTTCCTAAAAAGCATCGCCGCCCATTACAACTACCACAAAGGCGAATGGGAATACGGCTTAGGTTTGGGTTATGGCGAAAGAGCGCCGTCGGTTTCCGAAGGCTATGGCTTTTACCTATTCAACAGTTCCGACCGCTTTGACTATGTAGGGAATCCAAACTTAAGCAACGAAAAATCCATCGAAACCCATGCGTTCATCGGCTTTAAAAAAGAAAAAATCAGCACCAAAATCAGCAGTTCTTTTTTCCGCATTTCGGATTATATCATTGGGACGCCCGACGTTTCTTTAGTCCCTATGACCATAGGCGCCAGTGGTGTAAAATTATACACTGCGTTGTCGTATGCTACGATTTTTAACGTCGATTGGAATTCGGAAATCGCCCTCAGCAACTCCCTGAAATGGAATGTCGGCCTATTGTATAGTTTAGGCAAAGACAGCAACGGCAATAACCTTCCGTTGATTAATCCGTTGAGCTATAAAACGGCTTTAACGTTTACCAAACCCAAATACAATGCCGCTATAGAATGCGTTGGAAACACCGCTCAAACCCGTTACGGTTCGGTGTACGGCGAAACCAATACCGCCGATTTTGCCTTATTAAATGCTAATTTCGGTTACAAATGGGTTGTTTTCAGCAGCAAGTTATACACCAAAATAGGCGTAGAAAATATACTGGACGCTTATTACACTACTTACTCCGACTGGAACAAAGTGCCGCGCATGGGAAGAAACGCTTTCCTTAACATTAATTTCTCGTTGTAATTTAATCTGTAAAAATATTTGCCGGATATTCTAAATCTTTAATATTATCACTTTAAATTTGCAAAGTGAAAAAATTGATAATCCTAATTTCGCTTGTCATGTTAGTCAAACCGATATTTCCGGTGATTGACTACGTAGTAAATTATGATTATATCGCTAAAGTGCTTTGTGAGAACAAAGCCAAACCGGAACTAAAGTGTAACGGAAAATGTCAGTTGATGAAAGAATTGGCCAAAGCTGCTGAAGAGGAAAAGCCAATTTCACCTACCAAAAAGAATCAAACACAAGAAACAGAAATCTTGTTTTTTCAAGATATACCGGCTTTGGTTGCTGAACAAACTTCCATTGTAGCTGAAACTGTTTTAAACTGTCACTATTCAAACCTTTACTTTCACCTCAAAGGTGACAACTTTTTCCACCCGCCAACCGTAATTTCTTAATGTTTTTATTGCTTCGGTTATTGTTTTTACAGTAGCCGAAAGAGTGTGCGCACTCCAATTATTGCTAAGGCATGGTATTGCCCTAGCCTAACTTTTTATAACATTAATTAAAACAAAAATGAAATTACAATTCAAAAATATAATTGCCGTTTTGGCCATTGCCTTTACTTTTACCGCTTGTTCTAACGATGATGATAATACACCAACAGGAGAAGGGAGTTTAAAATTAGAATTTGACAACGTTTACAAATCGGCCGACTTGGCTTTCAACACCGCTTATACCAATACTAATGGCGAAACTATTAAAGTAAGCAAAGCCAAATACATCGTGAGCAATATCGTCTTAACCAAAGCCGATGGCACCACTTATACTGTGCCTAAAAGCGAAAGTTATTTTATTATCGATGAGGGTACAGCCGCTTCAACTTTGTTAACACTACCTAACATTCCGGCGGCAAATTACACCAAAGTATCATTTGGCATTGGCGTTGACCAAGAACAATTCTTATTAGGTGCCGACGGTCAAGGGAATTTCTTAGCTCAAGCCCAAGCAGCAGGTATGATGTGGTCTTGGAGTGCCGGTTATAAATTTATCGCTTTTGAAGGCACTTTTACCTCAGCAGCTGTTACTACCGATACCACTTTTATGTTGCACACCGGAAAAACAGGAACCGATTACAACTATGCTACTGTAACCCTGGATTTGCCTGAAAATGCTTTGGTTAGAACCAACATTACGCCACAAGTGCATATTATGGCCGACTTAGCGCAGCTAATTGACGGTACCAACAAAATCAACTTTGGCGATGGTGCTATGGTAATGGGCGGCGCCAAATTGGCTTTGGTTACCGCTAATATTGCCAACGTTTTTGAAGTGCACCACGTTCACAACGACTAAAACACAAAAAAGCAGTCGGCCTCAGGCTGGCTGCTTTTTTTAAATGCTTAAAAAGATGAAAACACATTTTTTATGGCTATTCGTGCTGCCGTTATTGTGGCGTTGTTCCAATGATGACAGCGAGGATTACCAAAATATCCCTATAGCTTTTACTGCACCGGCTAATTTCCCGCCTATTGCGTACAATTTTGCCAATAATCCTTTAACCGAAAAAGGATTTGAGTTGGGGAAAAAACTATTTTACGACGGAAGATTGTCCTCCGACGGCACCATTTCTTGTGGTTTCTGCCATATTCAGGAAGATGCCTTTACCCACCACGGCCATACTTTCAGCCATGGTGTTGGCGAAGCTATCGGAACACGCAACACACCGCCGATACAAAACTTGGCCTACCAAACTACTTTTATGTGGGATGGTGCAACGGATCATTTAGACCTACAAGCGGTTATTCCGCTAACGAGTCCTATTGAAATGAATGGGAATTTTAACGACATTATTGCCATGATGAAAGGCGATGCGACTTACAGAAAACTGTTCAAACAAGCCTTTCCGGATGGCGAAATTAACTCCGAAAATATGCTGAAAGCTTTGGGGCAGTTCATGGTAATGGTCACTTCTTCCAATTCCCGATTCGATAAATACCGACGCAATGAAACGGGCGGAACACTTACCACAGAAGAATTACAAGGCTACGCTTTATTCAACCAAAAATGTGCTTCTTGTCATGCCACGGATATTTTTACCGACAATTCCTTTAGAAACAATGGGCTACCGGTGAATCCGTCTATCAACGATATAGGACGATACCGAGTAACCGAATTGCCTCAGGACTTGCACAAGTTTAAAGTACCAAGCCTAAGAAACATAGAAAAAACAGCACCCTACATGCACGACGGCAGGTTTTATACCCTGGAAGCGGTTTTAAACCACTACAGTTCGGGTGTTACTACTTCTGCTACTCTTGATCCTTTATTACAAAACAACGGCGTGTTGGGTATTCCGTTAACGGATAGCGAAAAAACAAAACTCATCGCTTTCCTCAAAACTTTAACCGACAACCAATACCTTACTGATCCGAGATTTTCTGAATTCTGATACCATGAAAAAATACTTTCTCTTCCTTATGTTGGCATCGGCTTCCCTAATGGCCACCAATAAAGACAGCTTACAATCACCACCGGTTTTCAAGGCTTTACCACTTTTGGAATCTTTGAAAGACGATTGCGATGCCTGCGGCTGTTCGGCCAGTGGCGGCAGCATGGGTTTTGCCTCCATGCTCAATAACAACTTTATAGGCTTGCGTTATTTTTACCAAAGTTACCGCAGTAACGATGGTTTGTACAGCAACTCGCCTTGGTATGATGAAACTTTCAACACTGTACAAGTTTGGAGCAGGATTCCGCTGAGCTCAAAAATACAAGTGTCGGCCTTATTGCCTTATCATTTTCACAAAAGGGAAACAGCCACCGGTAAACAAAGCATTTCCGGTATAGGCGATGTAACGGTGTTGGGCTTGTATGAGGTTTTCCAAACCAAAAACGACTCGGCTAAATTCAGTCATAAAATACTATTGGGCGCCGGCGTTAAAGTGCCTTTGGGTACCTTTGACGAAGCCAATAACGGCAGTGTTAATCCGAGTTACCAGTTGGGAACCGGAAGTTGGGATTACCTGATTTCGGCCGATTATGTCATCAAACGCAATCGGTTCGGATTGAATACCATGATTAACTACAATCTTAAAACCGAAAACCAAAAGAACTACCGCTTTGGCAATCAAACCAATTATGCCGCTACCTTTTTCTACTTCCACCAAAATTCAAAATTTACCTTGGTCCCGCAATTGGGTATCGCCGGAGAAATTTACGAGAGCAATTACCAATACGGTCAAAAAGTACGCAACACAGCCGGAAATATCTTGTTGAGTAAAGTAGGTTTTGAAG
>Ga0207952_1001020_pt1 | contig 14407 bp, 10 predicted proteins | sample SubbioR12Aug_8Ca_FD_184831 | JGI IMG/M metagenome (GOLD analysis project Ga0207952, IMG submission 184831) | Serpentinite rock and fluid subsurface biosphere microbial communities from McLaughlin Reserve, California, USA - CR12Aug_8Ca (SPAdes) | ecosystem: Environmental > Terrestrial > Deep...
TATCGTAGTTCAGGCCGCCCATCGCATTGGCTCGCGTGCACTGAAAAACAATGTGCTCTGGGCCATCGCCGCCGCCTCGTTCGTCGCCATCTTTGCGCTCAACGTACCATTCCCCGCCATCGTGGCAGCCGCAGCTGCTATCGGCTACTTCGGTGGACGGATTGCCCCGGACAAGTTCAAGGCTGGCGGCGGACATGGCAAGGCAGACAAATCATTTGGCCGTGCGCTGATTGATGACGACACCCCAACGCCGGCGCATGCGCTGTTTAGCTGGACTCACCTATGGCAAGTCGCCGTCGTGGGCGGCTTGCTCTGGCTGATTCCCATGGGGATGCTGACCGCCAGCTACGGCTGGGACCATACCCTGACACAGATGGGCTGGTTCTTCACCAAAGCAGCCTTGCTGACCTTCGGTGGTGCTTATGCCGTCCTACCCTATGTCTATCAAGGCGCCGTCGGGCACTACAACTGGCTGACGCCGACCCAGATGATTGACGGGCTGGCACTGGGCGAAACCACGCCGGGGCCGCTCATCATGGTCGTCACCTTTGTTGGCTTCGTCGGTGGCTATGTCAAAGCCGTGTTTGGCCCGGATAGCCTGTTCCTGGCTGGTGCGGTCGCCGCCACGCTGGTCACCTGGTTCACCTTCCTGCCCTCGTTTATCTTCATCCTGATGGGTGGCCCGTTCATTGAGACGACCCACAACGACCTGAAGTTCACGGCGCCGCTGACGGCCATCACGGCTGCTGTGGTCGGTGTCATCCTGAACCTGGCCCTGTTCTTCGGCTATCACGTCCTGTGGCCGAAGGGCTTTGAAGGTTCGTTCGAATGGGGCTCGGCAGCCATCGCGCTCGGGGCTGCAATTGCATTGTTCCGCTTCAAGATGAATGTCATTCATGTCATTGGCGTGTGCGCCATCATCGGGTTCGTAGTGAAGACACTGGTGTGAACTCCAGTATCAAACTAGCCAGGTGGGCGTTCATGGTAGTCAGCGTAACGTACGCCATTCAGGTTGCCGCCACCGAAAAACCTTGGCCAATGGTGCGTGGCATGGCTCTAACGCAAGCCGTCACCAACCAGGACTTCGGTGACGGCGTGCACTTTGCCTACCAGTTTCTGGAGGGTGGGGAATTACGCGGCATGAACATGGGCAAGCCTGCCAAAGGAAGTTGGCGAGTCACTGGTAGCGAATTGTGCTGGCGCTGGGCGAAGCCTTCTGGTCCGGCAGAATGCTACCAAGTGCGCCAGCAAGGTCAGGCGGTCCGCTTGTACCTCGATGGTCAGGAAGTGCTTTCCGGAAACCTGACTCCCTTGTCCTCCAATCAGAATGAGGTGAAACGATGAAATGGATTACGCGGGAAAGACCGAAAATTGACCGCATCGCTTGTCCCTGGCTGGTGAGCAGGTTCGTCGATGAGCGTCCGGAGTTCCTTTACGTGCCCGCTGGCGACGTGATGCGGATTGCGGCCGAAACCGGCGCCATTCCCTACGACGTACCGAACGTCGAGCTTGGGCATCACGGCCCCCAGTGCAGCTTCGACGCCTTCATTGCCAAGTATCAACTGCGGGATGCGGCGCTCGACAAACTGGCCCTTATCGTTCGCGGGGCCGATTGCGGGCAACCGGAGCTTGCCAAGGAGGCTGCCGGCTTGCTGGCCATCTCCAAGGGTTTGTCACTGAATTTCATGGATGACCACGCGATGCTGGCCCACGGAATGGTCATCTACGACGCGCTCTATGCTTGGTGTGCCGATACGCCACTGAACAAGGTTGCCCGCGTCCTGAGTTTGAAGTGATTGCTCGGTTGTTGCTGCCGGCCGGCGTCGACCGGCAGGTCCTTCCCCTGTTGATGGGCCGTGCATTACGAGCCTTCGCCGATGGCTATGTCGCGGTTCTGTTACCTGTCTATTTGCTGGCCCTTGGGCTGGGCCTGAAGGACGTTGGCTTTGTCGCTTCGGCAACGCTGTTCGGCTCGGCGCTTGCCACACTGGCTGTCGGTGCCTGGGGGCATCGCTTCCACCATGTTCATTTACTGACCGGGGCCGCCATCCTGATGGCCTGTACTGGGTTTGCGTTCGCCTCGCTGTCGATGTTCTGGCCGCTGCTGCTGGTCGCCTTCATCGGCACACTGAACCCTAGCTCAGGTGACGTTAGCGTGTTCCTGCCGTTGGAGCATGCTCGGTTGGCCAATGCCTGCCAAGGTGGCGAGCGTACCTCGCTGTTTGCCCGCTACAGTCTGGTCGGTTCGCTCTTCGCAGCCATCGGTTCCTTGGCCGCTGCCATCCCGGAGTGGCTGGAAGGCATGAGCGGTCTGTCGAACCTGGATGCCCTGCGCAGCATGTTCCTGCTCTACGGCGCCATGGGGTGCCTCATTTGGCTCATGTACCGTCGCTTGCCGACGCCACCGGTCGAGGAGGCGCGAAAACCTCAGCGGCTGGAGAAATCCCGCGCCATCGTCTGGCGTTTGGCGGCACTCTTCTCGGTGGATTCGTTTGCCGGTGGACTGGCCGTGAATGCGCTTCTGGCCCTCTGGCTATTCGAGCGATTCCATCTTTCGCTGGCTACGGCCGGGGTGTTTTTTTTCTGGACCGGCCTGTGTTCGGCGCTCTCGCAGCTTGCCGCACCGATGCTGGCAAAGCGCATCGGCCTTCTCAATACGATGGTTTTTACGCACATTCCAGCCAGCATCTTTTTAGTGGCTTCCGCTTATGTGCCAAGTGTTGAATGGGCGCTGGGATTGCTACTACTGCGCGCCTTGCTCTCCCAGATGGATGTGCCTGCTCGCAGTGCATTTGTGATGGCGGTCGTAACGCCGGAGGAGCGTGCCGCAGCAGCCAGCTTTACCGCAGTGCCGCGTAGCCTCGCTTCAGCGGCAGGACCATCGCTAGGAGGTGTTTTGCTGGCTGGTGGCTGGCTTGCCGCTCCTTTGGTGGTTTGCGGTGTCTTGAAGATTGTCTACGACGTAACCCTTTGGCAATCCTTCAAGAGCCATGAGGTGAATTTTCGTACCGGCGATAAATAATGATGCATCAGGCAAGCTAAGTGGCAGGAAATCACCCCATTGCTGCCCTTGGCTGAGCTAACCCTAACGGGCAGCAATGGGTCGGGACACGCCGGTCCACTTTTCAAGTCAGCCGCCGGAAAGCAGTCATTGAAGTTTCGCTTCCCGGATGCAGCCATTCGTCACTGAGTGCTGGCGACCTACTTCAGCCCGTCGAAATTTAAGGAAGCTGACGTTTAATGGGTAGGAGGCCGAGCTTTTTCGCCAAGCCATCGCGGGATGGCGACAGTCAATTTATTGCCGTTCGCTGCCAGTTTTAAAGATGCTTCCTTTACACCTTTGACCTCAAGAAAAACGGGGAAATCATCGGGTTCAAGGCATTCCTCATAGAGATGAGCAGAAGTACCACTGTCTTCATCTACACAAAAATTTAAGCTGACCTTTGTGCTCACGGGACGCCTCCTAAATTATTAGATGGTCTACTGACACAGTAAAGTATTTTCCAGACGGAGCGGAATGGCTTCTTTGGATTTCCAATGCAACTCACCGCTCCTGGTCGGATTGAGGCAGTGGTGCCGGCCACTTGCTCGCCAGAAAGCGGGCGCTGAGCGGGGCAAGATAGGCCTCAGCTATTCAAATTCTAAGCTGACCTCGACCGGCAGCTCGTGGCCCAGACTGTGTAAAAACTCCAACAGGGGGTGATGCCAATGGAATTCAGCCGTCGCAATCGCTCCACAATCGACTTTCTTCCCATTGGGAATGGTTTGCACACCCCTGAAAATCATCGGATTTTGAGTTTTTACACAGTCTCGGCCGAATGCTGCCGTACTTGTAGCAGTGCTCTTTCGCTGCGTTTTCGGTGGCTCGATTCGAGCATTGACTAAATTGCATCAGCATACTCATTTGGTATGCATAGGTGGGGGCAAGGAGCCCCATGGTGCAAATTTAGGTACCGCAGAACGTCTGGTAGCCCGCAGTGAACTCCTGAGGGGCTGGATTGCCATAAGCGGAATACGCCGGGCTCTCATTGAAAGGCTGCTCGAGCACCGCCAGCAGATTCTTGAGGGGTGATAGGTCACCGCTATCCACCGCTGCTTCGAGAGCCGCTTCCACCTGATGATTGCGCGGAATGTAGCAAGGATTAGCCAACCGCATGGCTTCGAGGAGGGTATCGGAAAATTTGGGTTTGCTGGTCTCCCAGCGCTGCCGCCAGGCGGCAAACTCTGGCACATGGGAAAAGAAGGGAGCCGTCTCAATCTGGCGTGACGCCAAGGTATATAACGCCCGAAAGGCCTGTGTGAAATCTAGGCGTTCCCGATGGAGTATCGTAAGGAAATCCTCGATTAGCGCTTCGTCGGCCCCATCGGCCTCCGTTTGCGACGTTAATCCTAGCTTCGCTCGCATCACGTCCAGCCAGCATGCTCGGTGCTGGGCTTGGAAGGTATCCAACACCTCTGTCGCCAGGGAAACTGCCGATTCAGCGTCTTCGTCAATCAGCGGCAGTAGCGTCTCGGCAAACCGCGCCAGGTTCCATCGGGCAATAGAAGGCTGTTGGCCATAGGCATAGCGTCCGGAAGCATCAATGGAGCTGAACACGGCTCGGGGATGGTAGGCCTCCATGAAGGCGCAGGGGCCGTAGTCAATGGTTTCCCCGGAAATGGTCATGTTGTCCGTATTCATGACCCCGTGGATGAATCCAACGCCTAACCAGCGCGCCACTAGGTCTGCTTGTCTTGCTGCAACGCTCTTTAGCAATTCTAGGTAGGGATTTGTTGCCCTCGTGAGTTCCGGATAGTGGCGTTGGATGGCGTAATCGGCGAGCTTGCGGACCGACTCCGGCCCATGATGGACAGCAAAAAACTCGAAGGTGCCGACCCGCAGATGGCTGGCAGCCACGCGGGTGAGTACCGCGCCGGGAACGGGACGGTCACGACGAATGGTTTCCCCAGTGGTGACCACGGCCATTGCCCGTGTTGTGGCAATGCCCAACGCGGACATCGCTTCGCCGATAACGTATTCCCGCAGGGCTGGCCCCAGCGCGCACTTGCCATCACCGCGACGGGAAAAGGGAGTAGGCCCGGAGCCCTTGAAGGCAATGTCCCGGCGTTGGCCCTTAATGTCAATAATCTCCCCAAGTAGCAGGGCACGGCCGTCACCCAATCGGGGTGAGAATTGGCCGAATTGGTGACCAGCGTACGCCTGAGCGACAGGGGTTGCACCCGGAGGAACACAGTTGCCCCCTAGTATCTTGACACCTTCCGAGGCCGTCAGTGCGGCGGAATCCAAGCCAAGCTCTCTGGCAAGGGCATCGTTAAATATGACCAGCTTGGTGTCGGGTACGGATGTTGGAGGCCAGGCAACGTAATACCCCTCTAGGCTTCGCGCATAGGAATTGTCGAATGCAAACAGCGAATGGGCCGTTTCTGCGGCGTTTACGTTTTCCAAGATACGGTGCTCCAAGTCAGTTCGTTCATGAGAAGGAGACAAGCGTTTCCAAGATTGGTTGCGGCTATCACGCCACGCTGTGGAGTTCATCCTATCTTCGCGCGCGCCAGGCCTACCGGCCGCTTCGGCACTTCGGGCCAAAGAACGATGCTTGACTGCGAGCTTGGTGCCTAGGGGGCTTTATCAGGTCCGCAATGCGCCGATACGACTGCTGTTCTTTAAAGCGGGTGTTTTTGTAAACAAATTTTGCGCAACAACGGGAAAGCGAGCATTAGTTTACAAAATCATTCAACGTCTGGCGCATGGTATGTAACATAAACACTAAAAATTGCGCATCGATGTAGTAAAATGGGGAAATTCAGGATTCATTTACTCACTCAATTCTAGGGTTACATAAATTTTTCGCAGGTTTATCGGAAACTCTGGACTACGGCCCCTTCGGCTTCATGGAAGCCTTCGACGCCGGCCATGTCTGCAACCATTCCGATCATCAGGGGCGCTACACCTACCGCAACCAGCCGCATGTCGGGCAGTGGAATCTCTATTGCCTGGCCGATGCTTTCCTGCCGCTGATCAAGGACCCGCAACAGGCGCGTGCCGCCATCGACGAGACCTACGGCGACGCCTTCGCCGCCACCTTCGAGCGCCTGCTGCTGGCCAAGCTCGGTTTGCGCAGCGGGCTGGCCGATGACGAGGCATTCATCGGCGCCACCTTCGCTTTCCTGCAACAGCACCGGCCGGACTTCACGCTGTTCTTCCGTACCCTGTCGAAACTGCCGGCTGCGGTCGACCCGGAAAAACAGGCAAAAACCGATGCACCGCTGCGCGACCTTTTCATCGACCGTGCCGCCTGCGATACCTGGCTGGCCAGCTGGCGCGCCCGCCTGGCGCAAACGCCGTGGGCCGATGCCGAGCGACAAGCGGCCATGCTCGCCGCCAACCCGAAATACGTGCTGCGCAACTGGCTGGCGGAACAGGCCATCCGTCTGGCCAACAAAAAGGATTTTTCCGAGGTCCGGCGGCTGCTTGCCTGCCTGCGCCAGCCCTACGACGAACAGCCGGAATTCGAGGCATACGCCGCGCTGCCGCCGGACTGGGCGCGGGGGCTGGAAGTCAGTTGTTCCAGTTAGCAGGGGCGTCGCCTAGACCGCCAGCCAGCGCAACAAGATCGTATAGAGCTGATCGGGATTGACCGGCTTGGCGATGAAATCGTTCATGCCGGCGTCCAGGCAACGCGCCTTGTCCTCGGCGAAAGCATTGGCGGTCATGGCGATGATCGGCACTTCGGCATAACCGGCTAACTGGCGGATCGTCTGGGTCGCTGCAAGGCCGTCCATTTCCGGCATTTCCATATCCATCAGGATCAGGTCGTAGCGGCACGATTGCGCCAGTGCGACGGCCTGAATGCCATCCGGGGCGATATCGACGGTAAAGCCGATCGCTTCGCGCAACAATTCAAGCGCCACCTCCTGATTTACCCAGTTGTCTTCGGCCACGAGAATCCGCTTTTCGGCATGGGCGAGACGCAGTTGCTGTTCCGCTGCGGCACCGCAAATGGCCGGGGCGGGATCAGGCTTGGCCGGCAGAATGCCTGTTTTGCCCAAGGTCAGTGTGAACGCAAAGGTGCTGCCGGCGCCCGGCGTGCTGTTGACCTCGATCTCCCCACCCATGATCCGGACCAGACGCTGGCAGATATTGAGCCCGAGACCCGTGCCGCCATACTTGCGGGTCGTCGAACCGTCCGCTTGCTCGAAAGGAGCAAAGATGCGGCGGAGAGTGTCGTCGTTCATGCCGATACCGCTGTCCGTCACCGAGAACTCGATTTTTGCCCCGTTCCCGGCTTGCTCGGCCAGTCGGATGCCGAGAGTAACCGTGCCGCGTTCGGTAAATTTCACGGCATTGTCGACCAGGTTGAGCAGGACCTGCTGCACCCTGAGCGGGTCGCCGAGATATTCGTGTTGCCGTAATTCGGGATCGAGGTCGGTGACCAGATTCAATCCCTTGGCCAGTGCCTTGCCGCCGAGCAGGCTATCCAGATTGTCGAGCAGGCTCTCGATCCGGAAGGGCAATTCTTCGAGGGTCATCCGGTCGGCATCGATTTTCGACAGGTCGAGGACGTCGTTGAGCAGTTTCAGCAAGTGGTTGGCGGCGTTATGGATTTTGGTCAGTTTGTCGAGTTGCCCGGCATCGTGGTTGTTGCGCTGCAGAATATGAGTCAGCCCGATGACCGCATTCATCGGGGTGCGCAATTCATGGCTCATGTTGGCCAGGAAAGTGCTCTTCGCACGATTGGCCGCCTCGGCGGCTTCCTTGGCAATGGAGAGGGCCAGCGTGCGCTCCTCGACCAGGGTTTCCAGATGATTGCGATGGTTCTCCAGTTCCGCCTCGGCCTGCTTGCGCGCCGTGATGTTGATCCGGTTGCCGACGATATAGCCGCTCGGTGTCCGGTATTCGATGATCAGCAGCCACTGCCCATTGTCCAGGGCTTGTTCGATATGCCTGCCGTCGGCTGCCTGATGCATGCGTACCCTTGCCACCACCCATTCATCGATCTGGCCGATAGCCTCCTGATATTGCCCCCGCTCGGCGCCTCGGCGAATAATCTCCTCAAAGCTCGCACCCGGCACAATCAGGTCGCGGCTGGTGCGATAAAAATCGAGATAGGCTTCATTGCACATGACCAGCCGGTCGTTTTCATCGTAAATCGTAAAGCCTTCGGCGATGCTGTTCACCGCCTCGTGAAGTAGCTGATGTGCCTTGTAGGCGGCCAGCTCGGCCTCCTTGCGCCGGGAAATGTCGATATAGGCAATCATCACGCCGAAATCGGGGTGGTTCATCGGCGTGGCACTGACCGATAGCCAGACCTTGCCAGTTGGGGTCACCACCTGCATTTCAATATCGCGGACCGCCTCGCCGCTCTGCAGCGCTCGCACACTGGCGTATTCCTCGGCCGGCATCGGGCTGCCATCGGGGCGCAGCAAGGTCCATTCCTTACTGTCGTGATGGCGGGACAGATGCGCTTCCTTGCCGATGCCGAGCAGACTTTCCGAGGCCGGGTTGCAGTCGACGATGCGCCCCTCGGGGTCGGTGATTGAAATACCCACCGGCAAAACGTCGTAGATGGCGCGCAGACGCTCCTCGTTGCGACGCAGGACAACGCCATGTTGGCGCTCGCGCTGCTGTTGGCGATCCAGGCGGATGAGCAGGGCGACCAGCGAAATGGTCACCAGCCACAAGGCCAGCAGTCCGGCAATGGCGCCTTGCCGATGGGCCCTGATTTCGCGGTCGACCGACGCCAGCAACGATTTTTCGCCAATGCCAAGGACGACGGTGACCGGGTAATCGGCCAGACGCTGCCAGTGAAACAGGCGCTTGGTCCCGTCGAAATTGGCTGGCGCCTGGAAGGCACCGGTGGCCGCGGCATTGGCGCCGACGAAGAGGCGATTGGGACCGACGTTCTTGCCGAGGGCGCTCTCCTGCTCCCGGTTGCGGGCCAGATATTCACCACTCTGCCGGAACAGGGCGATTGAGTCGTCCGGAGCCAATTGCAGCGAGGCCAGGGATTTGTGCAGGTAGTCCGGAGAGATCGATAGCACGATCACTCCGATCAGCTTGCCATGACGTTGAATCGGGCGCGAGAACTGGATGCTCCACTGTTTCGAGATTCGGCCCAGCAAGGGCTGGCTGATGAAAAGCTGGTCTTCCCGAGGTTGGAGATGAGTCTTGAAGTGTTCGCGGTCACCGAGAAAGGTGGCTTCCTTGAAGCCGAGACTGGAATAATTCAGGTAGCCCGTGGCATCGATAACGGCAATCTGCAGCAAGGCATTGTCAGGAAAGCGCTGGCTGATTTTGGGCGCCTTGACGGCAAATTCGGCGGCCGTATCCCCGGCATAGGTTTCGGCAAGTTCCTGCGCAGCGAAATCGATATAACGGATCAGAATGGCGATCTGGTCGGCGACCGATCCGGTGAGCTGGCGGGCGCGCAACGCGGCCTGGGTAGTCGTCTCGCTCCGCAGCTGAGCGCCCGTGCCGGCTATTTGATGTAGATAAAGCCCACTGAGCAACACCAGTAGCGCAATGATCGACAGCGCAATTTTCCGAAGGGGTGAGAACGAACTCATTTGAGCCAATGGGTGCAAAGGGGCGAAACTTTAACACCAAATGCATAATTTTGTGGGCTCCGCTAAGGCCTCGCTCACTACTGCCGAGCGCTTTTCACGGTGTTTTTGCTAACGCCACAATACAACCCGGCATACCTGTCGATTTCCAGGCGTAAAAAAGCCGGCGATCTGCTATCGCCGGCTTTTGCTGGTTTGGCGCGGGGCCTACTTGACTTGCTGAATACCGGCCAGGGTCCAGCCGCGGCTGCCGTCAGTCGGCTTGGTCATATTCCAGATTTCGTCGAACGGTTCGGTCGGGCCGGCCTTTTCTTCGCGGATCAAGCCGTGGAAACGCACGCTGACGACATAGCGGCTGGCTTCTTCGGCGACGTCCAGCACTTCGGCATTGAGCTGAACGACATCGGTTTCCTGTTTCGCGGCACCGCGCTCACCCATGCCCATCTTGATTTCGGCGAACATTTCCGGGGTGGTGAATTCGCGGATGTCGTCGAGATTGCCGGCATCGTTGGCCGCCTGCAGGCGGATGAAGTTGACCTTGGCGTTGCGGGCAAAACCATCGACATCGAAGTCGGCCGGAATGTGGTTGCCGTTCGTCGCCGCTGCGGCAGCCATCCCCGGCACTGCGGTACCCGAGGGCAGGAAGTCCGGCTGGCTCGGTGCGTGGCGGCCGACGTCGGCACCGGCGCCGGCATACTGCATGCCGCCCATGCCGGATTGTTGCGCCGCAGCGGCTTTCTTGCGCATGAAGAAGGCGATCACCATGACCACCGCCATTACCAGCAGGCCGATCATCATCATGTTGGCCAGGCCTTCACCGAAGCCGAAGTGCGACGCCAGTGCGGCCAGACCCAAGCCAGCGGCCAGGCCGGCCAGCGGGCCCATCCATGAGCGTTTGGGTTGTGCCGCCGGCGCAGCCGCGGGGGCGGCGGTCGGGGCTGGCTTGGCGGCGGTCGGCGGGGCGCTCGGGGCAACCGACTGGCGCTGCATGCCGGATGAGCTACCGCCACCCAGGCGTTTGGCTTCGGCATCGCCGATGCTGAGGGTGAAGCCGAGCACCAGGGCTGCGGCCATCAGGGCAAAGTTTTTCATGTGTGTCTCCGTGTGGAAAAATTACAGGTAATAGTTTAACCCTCTCGGCGCGCCCGGAAAAACGATATTAAAACGCAGTTATCGTTCGCTAAAATCGAAGTGTTCGGCTAGCTGAAGAGGGCGGCGACGGCGACCGGGTTGTCGGGGAAATAAAAGTGCACGTAGGAGGCGGTCAGGCGTTGCTGCCGGTAGATCGCCTCACCGCTTCGACCATCGGCGGTGGTGGCTTGCAGCAGCGGCACGAGCGGCGTTTCGCTTTTCGAGTAGTGGAAAGTATGGCCGGCTAGACGTCCCTCTGGCAATGCCGTGAATTGTGTGCCGAGTGCCGCCAGGCGTTTTTGCATGACTGAACGGCCGGGTAGCAGACCGCCGAAGCGATGGCTGACCCCGGCTTTGTCGATAACTTCTTCGAACAAGCTCATCATGCCGCCGCATTCGGCCAGCAGCGGCTTGCCGGCGGCGACATGGGTTTTCAGGGCAGTCCACAACACATGATTTCGACTGAGGCGCTCGGCGTGAAGTTCCGGGTAACCGCCGGGCAGCCAGACGGCGTCGCAGTCGGGCAGCGGCTCGCCGGCGACCGGCGAGAAGAAACGCAGCTCGGCGCCGAGCTGGGCCAGTGTCTCCAGATTGGCCGGATAGATGAAGCCATAGGCGGCATCGCGGGCGATGGCGAGGCGTTTGCCGGCGAGCAAGGGGGCGATGGCGGGCGCTGATGCGACCTCGAATTTGACCGGTTTTGGCAGGTCGACCGTGGCACTGGCCGCCAGGGCGTCGGCCAGAAGGTCGAGGCGGCTTGCGAGATCGGTGATTTCAGCCGCCTGCAGCAGGCCGAGGTGGCGCTCCGGCAAGGCCGCTGCCGGGTTGCGCGGCAGGGCGCCGAACCAGCCCATGCCGGCGGGCAGGCTGTCGCGGGCCATGGCGCTGTGGCGTTCGCTGCCGACGCGGTTGGCCAGCACGCCGGCAAACGGCAGTTCCGGGCGATAGGTGGCGAGGCCGTGGGCGACGGCGCCGAAAGTCTGAGCCATCGCCCCGGCGTCGATCATGGCCATTACCGGAATGTTGAAGCGGCAGGCAATGTCGGCGGCCGAGGGCGTGCCGTCGAACAAGCCCATGACGCCTTCGATGACGATCAGGTCGGAATCGGCCGCGGCGCGGGCCAGCCGCCAGCGCGCATCGGCTTCGCCGCACATGCCGAGATCGAGGTTCTGACACGGTCGACCGCTGGCGACGGCATGGATCTGCGGGTCGAGAAAGTCCGGCCCGCATTTGAAGACCGTGACGCGCCGGCCTTGCCGGGTGTGCAAGCGGGCGAGGGCGGCGGTGACGGTGGTTTTGCCCTGGCCTGAAGCGGGGGCGGCGATGAGCAGGGCGGGGCAGGCGGTCATGGGGTTTTTCCCTTGGGCGCGGCCAGGTGTGGCCGGCGCCGGACTTTCATTGAAACGGGCTCAGAATTCGAGGCCGGGCATGGCTTTGATGCCGCTCTGGAAGGCATGTTTTTCCATGCCGATGTCGCTCACCGTATCGGCCGCATCGCGCAGCGTCTGCGGCGCGGCGCGGCCGGTGATGATGACGTGTTGCATCGTCGGCCGGGCGAGCAGCTTGGCGATCACGGCATCGAGTTCGAGCCAGCCGTACTTGAAGGCGTAGGTCATTTCGTCGAGGACGACGAGGGCGATTGCCGGGTTGGCCAGATGCTCGCAGGCGATAGCCCAGGCCTGCTGGGCCGCCTTGGCGTCGCGCTCCTTGTCCTGGGTTTCCCAGGTGAAGCCCTCGCCGCCGACATGCCAGACGACATTGGGCTGCTGGCGGAAGAAGGCTTCTTCGCCGGTATCCGAACGCCCTTTGACAAACTGCACAACGCCGACTTTCAGGCCGTGGCCGAGGGCGCGGGCGACGACGCCGAAAGCGGCCGAGGATTTGCCCTTGCCGTTGCCGGTATTGACCACCAGCACGCCGCGCTCTTCCTGAGCGCCAGCGATCTTGCCGTCGATGACGGCCTTCTTCTTCTGCATTCTTTCTTCGTGGGTAATTGCCATGTTTCCTATTCCGGAATGAAACAACGATGGCCGCGGTCTTCGAGCTGACGCAGGCCATAGCCGTAGAGTTCGGACAGCGTCTTTGCCGTCAAAATCGCGTCGACCGCAGCCGCTTCGGTACGCCCGTCACCGTAGAGGAGCAGCGCCCGATCGCAGAAACGATGGGCCAGCGCCGGGTCGTGGAGAACCATGATGACGCCGGCGCCACAATCGCGCGCCGCGCGGGCGAACAGTTCGAGCACGGCCATCTGGTGGTTGAGGTCGAGGTGCGCCAGGGGTTCGTCGAGCAGGTAGAGCGGTGCGGCCTGGGTGAGCAGGGTGGCGATGGCCAGGCGTTGGCGCTCGCCCCCGGAAAGCGTGTGAATCTGCCGCTGTTCCATGCTCTCCAGCCCGACCGCCTGGAGTGCGCTGCGCGCCAGTCCGGCGTCGCGCTGGCTTTCCCAATCCCAGCGGCCGAGGTGCGGGTGGCGACCGGTGAGTGCCGTTTCGAGCACGGTCGAGCCGAAAGGGTCGGCCTGAAACTGGCCGAGCCAGGCCCGTTTGAGTGCTGCCTGGCGCGGTGGCAGCAGCGTGCAGTCTTCGCCATCCAGCAGCACCGCACCGCCATGCGGCTGGCGCAGCCCGGCCAGCGTCGAGAGCAGGGTCGATTTTCCGGCGCCGTTGCGGCCGAGGATGGCCAGCCGCTCGCCGGCGGCGACGGCCAGATCGAGACGGTCAACCACCGTTTTGCCGCCAATTTCGACATGTAACTGATGCGTTTCGAGCAGGGGCCGGGTCATTTCGGCTGCCTTGAGAGCAGGAACAGGAAGACCGGCACGCCGATCAGCGCCGTCAGCACGCCCACCGGCAACTGTTGCGGCGCGATGATGCTGCGGGCCAGGGTGTCGGCCAGCACCAGTAGCGAGCCGCCGGCCAGTACCGAGGCCGGCAGCAGCAGGCGTTGATCGTTGCCGGTGGCGAGGCGGACCAGATGCGGCACGACCAGCCCGACAAAACCGATCGAGCCCGCCGTCGTCACCGAGGCGGCGGTGGCCAGCGAGGCGAGCAGGTAAATGGCGTAGCGCAGCCGGTCGACCGCGACACCCAGCGCCTGCGCCTGCATCATGCCGCGCGAGAGCAGGTTGAGTTCGCGGGCGAAGGGCATGGCCAACGCCAGGGCAAATGCCAGCGCCAGCAGGGGCGGCCACGAACTGCCGGCCTGCGCCAGATCGCCCATCAGCCAGAACAACATGCCGCGCAGCCGGTCATCCGGCGCAATCGCCAGCATCAGCGCGACCAGCGCGCCGCAGCCGGCAGCAACGATCACGCCGGTCAGCAACAGCCGGGTCTGCGTCCAGCTGCCGTCGCCGTGGGCCAGGCCGAAGACGATGAACATCGCCGCCAGTGCGCCGGCAAAGGCCAGACCGTCGACGCCGATAACCGGCAAGCCGAGCAGGATCGCGAACATCGCCCCCACCCCGGCCCCGCCGGAAATGCCCAGCACGTAGGGGTCGGCCAGCGGGTTGCGCAGCAGCACCTGCATCAAGGCTCCGGCCAGTGCCAGCAGGCCGCCGCAGGCGAAACCGGCCAAAGCGCGCGGCAGGCGCAGCTGCAGCACGATATCGCCGGCGCCGCCCGCCTGTCCGAGCAGGGCAGCCAGGACTTCGGCCTTGCTCACCTTGAAACTGCCCACCGTCAACGCCAGCCCGAAACTCGCTACCGCCAGCAGGCAG
>Ga0207952_1001022_pt1 | contig 14379 bp, 8 predicted proteins | sample SubbioR12Aug_8Ca_FD_184831 | JGI IMG/M metagenome (GOLD analysis project Ga0207952, IMG submission 184831) | Serpentinite rock and fluid subsurface biosphere microbial communities from McLaughlin Reserve, California, USA - CR12Aug_8Ca (SPAdes) | ecosystem: Environmental > Terrestrial > Deep...
GGCCAGCGCCTGCCGATAGTGGCGTTCGGCCGTGGCAAATTGCCCCTGCCAGGCGGCCACTTCGCCGAGCCGGGTATGCAGCCACAGGCGATGATCGTCGTCGCGGCTGGCGGCGAGAGCCTGCTGCAAGGTCTGGTAGGCCTGCTCCAGGTGGCCGGTGTAGGCCAGCGTCAAGCCGGTGCAGCCGGCAAAGAGCACGGCGCGCCCGAGCTTCTGCAGGGCTGCGCACGCTTTGCCGGCCGCCGCGTAATCGGCCTGCACCAGATGGATCGCCCCCCGCCAGGCATGCGCCCCGGCCAGATCGGCATCGAGTTCCAGCGCCGCGGCATAGTCGGCCAGGGCGCCGGCAAAGTCGTGGCGGTACTGGCGCAGCGTACCGCGCACCAGCAGCAGCGGCGCCGACAAACGGCGGGAAAATCCGGCGACGATGGCGTCGGCATAGCCGACGTAGCGCGGGTCGCCACGCGCCATCGCCAGCTCGAAATACTTTTGCGCCAGCGCGACGGCAGCCGCCTGGTCGGTCGGATTGCCGGCCACCGCCGCACGCAGTGCGGCGAGTTCGCGGGCGGTGCTGTCGGCGGCCCGAAACGGCAGACGCTCGATGACTGTCGCATCATCCGCGGGCGTTTGCGGGACGGCCCGGGCCTGCGGCGCCAGCGCGAAGAGCATCCCCGGCAAGACGCACCGGCAGAGCAATTTAAAACTGGTAATTTGTCCGCTTTTCATATATCCATTAATGGCGGCGCAATATTTTTGCCGTTGAATTCCCTCATTTAATCCCAGGAGACAGACATGAACAAGTTACTTTCCGCGCTGGTCGTTGCCGTCTTTGCAACTGCATCCGCAGGTGCTTTTGCTGCGGCTCATGGGGGCGCCATGTCCGACAAGGAAAAGGCGGACAAGATGGCGGCCTGCAAGAAGATGGACCCGAAGGCCGATGAAAAGATGAAGGCCGAGTGCAAGAAGATGATGGAAGAAAAGCCGATGCCGATGCCGGAGAAAAAGTAGAAACAAGGCGCAGCTTCCTGCCGAAAAGCGGATCTGACGATCCGCTTTTTTTCGTCGTAGATACGGGAGCAAAACTGGCAGGCAAAGGCAGGTAAATGGATATCTCCCAGATCAGCGAAGCGCTCCAGCGTGATGCGGTGTGGATTGTCTTTCTCAACGTCCTCCTGCAGCAGATCGGCCTGCCCGTTCCTGCGGTTCCCACCCTGCTGCTCGCCGGCAGCCTGATCGTCGCCCCGGATCATTTTGCGCGGCTCCTGACGGTGGCCGTCCTGGCCTCGCTGATCGCCGATTTCGTCTGGTATATGGCCGGGCGGGCATTCGGCTACCGCGTGCTGTCAGGACTCTGCAAACTGTCGATCAATCCGGCCTCCTGCGTCAGCCAGACCGAGGCCAGGTTCGTTCGCTGGGGCAGCGCCTCGCTGATCGTCGCCAAGTTCATCCCCGGATTTTCGACGGTGGCGCCGCCCATCGCGGGCTCCCTGCGCATGGCTTTGCCCGGCTTTCTGCTCTCCGCCGCGGTCGGCGCCGGACTGTGGGCAGGGCTCGCCCTCGGGGCCGGCTGGGCGCTGCAGGCGGAAGTGAAGGCCATCATCAGCTACCTGGAAATCCATGCGGGCAGCGCCGTCCCGCTTCTGGCAGCGTTGATCATGGCCTGGCTGGCATGGAAGCTGTGGCAAAAATACCGTTTCCGGAAACTGGCCGCCATTCCCCACATCACGCCCGCCGAATTGCTTGCGGCGATGGCCAGCGAAGAGGGGCCGCTGGTCCTCGATCTTCGTGGTCACAGCATGGTCATGCAGACAGCACCGGTCGTCGGGGCACTGGTCGCGGAACCCGATCGCCTGTTCGAGATCGTGGGCTCCTGGCCGAAGGAGAAGCCGATCGTCACGCTGTGCGCCTGCCCGGAGGATGCCACCGCAATCCAGGCGGCCAAAAGGCTGACGGATGCCGGCTATCAGAGTGTCCGCCCCTTGAAGGGCGGCTACGAGGGCTGGCTGGCGGCAAGCACGGCGGCTCGCCGCAACAACTGAGCGACACCGCCCCGCGCAACGTGCTCGCCGTGGCCGGCAATGCCGTATCCTGCAACATTGCGCAGCACGCATCATCCGAACCGTCAGGAGCTCTCGTTGGATCAGGACCACAGCGCCATCGCACGCGTCAAACATTTGGCCCGGCGCATCGCCGGGTATTTCACCGGCGCCTTTGCCGCGCAGGCCAGTGTGCGCGAACGCCTGTTCTCCGCCAGCAAGGCCATCGCCGTGAGCGGCTTGATTGGCATCGTGCTGCTCTGCGTCTTCACCGTCATCCTGATTCCCTTCACCCCGAGCATTGCCGACCTGCTCAAGGCCAAGGCCGACCAGCCGAGCATGCTGCTGTCGGCCGACGGCAAGCGGATTGCCTCGTTCAACCGCACCAACCGCGAGTGGGTGCCCTTGAGCAAGGTCTCGCCGCACGTGATCAATGCCCTGCTCGCCACCGAGGACCATCGCTTTTACCAGCACCACGGCATCGACTACCGGCGCACGCTGGCGAGCGCCGCGCGCACGCTGCTCGGCAAGGCCGAGGGCGGCTCGACGATCACGCAGCAGCTGGCGCGCAACCTCTACCCGGAGGAAATCGGCCGCAGCCGCTCGGTTACCCGCAAGCTGAAGGAAATGATCACGGCGCTCAAGATCGAAAAGGCCTACACCAAAACGGAAATCCTCGAAACCTACCTCAATACGGTGCCCTTCCTGTACAACGCGTTCGGCATCGAAATGGCGGGGCGCACTTATTTCGACCGGCCGGCAGCGAAGCTGGGCGTGCTCGAAAGCGCCACCCTGATCGGCATGCTCAAGGGCAACAGCTACTACAACCCGGTGACCAACCCGGAACGCGCGCTGAAACGGCGCAACGTCGTCCTGGCGCAGATGCTCAAGCATGGCAATCTGAGCGAGGCGGATTTCAAGGCCCTGCAAAAGCGCCCGATCCGCCTCGACTTCGCGCGCCAGGAAGTGGCCTTCGGGCCGGCCCCGCATTTCGCCGAGCACGTGCGCAAGTGGCTGGTCGTCTGGGCCGCAGAGAACGACTACGACATCTATCGCGACGGGCTGGTGGTCACCACCACCCTCGACTCGCGCCTGCAGGCGGCCGCCAACACGGCCGTGACGCGCCAGCTCGACGCCTTGCAGGCGGTGGCCGACGTCGAGTGGAGCCGGCCTTCGCAACGGCTGCTGGCGTCGTCCACCGGGCCTTATGTCGACCTGCGGCGGCGCGTGCAGCCGTTCCAACATTTCTGGGACAGCCGCGACAGCACGGTGGACGCCTTCATCCGGGAATCCGCCGCCTATCGCGCGGCGCTCGACGCCGGCGCCGCGCCGGAAGCGGCATTGACCAAGCTGCGCCTGGACGATGAGTTCATCACCGCGCTGCAGGCCGAGAAGACCCGCCTGCAATCGGGCTTCGTGGCGATGGACCCGCTCAGCGGGCAGGTCAAGGCCTGGGTCGGCAGCCGCGATTTCCAGAGCGATCAGTACGACCACGTGGCGAAGGCGCAACGCCAGCCGGGATCGACCTTCAAGCCTTTCGTCTATGGCGCGGCGCTGGAACAGGGCATGTCGCCGGACCACGAGTTCATCGACCAGGCGGTGGAAATTCGGCTGGACAGCGGCGAGATCTGGCGCCCCACCGACCTCGGCGCGCCGAGCGGGCAACCGACCACCGTGCGCGAGGGACTGATGCATTCGAAGAACACCATCACCGCGCAGATCATGCAGGAGGTCGGCCCCGCGAAGACGGTGGCGCTGGCCCGCCGAATGGGCATCCGCGACAGCAAGCTCGATCCGGTGATGGCGCTGGCGCTCGGCACCAGCCCGGTCACCGCGCTCGAACTGGTCGCCGCTTACAGCACCATCGCCAGCGGCGGCGAATATCACCCGCCGCTGCTGGTGACGCAGATTGCCGACAAGAACGGCAACGTTCTGGCCCGCTTCGACAGCATCAAGGAGCGTGCGCTATCGGAGCAGGCCGCAGGAGACCTGCTCGACATGATGCGCGGCGTGATCAATCAGGGGACCGGCCAGACGCTGCGCTCGCGCTTCGGCATCCAGGCCGACGTCGCCGGGAAAACCGGCACCACGCAGAACAATACCGACGGCTGGTTCATGCTCATGCATCCGCGTCTGGTGACCGCGTCCTGGGTCGGCTTCAACGATGCGCGCGTCACCATGCGCAGCAACTACTGGGGACAGGGCGCGCACAACGCACTGCTGGTGGTCGGCGACTTCTACCGCCAGGCGCTGAACACCCGCCTGATCGACCCGGCGCTGCGCTTCGATGTTCCAGAAAATAGCGGCCGCAAGCCGGGCCGGAACGTGTTCGAGCGTTTGTTCGACTGGCTGGGCGGCAAGTAAAGCTAATCGGCGGCGTGGTTCGCGCCGCCGACACATAACTTCTCCCCCGCCGCCCATGCACGGGCGCAAAAACTCAGGCAAACTGCTGCTTATGCAGGCGCGGTTCAATCCACTGCTTGCGTGACAACAATGGCCGGGGGAGGAAAAGGATGGCTGGGAGTTTTTTCGGCAGTGACTGCCGGCCGAGCTTGTTTCTGCTGTCGCTTTTCCTGCTCGGAGCAACGGCAGCGCTGCCCGCTGCAGGCCAGAGCGGCAGCAATCGTGCGCAAGCGGCCAAGAGCGGCACTCTCCCGACGCTTACTTTCGGCGCCAGCACGACGGCCCTGCCGAACGCGCTGCTGGCGGAAGTTCTCAAACGCGACAAGGTTCTGCTCAAGAACCTCCAGGGCAACACACTCAGCTTCAACAGCTTCGAAAAAGGCCCGGAGATCGTCAGAAGCATCCGCGAGAACGAGGTCGACGTCGCGATTCTCGGTGATTTTCCAACCCTCGAAGCGGCAACCACGGCCGATGTTCTCGTGCTGGCGCTGGTCAGGCAAAACTTTGCCACCACCGTCGGGCCGAAAGGTAAGACGCTGGCCGACATGAAAGGCCGGCGCATCGGCACCGCCACAGGCACCACAGGCGTTTTCACCCTGCTCCAGGGACTGGAAAGCGTCGGTCTGACGGAGGCTGACGTGAAGTTCGTCGCCCTGCCGATCGGCGAGTTGACCGACGCGCTGCTCAGCGGCCGCGTCGATGCGGTCGCCCTGTTCGAACCGCTGCCCACGGCGATCATCAGGAAATACCCGCATCGTTTTTCGGCGTTGCACAAGCAGGCAAGTTCCGCTTACCTGGTGATGAGCAAGGCGCTGATGGAAAGCCATCCGCAAGCGGCGACGCAGCTGACCGCCGCGCTGGCGCGCGCCGTGCGCTGGCTGCGCAAGGATCGCGCCAATCTTGCGCTGGCCGCGCGGTGGACGCTGCAAGCGATGATGCCGTTCGGCGGCAACGAAAGCATCCTGACCGAACAGGAAATCGCCAGGCAGACGCGGACCACCCTGCTCGACCTGAGCGACGCACCGGCGCTACCCTTGAACAGCGCGGACAAGGATGCGCTGCTCGGCCAGGAATTCGCGTTCATGCAGCGTCATGGCAAGCTGCCGGGAACGGTGGAATGGGACAAGGTCGCGCGCAGCTTCCATCCGCAGACCATGAAATCCATCCTCGCCGACCCGAAAAAATACCGCCTGGATGTTTTCGACTATGCTCACTGAACGCCGCATGCGACGCGCGCGACAGCTGATCGCGCTGGCCGTCAGCTGCTTCGCGGTGCATGCCGGCGCGCAGACCGCAGCAGCCCCGCAACATGATTTCGGCCGCACGCCAAATGTCATCAGCATCGGTTATGGCGTGCTTGCGACGCCGATGTCGGTCCTTGGTGAAGTGATGCGCCGCGACCAGATCCTGGCGCGCGCCGCGACACAACAGAAGCTCGAATTCCGCTTTCACCCCTTCGAAAAAGGCGTCGACGCGCTGCCGCCGCTGCTCGAAGGAAAACTCGACGGGGCGATGCCCACCGACGTCGTCGCACTCGATGCCATTGCGCACAGCGAGATTGTCCTGCTCGGCTACGTACGGCAATCCTTCTCTTCGGTTGTCGGCCAGCGCGGCAGCAGCATGGCCGAGCTCAAGGGCAAGCGCATCGGCAATGCCCAGGGCACCTCGGGCCACAACACGCTACTGCAGGGACTGGCCGGCGTCGGGCTGAGCGAGAAGGATGTCACGCTGGTCCAGATGAACGTCCGCGACATGCAGGATGCCCTGCTCACCGGCAAGATCGATGCTTTCGCCGCCTGGGAGCCGACCCCGTCGATGACGTTGCGCCAGCACCCGGCGCGTTTTTCGGCGCTGCACAAGCAGATCAGCCCGGCTTACCTGGTCGTCTCGCGCCAGATGAGTCGCGAAAACCCGGAAGCGGCCAGACTGCTGGTCGCTTCACTGCACCGCGCGGTGCGCTGGCTGAAAAACAACCGCGGCAACCTCGATACGGCGAGCCGCTGGACGCGCGTTGCGATGTTCACATTTACCGGCAAAACGCCTGCGGTGTCGGACAAGGAAATCGCCGCGCTGACCCGCTCCGACCTGCTGAATATCGCCGGCGCACCGCTGATCCCGGCCAACGAGGGAGAAAGCAATTCGGCGCTGTGGCGCAGCTTCGAGTTCTTCAGGAAGGCGGGCAAACTGCCGGCCGATATGTCGTGGGCAACCGTCCAGTCGAGCTTCGACGCCGAACACACCGCGCACGTCATCGCCAACGCCAGGCGCTACAAACTCGATGAGTTCGACTACGCACCCTGAGCCTCCGCCGGCAGCCATCCCGTCAGACGCCAGCGGCGCGCTGCAGGACGAGCAGCCGCGGCCGGCGCCCGAGTTGCGCTCGTGGTTCCGGACGCTTTCGGCGCGCATCGTCCTTTCTTTCTGCGGCCTCTTCTTCAGCGCCGGGATCGTGACGCAGTGGGTCGAGTTGCACGGTCTGCCCTACGGCTGGGGCGAAGGCTGGATCGAGCATTTCAAGCGCGAAGAATTCCAGAAACTGTCGGCAACGGCCGATGCCAAAAAATCCTATATCGAAGGCTGGATCAAGGAACGACGCAGCGATCTGAAGGTAAGCAGCCGCAGTGCGCAGACCTACGACTACCTCGACTGGTACGCCCGCCACGGCAAGCAGGCCGCGCCGGAGAGCCTGCCCAACCAACCCGTTTACCGGCAACTGCACGCCTGGTTCCAGACCATCGCCGAAACCTACGGCAATTATCAGGACGTGCTGCTGATCGATGCCGAATCGGGCACGCTCATCGCCAGCGAAAACGAAACCCGGCTCGGCAGCCGCCCGCTTGACCCGGAACTCCTGCGCAGGGCCCGCACGCCCGGCCGCGAAGAAACGCTGCACGTCTCCTTCGACCAGATGCCCGGCCAGCAGGCGCCGGCCGAGGGGCAGCCGCAATCGCGCCTGCTGATCGTGCGCCAGGTCCAGTCGGCAGACGGGTCGAAACTGCTCGGTCTGATGGCCTTTTCCGTCGACCTGGAGTCGGAATTCAAATCGATCACCGAGAGCATCCTGAGCGAAATTCTCGGGCGCAGCGGCGAAGTGGTTCTCTACGACGAGCAGCAGCGATTCCTGCTCACGCCGCGCTACCCGCTGCCCGACGGCAAAGCCGCGCAGGCGCTGATCGACACCGATCAAACGCTACTGGCCCGCCTCTCCGTGCAGGGAGGCGAAGGACACACGCTGGACCGGGATTACCGCAATACCCCGGTTTTTGCCGCCTACCGGCACGTCCGCATCTCGCCCGAACTGGGCTGGGGCATGGTCGTCAAGATCGACGAGTCAGAAGCGACAGAAGCCATCCGGCAACACACGTCCATGTACGTCGTGATCGCCAGCGCCGGCATGCTCCTGACCCTGTTCGCCGCGCTGCTCATTTCGCGCTGGATCGCACACCCGATCAGCAAGGTCATGAACGCCGCCCGGCAGTTCGAAACCGGCGACTGGTCGGCGCGCGCCCGGGTCGCCGAGGACAACCAGGTCGCCGACCTCGCCGCCACCTTCAACCGCATGGCCGAACGCATCGGCCAATGGCACAGCGAGCTGGACCGCCAGGTGACCCGTCAGACGGCGCACATTCTCGAACAGGAAGCGCGACTGGTCGCCTACAGCCAGGCCACCAGCGACGCCATCATCTCGATCGACGAGCACGGCGCCATTTCCTCGTGGAACCCCGCTGCCGAACGTATTCTCGGCTACAGCGCAGACGAGGTCATCGGCCGCGACGTGCATCAGCTGCTCGTTACCCCGGGTCTCATGGCACAAGCCAACGCCGGCTTCCGCCGCTTCAGTGCGACCGGCGAAGGCCCGTACATGAACAAGGCGCGCGAGTTGCCGACGCTGACCAAATCGGGCCGCGAAATCATCATCGAACTGACCGTTTCACCGCTCAAGGTCGGCGACAAATGGCACGCCGTCGGCACCGTACGCGACATCACCGAACGCAAGCGAACCGAGCACGCCTTGCGCTCGATTGCCGAAAAATTGTCGATCAAGGTCGGCGACGACTATTTCCGGGCCTTGGCGCAGACGATTGCCGAAACCATCCGGGCCGATTACGTCCTGATTGGCGAACTCGACGCCAGCGATCCACCACGCGTCACGACGGTCGGCTTCATGACCCCGCAGGGACTGTCCGGAAAAAACGTCAGCTATGCGCTGGCCGGCACGCCGTGCGAACGGGTGATGAACGGCGAGTTCTGCGTCTACCCCGCGAACATCCAGCAATCCTTCCCGGAAGACCTCATGCTCGCCGAAATCAGCAGCGAGGCTTACGCCGGCGTTTCTTTGACCGACACCAGCGGCAAGGCGATCGGACTGATTGCAGCGCTCTGGCTACAACCCCTGCCGGAGCACAGCGACCCGACGACCTACCTGCGAATCTTTGCCGGCCGGGCCGGTGCCGAGCTGGAACGCACGCACGCCCAGAAGGCGCTCGCCCGGCATCTGGAAAACCTGGAAGAGACGGTTGCCGAACGCACCAGAGCACTTTCCAACACCAACACCGAACTGAGCGAGGCCCTCGGTGTTCTGCAGAAGGCGCAGAAAGATCTGCTCGAATCGGAAAAACTGGCGTCGCTCGGGCGACTGGTGGCCGGCATCGCGCACGAGCTGAATACGCCGATCGGCAACAGCGTCACCGTCTCGACCTCGCTGACCGACAAGGTCCGTCGCTTCAAGTCGTCGCTTTCGGGCGGGACAATCAAGAAATCAACGCTCAACGACTTTACCGAAGACGTCGATCAAGGGACCAGGCTGCTCGCCTCCAGCCTGCGACAGGCAGCCGAACTGATCCACGATTTCAAGCAGGTGGCGGTAGACCAGACCAGCTCGCAGCGCCGCAGCTTCAATCTGAAAACGGTGACCGAAGAAATTCTCGCGACACTCAACCCGCATCTGAAAAAAACCTCGCACAAGGTGCTCATCGAGATCCCCGACGATCTGCTGCTCGACAGCTTCCCCGGACCGTTTGGCCAGGTCATTGCCAATCTCATCCAGAATGCCCTGACGCATGCCTTTGAAGGGCGGGAAAATGGCAGCATCCGACTGTCGGCCAAGGTACAGGACGACGGCGGGCATATCCTGCTGCAATTTTGCGACGACGGTTGCGGCATGAGCGAAACGGTCGTCAGGCAGATTTTCGAGCCCTTCTTCACGACGAAGCTCGGCCAGGGAGGCAGTGGCCTGGGAATGAACATTGTTTACAATATCGTTACAGGGATCCTGGGCGGCAAGATCCGCCTGCAAAGCACGCCCGGAGCAGGATCGTGCTTCTTTATTGAATTGCCCTTGCGTGCACCTGACCAGAAACTGAGGAAAAAATAATCGTGGCGATCAATGATTCCATCGATGCAAGCTTCACCATTGAAAACGACGACGCTGTGCTCTGCGATGCGGCGAAAGGCCAGACGTGGAAGATTCTCGTTGTCGACGACGACAGCGAGGTCCACGAAGGCACCATTTTTGCGCTCAAGGACGAGATCGTCGTCGGCCGCGAACTGGAATTCCTGCACGCCTACTCTGCCGCCGAAGCGCTTGAGGTTTTTGCCCGGACCAACGACATCGCCGTCGTCCTCCTTGACGTCGTCATGGAACGCGTAGATGCCGGCCTTGAACTCGTGCGAATAATCCGCAACGAACTGAAGCTGAGCGAACCCCGCATCATCCTGCGCACCGGCCAGCCCGGCTACGCCCCGGAAACCGAGGCCATCCGCGCCTACGACATCAACGACTACCGGACCAAGTCCGATCTCACGCATACCCAGCTGCTGACTTCGGTGACGACGGCGATCCGCTCCTACGAACAGATCTGTTCGCTGTCCCGGCAACGCCGCGGCCTGCAGCTGATCGTCGACGCCGCACCGTCGCTCTACGAACAGCCGGCGATCGATTCGTTTTCCGAAGGTGTCATCATCCAGATCGGCACGCTGCTGCACATCGAGCCCGAAGGCATTCTTTGCGTCCTCAATGGCGAGTTGAGTCCGACCGCCCAGGGCGAACGCAGCCTGCGCATCATCGGCGCCACCGGCCGCTACCGAACACGACTTGGCGCGCCGCTCAACGAGCTCGGCGAAGCGCGCATCGTCGAGGCCATCGAGAACTGCGTCGCCGCCCGAAAAAACCATTTCTGCGACGAATTCACGGTACTGCACATCCACATCAACGACGACCACCAAGGCGCAGTCTTCGTCAACACCCGGCAGCCGATCGACGTCTCCGACCAGCAGCTGCTTTCGGTTTTCTGCACCAATATTTCAGCCGGTCTGCGCAACGTCAAGCTGGTCGAGGAACTGCGCGCCCTCGCCTTCTACGACAGCCTGAGCCAGCTGCCCAACCGCAGCTTCTTCGTCGCCAGCCTCGACCAGACGATGGCGGCAGGCGATACCGAAAAAACGGTGGCACTGATCGACATCGATCATTTTTCGGAATTCAACCATGCCGTCGGCCACACCAACGGCGACAGCCTGCTGCGCGCCGTCGCACAAAGAATCCGCGGCAATCTCGGCAGCGAATGCACGCTGGCGAGGATCGCCAGCGACAACTTCGCCATCGTCGGCCCGGCCGCCAGCATCAACCCGCGCGCGCTCGGCGAGATGTTCGCGCAGCCCTTTGTTCTGCCCGATTGCGAAATGCCGGTTTCCGTCACCATGGGATTCGCCGATCTGCGGGAAATCCAGGGCAGCGGCACCGACGCGCTGAAAGCCGCCTCGATTGCGCTCAAGCTGGCCAAGACTAACCGCAGAGGACGCTACGAGTATTACGCGCGCGAGATGGAAAGCGACATCCGGCATCGCCTGGCGACCTATCAGGGCTTGCGCCAGGTGCTGCATGAAAAGGGACTGAGTGTTTTCTATCAGCCGCAAACCAACCTGAACAGCGGACGGGTCATCGGCGTCGAGGCGCTGGTGCGCTGGCGCAAGAAGGATGGCGGATTCATCCCGCCCGACCAGTTCATCTCGATCGCCGAGCACTCGGGTCTGATTCTCGATCTGGGCGAGTTCGTTTTTGCCGAATCGTGCCGCCAGCTGGCGAAATGGCAGGACAGCGGCCTGCGCGGCCTGCGCGTCGCGATCAACGTTTCGATGGCGCAGTTCAGGAGCCGGCAGTTCCTGCCCTTTGTCGAAGCCACGCTGGAAAAAACGGGTGCAGACGGCAGGAATCTCGAAGTCGAAATCACCGAGAGCATGCTCATGAATGATCTCGACGGCGTCATCCAGACGCTGACAAAACTACGCGCAATGGGGATCACCGTGGCGATCGACGACTTCGGCACCGGCTTCTCGTCGCTTGGCTATCTGCAAAGTCTGCCGATCGACCGGCTCAAGGTCGATCGTTCCTTCGTCAAGGATCTCGGCACCAGCGAACGGGCCGGAACGATCGCCAAGATGGTCGTCAACCTCGGCAACACGCTTGGCCTGACGATCATCGGTGAAGGGATCGAAACCGCCGGGCAGGAAAAAATCCTGCGCGACTGGGGCTGCCACGAAGGACAGGGCTTTCTCTGGTCGCCAGCGATTGCGGCAGACGCCTTCGAAGACTGGCTGCGCGCCCGACAATCCGTGTAATCACACGGGCGCAACAGCCGCCCTCAGTTTTTCAGGTCGACCAGAGCGGCGGCTCGTCCATCAGCGCGATCTGTTCGCGCAACTCCAGAATGCGGTCCTGCCAGTAGCGTTGCGTGTTGAACCACGGGAAGGTCAGCGGAAAGGCCGGGTCGTCCCAGCGCCGCGCCAGCCAGCCGGCGTAGTGGATCAGGCGCAAGGTGCGCAGCGCTTCGACCAGATGCAGCTCGCGCGCATCGAACTCGAAGAAGTCTTCGTAGCCGGCCAGCACATCGGCCAGCTGCCGCACCTGATCGGCACGCTCGCCGGAGAGCAGCATCCACAGATCCTGTACCGCCGGCCCCATGCGCGCATCGTCGAAATCGACAAAGTGCGGCCCGCGCGATTCGCCTTCGGTCCATAGCACGTTGCCGATGTGGCAGTCGCCGTGCAGGCGAATCAAGGCCGACGATCCGGCGCGTTCGTAGCAGCGGCGCACGCCGTCGAGCGCCTGCGCGACGACGCCGAAATAGACGTCGGCCAGTTCGGGCGGCAGAAAATTGTTGCGCAACAGGAAGTCGCGCGGCGCTTCGCCGAAGGTCTGAAGATTCAGCGCCGGCCGCTCGACAAAAGGCCGCAGCGCGCCAACCGCGTGAATCCGCCCGATGAAGCGCCCCATCCATTCAAGAATCTGCTCGCCGTCGAACTCGGGCGCCCGCCCGCTCTGCCGGGGGAAAACGGCAAAGCGCAGGTCTTCGTCCTTGTGCAGCGTGCGCCCGTCGATCGCCAGCGGCGCGACCACCGGCAACTCGCGCGCCAGCAGTTCACCGACAAAGGCATGCTCCTCGAGAATCGCCGCATCCGACCAGCGGCCGGAACGATAGAACTTGACGACCAGCGGCGCCCCTTCCTCCATGAACACCTGATAGACGCGGTTCTCGTAACTGTTGAGCGCCAGCAGCCGGCCATCGGGATGCAGGCCGATGCGCTCGAGCGCGCCGAGCAGCGAATCCGGGGTCAATGAAGCAAAAGGGGTAAGGGTCAGATCCATGGCGGGCACCAGAAAACGCACGGCTTGTGCACCGCAACAGGATACACCGTAACGGCGCGCAGCGACCTCATGCAGCGTGTCTGATGCCTGCAAATCAGCACGGCTGTCATATGACTTAAGTGATAATGGCTTACACTCGCACTCGCGCGAAAACTCCGAACCTTTGTAGAGCCAAAAATGAAAATCAACCTCCCGATCAGCCAGATCGAAGCCCCTTTCCCGAAGGGCCGCTACATCGTCTCGCGGACCGACCTCAAAGGCATCACAACCTACGCCAACGACACCTTCGTCGATCTCAGCGGTTTTTCCCGCGAAGAGCTGATCGGCAAGAACCACAATGTAGTGCGCCATCCGGACATGCTCCCCGGCGCCTTCGCGTGGCTATGGGATACGCTCAAGGAAGGCCGGCCGTGGCGCGGCATCGTCAAGAACCGCTGCAAGAACGGCGACTTCTACTGGGTCGATGCGCTGGTCGTGCCGGTGTTCAAAAACAACCAAACGATCGGCTACATGTCGGTGCGCACCGAGCCGACGCGGCAACAGGTGGCCGATGCCGAAGCCTTGTATCAGCAGCTGAAGGAAGGCAAGGCGAAGATACCCCAGCCCTCCGCCTGGATGCGCATCCCGCTCAAAGCAAAACTCACCGGCTTCGTGCTGTGGCTGATTGCGGCACAGGTTGCCGGGGCGGCCGTTTATTTATTCGGGCCGGGGATGGGTCTTTCTGCCGGCACGGTTGAACTGACGCTGCAACTGCTTGGCGCTTCCGGCGTGGTCGCCGGCGTCTGGCTGCTGCTCATCCAGAGCCAGATGATGACCATCATCAATCGCATCGTCGGCCGCCTTGAACACATTGCCCAAGGCGACCTGACCGATGTCATCCCCCTGCATCGCGTTGACGAACTGGGAAAACTCAACGACTCGCTGGTCACCATGCAGACCCACCTCAAGGCCATGATGGCCGAGATTTCCGAGGCCGCAGACCTGGTCGGCGAAAGTGCCGAGGTCCTGAATTCCGAGATGAAGCAGACGCGCCAGGTGACCGACATTCAATCCGGTGCAGTGAGCTGTATTGCCGCGGCGGTCGAAGAACTGGTGGCATCGGTCAATGAAATCGCCGAAAGCGCCGAGCAGGCCTCACAGACGGTCGCCGCCTCGCACGATCTGTTGAACGAGGCGGCGGTGCGCATGGGCGAAAGCCAGGAGGCTTCGCAAAATGTCGTGACAACGGTCAATAGCGCGGGACAGACGATGGCCGAACTGTTCAAATCGATCACCGCCATCGATCGGGTGAGCCAGGTC
>Ga0207952_1001023_pt1 | contig 14378 bp, 11 predicted proteins | sample SubbioR12Aug_8Ca_FD_184831 | JGI IMG/M metagenome (GOLD analysis project Ga0207952, IMG submission 184831) | Serpentinite rock and fluid subsurface biosphere microbial communities from McLaughlin Reserve, California, USA - CR12Aug_8Ca (SPAdes) | ecosystem: Environmental > Terrestrial > Deep...
CGCGCTGACGCGGGCACCTCCCCTTCGCGGACTCCGCGAAGGGGAGGAGTTAGACGACTCAAGCATTCGCCCGTTCCACCATCGCCTGCAGCAGGATCTGAGCGCCCGCGCCGATATCGGTCTTGGTGGCGTCCTCGATCTCGTTGTGGCTGATGCCGTCCTTGCACGGCACGAAGATCATCGCCGTCGGCGCCACGCGGCTCACGTAACAGGCGTCGTGGCCGGCGCCGCTCACGATGTCCATGTGGGGGTAGCCCGCCTGCTCGGCGCCGCGACGCACCGCCTCGACGAGTTCCCGGGCAAAGGGCGAGGGTGGGAAATACCAGATCTGCTCGATCTTCACCTCGAGCCGATGGCGCGCGGCGATGTCGGCTGTGGCGGCGCGCATCTCGGCATCCATCTTCGTGAGCTCGGCATCGTCGGGATGGCGGAAGTCGAGCGTCATGAACAGGCGGCCCGGGATGGTGTTGCGCGACTGCGGCTGGCTCTCGATCACGCCCACCGTCGAGCGGCCGTTCGGCCGGTTGCCGATTTTTCGCGCGGCAACGATCAGTTCGGCCGCCCCCACCAGCGCATCGCGCCGGCCTTCCATGGGGGTGGTGCCGGCGTGGCTCTCCATGCCGGTCCAGTTGATCTCGTACCAGCGCTGGCCTTGCGCGCCCGTCACCACGCCGATGGTCTTCTTCTCGCGCTCCAGGATCGGGCCCTGCTCGATATGGGCCTCGAAGAAGGCGCCGACCTTGCGGCCGCCCACCGGCTCCTTGCCGTCGTAGCCGATCTTCCTCAGCGCCTCGCCGAAGCTCACGCCGTCGCGATCCTTGATCGAGAGCGCATAGTCGAGCTCGAAGGCGCCACCGAACACGCCCGACGCCACCATGGCCGGCGCGAAGCGGCAGCCTTCCTCGTTGGTCCAGACGGCAACCTCGATCGGCGCCTCGGTGACGTAGTTGGAGTCGTGCAGCACGCGCAGCACCTCCAGCCCTGCCATCACGCCATAGGCGCCATCGAACTTGCCGCCGGTCGGCTGGGTATCGAGATGCGAGCCGGTCATAACCGGCGGCTTTTGGGGATCGCGACCCTCGCGGCGGGCGAAGACATTGCCCAGCTTGTCGATCTTGATCGTGGCGCCCGCCTCCTTGGCCCAGCGCACGAACAGATCGCGGCCAATGCGGTCGAGATCGGTGAGCGCGATGCGGCAGACGCCGCCCTTCTCCGTGCCGCCGATCTCGGCCAGCTCCATCAGGCTCGACCACAGCCGGTCGGGATTGATGCTGAGGTTCGGGCGGTCTACGGCGGTCTTCATGGCGAACTCCGGATGAACAGGCGCTCAAAATAGCCGTGCCGGCGGCAAATGCCAGCCAGCGAAAGGTAATGCTTGAGCTTGCCCCCTTCCGCTTGCAAGGGTGCGGCTCCCAGGAGGATTCCCGTTCGCATGCTGCCGCTCTCCGACACGCTTGTACTCGACCTCACGCAGGTCATAGCCGGTCCCACCGCCGGCCAGATCCTGGGCGACATGGGCGCCGACGTCATCAAGGTCGAACCTTTGGTTGGCGAGCACTTTCGCCCGCATTTCGGCGGCGCCTGGGTGCCGTCGATGAACCGCAACAAGCGCGGACTCGCCCTCGACCTGCGCACGCAAGGCGGTCGCGAGGTGCTGATGAGGCTGGTGACGAAGGCCGATGTCTTCATGGAGGCTTTTACGCCCGGCGTGATCGACAAGCTGGGCTTCGGCTGGGATGTCGTATCGAAGGAGAATCCGCGGCTGGTCTATGCCTCGGTCTCGGGCTACGGCCAGACCGGCCCCTACTCCAGCCGCCCCGGCTACGATCCCTGCATCCAGGCCGAGGTCGGTCTGATCGAGGCGACCGGCCCGACCGGCGGCGAGATGTGCCGGACCGGCACCGCCGCGGTCGACTATTGCACCGGCTCGTTCTGCGCCGCCGGCATCGCCTTCGCCCTGCTCGGCCGCCACAGGACAGGGCGCGGCCAGCGCCTCGATCTGTCGCTGTTCGACGTCGGCATGCACATGATGAGCCACTGGATCACCAACCACGGCCTCACCGGCGAGGACCCGGTGCGCATGGGCACCGGCAATTCGATCCTGTTTCCGCTGCGCGTGTTCGAGACCAGGACCAAGCCGATCTACATCGCCGGCACCAACGACGCCTTCTGGAAGGTGCTGTGCCGGGCGCTGGGTTGCGAGGATTGGCTGGCCGATCCGCGCTTCGCCACCAACGAGGGCCGCGTCGCCCATCGCGCCATCCTCGAGCCGATGATGGAAGTGCATTTCGCCGAACATACCTGCGAGGCGCTTCTGGAAATCCTGCTGCCCGCCGGCATGCCGTGCTCGGCCGTCCAGAAAGTGAGCGACCTGATGAGCAACGCCCATGTGAAGGCGCGCGGCAGCATCATCGAGGTCGACTATCCCGGCCTCGGCCCGGTGAAGTCCGCGGCCAATCCGATAAAGCTCTCCGAGGCCCCTCTGGAAGTGAGGCGACTAGCACCTGGCGTCGGCGAGCACACGGTCGAGATCATGCGCGACGTGGGTTATAGCGACACCGAGATCGCGGCCTTACGTGCCTCCAAAGCAGTCGGTGCACCATGAAGATCGTCTATTCCGACAAGCACGCCCAGCACGACCCGCAAACCTTCATCGTCCGTGGCGTAAAGCAGAGGAGCGCCGAGCAGCCCGAGCGCGCGACGCGCCTGCTGGAAGCAGCGATTGGCGCCGGCCATGAAATCGCCGGCCCCAAGGCCTATGGCCTTGCGCCCGTGCAGGCGATCCATCGGCCGGAGTACATCGACTTTCTCCAGATCGCCGCGCACGAATGGGCAAAGCTGCCGGGAGCCTCGCCCGAAGTCGTGCCCAACGTCCATCCCGCGCGCTATCCCGCGACCTACCCGAAGAGCCTGGTCGGCCGCGCCGGCTGGCACCAGGTCGACACCGGCTGCCCGATCGGGCCGGGCACCTGGGATGCAGCTCTCGCTTCGGCCGAGGTCGCCACGACCGCCGCCGACATGGTGCTGTCGGGCACGCGCGAGGCCTATGCGCTTTGCCGGCCGCCCGGCCATCACGCCTACGCCGACATGGCGGGCGGCTTCTGCTTTCTCAACAACACCGCCATCGCCGCCCAGCGCCTGCGCTCCGGACATCCACGCGTCGCCGTGCTCGATGTCGACGTCCATCACGGCAACGGCACGCAGGGCATCTTCTACGAACGCGCCGACGTGCTCACCGTCTCGATCCATGCCGACCCGAGTTCGTACTACCCGTATTTCTGGGGCCACGCGCACGAGACCGGCGCCGGCGCGGGCGCGGGCTTCAATCTCAACCTGCCGCTGACGCTAGGGTCCGCCGACGCGCCCTGGCTCGCCGCTGGCGACAAGGCGCTGGCGCGCATCCGCGACTTCGCGCCAACCGCGCTCGTCGTGGCGCTCGGCCTCGACGCCAGCGAAAGCGATCCGCTGCAGGGCCTGAAAGTGACCGGCGCGGGCTTTGCCGCCATGGCGGCCAAAATCGCACAGCTCGGCCTGCCGACGGTGCTGGTCCAGGAGGGCGGCTACCTCAGCGACGACCTCGGCCGCAACCTCGTCCACTTCCTGGCGGGATTCGAAAAGGCGCGCGGCTAAGACGCCCCCTCACCTAGCCTCTCCCCCAACAAGTTGGGGGAGAGGAACATGAGATGTGTCGGCGCCGAATGTCGTGCCATAGTCGCGAACAAGTTCATTTTCGTGACGGGAGTCCGACATGGCGCGAACGATTGCCGACTTGATGGCCGAAACCCTGCGCGCGGCCGGCGTGCAGCGGATCTACGGCGTGGCTGGAGATTCGCTGAACGGCTTCACCGATTCGCTGCGCCGCATGAAGGAGATCGACTGGGTGCACATGCGCCACGAGGAGGCAGGTGCCTTCGCGGCCGGCGCCGAGGCCCACCTGACCGGCCAGCTCGCCGTCTGCGCGGGAAGCTGCGGCCCCGGCAACATGCATCTGATCAACGGCCTGTTCGACTGCTACCGCAGCCGCGTGCCGGTGCTGGCCATCGCCGCCCACATCCCGAGCAACGAGATCGGCGGCCACTATTTCCAGGAGACCCACCCCGAGCAGCTGTTCGCCGAGTGCTCGCACTATGTCGAGACGATCTCCAATCCCGAGCAGATGCCGCGCGTCCTCGACAAGGCGATCCGTATCGCCATCGCCCAGCGCGGCGTGTCGGTGGTGGTCATCCCGGGCGACGTGGCGCTGCAGACGACGGCTGCGCAAGCGGCAAAGTGGCTGGCCCCCAAGCCGCCGGTCGTGCGGCCGTCCGACTCCGAGCTCGACGCCCTGGCAGCACTCCTGAACGACGGCGAGAAAATCACCCTGATGTGCGGCGCGGGCTGCGCCGGCGCCCACGACGCCGTGGTCGAACTCGCGCGCGTCCTGAATGCGCCGATGGTCCATTCATTGCGTGGCAAGGAATATGTCGAATACGACAATCCCTTCGACGTCGGCATGACCGGCCTGATCGGCTTCGCCTCGGGCTACGCGGCGATGAAGGAATGCGACACGCTGCTGCTCTTGGGCACCGACTTCCCCTACCGGCAGTTCTATCCCGAGCATGCCAAGGTGGCGCAGGTCGACATCAGGGCCGAGAGCCTCGGCAACCGCTGCCGGCTCGACATCGGCGTGGTGGGCGACGTCGGTGACACGGTGGCGGCCCTGCTGCCGCGGCTGAAGCCCAAGCGCGAGCGCGCGTTCCTCGACGCCGCCCTCGCGCATTACAAGAAGGCGCGCGCCGATCTCGACAAGCTCGCCGAGGGCGGCCCAGCCGGCGGCAAGATCCATCCCCAATACGTTGCGCGGCTCCTCAGTGAACTCGCCGACGATGACGCGGTCTTCACCTGCGATGTCGGCACGCAGTCGGTGTGGGCGGCGCGCTATCTGAAAATGAACGGCAAGCGGCGGCTGATCGGTTCGTTCAACCACGCCTCGATGGCCAACGCCATGCCACAGGCGATCGGCGCCCAGGCCTCGCACAAGGGCCGACAGGTGATCTCGATGTCGGGCGACGGCGGCTTCGCCATGATGATGGGTGATTTCATCAGCCTCTCCCAGCTCGGCCTGCCGGTGAAGGTGGTGGTGCTGAACAACGGCACGCTGGGGTTCGTGGAGCTGGAAATGAAGGCGAGCGGCTTCCTCGACACCGCCGTCGACCTGAAGAACCCCGACTTCGCGGCGATGGCCGAGGCGATGGGCATCAAGGGCATCCGCGTCGAAGACCCGCAGAAGCTGGAGGGTGCGCTCAAGGAGGCGCTGGCACACAAGGGCCCGGCGCTGGTCGACGTGGTGAGCGCGCGCCAGGAGCTGGTCATGCCGCCCAAGGCGACGCTCGACCAGGCCTATCATTTCGGTCTGTTCACGCTGAAGGCGGTGATGGACGGCCGCGCGACCGAGTTGGTCGATCTCGCGCGGACGAATCTCCGGATCTGAGCGGGCGCGAAGTAGTGGAAGGGATCACGGCCCGGACGCAGACGGGACTGCCTGTTGCGGGTCCCGCACGATCAACGTAGCGTAGGTCTGAAGGGGGCGGACTTACCTCATGGCGCGTCGACTCGCCGCCGTTATGGCTGCAGATGTAGCTGGATATTCTCGGCTGATGCACGAGAACGAGGAGGCGACGCATGCGGCATTCAATGCGGCGATGTCAACATTCATCGTGCCCGCCTTGCGGCGTCATCAAGGCAGGATCGTCAAGTCGACGGGCGACGGCTTCCTTGCGGAGTTTTCAAGCGCGGTGGAAGCGGTTCGGAGCGCACTCGAGTTCCAGGAAGCGCTCCTGCAGGAGGCAATCCTGCGCCCCCCGCTACAGCGGCTCCTGTTCCGTGTCGGCATCGATGTCGGCGATGTGATCATTGAAGAGCACGACATCTTCGGTGACCACGTCAATATCGCGGCAAGGCTGGAACAACTCTGCCAACCCGGCGGGGTACTGATTTCGGACAACGCCCGGCACTATGTGACCGGCAGGGTCGACGCCAAATTCCACGACATGGGCGAACGCCAGGTCAAGAACATCGCGAGCCCCATCCGCATGTTCCAGCTCCTGGTGGCCGGCAGCGAGGAGCCGTTCGTTCCTCCCCCCGCGCCGCCGGCCGCCGGCCCGGACAGTCTCCCGAAGCTCCACCTCCTCGGCCCCGTCTCCCTGCAGGCCGGCAAGCAGGACATTCCCCTGCGCAACCTGAAAACCCGTGCCGCCCTCGGCTATGTGGCGCTGGGCGAATCGCGGCTCGAGACACGCGAGCGGCTGGTCGGACTGCTGTGGAGCGGGTCGAGCGAGGCGCGGGCGCGCGGGCAGCTGACGCCGCTGCTGCGCGACCTGCGCGCCAGTCTCGAAACCGCACGGTGCGCAGGTGTTCGATTTGGGACGTATGAGATCGGGCTCGATCCAGATGCGATCCAGGTCGATATGTTCGAGGTACTGAAAGCGGCTGAAGCGGGCGAGGCCCATCCCCTGCTGCTGGAACACCGCAATCTGCTGGATGAATTGCTGGTCGGCCTGGAAGGCGTCGATCCGGCATTTCGTGTCTGGCTGGTCGCCAAGCGCAACTCGCTGCGCGACAGGCTGCTGTTCGCCCTGGAAAACGCGATGGCGGCCAAACCGGCCGGATCCCCTGCGGAAAGCAGGCTGGCGACGGCGCTGCTCAATCTCGACCAGACGCACGAGGATGCCTGCCGGCGGCTGATGCAGGGGCGCGTCTCGGCCGGCGACGCGGCCGGCGCGCTCCGCATCTACCGGACATTGTCGGACGTCCTCGCCCGGGACTACGACATGGAACCGTCGGCGGCGACCAAGGCGCTGGCTGCCGACATCCGGTCAGGCAACGCGCCCCGCCCGCCGCTCCCGGGCAGTATCACCACTCCGCGGAGCCTCACGGGAGAAGCTCGGCTCGCCATCTCGCTGCCGCCCGTGACGACGCACGAGGTCAGCCCGGAGAAGAGCCATCTGGTGACGGGTTTCCGCCAGCACCTGATCGCGTCCCTCATCCGCTTCCGCGAATGGCAGGTGACCGACGCTCCTGCCGGCGATCTGTCGATGGATGAATCGCACCGCGTCGCCAGTCGCTACGAGCTGCAGATGAACGTGCATCAGCACGGTTCGGCGCTTCACGTGCTGCTCATGCTGAAGGAGGCCGGCAAGAGCCTCTATGTCTGGAGTGACGGCTTCGAACTGAAGCTGGAGAACTGGTTCGAGGCCCAGCGGCAGGTGGTGCAGAAGATCGCCCTGGCGCTCAACGTGAACCTGTCGGCCGACCGGCTGCGCCGGCTGTCCGAAGATCCCGGCATTTCGTTGGGCATCTACGATCGCTGGCTGCGCAGCCAGACCCTGATCAGGACCTTTAGTCTCGAGCACTGGAAGCGCGCGTCGGCTGAGTTTCTCGGCATCCTCGACGACGCGCCGACCTTCGTTCCGGCCTATTGCGGCCTCGCCGACATGCACAACACGGAGCACATCGTCTATCCGGGCAAGCTGCGCACCCGCGAACGCGAGCGGCAGGCGATCGAGTTCGCCCGCAAGGCCGTGGAGCTCGATCCGTCCAACATGAACGCGCACCGCTCGCTGGCCTGGGCGAACGTCATGGCCCACCAGCACACCCCGGCGTCCATGAGCATCCAGACCGCCTTCGAGCTCAACCCCAACGACCCCTGGACTCATTTCTCGGCGGCGCTGCTATATGCTTTCTGCGGCCGGAGCGACCGCTCCGCCGAGCTCGTCCAGCTCGCGCGCGACATGGCGCTGGTGCCGAGCAAGATGCATTGGGCTTATCTCGTCGACGTTCATTTCCTGAGCGGCGACTATGCGGCGGCCGTCGAAGCCTCTGACCATGCCCTGGATTATCACCGGACGGTGCGCGCCTGGCGGGCGGCCGCGCTGGCGCAGCTCGGCGACACCAAGGCTGCGGCCCAGGAAGCGCAAACGTTTCTCCAGCAGGTGCGTCAGCACTGGTTCGGCGCCGATCCCCCGACGGACGACGCCATCCTGCGCTGGATGCTGCACCTCTACCCGATCGCCCGCCGCGAAGACTGGGAACGTCTGCGCGGCGGACTGGGGTTGGCGGGAATGCCGGTCGACGGCATCGACTATCGCAGCTGGGAGCAGGCGACGCCCTGAGGCGACACCTGCCCGCGTGCGATCACATGCACTCGTTGATGACGTACTCGCCGAGGCGCCTACAGGCCTGATTCTCCAGGTCGAGATAGGTGGCGAAGTCCTTCCTTGTAGGGGTCTGATACATCAGGTCGTAGAACGTCGGAACCGGGTATCTCTTGTTGCCCAATCCAAACTCGGTTGCCAGATGCGTCCAGTCCTTATCGAGCATCTTCCTCGTCGGAATCGGGATGATGATGGGTCCGTCTCCGTCATAGGTCGTAATTTCGACGGCTATGTTGTTGGCAAGGCCCCTTATCTTTCCCGTGATCTTGGGGGTGCTAGCGTCCCACTGCTTCTTCAGCTGTTTGGCTGTCGTCGGACGCAATCCGGGATCGTCGATCCAGCTGACGACGAGCCTGCCCCAGGCAAGCCAATTGGCATCGTTATCGTCGATTTCAATGCTGTGTTCCTTTGCCATGGCTTCTCTCCTCTTGAATACCCATTACGGGCGTGACGCCGCGTTGCGGCAAAACGTGGATGCTCAACGTTGGTCGTGGACCGCCGCAGGCTGCTGGCTCTGTCCAACAACCTCGTAGAGAGTGGTAAGCGCGGCCCGGCGCGCGGCAGAGGGATCGCCGGCGGGCGTCTTCTTATGCGCGAGAGGAATCGACCAGACGAAATCGTAGTTACGCGCCCGGTTGTGGCAGCTCATGCACGTCAGGTCCCAATGACAGCGGGTATGGGCCTGCAGGAATGTCTCGATGACGCTGTTGGAGACATTCGGCGAGGCTTCGGGAGTTATGGAGCCGCACGGCGGGGTCGGGAACGCCCCGAGCCATTCTCCTTCGTTCCGGCCCGCTCCGATCCGTTCCTTGTTGTACTTGTGTCTTGGCCACTGCACCGTCACGAGCTCGTAGTTCGCCCAGACACTTTTCACTTTCTCGTCGGCTAACATCTCGCGCCACTTCTTGTTCAGCTCCTGAAGAGCCGGAGCGATCTCCCGCAAGCGCTCCACGTTGTAAGGCTGCGGAATGGTGAATTCCTTCTGTGTGTCCGTCGGTACCCGCGAATCGAGGGGTGGATGGTCGGGCATCCGCCCGTTCTGGCCGTTCTCGGGCTTGTTGAAGGTATAGTGCGGCTGGGTCGGGGGTTTGCCTCGATAAGGCGCGTTGTCGACATGCTCGAAGGACGCCCAAATCCATTGTGGGCTGACCTCGGTCTTGTGAGCGATGTGCAGACCAACCAAACCCACCAGCGCTTCACGGCAGGTTTTGTCCAGAGGATGCTGTAGCAAGGCAACGCGCGTATGGAATCTTCTCGGATCGAACCCCGTCATCTCGATCCAGGCGGACTTTATCGTGATCGTACCCACGTCCATTCTCGTCGCGCCGGGGTTTGGCGGCGCCACGGGCGGTGCCATGGAGGGTCTCGGCCTCGAAACGTCGGGCTGGTAGAGGTTGTTCTTGACGATCGATTCGTAGGCGACCTTGCCGAAGCTACTGAGGTATCGAACGGGAGTGCCATTCTGAGCGATGGTTAGATAGAAAACGACCTCCCCCGTCCTCGGCGGTGGCGGCTCGCCCTGCCGAGGTGGCGGTGGCGGCTCGTCGCCTGGGTCTTGCGGCGGCAAAAGGTCCGCCTGGTCCAAATTGCCGAACTTGTTCAACGAAGCGAGTACCAGCTCGTTATTGGCGAGCGGCTTCGTCGAGGACTCGCCCTGGCAAACGGAAGCCGTCTTCGGATACTCATCCCAGGCCAGCGGGGTTTTGAAGGCGTGGAACGTCTCCCAGTCCGCCTTGTAGGTTTCGAAGACAAGCGACCGGCCGGTCGTTTCGGTGATCTTGAGGGTTGCGTCCGCCACACCCCGGCTGGCGGCCGGCCAGACCAGCGTCTTGAACGTCTGCCAGGCCATGGGCCCGAACTCAGTGGCATCGAAAAGAGTGCCGCAGACGTCGATCGGAATGCCTGGCGGCGTCGACGGCGTCGGCACGGAACACGCCGGCGTCGCACTCTGCTGTGGCATGCAAGAGACCAGCGTCATCACGGCCACCGCCGCGAACAGTCGCAGCTTTCCTGTGAAGTACATCCCCCACTGCCCCCCAGTCACCCAGGTCCGCCACCGGTCTCCCGCCGGTAGCAGACCTCGCCAAGATTGCCACCGCGCCAACCGGGAGTCGAGACACTCGCCTCGCGGGTGTCGCGCAAACCCCGATCAGGCTCACCGACTCGACCTGCTTGTCTCATCGAACCTTCCTCGCTTTGCGCGGAGCCGGAGGGAGGCTCTGCCGCCCGTCCGACAAGTTATTTCCGAATGTTCGATTGGGAGAGTGGGCACTCTACTTCGGCGCGTATGTGCGATTTGTCACACAACGCTGCGAATCGAAGTAATTGAGCTATCGCTTGCCGCGGTAACTGCTATGGGTCCCTGCGAAGCTTGCGGAGATCCGTGATCCGGATCGACCTTCGCCCGACTTCGAGAAATTTCTCCTGCTCAAGGCGATTCATCTCCCGGGTAACCGCCTCGCGATGCGATCCGATGCGCGCCGCGATCTCGTAGTGGGTTGGCGCCGGGCGAATGATGACTCCCTGTTGATCCGGCTTTCCACTGGCCAGGGCCAGCCTCAGAAGCTCCCGCCGCAACCTCTCGCGTACCGCCAGCGCGCTTACTTCGAAGACCCGCTCCGACATGCTGCGCATTTTTGCCACCAGCAGCTCGACCAGATGCACGCAGACATCGCCGTTCTCCCGCAGAACCGCAAAGAAGGCCGCCGAGGACATGCGCGCCAGCTTGCAGTCGGTCAGGGCAACCACGCTTGTCGACCGTGGCAGCTGGTCGATGGCGGAAAACTCGCCGAATATGTTGCCTGCCGCGATGTCGCTGTAGATGACTTCCTTCCCGACCGATGTGAAGCTCGTTACCCGAACGGTACCGGCGAGAACGAAGAAGACATCGGTGGTGTTCTCCTGTTCACCGAAGATTTCCGCATCCTTTTCAAAGGTGCGAAGCGAGCATTGCTTCTCGATTCGATCGAGCTTGTCGGGAGCCAAGTTCTCGAACACCGAAATGATGCGAAGATCCATGCCCATCCGTAACGATTGTTGCGTCGACCACGCAGTTTGCCTCACTGCCGGCGGCGCTGGCGAGACAGAAGGACCTGCGCGACGAATGCCAGGGCGAGGTATGCGGCGATGCACAGCACCAGCACGCCGACCTCGCCCAGGGTCGGTTCGGTGATGAGGGCAACGAGGCGATCGCCCATGATGGAGACGAGCAACAGGCCCGGCGTCATGCCGACGACCGAACCGATGGCGAAGTCGGCGAACCCGATGCCACTGGCGCCCAGGGCCAGATTGACCACGGTGCCGGGCGCCACCGGCACCACCCTGAAGGCGACGACGACCAGGACGCCGCGCTTTCTCGCCCCCTCGAGAACGCGCCGGAGTTTTGGACCGAGGAGACGCTCCACCGTCGCCTTTCCGAGCCAGGCGCCGACGAAGTAGATGAGAAACGCGCTCGTGAAGACGCCGAGCGCCGAATAGGCGAAGCCGTACCAAGGCCCGAAGACCGCCGCCGTGGCGAGGATGAGGACATTGACCGGGAAGGCCACGACGCCGGCGATCAGATACGCCGTCAGGACCAGAACCGGCGCCCAGGGGTTATCCCTGGCGCTGGCCAGGACATGCCGGATCCGGTCGGGGGTGACGATTTCGGCAAGGCCCGTGAAGTGCCAGGCGAACGCGATTGCCATCAGTCCGAGCAGGAGGGTCGCTGCGATCAGAAAGGCCTTGGTCCGCATGTCGGGACGCACAGTAGGGCAACGGGCGCCGGACGCCACCGCGACGGAATGGTGAAAATAAAAGTTGCAGGTTCAGCAGGAAAATGCTAGTAATTTTGATAGGCTGGCGCCTGGAACGTGCCGGCCTTTTCCTTTTCCGGCACGACCGCCCCCGGCACGCCCGCGGGTTGCGCAATGGCGCGGGTGCAGCCGCCACGGTTCCTGAGCCGTGGACAGTCCCAACAACGACCCCGTCTGAACGCGACGCGAAAAACGACGTGCGGCCAGACACTTGACGACGCCTGAACAACACGGCGCGCCGGGGCCTGTATTCTTGAAGAAGATGCGAGACGCGCAAAAGCCAGCAAAATTAGGCTTTTCTCGCAATAGTGGACATCTTTCTGGACACAAAACGTTACATTCAGGCGTCCACAAATAACGAGCGAAAAGCCCGACGTGGTTGGCGTTCCGGCGTGCGGAGAGCCGATTTTCCACGTGTCGAGTTGGGCCGGATCTTCAGCCCCCGCCCTCGCCGCCGACGGCGATCACCGTCAGCTTCTCCGGCAGCTGCTCCTTCACGATCTCGACCGAGCGCCGGTCGGGCCAGACGAAATCGGCCTCGAGCGCGGCCATCAGGGTCTCGAAGCGGTCGAGCTGGCCGCGGCCCCAGTAGTGCATGGGCAGCACGACGCGGGGCTGGATCTGGCGGATCACGTCGACCATCAGCGGCATGCCCATGGTGTAGGAGCCGTCGATCGGCACCATCAGCACGTCGATGCGGCCGAGTTCCTCGAGATGGTCCTTGGTCAGGCGATGGTGGAGATGGCCGAGATGGGCGATGCAGAGGTCGCCCACGGCATAGATGAAGATCGAGTTGCCGTTGATGCGCGCAGCGGCGCCGCCCCAGTCGCGGGCATTGGTCGGCACGTTCCACACCTTCATGTCCTTCAGCGTGACCTCGTGCTTGGCCTCGGTCTCGTTCGGCTCGCTCGGCCAGCCGCGCAGCACGTAGGTGATGCCTTCCTCGGGATCGTCGGTGAAATGCGTGGAGTGGGCGTTGTTCATGGTGACGATGTCGGGCCGGCGGCCGAAGCCATTGACGCCGTTGTAGTCGGTGATGGCGCGCACGCCCTGCGGCGTGTCGATCTGGTAGCTGGAATGACCAAGGAAAGTGATGATCACGCGGTTGGGCGAGGTGTCGGCCGCCACTTGGAAGCCGTCCAGCGAAGCCACCTGAATCCCTGATTCCCATTGGACCAGGTTCTTCGAGCAGCGCGCCGACGCAGGCGCCGCCAGCAGGGCGAAGGCGGCGATGAACAGGGCAGCGATGGGAAAACGAAGGGTCATTCGGCCTCCGGGACAGGACGGCAGCTTCATCCAGAAAGCAGGCGCTGTGCCAGCACGGACTCCCGTTGACTCCCTGTTTGAATCTATTTAGAACAAAAAGAGAACAAATTATCCCCAACCCATTCAACCCAATCTTCGAGGGGGCGATGTCGGTCATTTCCCCGAGTGCTTTTGCTCCTCCCGCTGCCCCCCGGACCCGGGCCGCCAACGATGCGGCGGGCCTGGTTTCGACGGATCTCCGCGAAAAGGTCCGCCGGCTGGAGCGCGCCCACAGCATCCAGCACGCCGGCAAGGCCTCCGTGTCCACAGGCCTGCCGGCCATCGATGCCCTGCTGCCCGAAGGCGGGCTGCTGACCGGCGCCCTGCACGAGGTCGAGGCCGGGTCCGCCCCCTCCGGCCGCGTCGCTGCCCACGATGGCGCGGCGCTGGGCTTCGCCGCCCATCTGATGGGCCGCTTCGCGGCGAGCAGGCCGGGCACGCTCCTGTGGTGCCGCCGGCCGTCCGGTGTGTTCGATGCCCCGCCCTACGCGGCAGCGCTCGCCGCCTGGTTCGATCCGGCGCGCCTGCTGGTGGTGACGGCACGGCGCGACGAGGATGTGTTCTGGGCGATGGAGGAAGGCCTGCGCTGCCCCGGCATCGCCGCCGTCCTGGGCGAGACGCGCGCCACCGACGCCACCGCCGGCCGCCGCCTGTCGCTCGCCGCCGAGAAGAGCGGCGTGCCTGCCCTGCTGCTGCGGCCCCAGCCCGCGCCGCCGCAAAGCGTCTGCGTGACGCGCTGGCGGATCGCCTCGGCGCCCTCGCGCTCGACGCCGGGCCTGCACGATGTCGGCGCCGCGCGCTGGCGCCTTGAATTGCGACGCAACCGCTTCGGCGCGCCGTCTGTCGCCGAAATCCCGTCCTGGTTGGTGGAGTGGAACGATGAAACGCATTGTCTCGCTGTGGTTCCCGAAACTCTCCACGGATCGGCTGGCGCGCGCTTCGACGAAAGACTGGTTGGCTAGGGCCGCCGCCACCGTCGTCTGGCGCGAGGGCTGTCCGCGCCTCGCCGCGCTCAACGCCCACGCCCGCACCGCGGGCCTGCGTCCCCACATGCGGCTGGCCGACGCCCGCGCGCTGGTGCCCGACC
>Ga0207952_1001024_pt1 | contig 14359 bp, 12 predicted proteins | sample SubbioR12Aug_8Ca_FD_184831 | JGI IMG/M metagenome (GOLD analysis project Ga0207952, IMG submission 184831) | Serpentinite rock and fluid subsurface biosphere microbial communities from McLaughlin Reserve, California, USA - CR12Aug_8Ca (SPAdes) | ecosystem: Environmental > Terrestrial > Deep...
CTCTGGGCGTCGGGCCGGCACGGGATCCACGCTCAACGTGCGCCTGGGCAAGACGCTCGTGAGCTCGCTGCGCGTGGACTATTACGACGTCAGCCTCGCCGAGGGCCGGTTTTCCACGTTGCTCTGGCGGCTCCGCACCGCGTACTCGTTCACGCCGCGGGTCTACCTGCAGACGCTGGTGCAATACAATCGGCAGGCCCAGTCGTTCTCGAGCAACATCCGCTTTGGCTGGCTGAACACCGCCGGCACGGGGTTGTTCATCGTGTTCAACAATCTCGACAACACCGGCACGTTCGAGCGCACGCAACTTCCGGAAGGTCCGCTCGAACGCGCGTTTCAGATCAAGTTCACGCGACAGATCAGCTTGCGGGACTGATTCGCCGAACTACCGCTTCGGCTCCGCCTTCACCTTCTGCCGGTGCCGCGCTGCCTTGGCGCGGTTGCCGCAGGTGGACATTTCGCACCAGCGGCGCTTGCCGTTGCGGCTGGCGTCGTAGAAGACGCGCCCGCATTTCACGTTTGCGCACTTTCGCACGCGCGAGAGCTCGCCCTGGACGAGTGCATCCGCCGCCGACTCGATCACCGGCACGAGCAGTCCGGCAAACACATCGCCGACCGTGACAAAGCTTCGTACGAATCCGCCATCGGATCGCGGTTCCACGCGCCGGCTCCCGGCGCTGCGGCCGAGGATGCGGTTGATCTCGGAAATCGCCAACTCTTCCGGCCGGCGATCGGGGCCCGTCCCCGCCTCGGCCATCGCGCGAAGGACGTTGCGCAGGCGGCGCGCCTCGTGAAGCGCGGCGCTGGCCGCGGTGGGCTGCTGCTGTGCGCGCCGGAGCATGGCGTCTGCCCGCTCCAGATCGAGCACACGGGCCGCGCCGAGCCAGTTCACGTACGTGTCAAACGCATCCAGCGCATCGCCCAGGCGCGCGCCGTTCCGCAACACCCGGTCGCTATTCACGAAGTCGAGCCAGAGGCGCTCACCCACGAAGTGGGTGAACTGATCATGCGGCGCAGGTACGAGGGTGTCGGTAGGATGCACGGCGGTGGTCATATGGAGTCTCACAGGTTGCGGCGGAGAATCAAGCGGCGCGAGGTCAATCGGGTTCAGGCGTCTCATGCGGTGGCTCCGGATGCGGCCGTCGCGAAGATCCGTTCGGCGTCCGACATCACAGGCGGGCGCGGCGCGCGGCAGAGGAAGACTGGGTGGCCGCTCGAGCGCAGGACTTTGTCGGCGACGCTCCCCATGAAGACGCGGGAGAATCCGCGCCCATGCGTGGACATCGCCACGAGGTCCGGGTCCACTTCACGAATCCGGTCGAGGATGGCACGCGTGGGGTTCGTGGCGACTTCCACGCTCGACGTGGCGTGAATGCCCACGACCTTGAACTCCTCCACGACGCGGTCGAGTTCCAGTTTGGCCATGTCGGCGGCCTGGTCAATGCCGAACTTGTCGATGCTCCCGCTCTGGAGACCGTTGAGCACATCGCCCACCCACGGGGGGGCGACCACGCGGTAGAACTCCACCGAGGCGCCGGCGGCCTGCGCGAGTTCGCGCACATGGGGGAGGACGGCCACCGCTGTTTCGCTGCCGTCGAGCGGCACAAAGATGCGAGCGAAGGTCTTGGGGCGATGGGCGGCTGCCTCGGACATGGCAATCACCGGGCAGCTGGCATGGCGGATGATCCCGTCAGCCACGCTCCCGAGCCACTGCGGAGCCCATCCGCCGTGGCCGTGCGTGGTGCACACGATGGCGTGCGCATCGCGCTCCCTGGCCACAGCGACGACTTCGTCCGCCGGCGATCCGACACGCAGTTCGTGGGTCACGGGCACCCCGACAATCGGCGCCAGGCGCAAAGCGGCCTGCGACAGCCAAGCCTGTGCCGCTTCGCGCACCTGTGCGTCCCAAGCCGGATCGGGAATCGCCACGGGAGACTCCGCGGCCGCATACGCGAGCACGGGAACGTGTACGCGCACGAGGTGAATGCTGTCCTTGGTGAGCCGGGCGAGTTCGGAGGCTCGGTCGAGCGCGGCTTCGGAGAGCGAAGATCCATCCAGCGGGACGATGATGCAGCGGGTCATACCTGCCTCCCCCGGCGGAGGGTTCGAGTGGTGGCATCGCGCCACACCTACCGCCGCCGGCACCTCCATGTTGGCTCACAGTGACTCCACACGGAGTCAGCGAAAGCGAGTAACCTGTGAAAGGGATTGCCTGACACAGCCCCGACCGGCCGACGTCAGTTTTCGGCGTTGACGGCGCGAAGGCTCGTGCGCTGCGAGGTCCGCTTGCTGAGCCGTTGCAGGCCGTCGTAGGCCGCGTACTTGAACGCGTCGGAGAGCGTCGGGTAGTTGAACACGCTCTGAATGAAGTAGTCAATCGTTCCATTGAAGCTGAGCACCGCGGCGGCGATGTGAATCAGTTCGCAGGCCGTTTCGCCGAACACCGAGCAACCGATCAACCGCTGGTCGTCGGTCCGGAAGATGAGCTTCACAAAACCGTCCACGTCCCCGATGATCTGGCCGCGCGGATTGATACGGTAGCTCGACCGCCCAACTTCGAATGAAATGTCCTTCGCGCGCGCCGATTCCTCCGTCTCGCCGACCATGGCAATCTCCGGTACGGTCCAGACGCCATACGGAATCACGCTCGCGACCTGGTTCTTGTACTTGAAATCGAAGGCATGGCAGATGGCGACGCGCGCCTGCTCCATGGACGTCGCGGCGAGCGCGGGATAGCCGATCACGTCGCCGGCCGCGAACACGGTCGGTACCGTGGTGCGGAAGGTCTTGTCCACCACCACGAAACCACGATTGTTTGCCCGAACGCCAGCTTCTTCCAGGCCAAGTCCCTGCGTGGATCCCTCACGACCTACGCTGTAGAGCACGCAGTCGGCGACGAGTTCGGTGCCGTCGCCGAGGGTCACCACGCCGATGCGCTCTTTGTCGTGTCCTTCCGTGCGCACCGCGGTGACCATCGCATTCACGATGACCTGCACACCGAGGCGGCGCGTCATGTCCGCCTGCAGCGCCTCGCTGACTTCGGCGTCAAGTTGCGTGAGGAGTCGTTCGCGAGCATTGATCACCGTCACGCGGCAGCCCAGTGCGGCGAAGATGCCCGCGTATTCGCAGCCCACGACCCCGCCGCCGATGACGATCATCCGGCCGGGAATCGCCTGCAGCAGCAGGAGGTCGTCACTGTCTACGACCACTTCGCCGTCGAACGGAATCTCGGCCGGGCGCAGCGGGTGTGACCCCGTCGCGAGAAGGATCACATCGGCGGTGAGGCGTCGTGTCTCGGTGTAGCGGGTGACCTCCACCGTGTGACCGTCGATGACCTTGGCGGTCCCCTGGACGACCTCGATGCCGTGCTTGCTGAAGTTTTCGTCGATCAGGTGCCAGGACGACTCCACGACCGCACGCTCGCGGTACATGAAGTCGGAGATTGTGATGTTTGGCTTGACGTGGTAGTCGATTCCGTAGAGCCCCTTTTGTCGGAGCCCGGAGAAGACGAGGGCAGTCTCGCGCAGCGTCTTCGACGGGATCGTGCCGGTGTTGACCGCGGCGCCACCGGGCTTGGGAGCCTTTTCGATGACGCACACTTTCTTGCCGAAATAGGCCGCCTGGGCGGCCCCCTTTTCGCCTGCGGGGCCTGCGCCAATTACCAGCAGGTCGTAGTGGTCGGCCATTGGGGTAAACGGTACGCTGCGGAGGGTGCGCGCACAATGCGCGCGGGCCTATCAGGATAGACGCGCCAGCAGGGGACCCCGGCACGGCGGACGGGGTGCGGTAGGCTTAGTTTTCACCGAGGCAATGGCACCCGACGAACAGACCTACTACCGCAAGGGCTTCGGCCTTGGTGCGGAGGTGCAGGGAACGCTCGCCGCCGATTACAACGGTCGGCTTGTGGACCTGTTGCGCGAGCGCGACTACGCGCTCGAATCGGGCGGCGTGACGCTGCGGCTGGCCCGCGAGTTCGGGTTCTGCTACGGGGTGGAGCGGGCGGTGGACTACGCCTACCAGACCCGAAAGCGCTACCCGGACCGCAAGCTCTTTCTCGCCGGCGAAATCATCCACAATCCGCACGTCAATGCCAAGCTCCGCGAAATGGGGATCACCTTCCTGCCGGCGTCGGAATCGGGGTTCGACTACTCGCCCGTACGGAACGAGGACGTAGTCATCCTGCCGGCCTTCGGTGTGACGATCACCGACGTCGAGAAGCTCCGTGCCCTTGGTTGTATCGTCGTGGACACAACTTGCGGATCCGTACTCAACGTCTGGAAACGGGTGGACACCTACGCGCGCGACGGCTTCACCGCCCTTATCCACGGCAAGTATTACCACGAAGAGACGCGCGCGACGGCATCGCAGGTGGAGAAGCACGCCGGGGGCGCATATCTCGTGGTGCGCAACATGGAGCAGGGTCGCGAAGTCTGTGACTACATCGAGGGCAAGGGCCTTTCCCGCGACGCCTTCCTCGCCAAATACCGGATTCAGGCCAGCCCGAACTTCGACCCTGATCTTCATTTGGCGCGCGTCGGCGTTGCCAACCAGACGACGATGCTGGCGCGCGAGTCGCTGGCGATTGGCGAGGAAGTGGGCAAGGCAATGGAACGGCGGCACGGTGCCGCGCACCGCGCCGAACATTTCCGGACCTTTGACACGATCTGCAGCGCCACCCAGGAGCGGCAGGATGCGGTGAACGAACTGCTCGCCGAGCCGCTGGACGTGATGCTCGTCGTGGGTGGGTACAACTCCAGCAACACGATGTCGCTCGCGGCGATCTGCGCAGAGAAAGTTCGCACATTTCACATCGCGGATGCGGCTTGCATTGACCCGGTGACCGGCGCCATCCGCCACCTGCCGGTTGGCACGCACGATGAAGTCGAAGCACAGGAGTGGATGCCGGCCGCGGGGCCGGTACGCGTGGGACTGACGGCGGGTGCAAGCACGCCAAACAACAAGATCGGCGAGGCGGTGGCACGCGTGTTCCGCACACGCGGCATCGACCCCGCGGTCATCGGCTGATCGCGCACGCGTGATCGCCCGGCCCGGGAGTCCCACTGCTCATCGCGAGGTGAGGTCGGGCACGAAGGGCGAAGCAACCGAACCCGGGTTTGCGCGGCTCACGGCAGGCGAAGCCAGCGTCACGTTGCTGCCGGCGCTCGGCGGGCGCGTGCGCGATGTGACGCTCGGTGGCCGCCAGTGGCTCTGGCACAATCCGGACCGCGCCTTCACGGCGGCTGATGAAGATGCGTCGCTGGGCGATGCGGTCGGCTCGGGCGGGTTTGACGAATGCTTCCCGACGATCGCCGCCTGCAAGCTGCCCTCGTGGGTCGAGGGCGTCGCCGGGGCAAGTGTGGCGGAACGCGGTGCGCTCTGGACGCAGCGCTGCGAAACGTCGATCGGCACGGGTGAGTTCGGCAACAGCGCGACCTGCACCTGGGCGATCCGCCCGCTCGCCTTCGCGTTCGAGCGGCAGGTGACGGTGCGTCCGGACGGGGTCGTGGACTTCGCGTATGCAGCCACGAACTCCGGTGCGCACCGACTTCCCTTCCTGTGGGCCGCGCACCCGGTGTTGCCCCTCGGAGACGCGACGCAGGTGGTGCTGCCCAAAGGCGCGAAGACGCGCGTGTGGATGGCCGATGGTGTGGCACTCGCCGGTGGCGAGACGTTGCACGCCTGGCCGAAGGTGCGTGGTGGCGGGCACCTGATTGACGTGTCGCATCCGGCGCTGCTCGGTGACCGTTTTGCGTGCACAATGTTCGTGGAATTGCCGCGTTCGGAGACGGCGATTGTGATTCGCGAGGGCGCGGTGCAGCTCGAGATGCGCGTGCACGGGCGGGAGCTTTCGCACGCGGGGATCTGGATCAATCGCGGGGTATTGGCGCCCACAGAGCGGAAGCGGCCGTTCATGCGATGGCGGCGAGCGCGCACGTATTCCACAATCACCATTGGCCCCTGCCTCGGTGCCCCCGAATCACTCGCCGACGCGCTCGGCGCCTGGGAGACCGCGCGGTGGATTGAGCCCGGCGCCACGGCGCGCTGGGGCATGAGCTGGCGCGCCACGCGCGCGGCGGCGGCATGACGGCTCCGTTCGGCGGAATGGATCGGGCAACGCCGAGCGGCACCCGCTCACGCGCGACGATCCGCGCGATGATGAATGGCGCGATTGACTATGCCGGCCTCTTTCCGCCGGCGGCGCTGACCATGGCCGAGACGGTGAATCGTTATGCCGCGTACGCTGCCAGCCCGGAGGCCTGGATGCTGGGGCGACTGATCGTGCCTGTGGCGCGTCTGGAAGAGTTTGTCGCCGCCTACCTCGCGCTCGCGACGGCGGCGAGTGACGGGGATTCCGATGCACCACCCGCCGCAGCCTGGCCCTTGAGCGTGATCGCCAAGGCGAGCGACGCAGCAGCGCTGGCCGCATTCAACGCGCGGTATGGCGCACGCGTGCGCATTGATACCGTCGAAGCCCCTACCGTGAGCGCGGCCGACATCCCCGCGCTCGGAGCACTTGCCGCGTCGTACGCGGTGTATGCCGAGGTAAACGTTGCCGAGGATCCGGCGCCTGTCGTGGCGCTGCTCGCGCAACACAAGCTGCGCGCGAAGGTTCGCACCGGCGGCGTAACCCCCGGCGCGTTTCCAACGACGGCGAACGTGGCCCGGTTTCTCGTCGCCTGTCGTGACGCAAAGGTGCCTTTCAAGGCGACGGCCGGATTGCACCATGCGATCCGGGCGGACTACACGCTCACCTATGAGCCGGCGAGCGAGCGGGCCACCCTGTTCGGGTTTGTGAATGTGCTGCTTGCGAGTGCCGCCGCAGCGATGGGTGCATCGGCCGGCGAAATCGAGAAGATCCTCGCGGCGACGGACGGATTTGTCATTGACGGTACGGGCGCGCTTTTGCCCACGGGGCGCCTGGTGCAGGCAGTGGATGTGGCGATGGCCCGCAACTCGGGGATCGTGTCGTTTGGTTCGTGCTCATTCGACGAGCCGGTGGCGGAGCTGACGCAGCGAGGACTGTTGTGATCGATCGAACACACGGGAACACACTGGATGGCACTCACGCCCTTGGCCTGCGCTCCTGGGTGGAGTCGGCCAATGACGGTGGCAGTGACTTCCCGATCCAGAACCTGCCATTCGGCACCTTTCGTCACGAGTTCGAAGAACGGCCCCGGGTCGGAATCGCGATCGGCGACCAGGTGCTGGACTGCCTCGAAGCTGCGCGCGCCAACCTGTTCGATTCACTGAACCCAGCGATTCGCGACGCGTTGCAGGGATGGTCGCTGAACGGCCTGATGGACCTTGAGCGGGACGATGTTCGCTCGGTGCGCCGCCTGGTGAGCCGCATGCTCGAAGCCGGGACCGCCGAGGGCGGAGCAGCGCAGAAAGTGCGTGAGCGTGTGCTGGTGCCGATGGCTCGCGTCTCGATGATCGTCCCGGCCGAGATTGGAGACTACACCGATTTTTATGCCTCGATTCACCACGCCCGACGCGTGGGCGCGCTCTTTCGGCCCGACAACCCATTGCTGCCGAACTATCAGTGGATACCCATCGGCTACCACGGGCGCAGTTCGTCGATCGTGGCCAGCGGCAGCCCGGTGCGGAGACCGCAGGGACAGACGCGAAAGGGGAATGACGGACCGCCGACATTCGGGCCATCGAACGGACTCGATTACGAGGTGGAGCTTGCGATCTGGATTGGTGGCGGGAATGCCATCGGCGAGCCCGTGCCGATCGCGCGAGCCAGCCAGCTGATCTTCGGCCTCGGCCTCCTCAACGACTGGTCGGCGCGAGATATCCAGAGTTGGGAATACCAGCCGCTCGGTCCGTTCCTCTCCAAGAACTTTCTGAGCACGGTGTCGCCCTGGGTTGTGACGGCCGATGCGCTCGAGCCGTTTCGCGCGCCCGCTGCCACGCGCGACGCCGCTGACCCACAGCCGCTGCCGTATCTCGACGACGTCAATGACCGCGCACGCGGCGCGTATGACGTGATTCTCGAGGCATCCATTTCGTCTGCGACGATGCGTGAGCAGATGATCGCGCCGATGGTGCTCTCTCGCTCACAGGCGCAGTCGCTGTACTGGACGCCGGCGCAGTTGGTGGCGCATCACGCGAGCAATGGGTGCAACCTGAGGCCGGGCGACCTGCTCGGAAGCGGAACGGTGTCTGGCCCCACCGATGATTCGCGTGCCTGCCTGCTGGAATTGACGCGACGTGGTGCAGACCCGGTTCGGTTGCCAACGGGCGAAGTGCGGAGTTTTCTCCAGGACGGCGACGAGGTCATCGTGCGCGGCTGGTGCGAACGCGAGGGGGCGGCGCGAATCGGATTCGGCGAATGCCGGGGAGTGGTCAAATGAAGGCGATTACCATGGTGCTCGTGGTTGCCGCGATGCTGAGTGCGCCGGATGTCGCTCAAGCGCAGGGCGCGCCGTCAACTGACGTCTGGATCGTTCCCCTGAGCCAGGACGGGCGGCGCGTGTCGGTGGGCGCTCCCGTGAGCCTGACGCGACGCATCGGCTACGACAACCAGCCGTCGTTCACGCCCGACGGGCGAACCGTCCTGTACACGGCGGTGTCGGCATCTGGGCAGGCGGATTCCTGGAGCATCCAGCTGCCGAATGGAACTCCGCAGCGGTTGACCAACGCGCCCATCGGTGTCTACTCGCCGACGGTGACGCCGGATGCGGCATGGTTCAGTGTCATTCGGGTGGAGGCCGACTCCACGCAGCGACTCTGGAAGTTTCCGTTCAGTGGCACGGCCGCTCCTGCTCCCGTGCTCGAACGAATCAAGCCAGTTGGTTATCACGCGTGGATCGACTCGACGACGCTCGCACTCTTTGTGCTCGGGTCGCCGTCGACGCTGCAGATTGCCGACACGCGCACTGGCGTTGCGACGACGGTCGCGGAAAACATCGGCCGCGCACTGGTGAAGGTTCCGCACCATCCAGCCGTGAGTTTCATGCAGGTCGTGCGGGACAGCGGGCAGTGGGTTGCCGAGTACGACTTGAACACCAAGGCGGTCCGGCGACTGGGTCGCCCGCCGCAGGGTGCCGACTATCTGGCGTGGACGCAGGGTGGGGCATTGCTTACGGCTGCGGGTTCAACGCTCTACCAGTGGAACGACGGCAGTTGGCGGGCCGTGGCCGACCTTGCTGCCGCCGGGGTGCGAAACATCACACGGCTCGCGGTGAACATGCAGGGGAACTGGCTGGCGTTCGTTGCCGAGGACACGCGCACGCCGTGACCGGAGCCTCGGCGGAGTTCGCCGACCACTTCGGCGCCAGGGCGTCGGCCTACGTTGCGGCGCGCCCGACGTACCCAACGGCACTCTTTCACTTTCTCGCCATCCTCTCGCCGAGCACGAAGCAGGCCTGGGACTGTGCAACCGGCAACGGGCAGGCCGCCACAGCGCTCGCGGCTCGGTTCGCGGCCGTCCTGGGCACGGATCCCAGTGTGGATATGATCGCCGCCGCGCAGCCGCACCCGCGAGTGAAATACGCGACGACGGCGTACGACACGAAGTTGGCGCCGGAGTCCGTCGGATTGGTGACGGTGGCGCAGGCATTGCATTGGCTCGACCTCGAAGCATTCCTGGCCGAAGCGCGCCGCGTGCTGGTGCCCAACGGCCTGCTCGCGGCGTGGTGCTACTCGAATTGCCGCGTGACGCCGGACATCGATGCGGTGTTTGACCACTTCTATACGGTGACGATAGGGCAATACTGGCCGCGCGAGCGACGCCACGTCGAAGACGGATACCGGGCGATCGCGCTTCCGATCGATGAGTATGCCGTGCCGCCCTTCGAGATTATCGAGGAGTGGACACTCGCGGCGTACCTCGGCTACATCCGGACCTGGTCCGGCGTGGCGAAGTGCATCGCCGCGCGCGGGGAGCAACCGATTCTCGATTTTGAGACGGCCGTACGGGCCGCATGGGGGGAGCCGCGCAGGAGCAGAACCGTGCGATTTCCCCTGCACTTTCGCGTGGGCGAGCTCCGGTAAGCCCAGTCGAGATTGCCCCCCGGCCTTGTCGCTGGGCGCGGGCGCGGCAATTGTTCGGTTCCCCAACCCTGTGTGACCGATGCCGACGGCCAAGACGACGCCCCCCCGCGACAGCACAGGTATTCCGGTTCCGCTCGACGCGGCGGCGGATGCGCTTTGCCGCAGCGCGAGTGAGGCGGCCCGCCAACACGAGCGGGTGGCGAAGCTCAACCAGCGCGGCGCACACCACAGCGAGATGCAGGAAGCGTCGGAGCTGTGCGACCTGGCGCACCAGCACCTGAAGGTACGCGCCGCGCTCTACGAGGCGTCAGCGGCGGGCGGCAAGGGTGGGCACGACGATGCGTTTTGGCACGCGGCGAATGCGATGTGGCATGCGGCGCGCGACTACAACCGGCGGCACGACGACTGCGGGACGCTCTCGAGCCGCCTGAGCAAGCACTCGTCCGAAAAGCTCGGTGAGCTGACGATGGAGTACGAGCTCGAGGCGTCGGCGCTGATGCTGATGCGGAACGCCGTGGCGGCGTACAAGAAGCTGCGTCCCGACGCGTAGCACCGATGCGCGGGCGCGGGCTGGTCGTGGCTGCGGCGATGCTGGCCGTCGCGGCCTGCGGCGGAGCTGGCGGTGGCATCACGTCGCCTGCCACGCCGACACCGACTCCCGGCAGCCCGAGCGCACCGCCCGCTCCAGCTGATCCACCGGTAGTTGTCCGTGAGTTTCGCGGCCTGTGGGTCGCCACCGTCGCCAACATCGATTGGCCGAGTGCGAGTGGACTGAGCGTTGATGCACAGCGCGCAGAGTTGCGCGCCCTGCTCGATCGCGCACGGTCACTGCGGATGAATGCCGTGATACTCCAGATTCGCGCGGCGGGTGACGCCATGTACCGCTCGGACATCGAGCCGTGGTCGCGGTCGCTGACCGGAACGCAGGGAGGCGATCCCGGCTGGGATCCACTGGCTGAGGCCGTGGGCGAGGCACATTCGCGCGGTCTGGAACTGCACGCGTGGTTCAACCCGTTTCGGGCGGGGAATCTCAGCGACACCGCCCGTCTCGCCGCCAATCATTTGTATCGCGCACGTCCCGACCTTGGCCGCATTGCGCAGAACCAGCTCTGGTTCGATCCCGGTGAACCCGAGGTTCGCGACCACGTCATGCGGGTGGTGCGCGATGTGGTGTCGCGCTACGACGTCGACGGCGTACATCTCGACGACTACTTCTATCCGTACCCGGCGTCCGGCGCTGCCTTGCCGATTCAGTTCCCCGACGACGACAGCTATGCGCGCTATGTCGCCGCTGGTGGGACGGCCATGGACCGTGCGGATTGGCGTCGGCAGAACGTGAACCAGTTCGTGGAACGACTCTATCGTGAGGTGAAGGCGCTGCGAAGCTCGGTGCGCGTGGGCCTTTCACCATTCGGTATCTGGCGGCCGGGAACCCCGCCGGGAATCGTCGGCCTGGATGCCTACCGGGACATCTTCGCCGATTCCCGGAAATGGCTCGAGGAGGGCTGGCTCGACTACTGCGCGCCGCAGCTCTACTGGAGCATTTCAAGCACGGGACAGAGTTTTCCTGCGCTGTTGGCCTGGTGGCTCTCGATCAATACCAGGCAACGGCACCTCTGGCCTGGGTTGGCGGCGTACCGTGTGGCGGACGGGACCGCGTCCGCGTTTGTGGCGAGCGAGATCACGGCACAAGTCGATCTCGTCCGCGCCAACGCGGGATCACAAGCAGGCGGTGCGCGTGGCGCGCTGTTCTACAACGCGACCGTCATTCGGACGAATCGCGGCGGCTTGTCCGACCTGCTCGCGCTGCGATTCGAAACGCCAGCGCTGGTTCCCGCGTCGCCGTGGCTGGACGCAACCCCGCCGGCTGTGCCACAACTCAGCGTGGAGCAACTCCCGCTGGTGCTGCGCGTGACGCTGATTCCGGCGAGTGGTGAGCCACCGGCGTGGTGGCTCGTGCGCTACAGGCAGCGCGGCGCATGGCAGAGCCGTCTGGTGTGGGGAACCGAACGCACGATCGATCTTGGCGGTGCGAACGTGGCCGACCGACCCGACGCCGTTGCCGTCGCAGCACTCGACCGAACGATGAACAACTCGGCGGATGCACGGTGGCCGGGGGGGGCACTACAACGGCAGTAGACGGTAGACGGTAGACAGTACTTCGTAGAACTACCCGTCGGTTGGCACGAGGACCGTCAGCTTCCCGCTCGCCATGGCGCGCTCGGCGATGGTCTTGAGGCGGGCATCCTGATTTCTGTCGAGGGCGCGGACCGCGCGGCGCGCACGACGCGCAGCGGCCGGGACGAAGAGCTTGGCGTGGTCGATGTCGGCAACGGCATGCTCCGGGCCGCCGGCGCGAGTAATCGCCCAGCTCGCACGGACGAGGGTCGCGGCTGCGAGATAGATGTCAATCGCGGCGTTGGCCATGCGTTCCTGATCGAACTGCCGCTCGATGATGTCCTTGCCGTGCCGGAACAGCGCGCGCTCCACTGCGAGTGAGAGGTCCTGAATGTTCTCCGCAATCATGCCGGCTTCCGCCGCGAAGATCGGGTGGAGGTGCTCGAACTCGGGTTTGGAGATGCGTTTCCGGGCTTCGGCCTTGAGGAATGAACTGATTGCGCCAATGGAGCGGAGGGGATCCTTGAATGCCCGACCGATGGCCTTGAGCTCTTCACCCGGCTGCTGGAGCCCGGAGAGCGCGATCAACGCGCGCTGAATCTCGTTGGTGCCCTCGAAGATCAGGTTGATGCGTGCATCGCGCACCGCTTGCTCGTACGGCGCTTCCTTGGAATAGCCGATGCCACCCGCGATTTGGAGCGCTTCATTGGCCGCCCGGAACACGAGTTCCGACGCGAAGACCTTGCAAGCCGCGGTCTCGAGCGAGAAATCCACGCCACCGCGGTCCACCATGCCTGCCGTGACCATCCACGCCGCGTCCGAGGCGTACACATCCACGGCCAGCGACGCGAACTTGCGCTGGATCATCTCGAAGTTGCCGATCGGGCGCCCGAACTGTTCGCGCTGCTTGGCATAGGTCAGCGCGAGCTCGAGAACCGCCTGCGCTCCGCGAGTGGACGCCGCGGCGAGACCGAGCCGGCCCGAGTTGAGCACTTCCAGCGCAATCTTGAATCCCTGGCCGACTTCGCCAATACGATCGGCCACCGGAACCTTCACGTTCTCGAAGGTGACGGACCGCGTGTCGCTCGCCTTGATGCCCATCTTCTGCTCAATCTTGCCCAGCGAGATGCCGGGAGCGTGTGCGTCCACAATGAAGGCGGTCACACGGTCCTTCTTCTTTCCGCCCACCTCGGTCGGTACCTTGGCGAAGACGGTAAAGACGCCCGCGTACCCAGCGTTCGAAATCCAGATCTTGGTACCGTTGAGCACGTAATGCGTGCCGTCGGCGCTTGGTTCCGCGCGTGTGACCATGGCCTGTGCATCAGAACCGGAGCCGGCTTCCGTAAGGCAGAAAGCCGCGATGCGCTCGCCGCTGGCGCATTGCGTCAGCCAGCGCTGCTTCTGGTCTTCCGTGCCAAACAGCGTGATGCCTTTGCAGCCGATCGATTGATGAGCACCGAAGTAGACAGCAAGAGCGGGATCGGTCGCACCGATCTCACCGAAGACGCGATTCGCCACGATTGCGTTGGCCCCGAACCCGCCGTACGCCTCGGGGATGTTCAAACCCATCAGGCCGAGTTCGGCCATCCCCTTCCGCACCGCGTCGGGGAACTTGCCGTCGTGGTCTTGCTGCGCGGTGTTGATCTCGGCTTTCGCAAACTCCCGGAAGGAATCGAGAATCGCGTTCAGGCTCTCCTGCGTGTCCTTGTCGGGAGCCGGAAAGGGGTGGAGCAACTCCTCGCGCAGTTCACCGAGAAAGAGTCCGCGGGTGAACGAGGGGTTGTGGTCGGGATCGGCGAGATGGGCAGGCATAGGATCAGGGAACCTGTGGGATACCGGGGTCGAGCGCGGGACGGTCCTTGGCGTTCCCCACGATCCAGCCAGTGAGGTACATCCATTGAGCCATACGCGTCAGCTTCGGATAGTTGATACGCGAGGCGTCGTCGCGCGGCGTGTGGTAGTCGGGGTGCAGCTTGGTCGTAAAAAAAATCGCCGGTACGTTCAGCTGCGCATACGGCGCGTGATCACTGCGGAAATAAAAGCCTTCGGGGTGCGTGGGGCGATCCCAGGTCGAGTCAATGACGAACTTGCCGGTGCGCGCATTGGCGTCGAATGCCATCTCCACGAGCGCGGCGGAATTGCGATGTGGAGGCTGCGACCCGAGGAGCGACGCGGTGTCGGGGTGATTCTGGCCGATCATGTCGCCATTGAGTACGGCAACCATGCTGGCGAGCGGCAC